>Ga0081455_10002346_pt1 | contig 22598 bp, 16 predicted proteins | sample TabmetS3T2R1_FD_70207 | JGI IMG/M metagenome (GOLD analysis project Ga0081455, IMG submission 70207) | Tabebuia heterophylla rhizosphere microbial communities from the University of Puerto Rico - S3T2R1 | ecosystem: Host-associated > Plants > Roots > Rhizosphere ...
AGCTGCTCACGCGGCTCACGGGCCGTGATGCACGGCTGCTCGAAAATCCCGTTGACGCGGAATTCTTCGCGATTGCGCGCGAGCCCGCGCCGACGCCCGTCATCGTGACGATGGGGCGGCTCTCACGACAGAAGGCACCCGAGCGGTTCGCCGAGCTCGCATGCGCGGTCACCGCGCGCCATCCCGACGCGCACTTCGTGTGGATCGGCGACGGCGAGCCCAACTACCGCGGCGTTCTCGAGGATGCCGACGTCGAGATCACGGGCTGGTGCGATCGCGCGGGCGTCATGGCCCACCTCGCGCGCGCGCACGTCTATGCGCAGACCTCGCGCTGGGAAGGATTGCCGATCTCGGTGATCCAGGCGCTGGCCGCGGGCGTGCCGTGCGTCGTCAACGACTGCATCGGCAACCGCGACGCGGTCGCGCATGAGCACACGGGCTTCGTGTGTCCGACGACGGACGCGCTCGCCGCCGCCACGCTACGCCTGCTCGAGAACGAGCATCTGCGCTCGAGCCTCGGCGCCGCCGCGCGCATCGAAGCCGACCGGCGCTTCGGCCGCGCGGCGTTTCGCGCGCAGGTGCGCGCGCTCTATGGAATCACCGAAACCGCCGGCGAACGCGCCGGCCTCACCGAGCTTGCAACCCATGCCGCCTCCGCCTGACGCAACACCCGTGACGAAGCCGTCCGCGTGGCGCGAGCTGCGCGCGTGGTTCACCGAGCACGAGGGGCTCGGCAAGTCGCTGTCGAACGGCACGTGGATGCTCATGGAGCGCATGCTGTCGATGGTGATGGCCATTGTTGTCAGCGTGTGGGTCGCGCGCTACCTCGGGCCCCGCGAGTTCGGCGTGCTGAGCTATGCCGTGGCGTTCGTCGCGCTGTTCACGCCGCTCGCCGCGCTCGGCATCAACAACATCCTCGTCAAGGAGCTCATCATGGATCGCGCGCGCGAGCGCGTGCTCCTGGGCTCCGCGCTCATCGCGCGCTTCCTCGGCACGGGTGCCGCGATCGCGATCTGCGTCGCGTCCATCTACATGGTGCAGGGCGGCGAGGGCGGTGCCGACAAGCGGCTGCTCTGGGCCGTCGTCGCGCTGTCGATCGCGACCGCGTTCAACGCGCTCGACGTCGCGGGCCTGTGGCTGCAGTCGAAGCAGGTCGTGCGCGCGCTCATGCTGTGGAAGATGGGCGTGACGCTGACGGCCGCGGCCGCGCGCATCGTTGCCATCACGTCGGGCGCCGAAGTGTTCGCGTTCGTGTGGATCGCGGCGGCCGAGACATTGCTCATCGACATCGTGAACCTGTGCGCGTACTTCGGCTTCCGCGAGCGGCCGCAGCGCTGGAGCTCGGACCGCGCGACCATGGCCAGTCTGTTCGCGAAATCGTGGCCGCTGATCCTCTCGTCGATCGCGGCGTCCATCTACCTCAAGATCGACCAGGTCATGCTCGCGCAGATGGTCGGCGTCACGGAGTCCGGCGTCTACGCCGTGGCCGCGCGCATGTCGGAGGTGTGGTATTTCATCCCGCAGCTGCTCGCTGCCGCCGTCTTCCCGAGCCTGCTGCGCACCAAGCTCGTCTCGGACGCGTTGTACGCGCAGCGCATGCAGATCTGCCTCGCGGCCTTCGCGCTGACCGCGACGGGCATCGCCGTGGTCGTGACGATCTTCGCGGGCACGATCGTGCACACGTTGTTCGGTCCGCAGTACGCGGCCGCCGCGGCGATCCTGCAGATCCACATCTGGGGCGGCGTGTTCATCTTCCAGCGCGCAGTCGCGAGCAAGTGGATGATCGCCGAGAACCTGTTCGTGTTCTCGTTCGTGTCGCACGGCGTCGGCGCCGTGCTCAACGTCGTGCTGAATCTCGCGCTGATTCCGCGCTGGGGCGCGCTCGGCTCCGCGGTCGCGACCGTGATCTCGTACGCGGGCGCCTCCTATCTGTTCACGTTCTGCGACCGTCGCACCTGGCCGATGGCCCGCATGATGACCGAAACCCTGCTGCTGCCGCTGAGCGTGCCCTATGCACTGCTGCGCACGCGGCTCTCCCGAGGAAGAAAATCATGATCGAACGCAATGCCACCCTCGACGCGCCCGTGCTGCGCGAGTCCGCCGCGGACCCGCCGCAGCCGCGCGTCGACAGCAGCCTCAAGCGGCAGCTGCGCCGCGCGCGTTCGTGGTTCCAGCGCCGCTTCGCGCGCGCCAACTACTTCCTGTTCTCGCACGCGTTCGACCGCGAGATGCGCGCCGTCGCGGAGGGCCGCAAGCACTACTTCGCGCAGGTCGCGACGAACGGCGGGAACCAGGCGCTGCTCCGTCGCAACGTCCACCGGCTCGAGAAGGGCCTCATCATGCGACCGTTCCGCGCGCCGTTCGCGCGCGACTACATCGCCGAGACCGTGCGCGCGTTCGCCGCGCTCGTGGCCGACGACGCGGCCGAGCCCGGCGACCTGCGTTGGGCCGCCGACGTGCTGCGTTCGTACTTCGATGCGATGGGCGGCGCGGAGTGCGACGCGGAGCGCGGGCCCGCGATCGCGGAGTCGCGCGCGCGCTTCGAGGCGGCGCTCGCCGGCGCCGCGGTCGACCTGCGCGCGCCGGGCGGCCAGGTGCCGTACGCGCGCGGCGATGCGCCGCTGCCCGTCGAATACGACGCCTTCGCCGCGCTGTGCAGGCGCCGCCGGTCGGTGCGCTGGTATCACGACCGGCCCGTCGAGCGCGAGCTCGTCGATCGCGCGCTCGATGCCGCGCTGCAAAGCCCAAGCGCCTGCAACCGCCAGTCGTTCCAGTTCCGCTTCTTCGACGATCCCGCGCGCGTTGCCGCCCTCGCGGGCATCCCCGCGGGTACGAAGGGCTACGGCGACTCGCTGCCCGCGATCTGCGCGGTCGTCGGCCGGCTGCGCGCGTATCCCGAGGAGCGCGACCGCCACGTGATCTACATCGACGGCGCGTTGGCGGCCATGAGCTTCATGCTCGGGCTCGAGACCGTGGGCTTGAGCTCCTGCGCGATCAACTGGCCGGACATCGCGGCGCAGGACGACGCGGCCGCCAAACTACTCGGGCTCGATCCCGACGAGCGCGTCGTCATGCTCATCGGTCTCGGGCACGCCGACCCGCAGGGAAAGATCCCGTATTCCGCCAAGAAGCCGCTCGCCTCGATGCGGCGCTGGAACTGAAGAATGCTCATCGACATCCGCGGCTTCAATCCGCAGAACCTCGGGTCCTGCCTCATGCTGCTCGCGGCACGCGACCGGCTGTCGCGCGCGTTTCCCGCAGCGCGCATCAGCGTCGCGCTCGGCACCGACGACCTGCGTCTCGCGCGCAATGCGCGCGAACAGTTCGGCGTCGTCGGCCGCTGGCCGCGGCGCTGGAAGCGCATCGACGTGGCGTGGCTCGGCAAGGTGGTGCCCGAGAACGTGCAGCGCGCGTTCGCCGTGACGCGCGACCAGGATTTCCGCGCGGTCGTCGACCTGTCGGGCTTCGCGTACGGGGATTTCTGGGGCGCGGGCAAGCTCGAGCGGCGTCTCGGCCGCGACATCGCGCAGTGGAAGAGGGAGGGCCGCAAGGTCGTGCTGCTGCCGCAGGCGTTCGGGCCGTTCGAGGACGGCGCGCTCGCCGACGGCATGCGCCGCGTGCTCGACAACGCGGATCTCGTCTTCCCGCGCGACCGCGTGTCGCGCGAGTACCTCACGCGCCTCGGGCCCGGCTCGCGTGCGCTCGACCAGTTCCCCGACTTCACGCACGAGGTGCCGGCGCACTCCGCGCCCGGCGATCCGAAGCCGGGCACCTACGTGTGCCTGATCCCGAACTCCAAGCTCACGACGGGCAAGCCACCGGCCGACCTCGCGCGCTATCTCGAGTTCTTCGCCGGCGCCGCGCGCCAGCTCACGAAGGAGCTCGGCGTCGGCGTCGTGATGCTGCGCTTCGGCGGCGCGGAGGACGCGGCGCTCATCGATGCGCTGCTGCCGCGCATGGATCCGCAGACGCGCTGCTTCTTCGTCGAAGACGCGCGTCACGCGAAGGGGCTGATCGCGAACAGCGTCGCGACCGTCTCGTCGCGCTTCCACGCGATCATGTCGGCGCTCGGCGCCGGCGTGCCGACGCTGTCCGTCGGGTGGTCGCACAAGTATGGCGAGGCCATGACCGAGTACGACTGCGCGTCGTACTCGCTGTCGCTCGCCGACGTCGCGAATACGCCCATGCTCGAGCACTTCATCGCGGAGATCCGCGCGGGCAGCCTGCGCGACCGCGTGACCGCGGCCGCAATGCGCCAGCGCGTGGCGACGGATCGCATGTGGAACCGCGTCGTCGAATGCCTCAAGGAGGCGGCGTGAGCGAGCCGCTGCCGCGCGTCACGATCATCGTGCCGGCCTACAACGAGGCCGCGCGCATCGGCGCGTGCGTCGCGGCGTTGCGCGCGCAGGATTACCCCGCGGAGCTGCTCGAGATCATCGTCGTCGACAACGGATCGACCGACCGCACGTTCGAGATCTTGCAGGCGACGGCCGGCATCCGCGCATTGCGCGAGACGCGGCCCGGCTCGTACGCGGCGCGCAACCACGCGCTCGAAGTCGCTTCGGGCGAGGTCGTGTGTTTCACGGACGCGGACTGCAGCGCCGATCCGGGCTGGGTGCGCCATGCCGTCGCGGCGCTCGGCGCGGAGAACGTCGGCATCGTCGCGGGACACGTCGAGCTCGACTTCGGCGCGCGCCTGCGGCTATCTACCGCGGAGCTCTTCGAGCGCTGCTTCTCGTTCAAGCAGGCGGAGAACGCGCGCCAGAGCGTCTGCGTGACGGCCAACTGGACGAGCCGCATCGATCTCGTGCGCCGCTTCGGCGGCTTCGACGCGTCGGTCAAGTCCGGTGGCGATCACAGGCTCGCGGCGCAGATCGCGGCCGCGGGCTACCGCGTCGTCTATGCGCCCGAGGCCATCGTGCGCCATCCCGCGCGCACCGATTTCCAGGAGCTCACGCGCAAGCGCCGCCGCGTGATCGGCGGCGTGTTCAGCACGCAGTGCCGCGTGCGCCGCCGGCCGTTCGCGTGGTTCGTGGGCTCGCTCATCAAGGAGACGCTGCTGCGGCTGCGCACGGTGTTCCGCGAGCTGCCGCTCCGCGGCGGGGACCGGCTGCGCGTCGGCGGACTGCTGCTCGTGCTGTGCGGCGTATCGGTGGCGGAGGCGTTTCGCCTGAGACTCGGAGGGGAGCCACAACGATGAAACACACAACCAGGAATTCACTCGTGGCCGGCGCCGTCGGCGCCGCGCTTTCGGCGACGAGCTTCGCGGCCGATGCGCCCGGCGACGTGATCAACGGCGTCGACGTCACGCTCGGCGCGCACGCGAGCTACGACGACAATCTCTACCGCCTGCCGGATTCGATCGATCCCGCGCTGCTCGCCGGACCGGGCGCGACGCGCACGGATCTCGTGGAACGTGCGACGCTCGGGCTCGATGGCCACTGGCAGTGGTCGCGCCAGAAGCTGCTCCTCGATCTCAACGCGAACGCGAACCGCTACGAGCACAACGACCAGCTCGACAACACCGCGGGCCGCGGCAGCCTCGAATGGGACTGGCGCGCGGGCAGTTTCCTCGGGGGCAAGATCGGCGGCGACTACACGCGTTCGCTCGCGAATTTCGCGAACACGCGCTTCCTCGAGAAGGACGTGCTCGAGACGACGGGCGCGTTCGCGAGCTTCTCGTTCCGGCTCGGCCCGAGCTGGCATCTCAAGGTCGGCGGCCGGCATTCGGAGACCGAGCACGGCGCCGCATCACGCGCATTCGACAACTCGCGCACCAACAGCGTCACGGCCGGGCTCGAGTACGAAACCTCCTCGGACAACACGATCGGCGTCGAGGCACGACGCAGCAAGGCTGACTTCGACAGCGGGCTCACGTTGAACGGCTTCGTGTTCGATCGCGACTACGAGGACCAGGCGCTCACTCTCGAGATCCATCGCGTCTTCAGCCCGCGCACGCAGCTCGCGGTGTCGGGCGGGTACCTCAAGCGCGACTATCGCGATCCGACGCTTGCCGCGATCGGCAAGGGCAGCTTCAAGGGCGGCGTCGGCGAGTTCACGCTCGACTGGCAGGCGAGCAACAAGATCACGCTGGGCTTCAACGGCTGGCGCAAGCTGCGCGCCTATCTAGACGCGGAGTCCGACTACTTCATTGCGCTCGGCGGCAGCGTCGCGGCGACGTGGACGCCGACGGACAAGATCGAGGTCGGGCTCGAGACCGGTTACGAGAACCAGGAATTCCTCGGCACGAGCGTGAACCTCGGGACCGATGCACGCGAGGACCGCGTCGGCAGCGCGTCGCTGTCGATCAAGTACAAGCCGCGGCGGCGGTTGAGCTTCGAGCTGACGGGGCGGGGGGAGAAGCGCAGCTCGGATCGCGATGCGCTCGGGTATGACAGCAAGATCGCGAGCTTCGGGGTGCGGTGGACCTACTGAGGAGGCCACTCTGATCGATGCGATGGCCAGTGAGGAAGCCGATGAATGCCGAATCTCGTGCCTGCAATCCTGATCCGTGATGATCCCGGCCAAACGGGGTAATGAACGACGCTAAATGGGGTATTTAGGTTCTCATTACCCTATTTATCGAATAGGATTACCCCAATTTCGCCAATCCGGGGGCTCCCATTGCATTCCCTGACTCCCGAATTCCTGAACCGCCTCCGGTTCGATGCGAGCCAAGCCGCCTCCTTACGCACGATCGGTGAATACCGGGGGAAGCAAGAACTCTTTTACCGCCAGGCGCCGGAAGTCCTCAAAGGCCTTCGAGAAGTCGCGGTCATCGAGTCAAGCGAATCGTCCAATCGACTCGAAGGCGTGACTGTTGCTGCAAACAGGCTAAAAGCACTCGTGGTCCAAGGAACCGCACCTCGGGATCGTTCCGAACAGGAGGTCGCAGGTTATCGGGACGCGCTCTCGCTCATTCACGAATCTGCGCGTGACATGCGTTTCACGCCAAATCTGATTCTGCAGCTCCATACCACTCTTTATCGATTCATGCCGACGCCAGGAGGGCGTTGGAAAGCAGCGGACAACGAAATCATCGAAAGGCGTCCGGACGGAATACTGCGAGTGCGCTTCAAGGCGACACCTGCGCACCTCACGCCGATCGCGATGGAGCAGCTAACCACCAACTATGCGACTGCGATCGAAACTGCGCAGCAAGATCCGCTGATCGTTGTCCCGCTGGCGATACTCGACTTTCTCTGCATACACCCGTTCACCGACGGCAACGGCAGAATCTCCCGGCTGTTGACGTTGATGTTGATGTACCAGTTTGGTTATGAGGTCGGCCGATATATCAGCATCGAGCGAGTCTACGAAGAAACGAAAGAGAGCTACTACGAGACCCTTGAAGCGAGCTCACACGGTTGGCACGAAGGACGTCATGACCCGTATCCGTGGCTCAACTACTTCTGGGGCGTCTTGATTCGCGCATATCGAGAGTTTGAAGAACGTGTCGGTGACGTGAGAACAGGTCGCGGTGCGAAGACCGAACAGGTGCGCGAAGCAGTGATGGCGCGCAACGCGCCGTTCTCGATCTCAGACATTGAGGCGTCATGCGCAGGGGTCTCGCGCGATACGGTGCGTTTAGTGCTGCGCGAAATGAAGAAAGAGGGACTGATTTCGCCGACAGGCAAAGGCCGATCTGCAAAGTGGACCAGACTCCCGGCAAAGAGCTGAGCATCGCACCGTCGCGCCCAGGCCTCGAGACGATGGCGCGGTGGCGGCGGGCGGTGGTTCGAACTATCTGCGTTTTCGCAGCGGGTTTCGCCTCGAGACGGGGGTGGCGTAACATCCTCCGCACGGCGGGCTTCCAACCGATCGAATTGCCCGCGATCCAATCGAGGTTTCGCGGTGTGAAAACCAGTTTTCGGATTTCGCTGGCGCTGACGTTTGCGCTCACGGGAGCCGACGCCGCGCTGGCGGCCGACACGGGCAAACCCTACCTCGCCCTCGTCGGCGATCTCGTCGGTGCCGTGAAGAGCCCCGAGATCATGAAAGAGCAGTGCGGCGAGAAATTCCGCGGCTCGCGCAAGGACAACGACAAGCTCTTCAAGGAGTGGTCGACGCGGCACGCGAAGACGCTCGCGGCCGTCGACGTGCAGATCGAGCGCGCCAACGACCGGCTGCGCCGCCAGGCCGGCAGCGCGAAGCTGCCGCCGTCGCCCGCGACGAGCGTAACGCGCGCGCACCTCGACCGCGTGTTCGGCGCGATGACCGACGACGACGCGCGCGAGTACTGCGCGCAGTTCCCCAAGGTGCTCGAGCAGAAGGACCGCGAATTCGACGGCGAGATCGCGCGGCTGCTCGCGGACGTCGAAGCCGCCGACCGCGAGCAGACCGCCCGCGAGGCGCCGCAGAAGAAATAGCCGCTGCCCGCGCGTGAGGCGCGCGCGCGACCCCCTGCACCGAGCTGAGGCAGACGCCCCGATCTGGGCGGCTGCGCGGGCAAACGTCCCTCGACCCCGCGTGGCACGCCCATTGCTTGAGATCGCCTGGTATCCACGAGGGCGATGAATGTCGAATCCGCTGACCGCGCTGCCGGACGCTGCGCAGATCTGCTCGTGCAACAACGTGTCGAAGGGCAGCCTGTGCGCGGCGATCGCCCAGGGCTGCACGACGCTCGGCGCGCTCAAGACCAAGACGAAGGCCGGCACGACCTGCGGCGGCTGCGCGCCGCTGGTCACGCAGCTGCTGAACGCCGAGCTCACGCGGCGCGGCGTGCGCATCAACACGTCGATGTGCGAGCACTTCCCGTACACGCGCCAGCAGCTGTTCCATCTCGTGCGCATCAACGAGCTCAAGACCTTCGACGCCGTGCTCGCGAAGCATGGCCGCGGCCTGGGCTGCGACGTCTGCAAGCCCGCGGTCGCCTCGATCCTCGCCTCGTGCTGGAACGAGTTCGTGCTCAAGCGCCGCCATGCGCAGCTGCAGGACACGAACGACTACTTCCTCGCGAACATGCAGAAGGACGGCACGTACTCCGTGGTGCCGCGCGTGCCCGGCGGCGAGATCACGCCGGACAAGCTCATCGTCATCGGGCAGGTGGCGAAGAAATACGGTTTGTATACGAAGATCACGGGCGGGCAGCGCATCGACCTGTTCGGCGCGCAGGTGCACCAGCTCCCCGCGATCTGGAAGGAGCTCATCGACGCGGGCATGGAATCCGGCCATGCCTACGGCAAGGCGCTGCGCACGGTGAAGAGCTGCGTCGGGTCGACGTGGTGCCGCTACGGCGTGCAGGATTCCGTCGGTCTCGCGATCGATCTCGAGAACCGCTACAAGGGACTGCGCGCACCGCACAAGCTCAAGTTCGCCGTGTCGGGCTGCACGCGCGAATGCGCGGAGGCGCAGGGCAAGGACGTCGGCGTCATCGCGACCGAAAACGGCTGGAACCTCTACGTCTGCGGCAATGGCGGCATGAAGCCGCGGCACGCGGACCTGCTCGCGCGCGATCTCGATACCGCGACGCTCGTGCGCTACATCGACCGCTTCCTCATGCTCTACATCCGCACGGGCGACCGGCTGCAACGCACCTCGACGTGGCTCGAGAACCTCGAAGGCGGCATCGACTACGTGCGCAAGGTGGTGTGCGAGGACTCGCTCGGCCTCGCCGCCGAGCTCGAAGCCGACATGGCGCGCGTCATCGACAACTACGCCTGCGAGTGGAAAGCGGCCATCGAAGACCCCGCGACGCTCAAGCGATTCCGCCACTTCGTGAACTCCGACGAGATCGACCGCAACGTCGTGTTCGTCGAGGAGCGCGGGCAAATCCGGCCCGCGACGCCCGAGGAGCGCAGCGCCGCGCGCGATGCCTCGCAGTCAATGGGGGCCGCATGAGCGCCGCCTGGAACGACGTCTGCGCGTTCGAGGAGCTCACCGAAGGGGCCGGTGCGGCCGCGCTCGTCGCGGGCCGGCAGCTCGCGCTGTTCCTCGTGCACGGCCGCGTCTACGCGCTCGACAATTTCGATCCCGCGAGCCGCGCGAACGTACTCGCGCGCGGGCTCACGGGCAATCTCCAGGGCGAGCGCGTCGTCGCATCGCCTATCTACAAGCATCACTACGTGCTGCGCAGCGGCGTATGCGTCGAGGACGCGACGTTCAGCATCACCGCGTACCCGGCGCGCGTGGTCGACGGCCGTGTGCAGGTGGAAGTGCCGCAGGCCGTCGACCGCACGCGGCTCGTCATCGCGGGCAACGGCATGGCGGGCATGCGCACCGTGGAAGAGCTGCTCAAGCTCGGCGTCGCCGACCGGTTCTCCATCCACGTGTTCGGTGCCGAGCCGCGCGGCAACTACAACCGCATATTGCTGTCGCCCGTGCTGTCGGGCGAGGCGCAGGCCGACGACATCATGCTTCATCGGCCGGGCTGGTATTCGAAGCGCGGCATCACGCTGCACGCGGGCGATCCTATCGTCGCGGTAGACAGGCGCCGGCGCGTCGTGCGGTCGCGGTTCGGCGTGGAGACGCCGTATGACCGGCTGCTGATCGCGACGGGCTCGGATCCGGTCGTGCTGCCGTTGCCCGGCAAGGAACTCGCGGGTGTCGTCACGTTCCGCGATCTCGACGATGTCGGCCGCATGGTGTCGGCGTCGGGTGCGGGCAAGCGCGCCGTGGTCATCGGCGGCGGATTGTTAGGGCTCGAAGCGGCGCACGGGTTGCGGCTGCGGGGCATGGAAGTCACAGTCGTGCATCTCATGGACACGCTCATGGAGCGCCAGCTCGACGCACCCGCGGGCGCGCTGCTCAAGGCAGCGCTCGAGAAGCGCGGCATGCAATTCCGCATGCAGGCGAAGACCGAGGCGATCTTGGGCGACGGCCGCGTGCAGGCCGTGCGCTTCGCGGGCGGCGAAACCGTCGACGCCGATCTCGTCGTGATGGCCGTCGGCGTACGTCCGAACACGGCGCTCGCGAAGAACGCGGGTCTCGCCTGCGACCGCGGCATCCTCGTCGACGACACGATGCAGAGCTTCGATCCGGCTATCTACGCAGTGGGCGAGTGCGTGCAGCATCGGCGCCAGACGTTCGGTCTCGTGGCGCCGCTGTGGGAGCAGGCGCGCATCTGCGCGCAGCACATCGCGGGCATCGGCGTGTCGCGCTTCCTCGGCGCCATCAACGCGACGCAGCTCAAGGTGTCGGGCATCGACGTGTTCTCGGCGGGCGATTTCGCGGACGGCGCGGGGCGCGAATACGTCCTGCACTCCGATCCGCAGGCGGGCGTCTACAAGCGCATCGTGATCCAGGGCGACGTGATTATCGGCGCCGTGCTGTTCGGCGACACGCGCGAGGCCGCGCGGCTCAAGGAGCTCATCGCCGCGCGCACGAGCGTCGGCGGCGCGCGCCAGGAGTTGTTCGAGACGTCGACGGCTGCGGCCTGACGTCCCAGCTGGAACGTCACCAAGTCGACTCCGCGCCGCTCAGTCTTCTTCCGGGTTCAACGCCTCAGCGATCTCCTCGTCGGTGATGCCGAACTGCGCTTCTTCGGCCTCGTCGAGGCCGTCGCCGAGCCCGGCCTGATCGGCGCTCACGATGCGTCCGGGCACGATGTCGGCGTTGTCCCCCGGCTGCCCCTCTTCGGGATCGACGCTCTCGCGTTCGCCGGTGCCGTGGCGGTCGCTGGTTTCGCCGCGGCCGCCGAGCCCGACCAGGTCGGCGCCCGTGTCGGAGCTGTCGCTCGGACCGAGCGAGGCCACGTCATGGCCCTTGAGCACTTCTTCATCGGGATCGGGGACTCTCACGGGATTGCGGGGTGCCATGCTCGTCTCCTGGGTTGCTGTGCTCACCTTAGGCGCCGCGCGCGGTCGCCAGACGCGGTGCGCGCCGCGCCTGCGCCTCGGCGGAGACGGACAGGGCGTAGGAGGGCGCGCGCTCTGCTATGTTCGCGCCAGTCACCGGGGGATGCCGTGAAGAGAATCAGCCTGTTCCTCATGCTATCGATGAGCCTGCTGTCAGTGTGCGCGGCGGCGGGCGATCCACCGAAAATCCCGCTGTGGCCCAAGGGCGTGCCGAATGCCATGCCGAACGGCGGCGCCGAAGCCGTGCGCATCACCGACCAGGGCGAGCACGTGTGGACCAACGTGCACCAGCCGTCGCTCACGGTCTATCTACCGAAGCAGGGCAACGGCACGGCGGTCGTCGTGATCCCGGGCGGCGGACATCGCGAGCTGTGGATGGACCACGAGGGCCACAACGTCGCGCGCTTTCTCAACGACAAGGGCGTCGCCGCGTTCGTGCTCATGTACCGGCTCGCACGCGCGCCGGGTTCCGAGTACACCATCGAGGGCGACTCGCTGAGCGACGTGCAGCGCGCGATCCGCACCGTGCGCACGCGCGCCGCGGAGTGGGGGGTGGATCCGAAGAAAATCGGTATTGTTGGATTTTCCGCGGGCGGGCAGCTCGCCGCGCTCGCCGCGACGCGCTTCGATGCGGGCGCTGCCGGCGCGGCCGACACGATCAACCGCGCGAGCTCGCGGCCCGATTTCGCGGCGCTCGTCTATCCGGGCACGTGGGCCGATCTCACATTCACCGCGGAGACGCCACCGATGTTCCTGCTGTGCGGCAGCGACGACCGGCCAGAAGTCGTCACGCAGCTCACGCAGGACTATCTCGCGCTGCGCGCGGCGAAGGTGCCCGCGGAGATGCATCTGTACGCGGGCGTGGGGCACGGCTTCGGGCTGCGGCCGACGACCACGGGGCCGGTGTCGAACTGGCCGCAGCAGTTCGTCGACTGGATCAGGACGGCGGGCTTCTAGCGGTTGCAACCTTTCCGTCGCCGGGCGCATCTCAACTACGAAGACTTTCGTGGAGAGAGATGCATGCGGCTTTGGCGCTGGATTTCCTGGCTTGCGTTCGCCCCGGTACTGGCGTTCGCGGCCGATTCGTCATGTGAACGACCGCCGATCGCGGGCGAGTTCGGTCCGCAGGGTGTCGCTGTCGGCGACCTGAGCCGCACCGTCCGGCCCGGCGACGACTTCTTCAAGCACGTGAACGAGCATTGGATCGCGACGACACCGATCCCAAACGGCTACTGGGATTACGGGCAGACGAGCGCGCTCGCGGCAACCGTCGACGCGCAGGTCAAACAACTTCTCGACGCGAGCCTGAGCACGCGCGCGCCGCGCGGCAGCGCCGCGCAGGAAGTGGGCGATGCGTACGCGAGCTTTCTCGACGCCGCGGAAATCGGGCGGCGCGGGCTCGCGCCCGTCGCAGGCGAGCTGCGCCGCATCCTTGCGAGCCGCACGCCCGCGGCGATCGCGCGCTGGATGGCCGACCCGACGTCGAGCTCGTTATTCGCGATCAACGTGTTTCCCGCCGAGCGGCGGCCGCGCGTGCATCTCGACACGCAGAATCTAAACCAGCCGACGGTCGGTCTGTGGAACACGGTGACGTATCGCGGTGAGGACGCGGGCGCGAAGACCGCGCTCGAGGGCTATCGGGCGTACATCGCCGCGACGCTCGCGCGTGCCGGGGTCGGCCACGCGCAGGAGCGCGCGGCCCGCGTGGTCGCGCTCGAGACGCGGATCGCCGCCAACCTGTGGCCGTTCGAGAAGCTGCGCGATCGCCGGGCCAACTACCACCCGATGACTGCGCGCGAGCTCGGCGAGTACGCGCCGGGCTTTCCGTGGCGCGAATTCCTCACGGCGCGTGGCGTCGGTGACGTCACCGACATCGTGCTCGGCACCGACACCGCGGTGCAGGCGCAGGCGCGGCTGTTCGCGGCGACGCCGATGGAAGACTGGGCTTCCTACCTCGCGTTCCACTGGCTGCAGAACCAGGTGGACGTGCTGCCCGAGGAGTTCGGGCGCGCGAGCTGGGAGTTCTTCGGCAAGACGCTGTCAAACGCGGCGACGCAGCCGCCGCGCGCCGAGATCGCGGCGCGGCTCGCGAGCGGCGCGCTCGGCATGCAGGTGGGCCGGCTCTATGCCGACCGCTTCGTGACGCCGCGCACGAAGTCGGCGGCCGAAGAGATGATCGCGTATCTGCGCAAGGCGCTCGCCGAGCGTCTGCACGATGCCGCATGGATGGATGACGCGACGCGGGCGGAAGCGCTCCGGAAGCTCGACCGCTTCGATTTCAAGATCGCCTATCCACGTGTGTGGCGCGATTTCTCGCGCGTGCGCATCGACCGCGCGAACGCCGCTGGCAACCTGCGGCGCCTGCGCGCGGCGGACTGGGAGTACCAGCGGCGCCGCCTCGATCCGCGCGTGCACGACGAACCGTGGTTCCAGACGCCGCAGACCGTGGATGCGAGCTACAGCGTGCTGCTGAATGCCATCGAACTACCCGCGGCCTTCCTGCAACCGCCGTACTTCGACGCGAATGCCGACGCGGCGGCGAACTTCGGTGCGATCGGCGCGATCGTCGGGCACGAGATGGGCCACGCGTTCGACGACCAGGGCGTCATCTACGACAGCGAAGGGCGCATGCGGGACTGGTGGACACCCGCGACGCTCGAGGAATTCCACCGCCGCGCGCGCGGGCTCGTCGATCAGTACTCGGCATTCGAGCCGTTGCCGGGTCTGCACCTGGATGGCGGGCGCACGATCGGCGAGAACATCTCGGACCTCGCGGGCGTGCAGCTCGCGCTGCGCGCGTATCACCTGTATCGCGCCGATCATCCCTGCGACGAATCGCGCGACGGGCTCACGGGCGACCAGCGATTCTTCACGGCCTGGGCGCAGGCGTGGCGTTACCGGGCGCCCGAGAGCGCGATGCGCTGGCTGGTCGCGAACAACCCGCATGCGCCGGCGCCGTACCGCGTGAACGGCGTCGTGCAGAACATCGACGAGTGGTATGCCGCTTTCGGCATCGGTCCCGCGGACAAACTGTACGTGCCGCCGGAGAAGCGCGTGCGTCTCTGGTAGTCGCGTCGCGGAGGCCGTGCGACACTCGCGCCCGGTCGTCATCGCCTCGAGGGGATTCCGTGAGACAGCTGCTCCTGACGAGCCTCATCGCGCTCGCCGCGCCCGCGTTCGCGCAACATCTTCCCGCCACCGTGCGTTCGCCGGATACGAAAATCGCGCTGACCGTCGTGCAGAACGACGCCGGCCAGCTCGCGTACACCGTGACGCGCAATGGCGAAACGCTCATCGCCCCGTCGAGCCTGCGACTGTGGCTCATCGACGGCGAGATGAGCGCGCTCGACGTGCGGCAGGTGCTGCCGCGCAGCGTCGACCAGTCCGTGAAGCTCGTCGCGACCAAGGCGAGCGAGGCGCGCGACCGCTTCAACGAGCTCACGATCGTCGCGATGCCGCGCTCGCGCACGTTGCGCTCCATCTCGTGGATCTTCCGCGTGTACGACGACGGCGTCGCGTTCCGATATTTCGTGCCCGGCGATGCGGGCGTGACCACGCTCAATGTCACGACGGAAGACGTCGACTTCGTGTTCGGCGGCGACTACGACTGCCACGGCTTCAACGTGGGACGCGTCGATTCGAGCCACGAGGGCGAGTTCGATCCCGTGAAGCCGAGCCGCATCCGCGAGCACAATCTCTTCGACCTGCCGCTCGTGTGCCGCACGCCGAAGAATGCGTTCGCGATCGCCGAGGCGGACCTTGCTGACTACGGCGGCATGTATCTCGCGGGCCGCGGCGACGGCAAACCCGGCGTGCACTCGCGCATGTCGAAGCGGCTCGATAATCCCCGACTCACGGCGCAATTGCCAGTTGGGCCGAATGGCGGCGCCGCGCCGTGGCGCGTGATCATGCTCGGCGACAAGTTGGGCGCGCTCATCGAATCGAACCTCATCGGTAATCTCAATCCCGGTCCGGCGTTCGACACGGCGTGGATCAAGCCCGGGAAGACGGCGTGGGACTGGTGGTCGGGTCCCTGGCTACCGCCGCCGGACAAGGGCGGCACCGACATGCCGACGATCAGGAAGTATGTCGACTTCGCGGCGAAGTCGGGCTTCGAATACATGATGATCGACGAGGGCTGGTGCCTGAACTCGGGCCGCGGCGGCAGTGCACCCGCGGATGCGGACGTGACGCGCGCGAAGGCCGACATCGACATGCCGGCGCTCGTTGTGTACGCCGCGAAGAAGAAGGTGCGGCTGTGGCTGTGGGTGCAGTGGGCGTTGCTCGACCGGCAGATGGACGCGGCGCTGGAGCAGTATCAGAAGTGGGGCATCGCGGGCATCAAGGTCGACTTCATGGACCGCAACGACCAGCAGATGGTCGACTATTACCACCAGCTCATGCCGAAGGCGGCCGCGCATCAGCTGCTCGTCGACATGCACGGCGCCTATCCACCGGCAGGCCTGAACCGCACGTATCCCAACTTCATCACGCAGGAAGGCGTGATGGGCGCGGAATACAACAAGTGGAGCCGCCGCGTGACGGCGACTCACAACGTGAGTCTCGCGTTCACGCGCATGCTGCTCGGGCCGCTCGACTACACGCCGGGCGGATTCCGCAACCGCACGCCCGCGACGTTCGAGATCGTGAACTCGCCGCCGCAGGTGCAGACGACGCGCGCCCATGCGCTCGGCATGTTCGTGGTGTACGAGAGTCCGTTCCAGATGGTGGCGGATTCGCCGGATGTCTACGAGAACGCGGCGGGGTTCGATTTCGTGAAGGCGGTGCCGACGGTGTGGGATGAAACGCGCTTCGTCGCGGGCGACATCGACGACTTCGTCGTCGTCGCGCGGCGCAAGGGTGCGGATTGGTACGTCGGCGCGATGAACACCGAGAAGGCGCAGGAAATCGCGGTGCCGCTGTCGTTCCTCGGCGCCGGGAAGTTCAAGGCCAAGGTGTACACGGATGGCGCGGCGCCGACGGAGCTCGACGTCGCGGAGAGGGTGGTAACGTCCGCGGATTCGCTCACGTTGAAGCTCGCGGGATCGGGCGGCGCGGCGGTGCGGATCTCGCGGTGAGACGTGCAGTTCCTGAAGGAACTCCGTGACCGCATCCGCAGCGGCGAGATCACGAGCACCGTGCGCCTGTGGCAGAGCCCGCGAGTCCGGCTCGGCGGCCGCTACCCGCTCGCGCCGGGATCGATCGAGGTCACGAAGCTGCGCGAGGCCTCACTTTCGGACGTGACGCCGGAGATGGCGCGCGAGGGCGGGTTCTCCGGAGTCGTGGAGCTGCTCAAGGTCGCGAAGCATGGGCCAGGCCGGCGTGTGTTCCTCGTCGACTTTCGCTACCTGCCGCCCGCGACGCGAACCGGTGTGGTTAGCAGGAAGCCGGTTGCAAGGAAGGCGCGCAACAAGCGGTGAGGGGATTTTGTTAACCGTGTCGGAGGTAGTTTCTCGACGCGCGCAATTCCCGAAGCGTTCCATATCGTTTCGCAAGGGGTCCGTCGAATAGGGAAGGTTACGAATTTCCCGCGGACCCGCCGCAATGCCCAATGGAGCGGTGAGAATCCCCAACTACTACGGGATGTCGATCCGCCTCAGTCTGCTAAATGGGGACATTCATCGTTTTCTAGAAAATGGGGACAGGCCTGAGGCTCGAGGTGACGCAGCTTCCCGGTTCGAAGGATTTTCGGCCCGCGTAGAGAGCGGCGAGGAGCGAACGGCCGCGCGCCGTTGTAGTGCGTCGCGACTCGCCGTTTTTGAAGATGTAAAGGCGCGCAGTGAGCGACGAGCGAACGCGAAGAATGTCCGTCCGGACATTCTTCAAGCGCGCTCGACCCGCGGGCCGAAAATCCTTCGAACCGGGAAGCGGGGCGAACTGACGGCGTAGCCTGTCCCCGTTTTCCAGGAAACGGTGAATGTCCCCATTTATCCCACCCACCGCCGTGCGTTCTGGAACATCCGGAACCAGCCCGAGTATTCGCCCGCGCCGTCCGGGCGCCAGGAGTTCTGCGCGTAGCGGAACGAGCGCTCCGGGTGCGGCATCGTGAGCGTCACGCGTCCGTCTTCGTTCGTGATCGCCGCGATGCCGAACGGCGAGCCGTTCGGGTTCGCCGGGTAGGTAGTCGCGACGCGACGATTGCCCTCGACGTAGCGCGCGCTCACGAGCCCGCTCGCCGCGAACCGGCGCGCCGACTCCGGATCCGCGAACTCCGCACGCCCTTCTCCATGCGCGACGGCGATGGGCAGCATCGAGCCGTCCATGCTCGCGAAGAAGATCGACGGCGAGCGCGCGAGCTCGACGAGCGAGAAGCGCCCTTCGAACTGCTCGCCGCGGTTCCGCACGAAGCGCGGCCAGCTCGCCGCGCCCGGCACGAGCTCCTTGAGCGCCGCGATCATCTGGCAGCCGTTGCACACGCCGAGCGTGAACGTCTCCTGCCGGTCGAGGAAACGCTCGAACTGCTCGCGTGCGCGCGCGTGATAGAGGATCGACTTCGCCCAGCCCTCGCCCGCGCCGAGCACGTCGCCGTACGAGAAACCGCCGCACGCGACGAGCCCGCGAAATTCTTCGAGCTTCACGCGGCCCGACAGGATGTCCGTCATGTGCACGTCGTGCGCCTCGAAGCCCACGCGCTCCATGACCGCGGCCATTTCGACCTGGCTGTTCACGCCCTGCTCGCGCAGGATCGCGACCCTCGGCCGCTTTGAATTGACGAACGCAGCGGCGATGTTCTCGTCAGGATCGAAGGTCAGCGCGACGGCGAGGCCCGGATTGCCGGTGTCGCACGCCGCGGCGAATTCCTCGCGCGCGCAGGCCGGCTCGTCGCGCAGGTTGCGCAGCTGGAACGAAGTCTCGGACCACGCGCGGCGCAGGTCTTCCCAGGTTTCGTCGATGCGCGCATCGCCCGCGGCGATGCGGATGCGCATGTCGCGCGTCGGGGCGCCGAGGGCGTGCGTGAGACCGCCGAGCCCGTGGCGCACGAAGATCGACTGCACGGCCGGCGCATCCGCCGCCTTCACCTGCAGCACGACGCCGAGCTCCTCGGCGAACAGCGCGCCCGCGGCGCCGTTCGCGCCGCCTTCGTTCGTCGACGGTAGTTTGACGTCGAGACCGCAATGACCGGCGAACGCCATCTCGACGAGCGTCGCGAATGCGCCGCCGTCGGAGCGATCGTGGTATGCGAGCACGAGTCCTTGCGCGCGCAGATCGCGCAACGCCGCCGCAAGCTGCGCGAGACGCGCGGCATCGTCCAGATCCGGAGTCGTCGCGCCCATCGCGCCGAACACCTGCGCGAGCGAGGAGGCCCCGAGCCGGTTCTTGCCCGCGCCCAGGTCGACGAGCAGCAGCGCGGTCGCCCCGAGATCGGTGCGCAGTTGCGGCGTCCATGTCTTGCGCGCATCGCCAACCGGCGCGAACGCGGAGACGATGAGCGACACCGGTGCGACCACCGACTTGCGCGCGGTGCCCTCGCCCCACACTGTCTTCATCGACAGCGAGTCCTTGCCCACGGGAATCGCGATGCCGAGGGCCGGACACAATTCTTCGCCGACGGTCTTCACGGTCGCATACAGCGCCGCGTCTTCACCGGGCTCGCCGCACGCGGCCATCCAGTTCGCCGACAACCGGACCTGCCGCAGATCGCGGACGTCGGCCGCAAGGATGTTGGTCAGCGCCTCACCAACTGCGAGGCGGCCCGACGCGGGCGAATCGAGCACGGCGACCGGCGTGCGTTCACCCATGGCCATCGCCTCACCCGCGTGTCCGAAATAGTCCGCGAGCGTCACCGCGACGTCCGCAACGGGCACCTGCCACGGACCAACCATGGGGTCGCGGCTGATCATGCCGCCGACCGTGCGGTCGCCGATCGTGATGAGGAACGTCTTGTCGGCGATCGCCGGGAAGCGCAGCAGGCGATAGGCCGCGTCGCGCACGTCGAGCGTGCCCGTGCCGAACGGCGCTGCCGGCGGCGTCGTGCGGCGCACGTCGCGTTGCATCTTCGGCGCCTTGCCTAACAACACTTCGAGCGGCAGGTCGACGGGTCGCGTGCCGTTCTTGCGGTCTTCGAGCACGAGCACGCCCGTGTCGTCGATCTCGCCGACGACCGCGAACGGGCAGCGCTCGCGCTCGCAGATCGCCGCGAAGTCGTCGAGCTTCGCCGCATCGATGCACAGGACGTAGCGCTCCTGCGACTCGTTGCACCAGAGCTCCATCGGCGACATGCCGGGCTCGTCGTTCGGGATTGCCGCGAGATCGATGACGGCGCCGCGGCCCGGCGTGTGCGCGACGGCCTCGGGCACCGCGTTCGACAATCCACCCGCGCCGACGTCGTGGACCAGCAGGATCGGATTCTGGTTCCAGCGCGCAGAACAGCGATCGATGACTTCCTGCGCGCGGCGCTGGATCTCGGGATTCCCGCGCTGCACCGACGCGAAGTCGAGATCGGCGCTCGAGGCGCCGGAGCCCATCGACGACGCGGCACCGCCGCCGAGGCCGATGAGCATCGCGGGACCGCCCAGCACCACGAGCTTCGCGCCGACGGGAATCTCGCTCTTCTCGACGTGCTTGCGCCGCACGTTGCCGAGACCGCCCGCGATCATGATGGGCTTGTGATAACCGCGCACGCGGTTCGGCAGATCGGCGTGCGCCGCCTGCTCGAACGTGCGGAAGTAACCACAGATGTTGGGACGGCCGAACTCGTTGTTGAACGCGGCGCCGCCGATCGGGCCCTCGATCATGATGTCGAGCGCGGACACGATGCGGTCGGGCTTGCCGATGCTCGCTTCCCAGGGCTGCTCGAAGCCGGGGATGCGCAGATGCGAGACGGAGAATCCGGTGAGGCCTGCTTTCGGTTTGGCGCCGCGGCCCGTCGCACCCTCGTCGCGAATCTCGCCGCCCGAACCCGTCGCCGCGCCGGGAAACGGCGAGATAGCGGTGGGATGGTTGTGAGTCTCCACCTTCATGAGGATGTCGATGGGCTCGTCGATCGCGCCGTAGATGCCGTTCTCGGGATTCGGGAAATAGCGCTTGCCGAGGGAGCCCTCGATGACCGCGGCGTTGTCGCGATACGCGGAGAGCACGCCTTGCGGATTCTTCGCGTGCGTGTTGCGGATCATCGCGAACAGCGACTTCGGCTGCTTCTCGCCGTCGATGATCCAGTCCGCGTTGAAGATCTTGTGGCGGCAGTGCTCGGAGTTCGCCTGCGCGAACATCATGAGCTCGACGTCGGTCGGGTCGCGCTTCAGCGCGGCGAAGTTGTCGACGAGGTAGTCGATCTCGTCATCCGAGAGCGCGAGGCCGAGATCGCGGTTGGCCTGCACGAGCGCGTCGCGTCCCTTCGCGAGCGAGACGCTGCGCAGTGGCCGGGTCGGCTCGTGCGCGAACAGCTGCGCGGCATCCGCGCGCGCGGTGAGCACCGCTTCGGTCATGCGGTCGAACAGCGGCGTCGCGAGCGCGCGCAGCTCGGCGTCACCCAATCGGGTGGGCGTGACGATTGTCCACACGATGCCGCGCTCGATGCGCTTCACCGCGGTGAGGCCGCACACGTGCGCGATGTCGGTGGCCTTGCTCGACCACGGCGAGATCGTGCCGAAGCGCGGGACGACGATGATCTCGGCACCCGTCGCGGATTTTGCCTGGGGCGCCTCGCGCGGACCGTAGGTTAGCAGCCGGTCGAGCAACGCGCGCTCGTTTGCGTCGAGGTCGCGCTCGAGATCGACGAAGTGGATGAATCGCGCGGAGATGGCGCCGAGCTTGGGCTGGCGTGCCTCGAGTGCCGGGCGCAGTTTGGCGATTCGGAAATCGGAAACCGCGGACGCGCCTGGGAGCTCGATCATGAGAGGCGGCGGATTCTACAGAAAAAGGGGACAGATTTATTTAATTGGGGACATTCACCGCTTCCCCGCTTCGCGGGAAAAAGGGGAATGTCCCCAATTAAATAAATCTGTCCCCTTTTTCTACTTCTTGCCGCCGTCGCTGCCCGACGGTGGGTACATCCCCATCGGAAACTGCGCGACGTTGCTTCCGCCCTCGAGCGCACTGATCTTGGACACGCCCTGCTTCTTCACCTCGTCGATGCGCAGGATGCTGTGCATGGGCAGCATGGTCGCCTTGACGCCGGCGAACTCGCTCTTGATGCGTTCCTCGCCCGGGTCCAGGACCACGGTCGACCGTTCGCCGAACACCAGCTCCTCGATCTCGATGAACCCGAACAAGCGACCCTGGCTCACCTTGCGGGCGTATACCTCGTAAACCTTGCCCTGGTTCACGAACATAATCTTGAAAATGTGACTGGATGCCATCGAGGGGAGTAAGGGGGCTTTAAGCTGCCCCTTCATACACGCATGGGCCGCGGGAAGCTAGGGCTCAGAGGGTACGCAATCAATGGCGCTCCGGCTGCGCGTCATCAGTGATCATCGCCATCGACTCGGCGACAAGAGCACGTTCGTCTTCGGTGTTTCGGGCGGAAGCATAGGGCGCTCCTCCGAGAACGACTGGGTGTTGCCCGACGACATGCGTTACGTCTCCGGCCGGCACGCGCGCATCGTCTACCACCAGGGCCGTTACATCCTGCAGGACACGAGCAGCAACGGCACCTACATCAACGACAACGAACGTCCGCTCGGCAGCCAGAACCCGCACGAGCTCAAGACGGGGGACGTCCTGCGCATCGGCGAATACCACGTGCAGGTGCTCGTCGACTCCGCCAACGATTTCAATCTCGACGACAGCGCGCTCTACGCGACCGGCTCGACGAGCACGCGCAAGCGGGTTCCGCCGACGCGCGATCTCGGCGCACGCGATCGC
>Ga0081455_10002347_pt1 | contig 22590 bp, 19 predicted proteins | sample TabmetS3T2R1_FD_70207 | JGI IMG/M metagenome (GOLD analysis project Ga0081455, IMG submission 70207) | Tabebuia heterophylla rhizosphere microbial communities from the University of Puerto Rico - S3T2R1 | ecosystem: Host-associated > Plants > Roots > Rhizosphere ...
TGACCGCGGACCCCGAGCATCCTAACGGGTGTATCTGTGTTAAGGGAACAGCGGCTCCCGAGATCGTCTACTCTCCTGACCGCCTCCAATATCCCATGATACGCACCCGGCCCAAGGGGGAACGCGACCCCGGTTGGATCCGTATTTCCTGGGACGAAGCTCTGGCTCTGACTGCCTCGCGCCTGCTGGACATCAAGGCCCGGTACGGACCCGAGGCGGTGGCCTTTGGCTGCGCGACGACTGCAGGGACCTCCGGGGCCGACTTCTTCCCCTGGGTGCAACGTCTGGCCAACGCGTTTGGCAGCCCTAACTTTCTCTACGCCAACCATATCTGCGGCTGGCATAGAGGTGGGAGCGCGCAGTATACCTATGGCGTGAGCATGCCGCAGCCGGACTACGATCAGGCGCGCTGCATACTCCTCTGGGGCTACAATCCCCAGGCATCTCAGCCTGCCGATGCCGTACGGATCAGCCGGGCGAAAGCGCGGGGCGCCAAGCTCATCGTCATCGACCCGCACAAGGCTAGTGTGGTCGACAAAGCAGATTACTGGCTGTGTGTGCGACCGGGCAGCGATGGCGCCCTGGCCCTGGCCATGATCCATGTCCTGCTCGAAGAGGAGTTATCTGATACGGCCTTCATCCGCGACTGGACGAACGGTCCCTTCCTGGTCCGCGAGGACACTCAACAGCTACTCACGGAGCGTGATCTCGCCCCGGCAGGACATCCGGAGACGTTCTTCGCCTGGGACAGCAGGAGTGCCGCCCTCGTGGCCTATCATCCCGACCGCGGGTATGCACAGGACGGCGTGGACCTCGCCCTCTCGGGCGCGTATGCCGTCACCCTCACCGACGGGACAACGGTGCAATGCCGACCCGTCCTGGCGCTGCTCAAGGAGCTGGCCGCCCCGTATGCCCCGGAGCGGTCGGAGGCGATTACCTGGGTGCCAGCGGCGGACGTGCGTCGGGCTGTCCGGATGTTCGCCACCGAGCAGCCCTCTTGTTACTACACCTGGGTGGGACTCGAAGAGCACACCAATGCTACGCAGACCAGCCGGGCCGTGTCTCTCTTCTACGCCCTCACCGGCCAGTTCGATCGGCGCGGCAGCAATGTGCTCTTTGCCAGCACCTCCACCAATCCCATCGCAGGACGGGAGCTGCTGCCCAAGGAGCAGGCATCCCGCACCCTCGGCTATGCCGAGCGCCCCCTGGGGCAGGCAGGCACCGCTGGGTATGTGACCACCTACGACATGTATCGCGCCATCCTGACCGAGCAGCCCTACCCGGTCAAGGGCCTGGTCACCTTCGGGACTGATATCCTCATGGGGAACAGTGACCCCCTGCGAGGCAAGGCAGCCCTGGAGGCGCTAGACTTCTATGTGCATGTAGACCCGGTCGCCAATCCAAGTGCCTCTCTGGCGGATCTGCTCCTACCTGCCTGTACCTGCTGGGAGCGCGAGGCCCTCAGGCCCTCCTTGGGCACAGGAGCAGAGATGGCCACCTGGGCCCAGTTCAGAGAGGCCGTGGTGCAACCGCTGTACGAGTCCCGGTCTGACGTGGCGATCATCTTTGACCTGGCCGCACGGCTGGGCCTGGGTCAACACTTTTTCGATGGCGACCTCAAGGCGGCTTACAACTATGAACTAGCACCATCAGGGCTGATCGTGCAGCAGTTGCGGCAGCACCCGATGGGCATGCGGGCCAGGGGTGAGACCCGCTTCCAGAAGTATGCCGAGCTTGATACGGCCACAGGCCAGCCGCGTGGCTTCCCCACCCCTACTCGGAAGGTCGAGATCTACTCGACGCACTTTGCCCGGGCCGGCTATGCGCCCCTGCCAGTCTACCAGGAGCCGGGAGGGAGCCTGGACATGGCCCAGGAGTATCCACTGGTGCTCACCTTCTTCCGGCTGGTGCAGTACTGTGACGTGCAACATCGCAACATCCCGCGTCTGCGGCGCCAGGTCCCAGAGCCCTTCCTGGAGATCCACCCGGCAACGGCTACTACTCTAAGCATTCAGGACGGGGAATGGGTCATCCTGGAGACAGCGGCGGGGAGAATCAAGCTGAAGGCGAGATACAAAAATTCCCTGCATCCTGGGGTCGTCGCCACCGCGCACGGGTGGTGGCAGGGCTGCCCGGAGCTGGGACTGCCGGGCTACGACCCCTTTGGGCCGGAGGGGGCAAACGCCAACCTGCTCGTCTCTAACGATGTCATTGATCCCATCAGCGGTTCCGTCCCGCACCGCTCCCAGAGATGTCGCGTCAGGAAGGAGGGCATGCCAGCGTTGTAAGCCAGGGAGCACCCCGCCAAACTGGCAGGGGTAGTTAGCCCTACGCAGTAGCTGGGCACATGCGTGCGTTAGCACGTACGTGCACTTAGGCAGTAGTGGCAGGTGCGTTACCAGAACTCGCCTCAGAGCCTATCATACCAGGGGAAGCTAGATGAGCCAAACCGCTCCAGAAGGAGGATAACCTCACTTGTCCGGCTCGTAGACAGCCGCACAGAGAAAGACACCCGCGTCTACCAGAATGTCTACACACCGTTCAGCAATCTTTCCCTCGAGCTCGTCAAGCTGTCCCTGGCTCAAGCCGGCAGGGGGATAGATACGCACATGACCATCCTCGTCCTCGTAGCGCTCCGTGGTGGCCTCCACCTTGGCCGCGGGGCACAGTTCTTTGGCCAAGAGGCTGACTTCAGTGAGGTACTTACCAACGATGCTGTGTCGTTCAGCGAGGGAACCAGCTTCATCCATGGGAAACGCTCCTTTTGATAGCCTGCACAAATTCTCTCGCCTTACTCAGAGCACGTGTAGCCTGTCTGGCGCTGAGATGATGATTGCGGTAGTCGGCAGTATGGCGCAACTCCTGAACAATAGGGAGGTCACGGGCAAGTACAGGAGCAAATTGTTTTCGCCGTCGCGTGAGCTCATTGGCAAACATAGCATGCAGGCCGGCATGGCTCCACTCTGGCCGCATGAATCCTGCGGTTTCTAAGGCGACTTGCGCGGCTTGAAACATGGCGTAGTAGGCTCGGTTCGCTGAAGAATTGTAGAAACCCTGCGCATAACAGAGTTCTGCCGCGTTGAGAGACTCTTCGGCTTTCGCCATCTCCATACTTCCGTCCTACCTGCAAACGACCAATCAGGGTAAGCATACAGACGACACTTCGACTTTGAGACGTGGGCTATGGCATACCCCGTGTCCATGCATGCGCCTGCCCCACAAGACACCTTGAGAAGGTACCTGAAACCACTGGGAAAAGGAAGGTCCGTGGTGACACTGGTTTCTCTCATGCGAGCGCATCAAGCAGTGCCCTGGCCTCCTGAAGGTCAGTGGTGTCCCACCCCTCGTTGAACCAGCCGTAGACCGGCGCCAGTAACTCGCCGGCTGCCGTACACTTGCCCTGCTGCTGCCAGAGGCGTGCCAGGCTTGTGGCAGCCCGTAGCTCTAAGGATCTGGCGTGCTGCTGGCGCGCGATGTCCATGGCGTGCCGAAAACAGGTTTCTACTGCGGAAGCCTCCTGAACGCCCTGCTGTAGCAGCAGCTCCCCTTTGAGCCGATAGGTCTCGGCAGCCCACCAGCGCTCACCGGTCGTGTCCATCACCGCCAGCGCTTCGGTCAGTGCCTGGAGCCCTGCAGCGGTCTGGCCCGTGCGCCAGTAGACCTCGGCGAGCTGCGCCAGGACCGGCGCCTGCCCGAGTTTGGTGCCAGCGTCCTGGCTACTCAGCAAGCCCTGGCGCATCTGGGCTATGCCTGCGTCGCCTTGCCCTTGCACCGCCAGCCCCCAACCGCGCAGGATGGTGCCCATGTCCACCCACTGGCTAAATCCTCTCTCCGTGCAAAATGTGATCAACTCCTGAGCGCTCTCACAGGTGGCGCGTCCCTCACGCCGAAACTGATGCAGGACGGCCTTATGCCCCAAGCCAAAAGCCACGCTGAACGGGTGCGACAACTGCTGAGCAAGGGTCAGCGCTGCCTGACAGCGCTGTTGCGCCTGATCCGGATACCCGAGCATCCAGAGTGCCTGGGCAGCATAGGACATACAGGCCATGCCAAGATCATATCCGTACAGCGAGGCCAGGGCGTGATGGTGCCGGGCATCGTACAGGGCGGTCCCCTGTTCCGCGTGCAGCCGGGTTGGCGCAAATTCGCCGAGATAGAACAGGCACAGCGCCAGGGCATAGTGCGCCACCAGGAGGGCCGTGGTATCGTCGCCGGCCAGGGCCAGGCACTCCTCGCCGAGCTCCCGTGCGGTCTGTAACTCGCCCCGCACCAGATAAAACTGCCAGAGCCGCCAGGCCACCGGAGATCGCTCTCCGGTGGCACCAAGCTGGTGATAGAGTTCTCGCGCCCGGGTATAGACCCGCGCCACCTCTGGAGCAGCATATCCTTGCGTGACCGCGAGCGGCCCGCCTAACGCCAGCGTCAGCGTGAGCTCATGCTGCGCCCGCTCAGGAGTCTGCGGCAGGGTGTTGAGGAGCGTGAGCCCCTGGGTGAGATGCGCGATCGCTTCCGCATAGGCCGACCGCTGCAGGGCGGTTTCCGCGGCTTTGTGCCGGTACAATACCGCCCGCTGTATCTCCCGTGCCTGTTCGAAATGCACCGCGAGTTCGGCGGCAATGCTCTGCGTCTGGTCAGCGTAGGCGCGCTCTTTCCGGTGCCCAATATGATGGTGCAGGTGGATGCGTTGCCCTGGGGAAATGCGTGCGGAAATCACCTCGTGATACAACGCATGACGAAACCCATAGCGCGCCGCTACCGTGCCATCAGGCCAGGTCTCTGTGCCCTGGTCTTGCACCAGCCAGCCCTGACGCGCCCAGGTCGCACACCGTGCCTCAATCGTCGCCATCGCCAGATCCACGGCTGCCGCCACCGCGGCCACCGAGAAAGTCATCCCCGCCACACTGGCAGCTTCCAGGATCGCCTGATCCTCGGCTGACAGTTGCTCAACCTGTTGGGTAATCAGCAGATGGAGGCTTTCGGGCACAATACTGCTAAGGGCGACCATCCCACCCCGTACGGAGACGGTTTCACGGCTCTCTTCCAACATGTCCCGCTGCAGCAGCTCGTCAACTAGGGCGGTGAAGAATAAGGGATTACCACTGCTGCGCTGATACAGGAGCCGCACCAGGCCCTCTGACACCGTCATGGCACCGAAGCGTGCACGCACATAGGCCGTGATGGCGGCCTCAGGCAACGAGGTCAGCGTGGTGTCGACACACTGGCGGTGTTGCCGCAACTCGGCAATCACTCGGCGTAAGGGGTGCGCATGTCTGAGGACCTCGACGGGTCGGTAGGTGCCCAGGACCAGTAAGCGTGCCCGGTCACGCCGACGTGCCACATAGGTCAGGAAGGCGAGTGTCGAGGGATCACTCCAGTGCAAGTCTTCCAGCACGAGGACCAGGGGACGCCTGACAGTCAGCACCTCCAGGGTTTCCGCTAGCTCCCGCAGCATACGGGCCTGGGTCACACCGCTCATCGAGCGTCCAAGCGTTTCCCGTTCTGCAGGAGAGAGGAGCGCCGGCATCTGCATCAGCCAGCTCGGGGCATACTGCCGCAGGAGCGGCACGAGGTGTTCCGCCTCCGCTCCTCGACACAGGCGTCCCAGGGCTTCCAGGAGGGGGAGGTAAGCTTCCCCGGCGCCATAGTGGTCAATGCACTGGCCGTGGCCGACCCAGACACGCTCCGTCGCGGCCAGATGTGCGACAGAGCTGGCCACCAGGGCGGTTTTGCCAATACCGGGTTCACCCGCGAAAAACCCTATCTGTCGTTCCCCCTGGAGTGTCTTCGTGAACCATTGGTGTATCTGCGCAACTTCGGTCTCGCGCCCGACGAAGATCTCAGACGGGGCGATGGCGGGGAGCTGGGACGGGCCGTGTATCTCTCTCGCCTCATACGAGGGGTTCTGCGCCATCGTGACCGGGGCAATAAACCGATATCCCCGCCCACGCACGGTCTCGATAAACTGTGGCTTCTGCGCCTGATCCCCGAGCGCCTGGCGCAGCTCCCGAACGACGACCGTCAAGACAGCTTCACCCACCACGGCCTCGGGCCAGACAGTCTCCAACAGGGCCTCTTTCGTCACGAGCTGCCCGGCCTGCATCAACAAACAGCGCAAGACGGCAAAAGCTTTGGCGCCGATCCGTATCGCCTCGTTACCCTTCCAGAGACGCTCATCTCGCAGATCCAGGAGAAACGGCTTGAAGACGAAACACTGATGATCTGACATACATCACCTGTGGTCGCCACATGCGCCATGACTTCGAGACCCATGGCACACAGCTTTAGAATATTTTTAGCAAACTTTTATACGCATTTTAGGACAGGACACCCTGAGCAACACTATCATCCTGACATGCTGCGCAGCGCATTATAGCATGCGGCCTCTGGGTATCCTACTGTGGGCAGTATGCCAGACGTCAAGGCACCAGACGTCGCACGAAGCCGGGCACATGACCTGCGGCTTCCGTCTCTAGAATAATGTCCCACAAGAAGGAGCATGATATGCAACTTGATGCCCACAAATCCGCGGTGGCCAGAGCGTATGGTCTGGCGTCGGCGGGCTATAACAAGCCGGCCCTGAAGTTCTTCGCACAGGGTGCAGAGGCTCTGGTGGATTTTGCGGGTCTTGCACGTGGTCAAAAGATCCTGGATGTTGCTACTGGCACCGGTCACGCAGCGCTGTACTCAGGGATAAAAGTCGGCCCTGCGCCTGGATCGGTGATCGGTATTGATATCGCTGAAGAAATGGTGCATCTTGCGAACTCCTATGCTAAAACATTGTCGCGATGCAATGTACGGTTTGAACTGATAGATGGTGAACACACGACGTTCGCCGACAATACATTTGACGTGGTGCTGTGTTCGTATGGCATTTTTTTCCTGCCAGACATGGCCAGTGGGCTCACCGAGTGGAAGCGGGTCACGAAGCCTGGCGGCTGGGTGTGTTTTTCGGCCTTTGGGGAGACGGCATTCCAGCCGCAGTCCGATTTATTTGAACAACGCATCCGACACTTCGGCCCGCTCATTCCTGACAGGAAGCGTCCTTTTGGCTGGCAAAGGTTGGTGGAGCCCCAGGCATTGGTCGCCCTCCTCGACCAGGCCGGCATGACCAACATGGAAGTGCGCGAGGTGAACATAGGCTACCTCTTGCGGGATCAAGACGCATGGTGGGATATCTGCTGGAACAGCGGTTTCCGAGGGCCTCTGGCGCAGCTCAAGCCGGCAGATTTACAGCAGTTCAAGGAGGAGCACTTACGCGAGGTCGCGGCGCTGCGAGGAAAGGACGGTATCTTTTTTGATGGGACAACATTCGTGGCGAAAGGTCAAGTCAACAAGTAACCTGCCTCCGTTGCAGGTCTCGTCGAGCACTCACACCGGGAAGGGAGGGTCTCTCTATGGCTATCCAGCAAATGCATACCTACTGTGCCATGTGTAAGTCCCGCTGCGGTGTCGTGGCTACCGTCGAGGACGGGAGATTGACCAGGGTAACCGCCGACCCCGAGCATCCCAACGGGTGTATCTGTGTCAAGGGCACGGCGGCCCCCGAGATCGTCTACTCCTCCGACCGCCTGCAATACCCCATGCTACGCACCCGCACCGAAGGGGAGCACGACCCCGGTTGGGTGCGCCTCTCTTGGGACGAGGCCATGGCACTGACGGCCTCGCGCCTGGAGGAGATCAAGGCCCGATACGGGCCCGAGGCGGTGGTGTTCGGCTGTGCGTCGGCGGCCGGCACCTCTGCGGCCGACTTCTTCCCCTGGGTGCAGCGCCTGGCCAACGCCTTTGGCAGCCCCAACATCCTGTATGCCAACCATCTCTGCGGCTGGCATAAGAGCGGGAGTGCACAGTATACCTATGGCATGAACGCGCCGCAGCCGGACTACGAGCACACCCGCTGCATGCTCCTCTGGGGTTACAATCCCCAGGCTTCTCATCCTACCGACGCCATGCGCATCAGCCGGGCGAAAGCGCGGGGTGCCAGGCTCATCATCATCGACCCGCACAAGGCCGGCGTGGTCGACAAAGCAGACCTCTGGCTCCAGGTCCGACCGGGCAGCGACGGGGCCCTGGCCCTGGCCATGATCCACGTCCTGCTCGAAGAGGCGTTGTATGATGCGGCCTTCGTCCGCGACTGGACGAACGGCCCCTTCCTGGTGCGCGAGGATACCCAGCAGTTGCTCACGGAGCGCGACCTCACCCCGGCAGGCCCACCGGAGACCTTTGTCACCTGGGACAGCAGGAGGGCTGCCCCCGTGGCCTATCACCCTGAGCGCGGGTATGCCCAGGACGACGTGGATCTCGCCCTCGCGGGCACCTATGCCTGTACCCTCGCCGACGGAACAACGGTGTCATGCCGGCCCGTCCTGGCGCTACTCCAGGAGTTAGCCGCCCAGTATGCCCCGGAGCGGTCAGAGGCGTTGACCTGGGTGCCAGCGGCGGACGTGCGCCGGGCCGTCCGGATGTTCACCGCTGAGCAGCCTTCGTGCTACGTCATGGGGGTGGGGCTCGAAGAGCATGCCAATGCCACGCAGACCTGCCGGGCCGTGTCTCTGTTCTATGCCCTCACCGGCCAGTTCGATCGGCGCGGCAGCAACGTGCTCTTCGCTAGCACCGCCACCAATTCCCTCGTGGGGCGAGGGCTGCTGCCCAAAGAGCAGGCCTCCCGCACGCTCGCCTCTGCCGAGCGCCCCCTGGGGCCGCCGGGTATCGATGGGCAGGTGACCGCCTATGACATGTATCGCGCCATCCTCACTGAGCAGCCCTACCCGGTGAAGGGCCTCATCACTTTCGGGACTGACCTCCTCATGGGGAATGGCGACCCCCTGCAGGGCAAGGCGGCCCTGGAGGCGCTGGACTTCTACGTGCATGTGGACCTGTTCGCCAATCCCAGTGCTTCCCTGGCTGACCTGTTGCTGCCCGCCGCCACCTGCTGGGAGCGCGCGGCCCTCAGGCCTTCCCTGGGCACAGGGGCGGACACGGCCACCTGGGCCCAGTTCAGAGAGCCTGTGGTGCAACCGCTGCACGAGTCCCGGTCTGAGGTGGCAATCATCTTTGACCTGGCCAAGCGGCTGGGCCTGGGCGAGCACTTCTTCGCTGGTGACATCGAGGCGGCCTACAACTATGAGCTGGCGCCATCAGGGCTGACCATACAACAGTTGCGGCAGCATCCGATGGGCATGCGGGCCAGGGGCGAGACCCGCTACCAGAAGTACACCGAGATTGATGCGGCCACCGGCCAACCGCGTGGCTTCCCCACCCCCACCTGGAAGGTCGAGATCTACTCGACGCGCTTTGCCCGCGCCGGTTACGCGCCCCTGCCGGTCTACCAGGAGCCGGTAGGGAGCCCGCACAGCTATCCCGATGCGACCCAGGAGTATCCGCTGCTGCTCAGCTTCTTCCGGCTGGTGCAGTACTGTGACGTGCAACACCGCAATATCCCACGCTTGCGGCGCCAGGTCCCAGAGCCATTCCTGGAGATCCACCCGGCCACGGCCGCTGCGATGCGCATTCAGGATGGGGAATGGATCATTCTAGAGACAGCGACAGGGCGGATAAAGCTGAAGGCCAAATGCAAAAATTCCCTACATCCTGGGGTCGTTGCCACCGCGCACGGGTGGTGGCAGGGCTGCCCGGAGCTGGAATTACCGGGCTACGATCCCTTTGGGCCGGAGGGGGCAAACGCCAACCTTCTCGTTTCTAACGATGTCATTGACCCCATCAGCGGTTCCGTCCCGCACCGCTCCCAGAGATGTCGCGTCAGGAAGGAGGCCGTCCCAGCTTAGACAGCGGAAGGAGGCGTGAATCGGTATAATAGGTTGTCAGCAACCTTCTCCCCCTGTTACTCTGGATGAAAACCACTACGGTCTTCAAAAGCCCCGACGGGCGGGTAAATTTGCTTGTAGAGGCCGCGCATCCGTTGGGTAATGTAGGTATGGACGCGGTCACGTAACTCGCTGGGGCGGCGTTGTTGGGCTTTATAGGCTTCACTGCGTAGAGGGCTGCCATCCTCGAGTTCCCAGATGCAGAGGTAGCGCAACACGCCTTCCCCCTCTTCCAGTTTGAAGCGGCGGGCGCTGACATAGCCCGGAATCTCCAACCGTTCCGGTAAGTGCTCATCGTTATACCAGCGATTAAAGTCGTCCTCATGTGCCGGGTCGACCTCCATCATGACGACCAGGATAGTGCCACCGATGTGTTGTGTGGGATGAGTCTTATCGGGTGTCGACATGCTGCGTCCTCCACGCGTAAATGTGTCAAACCCTGCGGGGTAGTACCTGTATTCCCTCTCTATACGGGCATCGTGCGCTGCGTATGGGCACGGCCTACTCGCGCTGTCTCCTCGCGGTGCCCGGCGATGACGCGGACGCCCTCGTCAATCTTGCGTGCGACATTTTCAGGAGTGCAGGTCTCCAGGAACGCAATGCCACGCGCGCGGCACGCTGCGAAGACCCGCTCCCGGGCGTCCTGCATCTCCGCAGGATACGGCTCACGGGGCACCTGCTTGTAGCCCAGGACGAGCCCCAGGTCACCTGGGCCCATTTCGGCAAAGCCAAGGCCAGGCACACTCAAGATCTGCTCGACATTGGACACGCCCTCCAGGCTCTCGATCTTGACGCCCAGCAGCAATTCTCCCTGGGGGTTCAGGGGCCAGGGATCGGCGAGATCCATGTACTCCTCTGGACTTAACCCCCACACCTGCGATGCCGCCGGCTCGGAACCTCGACCACGGGTACCAATGCCGAGACCGCGTCCTACACCAACCTTGTGAATAGGATAGCGACACGACTCCACAAACGCCCGCACCGCGTCAGCGGATTCCGCCTGACAGAGCAAGACGCCATGCACCCCACGGGCGAGGATTTGCCGGAATTGCCAGGCGTTGTACCGCACGACCGATTCGTTCGAGCCGTCTACGGGAACTTCCACAATCACCGTCGGCGTGCGGTGACCGCTGCGGGTGGGGCCGCCGTCCACCATGCCGTGCATGTATGCGTCCAGCCCGGCCATATCGAAGGCACCGTGTTCCATGCCGACGTTGATGTAATCGGCCCAGGTGTGGGCGTCTTGCTGGCCCTGCTCGTGAGTCAGAACGTGTCCGGTATGACCACCAACGTAGTAAATCGGCTGGTCAGATTCTAGCAGGGCAATGGCACGATTGATATGGTGTGACATGATGTATCCTTCCATGGTTTTTGCAATTCCTCAATCCCACTTCTATAATCGGGCGATGACTCACGCTCAAAGAGCATACACTCGAGTACGGGCTGCGAGAACTCGGAGGGAGTTATGCGCGTTTTGCTGATCGCTACGAACCGCTACGACCGGTGCATGAGCCGCATGCAGGCCCAGCCCCTGCCCATCGGGCTGGCGTACCTGGCGGGTGCCCTTGCTGCCTCACCGCACGCCGTCAAAACCCTGGACCTGATGTTCTCTGAAGACCCTCTCGGCGACGTGGAGCAGGCTATCCGGGAGTTCCAGCCGGCGCTGGTGGGTCTCTCCATTCGCAACATCAGTAACGGGAGCTACCTTGATCCGCAATGGACCTTACCCTTCTCCAAGACGGTCATTGACAAGGTGCGCGCGCTTACCAGCGCTACTATTGTATGCGGTGGACCGGCCTTTAGCATCCTACCAAAGGCGATCTTTGCCTATATGGAGCCCGATTTCGGACTGGCGGGGGATGCCGCTGAAGCCTTCGTGCAGCTGGCCAACAGACTGGAAGCCGACGTGCCCTGCCACGACCTGCCTGGCATGGTGTATCGCCAGCATGGTGAGGTTATAGTCAATGGTGGCCGTTGTGCTTCGGCGTTCACCACCCCGCCTCGCCTGGAAGAACTGGACATGCAGAAATACGCTCAGGCGGGCTTTGGTATTGGGATATTGACCAAGCTGGGCAGCTTTGCTTATCCCACCTCGGCTGTGCAGGCCCAGAGCGATGCGGCAGCATGGCGTGTCATTCGACCCATCGACGCGGTGGTCCAGGATGTGCAGGACATGAAGCAACGGTATGGACTCCGCAAGGTATTCTTCATTGACAACGGCTTTAACGTCCCTCTGCCCCATGCCAAGGAGCTGTGTCGTGCCTTGCTGGCCGCACACGTCAAGGTGCACTGGAACACCTGTCTGGCCCCCTTTGGCTGCGACCGAGAACTGATCGGGCTGATGAAGCAGGCGGGCTGCGCACTGGTGCTCATGGGTGGCATGCGGGGCGACCCACACGCTGGGGCTGGTCTTGGTGATCGGGTGGTGCCGATGCTGGAGACCTGCCGTCTGTGCGAGGAGCAGGACCTGCACTACACACTCGCCGTCGCCTTTGGTGAGCCGGGTGAGACCAGGGCAACCGTGGAGGAAAAGCTGGACTTCCTGCGGAGTATCAAACCAGCCATCGCCAATCTTCGGATCGGCGTGAACATTTTACCTGGAACCCCCATCGCTGCGAGGGCCCTGGCCGAGGGACGTATCGCTGACGAAGCCGAACTCATCAAGCCGACGTTTTATCTGGCCGAGTCAGTACAGGACTGGATCGTCGACTATTTGCAGGCAGAGAAGCAAAAGTATCCCCGTTGGAATCTGGTGTAGCGCGTCGAGGGGGGCATCTGGATACCTTCTCCTATTAGGATAAGAATGGATCAGGATGATACGCACAGACCTGGGCGTCCAGACTGTCTAACGTTACCTATAACGCATGAGATGACCCACCGCCCATGGCCCTTGCCGCAGCGCCCCTGGGTCATGGCCATGCGCTGGCATGATCTGATGTTCATGCACTGGCCGATCCGTCCTGAGGTGCTGCGCCCTCTCGTCCCTGCGATGTTGGAATTGGACACCTTCGATGGCTGGGCCTGGCTCGGTGTCGTGCCATTTCGTATGACCGGGGTGCGCCCACGTTATCTCCCGGCCTTCCCATACCTCTCGGCGTTCCCTGAGATCAATGTGCGCACTTACGTCAAAACGCCTGGCCGTAGTGGCGTGTGGTTCTTCAGCCTCGATGCTGCGAGTCGACTGGCGGTGCGTGCGGCGCGCTTGTGGTATGGCCTGCCATACTACGATGCACGCATGCGTGTGGTGCAAGAGGGGGCCACGGTGCATTATCACAGTACGCGGACGCATCGCCTCACACCCGCTGCGACCTTTGCGGCGAGCTATACTCCCAGCGGTACGGTCTATCACACCCGCCCTGGCACGCTGGAGCACTGGCTCACGGCGCGCTATTGTCTGTACGCTATAGATCGTCGCGGCCGTGCTGGGTATGGCGATATTCATCACGCGCCATGGCCGCTGCAAGACGCGACAGCAGAGGTCCGGAACAACACCATGACGATGCCGCTGCACCTTGACCTGCCCCGCACGCAGCCGGTGCTGCACTTTGCCCGTTATCTCGAAGTAGTGGCATGGGGCGTGGTGCCCCTGGTGGCGTAGAGGGAGGAAGGGCGATGGAGCGAGTGCGCCGGGCAGCGCTTCTCAGGCAGGGCGTGAGGTTACTAACGGCCACAGGCGGTGTGCAGCGCACGCACATCCGCGCTGGTCAACGTCAGGGTCTCCAGGTCTTGATCGCTGAGGAGCTCATGCATCACCGCCTTGGGGTCGTCGACATGCCCCAATCCCAGCGCGTGTCCGAGTTCATGAGCCAGGATGAGGATGAGATCGTCTAGATCTTGATATTGATAGATGGTGATCTCCTTGCCATCGTATTTGCCCTTATGAAAACGACGATGCTCACCATACAAGGTATTATACGATTGCACCTGCCTGGTATGAGTCTCAACCAGTGTCTTGTCACGCTCTGCTAACCCTTTCAAGGTCGCGATGATGTCCTGCAGCTCGCTCTGGTCAGCGGCGAGTTGGCGTTGACTGGCCTCAATCTGGGCGCGTTCGACGGCGAGTGTTTGCTGTGCCTGGACAGGAGTCCCGCCTCGTGCATTCCATTGCTGGATCTGCGTATTATACGCTTGCACGCGCGCCTCATAGGCCATACGCGCCATTTCATAGGCCTGGCGCTTGTCCTGATATAGGCCACGCCAGGTATCATAAGATTGAACCAGGTCCGCGTGCGAAGCCTCGGTCTGCTGGAGTCTGGCAAGCAACCGTTCCTTGACACGCGTCGCGTGTTGCCGCTCGTCAAAGACGAAATTGATGGTGAGTTTCGCGGTGGCAGAGTATGCGAAAAGATTGCGCCCCAGAGCGTTGTCCCACAGCTGTGCAGCCTGCTCGAGCGCTGTCCGCACTTCGCTATCGCTGAGGCCAAACTGGGCATCAATGTGGCCAATACGGTACAAGATCGGGGTATGACAGACGGCCTGGCGCTGATGCCAGACGAGCACACCGAGCACGACACACATAAGGAGCAACCACCAGATTCTGCGTCGGACCATGGGGCTACCTACCGTTCTGGAGCGGAAGATATCTGCCCCATCCCTATCGGCATTTTTTAGAAAAACTCGATAGGGGTGTCTGGGAGATGCGCGTCATCGATGGCGAGAGCATTGGCACTCACCAGCAAGATGGCGATACAGGCGCGATCGAGACCGTTTTGAATTTCAGTACGCCATACATCTGTGGGTTTGATCGCAGAATCATCCCAAAGAACAATCTGCTCTACGCGCTTGAGAGGTTTCAAAAATAGATGCAAGCGGTCGAGCCATCCGCTATCGGTGTGGCTGTAGCTAATAAAAATGTGGTCCCGCATAGCCTGGGCTGGGCGAGCCTCCATACTTCCAACCTTTTAGAAATGAAATTTGTACACGATAATACCAGCATCTGACACGTCCATCTCATTAAATCCCTTGATATTGAGCTGGTCAAGCGTTTCCTTGGCTTGTTCTAATGTCAGGGTAGAGTTGGCAGCAACCGTAGCCACGGTCAATTCCCCATGACGTTTTTTGGCTAATTGGAGCACAATCTTTTCGCTGTCTTCCACCGTACGCCTGGTCACAGCTTGCCTGAGGCGTTTATAGAGCCATAAACCACAGACAATTGGCAGAATCCCAAGCAGGAATGTGAGCATCACATCGGTAACCAGGGAATACTTGGAGGTCCCTTCCAAGGCCTGGATGCAGACCCCAGTAATCATCACGACGCCAAACGCACCCAGGAGTCCTGCCACCACTACCTGCAGCTTTTCGCTCCTCGTCATAGGATATCCTTCACCAGCAGACGTCCGTACCTCCCTCAAGACTGCCAATGTAGACGAAGCACGCGAGCAGTGCAAGCAGCCAAAGTCATGCTATACTGCGTCTAATCGAGACAAACGGGAGTCAGCTTCGCACCGTAATCGACCCCCTGGTGGCTGCAGGGTTTCAGGTCGCTGTTCCCGATCAGCGTGGGTATGGTGGCAGTGATGATCGTTCCAGGAGCTGGCCACTGGGTCCCCGCAGAATATCCTGATGAGGTGAATCAGAGCTTGCTCGACTTCTTGCAAGACTTGTGCTGAGACCAAATGCCAAAATCTGAGGGGAGTTCTTATGGTACATCGTCTTGGTCAACAGGCGGTGGTCATCGGGGGTAGCCTGGCGGGACTGATGACCGCGCGGGTACTCGCCGACCACTTTGACGCTGTCACCGTGCTTGAACGGGACTACATTGACGCCCGGCCTGAGATTCATAAATCGATTCCCCAGGGCAATCATGTCCACGGGCTGCTGTTGGGTGGGCAGCAGGCCATGGCGTCGTTGTATCCCGGCTTTCATCAAAAGCTGCACGCCCTTGGTGCCACGCGTTGTCGCGTCGGCACTGAGCTCGTTTTCTATCCTCCCAGTGGTGGTAAAGCATTTTCGGCCACGGGCACCGTGCGCGAGCCGTACGACCTCGGGTTTGATGTTACCTGCCACAGTCGTGGGCTCCTCGAATACTGCGTGCGTCAATGCACCATGGAGCATACCAACATCACGTTTGCCAGTGAGAGCACGGTGCAAGGGCTGGTGTATGCCGATGGGCGTGTCTGCGGTGTACGCTATCAGCAGTCTGGAGAAGCTCGCTCCCTGGCCGCTGACTTCGTGGTCGACGCCGGTGGACGGGGGTCGCATGCGCCCCGCTGGCTTACAGAACTCGGTTTTCAAGCTCCAGCGGAAACGACTATTGGTGTCGATATTGCGTATGCCAGTGCAAAGTTCCGCGTGCCAGAGACCTACGATGAGCCGGAGCGCCTGCTCATTTGCCTTGGACTGGCGCCTGATTTTCCCGACGGCGCCATTATGGAGATCATCGAAGATAATCTGTGGCACGTGACGTTGGCAGGACGATTCGGGAACTACCCGCCTCGCGATGTCGAGGGTTTTTTTGCCTTCGCCAAATCGTTGTATACCTCCAAGGTGTATGATCTCATCAAAGACGCTGAGCGGGTGACTGACATCACCTCATACCGGACTCCCACCAGTGTGCTGCGTCATTACGAACGGCTGACAACCTTTCCCGAAGGGTTTATGGTCCTGGGCGATGCGATCAGCAGCTTCAATCCGATTTATGGGCAAGGGATGAGCTCGGCCGCGCTGCAGGTCGAGGCGTTACAGCAGTTATTACGCGAGTATGCCATTACATCACAGGGGCTGGAAGGCCTGGCCCAGACGTTCTTACCGAAGGCAGCGGAGATCGTTTTGACGCCGTGGACCTTGGCAGCTAACCAGGATCTGGCGTATCCACGCACACAAGGGGAACGTCCGGCAGACCTCGAGGAAGGAGCACAGTACTTCGAGGCCCTGGATGCCCTCACGGCTGAAGACGTCGAGGTGTACCGGCTGCTGATCGAAGTGTTCCATCTGGTTAAGCCGCTGGCAGCTATCCATGAGGAGCCGTTGCGGAGTCGGGTGTTGGCGCGCCAACAGCAACAAAGAGGGAAGTAGAGGGCACCGCCTCGACCGTACGAGGTACTTTGAGGGAGCAGCCATGGAAGTGCAGCAGGCACACTGGGAACGCACCGTAGCTAGCGGGCAGGGACCGGCGTATCGCATCCACACTCAGCGGCTGGTGCTGCGGTGTTGGCAGCCCGCGGATGCACCGCTGCTCAAAGCGGCCATTGCGGCTAGCCTTGAACATTTGCAGCCGTGGATGCCATGGGCCCGGCACGAGCCCGAAGACCTGCACACGATCGAGCATCTGCGCCGCTGCCGAGGCGAGTTTGATCTAGGCCAGGACTTCGCCTATGGCATGTTTGATCGTGCCGAGACTCAGGTACTCGGGGGCACTGGCCTGCATACTCGTGTGGGTGCTGGGGCACGCGAAATCGGGTATTGGGTACACAAGGACCACATAAATCAAGGTCTCGCCACGGAGGTCGCTGCGGCGCTCACTAAAGTCGCCTTTCTCATCGACAGGGTAGCCCGCGTCGAGATCCACTGCGACCCCAACAATGTGCGGAGCGCCGCAGTGCCGCGCAAACTTGGCTTCTACCACGAGGCGACGCTACGCCACCGGACCCACACCCCCGACGGGCAGCCGCGTGACACCATGGTGTGGACACTGCTGGTCCACGAGTATCACACCAGTCCAGCCGCCGCAGCTGAGATTGAGGTGTTCAATGTCGTGGGACGCTCGCTGCTGTGAGGAGATGCGTCTGGTCCCGTCGCCAACCCCTGTACAGGCGGCCTACCGCTTGACACACTGCCGTGTCGGACATACACTGCCAGCTACTCACAGAGGCATTCCGCGCTCCGTATTCGCCACAGGGGAGGCTGTAGCATGGCGCAACACGATATCGCTCTGATGGCACATCTCCTGCGTCGTGCCGGTTTTGGGGCGACGCGAGAGGAACTGGAACGCTACGTGGCCAAGGGCTATGAGGCCACCGTGGAAGAGCTTTTACATCCCGAGGACGGTCCACCTGCCCTCGAAGACGAAGATCTCATCCGACGCTACCACGTGGACGAAAACAGCCTGATGCTCATCGATAGCTGTCAGACGTACTGGCTGTACCGCATGGTCAATACTCGTCGGCCACTTGAGGAAAAGATCGCGCTGTTCTGGCATGGCGTGTTTGCTACAGGTTATACAAAGCTGAACCATCCTAAGGCCATTCTCACCCAGATCGACATGTTCCGCCGCTACGGGCTGGGCAGTTTCCACACGCTGTTACTACGGCTGTCCAGAGACCCGGCCATGCTCTTCTGGCTGGACAACAAAGATAACCACAAAGACGCTGTGAATGAAAACTACGGCCGGGAAATCTTAGAGCTGTTCTCCATGGGGGTGGGAAATTATACTGAGGTCGATGTGCGCCAGTGCTCGCGTGCCTTCACCGGCTGGACGATCCGCAACGCCGCCCTGCACACGGCGCGCGTGGCGCGCGATTCGGTGTGGCCCTATGGGCGTCTGGACTGGCAGTTCGTGTATCGCGCTGACGACCACGACGACGACACCAAAACCTTCCTCGGGCACACCGGGGCGTTCGATGGGGACGAGATCATCGATATTATCTGCCGTCAACCCGCCACTGCCCGCTTCATTGCCCGCCACCTGTACAACTTCTTCGTCGCCGATGAGCCCCAGGTCCCAGCCTGGCCGACGGTGCCACCACGTGATCCTGAAGCCATCACTATCCTGATGGATGCCTTTAGTAAGTCGTCGTATGACATTCGCTCAGTCCTGCGTGTGCTCTTTAACGCCGACTTTTTCAAGCAAGCGACCTTCGCCAAGATTAAAAGTCCCGCGGAGATGGTGGTGAGTACCGTTCGTATCACTGGTGGGCATCGCTTCCCGAGTGTGGAGGATATTGCGTTGGCCCTGGAGACTGGTGCTATGGGGCAACAGCTCCTCGACCCGCCGAGCGTTGAAGGCTGGCACACGGGGAAGGAGTGGATCAACACTGCAACCCTCATGGCCCGTGTCAATTTTGCCTCGCGCCAGTTTGCTGATGTCAACAAGCCAGGGGTCCGGGCGATTATTGAGCGTCTCCGGGCGCAGGGGCCGACGCTTTCCCCAGAGCGTCTGGTAGACACGTGTCTCGATCTTATGGGGCCGCTCATGGTGGCAGAGAGCACCCGCCAGGAACTTATCGCGCACGCCGCCACAGAAGGGGATCTACACTTTGGCACTGATGACGCTACGGCGGTGGCGCGTGTCAGGGACATGCTGCAACTGATCGTCTCTATGCGGGAGTATCAGCTCGCGTAGCTGGGAATGCAGCCCCTCACCCTAACCTTCTCCCAGAGGGGGAGGGGACTGGAGGAGCAGGGGAGGAGGAACATGAGCGCCCATACTTTATATCGCTACAGCCACGCCATCGGCTTTTATGGGCTGGGGGGTAGAGGGTTTAACAATCCCGTCGATGTGGCTATGCGCCGCGACGGGATGCTCTATGTGCTGAATCGGGCCGGGACGGAAATCGACGTGCGCATGGGCTATAAACGCGTGTCTATGTGTACGCTAGCCGAAGAGTATCATGGCGATTTTAGCAGCGGTGGCACCGGCGACGGCCAGATCATGTGGCCCGTGGCTATAGCGCTCGATGCCGAGGAGAACGTCTATATCTCCGATGAAGCTTTGCAGCGCATTTCCATCTTCGATAAACAGGGCACCTTCCTCGCCAGGTGGGGCCGGCAGGGCAGTGGTGACGGTGAGTTTGACCGGCCGGCTGGTCTTGCCTTTGATCACGAACAAAACCTGCTGGTGGTGGACAGTCGCAACAACCGCATCCAAAAATATACCAAAGATGGTGCTTTTCTCAGTGCCTGGGGAAAGGGTGGCCAGGGGCCTGGAGAGTTCAACTTACCATGGGGCCTCGCCCTGGATCAGGCCGGCCACGTGTACGTGGCTGACTGGCGCAATGATCGCATTCAGAAGTTCGATGCCACGGGGCATTATCTGACCAGTTGGGGCACCTCCGGTCAGGGCGATGGGGAATTTAACCGTCCCTCCGGTGTTGCCGTGGATCGGGAGGGCAATATCTACGTGGCCGACTGGGGCAACGAGCGCGTGCAGATCCTCGCGCCTGACGGCAACTTCCGTACCAGGCTGCGGGGCGAAGCAGGAGTGTCGAAGTGGGGCGAGAGCTATTTTATCGCCAACCAGGACGAACTCGCGGAACGCCAGAAGGCCGACCTGGAACCGCCTCTAGAACTCCCACCAACGGACACGGCGCGTTATGAGTCGGCCAGTATTGAGAAGCTGTTCTGGGGGCCAGTTGCTGTGAAATTGGACACCCAGGACCGCCTCTACGTGGTGGAGAGTTGTCGGCACCGCATCCAGATCTACGAGAAAAATTAGCGCAGTCCATGCCCTCTCTCTCTGGCAGAGGGCCGAGGATAAGGGGCCGTATTGTATGGCTGATACACGTCGTTTCACAGTATGGGGCCTGGGGCTCCTGGCAGTTCTCCTTGGGCTTGTGACCATCTGGGACATGCGACTGCCGTTTGCCGCGACGCGCTCAGCGGATCTCCAGACCCAGGTGAAGGAACTGACGGATCGCGTCCAGGGGTTAGAAGCGAAGCTTGCCTGCCTGAGCAAGGACGGGGATAACGTTGTTTTCGAGAAGTGTAATGTGTATATCCGCAACGGCAGCGGGCAAACGGATGGCGCGGTGAATGGTCTGGGGAACCTGATCATCGGCTATAACGAGACCACTGGCGAGAACCTCAAGCGCACGGGGTCCCACAACCTGGTGATTGGTCCGGAACACGCCTACGCGAGCTTCGGCGGTCTGGTGGCCGGCCGCGAGAACACCATCAGCGCCCCCTATAGCAGTGTAACAGGGGGCCGTTTGAACACCGCTAGCGGCCTCGGGGCTAGCGTTAGCGGGGGCAGTGTCAATACTGCCAGCAAAGACTTTGCCAGCGTCAGCGGTGGGAAGAGTAACGAAGCGACGGGGCTCAACGCCAGCGTCAGCGGGGGCACGAGTAATAGTGCGCAGGCTGATTTTAGCAGTGTCACGGGTGGCTCCGACAATGCGGCGAGTGGTTTTGCCGCCAGCATTAGTGGTGGCTCAGGCAACATTGCGAAAGGTAACTACACCAGTGTCAGTGGGGGCAAGCAACGCGACGCTGTCGAGCAGGACAGCTGGCGAGGTGGGAATCTGATAGAGAGGAACTGAGGACGGTGTAAGGAGAAGGGTGATGATACAGCCAGTGCGTGTGGTGCATTACGTGAACCAGTTCTTCGGTGGCATTGGCGGGGAAGAGATGGCCCACGTAGGGATCTCATTGGCCAACGGGGTCGTGGGGGCCAGCCGTGCCTTACAGCAGGCGCTCGGCACGCAGGGGACGCTGCTTGGCACGATCATTGGTGGCGACAACTATGTTAGCGAACAACGCGACGAGGCTATTGCGGCTATTACTGGGCATCTCCAAAGCCTGCAACCAGATGTGGTGATCGCTGGCCCTGCCTTCAACGCCGGTCGCTACGGACTGGCCTGTGCCGAGGTCTGCAAAGCAGCACAGGCTCTTGGCCTGGCAGCGGTGACCGGGATGCATCCAGAAAACCCCGGCACGCTCAGCTATCCGACGGAGATACTCATCGTACCAACCGGGGCCACCTCCGTCGAGATGCCGACGGCGCTGGCCGCCATGGTGCGCCTGGCCCTGAAGCTGAGTCGCGGCGAGGAGCTCGGACCTGCGCAAGTCGAAGGCTATCTGCCGCGTGGCCGGCGGCGTGTGTACGACCGGCAGCGCCCGGGATATCTGCGGGCTCTCGACATGCTGCAAACGAAGCTCCGGGGCGAAGCGTTTGTCACGGAAGTGCCCATTCACGCCCCCGAGCGGGTGACACCAGCAACGCCCATCGCCGACCTGTCGCGCGCCACCATTGCTCTGGTGACTACCGGTGGCCTGGTGCGCAAGGGCAATCCCGACAAGCAGGTATCGTCCAACGCGACGCGCTACTACCGACACACCGTGACCGAGTTGCGCAGTCTCTCTGGCAAGGACTGGGAAGCGTATCATTCTGGCTATTTCAACCACATCGTCAACGCCAACCCTAACTATATTCTGCCGCTCAATTTCCTGCGCGATCTGGAAGACGAAGGCATCATTGGCGGTGTGTACCAGTGGATCTACGCCCTGCCGGGCGTGAGCACACCAGTGGCCATCTCCAAGCGTCTCGGGAGAAGCATTGCCGAGGATCTGCAGGCCGGGGGAGTCAACGGCTGTCTCCTGGTCGCGACGTGAGGCACCTGCAATCGTTGCGGTGCAACGATCGCCAAGGAAATTGAACGCGTGGGGATTCCGGTGGGCATGATCTCCGCCATCTATGACCTGGCCCTTACTACCGGGGCGAACCGGGTCATTCGCGGTGCACGCATTGAGCACGTCTGTGGCGATCCCAATCTCGGGCCAGAGAAGGACTACGCCTACGGCATGCGCATCGTGCGCACGGCTCTAGAGGCCGTACAGACGGCGGTGCCAGGGCCAACCCTGTTTGATCCTATGGATATGGCTCTGGAGCGGGAGGTCAGCCATGCGTCTTGAAATGGGGACGTTTCCGGTCCACAAAATCACCTTTGGAGCGCAGACACGCTATCAGGGCGGGCATCTGGAGGTCGACAAGGCGGCGGTCCTGGAGGCGGTACAGCATGACCCGCGTATTGCGACTGTTGACCTGGAGATTGCCTATCCTGGTGAATCAGCGCGCATCTGGCCCGTGCGTGATGTCATTGAGCCACGCCTCAAG
>Ga0081455_10002348_pt1 | contig 22586 bp, 17 predicted proteins | sample TabmetS3T2R1_FD_70207 | JGI IMG/M metagenome (GOLD analysis project Ga0081455, IMG submission 70207) | Tabebuia heterophylla rhizosphere microbial communities from the University of Puerto Rico - S3T2R1 | ecosystem: Host-associated > Plants > Roots > Rhizosphere ...
GTCCAGTACGGCGAGACGCTGCGGGCCAAGCTCGACGCGACCCGCCGCGACGTGCGGGCGGTGGACTGGGACCGCGAGATGCCCGAGCTGCTGGACTCGGCGCTGACCCACATCGAGGCCCGGTTCCGTGCGGAGAACGCGATCCTGCGCAACATCACCGCCGCCCGCGACGAGGCCGAGGACGTCGACCACAAGCGCCGCGCCGCCGAGCTGGTGGACATCGTCGGCGACTGCATCAGCCGCCACACCCAGCTGCAGGCCCGGCTGCAGGCCGCGGGCGCGGTGTTCCGCGCCGAGCAGGATCGCCAGCAGTTCTCCGGACCACCGCAGCGCGCCACCGTCGACCTGTTCGGCCAGGTGCTGATGCCCGCGCTGGAGCTGCCGATCGCCGACGCCGTGGGGCCGCTGGAGTCCTACTTCCACGCCGCGGCGGGGCTCGTCGTCCCGACCGTGCCCGCGCTGCCGTCGCTGGTCTCGCTGCTGCTGCGGCCCGCGCCGGACCGGGACAAGGTGGTCGGCGAGGTGCCCGAGCCGGAGCTCGTCCCGCCGGAGAGCCTCGATCACTACAGTGACGACCAGTGGCGGCGCGCCGACGAGCTGCTGGACCTGCCGGACGTGCCGCGGCGGCTGTCCGGTCTGCTGGCCGAGGCCCGCGAGCTCGACCCGGAGCTGCCCCGCCTGGTGGCGCTGCGGGCGCTGCACTCCTACAGTCCCGAGGTGGGCGCCGCCGTCCGGCAGGGGGATGATCGGGCGCTGCTCGCCGTCGACGACGGCACGCTGCTGGCGGACGCCGAGTTCGGTGGCGCCGACCTGCTGCTGACCACGGCGCGCCTGGACCGGGAAGACGCACAAGAGGGGGTCGCATGACGCGTCCGGTGACCACTGGTGACGCCGAGAGCGCGGCACGGCTGATCTCGTTCGGCCTGCGGCCCAAGCACCTGCCCGCACGGGACGTCGTGTACGCGGATCTGGTCCGCCGCTACGGCGAGGACAGCGCGTTCAAGCAGCTGACCAACTCGGTCGCCGCGGGACTGGGCCTGATGGTGCTCGACGTGAGCACCCAGGCCGGCGCGGTGCTGGCCGCCACCGACGAGTCGGTGTTCGAGGTCAAGATGGACAGCTACGCGCGGCAGAGCAAGATCCGCGAGCGCCGCGACACCGAAAAGGTGCTGCACGGTCTCGTGCACCTCGCCACCGCGGCGCTGGGCTATCCGCGCCCCGACGACCTGGCCAACGACACCTACATCGGGCGGGTCAGCGTCGACCAGGTCGACGGTGTGGTGCGCGAGGCGTGCCGGATCCTCGACGAGCGTGCCGCGAAGGCCGAGGCGAACAACGACCCGCTGTCCGACTCGCCGGAACTGGAACAGGCCTGGCGGGCCTACGCCCGGCGGCCGGAGGCGGCGGCGACCAAGGACGGCCGCCTGGCCTCGGACACGACCCGTGGCATGGTGTCGCGGGCGCTGCGGTTCCTGTCCGACCAGGGGTTTCTGGTGCAGGTGAGCGGCGAGCAGGGCGGCACCTACCGGACCACGCCGCGATACCAGGTGCAGGTGCGGGAACTGGCCGCCGACAGCGCGTTCGAGGAGCTGCTCACCCTCGGCGTGGTCGCGGTCTCCGACGGCGAGGGCACACTACGTCCGTCCATTTCGGACACTCTGTAGGGGGAGATTGGTGTACGAGCTCTCGCGGGTGCGCCTGCACTCGGTCGGTCCGGCGGGCGCGCGGTACCAGAACGTGCTGCTCGACTTCAGCGGCGTCGGGCCGCTGGTCAAGGCTCCGGCGCAGGACACGCTGTTCACCGCCGGGATTCACTCCGCCGACGGGAGCCTGCCGCGGCGCCCGTCCCCGGCGAGCGTGCTGTTCCTGGAGAACGGCGGCGGCAAGTCGGTGCTGATCAAGCTGATCTTCTCGGTGATGCTGCCCGGCCGGCGGCAGGTGGTCGGGACGACGAGCACCCGGGTGCTGGAGAAGTTCGTCACCGCCAAGGATGTCGCGCACGTCGTGCTGGAGTGGCAGCACACCGAGACCGGGCAGCGCGTGATCACCGGCAAGGTGTCGGAGTGGCGCGGGCACGTGGTGTCCAACGATCCCGCGAACCTGATCGACTCGTGGTACTGCTTCCGGCCCACCGCGTCGCTGGGTCTGGAGTCGTTGCCGTTCACCGACGACGGCCGCCTGCTGACCATGTCCGGCTTCGCGGAGAAGCTGGAGCAGGCGCACAAGGCCGAGCCGGAGCTGGAGCTGTCCACCACCCGCCGTCACCACGAGTGGACCGAGCGACTGGACACCCTCGGCCTGGACACCGAGCTCTTCCGCTACCAGCGCGCGATGAACGCGGGCGAAGGTGAGGCGGCCGACGCGTTCGCCTTCACCTCCGACGAGGCGTTCGTGGAATTCCTGCTGCGCGCGGTGATCCCCGAGGACGACCCGCGGGATCTGGCCGAGGTCGTGCAGACCTACGCGCACAACCTCGGTCAGCGTGGCGAGCTGATGAGCGAGCGCGACTTCGTCGCCGGGGCGCTGGAGTTGCTCACGCCGCTCACCGAGGAGGAGGCGCTTGCCGCCGCGTCCCGCAAGCTCGCCGGGGTCGCGCGCGAGGAGGCCCGCGCGCTGGCCGGGTCGGTCATCGCGCGGCACGAGCTGGAGGCCGAGCGCCTCGGCGGGCTGAAGTCCTATGTGGACGAGGCCAGGGATGCGGAGAAACTGGCCGAGGGCGACCACCGTCGCCGCACCGCCGTCGTCACCGAGCTGCGCCGCGTGGTGGGCGAACTGCGGCTGGCCGACGCCACCGCGGAGAAGACGCGGCTCGACGAGGAGCTGGCGCAGGCACGCGAAGCCGCGGCGGCGTGGCGCGATACCGGGACCGTGCTGGCCCACGTCAACGCCGCGCGCAAGGCGACCGGCATCCGCAAGCTCGTCGGCGATCGGGAGCAGAGCGCGAAACCGGCCCTGGAGGCCAAGAACGCGGCGGCCACCGCGCTGGCCCGCGGGCTGCTGGCGCTGGCCCGCGAGGCCGAGGAGCAGGCCGAGGCCGCCGAATCCCGTGCCGAGTCCGCACGATCGGCCGCCGCGGCCGCGCAGGACCAGCGGGACGAGGCCACCGCGACCGCCGCCGGTCACCGCGCCGAGCTGGGACAGCTGACGCGGCGCATCGAGGAGGTGCGCGCGCAGGTGCAGCAGGCCGTGCGGGACGGGCTGCTCATCGACGGCACCCAGGTCGCCGCCGCGGCGCAGGAAGCGCGCGGCCGCGGCGAGAACGCGATCACCGAGCTGGCCGCGCGGGAGAGCGAACTCGAAGGGGTGGCCGAGGAGCACGCCGAGGCGCAGGCCGGTCTGCACGTCGCTCAGCAGCGAACCGCGGCCGGGCAGGCCCGTGCCGGGCATGCGGCGGAGGAGCTGGCGAAGGCGCACCGCCGCTCGGACGCTCTGGCCGCGCACCCGCGGTTGCTGGAGCTGCTCGGCGGCGACAACGTCCAGCTGGAGACCGACACGCCCGCGCTGCTGACCCGGCTGCGCGAGGCTCGCGCCACCGCCGAACGCGAGCAGACCGCGTTGCGCATGGAGGAGTCGGCCGACGAGCGGGCGCTGGCCGCGCTCGGCTCCGGTGGCCTGCTGCCGGCGCCGCCGGCGGTCCAGTCCGCTTTGGACGTTCTGGAAGCGGCCGGGATCACCGCGTGGTCGGGATGGCGCTATCTGTCCACGATGGATGGTGCGGGCCGGGAGCGGGTGCTACGGGACCTGCCGCATCTGCTCGGCGGGGTGCTGATCAACGATCCCACGCAGCTGGAGCGCGCCCGTCAGGCGCTCGCCGGTGCGAAGCTGCTGCCGAGCGTCGTGCTGCCCGTGGCCACCACCGCGGCGGTGCGGGCCGACGGCGCCGCGCCCGGCGTGGAGTTCCTGGTCCCGCCGAACCCGGCGATGTACGACGAGGACGCGGCCGACACCGAGCGGCAGGCGATCGCCGCCCGGCACGCCCGCCGGCAGAAGCAGCTCGAGGCTTTGGCCGCCGCGATCGGCGATGACGCCGCCCTGGAGTGGAAGCTCACGACCTGGCGCGAGGACTACCCGCCCGGCGCGGTGGCCGCGCTCGCCGAGGAAGCCGAGTCCGCGGCGGCCGAACAGACCGAGGGGGAAGCCGCCGTCGTCGCGCAGGAACGTGCGGTCGCCGACCTGGCCGGGCGCCGAAGCCGGTTACGTGACGCCATTCCCGCGCTCCGCGCGGAGGCTCGCGGCGGCGAGGAGCGTGCCCGCAAGCTCGGCGAGCTGGCCGAGCGCGTCGCATTGGTTCCACAGTGGACGGAGGCCGCCGAGCGCGCGCAGGAGACCGTCACGCGCGCCGAGGCCGAGGCCGAGCAGGCGGCGGCGAAGGCGGCCCGGCTGCGCGCGGAAGCCGCCGAGGAGCAGCGCACCGCGGACGGCCACCGCCGCACGGTGACCCACGCGCGGGCCGAGCTGGCCGAGGTTCCCGGCGGGGGATCGGTGTCCGCGGACGAGCCGGTGCCCGCCGAACCGGTCGACGCGCTGCGCCGGGCGTTCGCCGCGGCCGGTGACGCCTATGCGCGCGTCGAGGTCGGCAGCGATCTGCGCGCCGAACTGGACCAGGCCGAAGGTGCGGAGTCCGCGGCGCGGGCGGCGCTGGAGGCGGTGGATCCGGCGGTCCGTGAGCGGGCGGCGCGCCTGCTGGAGACGCCGGACGGCTCGGACGCGGCGACGCGAGCGGCCGCGCTGGCGCGAGCGGGGCGCACCGTGTCGGCGCTGGAAGCCGAGCACAGCGAGGCGATCGGTGCCGTCGCGACCTGCAAGGCCGAGCTGGACCAGCTGCCCAGGCAGAGCACGTCGCTGGACACCAGGCCGCGCGACGTCGAGCACGGCCGGGAGCTGATTGCGGAAGCGGCGGCGGAAACCTCAATGGCGGCCAGGGCGCTCGAAGAAGCGCAGGCGCGGCGCGCGGAGGCCGAGCGCACGCTGGAGTCGGCGACAGCGTCCGCCTCCGGCTTCAAGATGCTCGCCGAATCGCTGGCGCATCTGGCGCCCGACGGCGAGCCGGACAACGTGTTCGACGGTGACGTGGACGCCGCGCAGGCGCGCTACCGCAAGCTGAACACGACGCTGACCGACGCCGAGGCGGCGGTCGGCAGCGCCGAGAAGCGGGTGCGCGCGGCCGCGGACGCGCTCGCGCAGTACGCGACGGACAAGCGGTTCGAGAAGCTGACCAGCCCGGTGCGCCAGCAGATCGTCTCGGTGCGCCGGGACAGCCTCCCGGAGCACGCGCGGGAGTGGTCGGCCGCGCTGAAGCCGCGGCTGCGCACGCTCACCGACGACCTGGCCCAGATCGACCGGCACCGGTCCGGGATCGTCGCACGGCTGCAGGGCATGGTCGAGGGCGCGCTGCGGATGCTGCGATCGGCGCAGCGGCTGTCGCGGCTGCCCGAGGGGCTCGGCGGCTGGTCCGGGCAGGAGTTCCTGCGGATCCGGTTCGGCGATCCCGAGGAGCCGCAGCTGTCCGAGGCGCTCGGGCAGGTCGTGGACGAGGCGGCGGTGGGCCGGACGAGCGATGGTCGCGACGTGAAGCGCGACGGGATGTCACTGGTGCTGCGTGGCGTTCGGGCGGCCGTGCCCAAGGGGTTCCGGGTGGACATCCTCAAGCCGGACTCGGTGCTGCGGACCGAGCGGCAACGGGTGTCGGAGATCCGGGACGTGTTCTCCGGCGGCCAGCAGCTCACCGCGGCGATCATCCTGTACTGCACGCTCGCCGCGCTGCGCGCGAACAACCGTGGCCTGGTGCGCAACCGGCACTCCGGCGTGCTGTTCCTGGACAACCCGATCGGCCGCGCGTCGGCCGGGTACCTGCTGGAGCTGCAGCGGGTCGTCGCCGAGGCGCTGGGTGTGCAGCTGATCTACACGACCGGCCTGTTCGACGCCGGCGCGCTGTCCGAGTTCCCGCTGATCGTGCGCCTGCGTAACGACGCCGACCTGCGCGCCGGCCGCAAGTACCTCTCGGTCGACGCGACGATCCGCAACCACCTCGACGGCCTCGACGACCCCGGCGGCACGGCCCGCATCTCCGCGACCCGCCTGTTCACCAAGCCGGCAGAGCAGGCGAGCGCCTGACCTCCCGGCGCGAGTCCCACATTCACGCTCGCGAGTCCCACACTGTTCACGCTCGTGAGTTCTGCGTTCGTGGCTCCGAGTTCGGCACCCGGATGGCGCCGGGTGCGAAGCCCGTTGGGCCACGTGCCGCCGATGCGTGGTCAGCGCGCTGATCCCGCTAGTCCTTCCGGCCGGTCAGCGCGAGACCGGCGCCGAGGCCGATCATCACCAGTCCGCCGGTCCCGCCGACGAGCTGGAGGCGACGGGGCGAGCGGGCGAACCAGCTGCGCGCGGTGCCGGCGGCCAGTGCCCACGCACTGTCCGAGACCACCGCGATCACCGGCAGCGCGATCCCGAGCACGAGGATCTGCGCCACGACCCCGCCGGCCCCTTCGTCGACGAACTGCGGCAGCACCGCGGCCAGGAACACGATCGACTTCGGATTGGCGAAGCCGACGACGAAGCCGTCCCGCAGCACGGCGAGCGTCCGGCCGGGTGTGGTCCGTACCGCGCCCGCCAGCGCCTCGGACAGCCTCCGGCGATGCCGGATCGCCTGCACCCCGAGGTAGACCAGGTAGGCGGCGCCGGCGAGCTTGATCACCGTGAACACGGCCGCCGAGGTGCGCACGATCGCGCCCATCCCGAAGGCGACCGCCACGACCTGCACATACACGCCCGCCGCGTTGCCCGCCACGGTGATCAGCGCGTCCCGCCGCCCTACGGTCAGCGCGCGGCTCACCGTGAACAGCACGCTCGGGCCGGGGACGACGACCATCACGAACACCAGAGCCGCGAAGGCCGCGAACTGACTGTGGGAGACCATCGGCCGAGCGTATCCCGCGTCCAGCCGGGTGACGACCGCTTTGTCCGCAGGTAGAACGGGCTACCGTGGGATAGATGAGTCGATATCCGCCCGCTGACGCGACCGAGCCCGACTACGGCCGGCTGTGGGCCGGCGGAGTGGCGACCGCGGTCGTCGCCGCTCTGGTGGCCGTGGTGGGACTGCTGATCGCGCGCGGCCTGTTCGGCGCCGAGGTCCTCGCGCCCAAGGGCAACGGCATCTGGGGCAACGCGAACACCGTCACCTACGCGCTCTGCGCCGCCGCCGCGGCGCTGCTGGCCACCGGGCTGATGCACCTGCTGAGCCTGGCCACACCGGCGCCCGGCCAGTTCTTCGGCTGGATCATGGCGCTGATCACCGCGATCGCGATCGTGCTGCCGCTGACGCTGTCGGTGCGCCTGGACGCCAAGATCGCCACGGCACTGATCAACCTCGCGATCGGGGGCATCATCACGATCCTGGTCAGCACGGTGGCGACCGCGGCCCGCCGTCGCCGCCGCGACCGCGACGTCCCGCCCGCCACCGTGAAGTGGGACCAGGGCCCGCCGTACTACTCCTGAGCCCGATCGCCGCCGTCGCACATTGTCGAAAATGTGCGACGGCGGGAATTGTCGGTGCCCGGTGGTAGAACCGTCCGGTGAGCAGGAAACTGGGGAACGACCAGCGCCGGGCCCGGCTGGTGACGCGGCACCACCTCGCGGCGCCCGCGGACGGCCCGGAACAGGTGGCCGAAAGCCTGGTCGCCCTGCACGCGACCGATCCGGCCACCGTCCACCTCTCGGTGCTCGCCCGCTCGCCCGCGGGCACGGCCGACGTCGAACGGGCCCTCTACGACGACCGCACCCTGGTGCGAATGCTCGGCATGCGCCGCACGATGTTCGTCGTGCCCGCCGCGCTCGTGCCGGCCGTCCAGGCGGCCTGTGCCGACGACATCGCGAAACGCCAGCGCACACTGCTGATCCAGCACCTGGCCACGGCCGGTCTCGGCGTCGACCTCGACGCCTGGCTCGCCGAGGTCGAGGAGGGCGCCTACGCCGCCCTCCGCGCCCGCGAACCGGCGTTCGCCCAGCAGGTCGCCGACGGCGAGCCGCGCCTGCGCACCGAGATCGTGCTGGCCGCGGGCAAGCCGTACGAGTCACGCGGCTACATCACCAACCGGGTGCTGTTCCTGCTCGCCGCGCACGGCCGGATCGTGCGCGGCCGTCCCCGCGGCAGCTGGCTGTCCACCCAGTACGCCTGGTCCACCGCGGAAACCTGGCTGCCCGGGCTCGACCCGCTGGACGCCGGCACCGCACGGGTGGAGATGGCCCGCCGCTGGTTGCGCACGTTCGGCCCGGCCCCGGTCGCCGACCTGAAATGGTGGACCGGGTGGACGGCCGGTCAGGTGCGCAAGGCGCTCACCGCCATCGGCCCGGCCGAGGTCGATCTCGACGACGGCCCGGGCATCGCACTGCCCGGTGACGACGAGCCGGTCGCGGTGCCCGAGCCGGTGGTCGCGCTGCTGCCCGCGCTGGATCCGACGCCGATGGGCTGGCAGGAGCGCGGCTGGTTCCTGGGCGAGCACCGGCCGCTGCTGTTCGACCGCACCGGCAACATCGGCCCGACCGTATGGTGGGATGGCCGGGTCGTCGGCGGGTGGGCGCAGCGGCCCGGCGGGGAGATCGCCGTGCGGCTCCTCGAGGACGTCGGCGCCGAGGTCACGAGGGCCGTCGAGGACGCCGCCGAACGGTTGCGCGGCCCGCTGACCGGGGTCACGGTCATACCGAAATTCCGGACACCCGTGGAGCGAGATCTGTCATCTTGATCGTCTTCTTGATCGATTCCCCGCGGTGGTGGACATCTCGTTAGGGTGTGCGGGTAGACGCAGGCCAGCACCGCTAGGGTTGGCCACGAGCCCGAAGATGTGTGCCCGGTTCCGGCGACCGGGACGAACCCGAGGAGAGAGCAGCAGTGACGGTTCGCGTAGGTGTGAACGGCTTCGGTCGTATCGGCCGCAACTTCTTCCGCGCCGTGCAGGCTACGGGGCACGACATCGAGGTGGTGGCCTTCAACGACCTCGGTGACGTCAAGACCATGGCGCAGCTCCTCAAGTACGACAGCGTGCTGGGCCGCTACCCCGAGGAGGTCACGGTCAGCGACGAGGGCATCGTCGTCGGCGGCAAGACCGTCAAGGCCCTCGCCGAGCGCGACCCGGCCAACCTCCCCTGGGGCGACCTGGGCGTGGACGTGGTCGTCGAGTCGACCGGGTTCTTCACCAACGCCGACGCCGCCAAGGCGCACATCGCCGGTGGCGCGAAGAAGGTCATCATCTCCGCGCCGGCCAAGGGCGAGGACCTGACCGTCGTGCTGGGCGTCAACGACAACCTCTACGACGGCTCGCAGACGATCATCTCGAACGCGTCCTGCACCACCAACTGTCTCGGCCCGCTCGCCAAGGTCCTGCACGAGGCCTTCGGCATCGAGAAGGGCCTGATGACCACCATCCACGCCTACACGCAGGACCAGAACCTGCAGGACGGCCCGCACAAGGACCCGCGCCGTGCCCGCGCCGCCGCACTGAACGTCGTGCCGACCTCCACCGGTGCGGCGAAGGCGATCGGCCTCGTGCTGCCCGAGCTCAACGGCAAGCTGGACGGCTACTCGCTGCGCGTGCCCGTGCCCACCGGCTCGATCACCGACCTCACCGTCGACCTGGCGAAGCCGGCCGGCGTCGAGGAGATCAACGCCGCCTACCGCGCCGCCGCCGAGGGCCCGCTCAAGGGCATCCTGCGCTACAGCGAGGACCCGATCGTCTCCTCGGACATCGTGAACGACCCGGCCTCGTGCATCTACGACGCGCCGCTGACCAAGGTCATCGACAACCAGGTCAAGGTGTTCGGCTGGTACGACAACGAGTGGGGCTACTCCAACCGCCTCGCCGACCTGGTCACGCTCGTCGGCTCGAAGCTCTCCTGAGGCCATGGCTGTCAAGACTCTCGAAGACCTGCTGGCCGAGGGTGTCTCCGGGCGGCGGGTGCTGGTCCGGTCGGACCTGAACGTGCCGCTCGACGGCTCGGCCATCACCGACGACGGGCGGGTGCGGGCCGCGCTGCCGACCATCCAGCGGCTGGCCGATGCCGGCGCGAAGGTGATCGTCGCGGCCCACCTCGGCCGGCCGAAGGGCACCCCCGAGGCCAAGTACTCGCTGCGGCCGGTCGCCGACCGGCTCGGCGAGCTGCTCGGCAAGGAGGTCCGCCTGGCCGGTGACGTGGTCGGCGAGCAGGCCCGCGCGGTCGTCGCCGACCTGGCCGACGGTGCGGTCGCCCTGCTGGAGAACGTGCGGTTCGACCCGCGCGAGACCAGCAAGGTGGAGTCCGAGCGCGCCGAGCTGGCGCGTGACCTCGCCGCCCTGACCGGCGAAGGTGGAGCGTTCGTCTCCGACGGTTTCGGCGTGGTGCACCGCAAGCAGGCCTCGGTCTACGACGTGGCCCGCGCGCTGCCCGCCTACGCCGGCGGACTCGTGCTGGCCGAGCTGGACGTGCTGAGCAGGCTGACCGGCGACCCGCAGCGGCCGTACGTGGTCGTGCTCGGCGGGTCGAAGGTGTCGGACAAGCTCGCGGTGATCGAGGCGCTGCTGCCGAAGGTGGACCGGCTCCTCATCGGCGGCGGCATGGCCTTCACCTTCCTGGCCGCCCAGGGTTACAGCGTGGGTGCCTCCCTGCTGGAGGAGGACTTCGTCGAGACCGCGCGTAAGCTGCTGGCCCAGCACGCCGACAAGATCGTCGCGCCCTCCGACGTGGTCGTGGCCGACAAGTTCGCCGCGGACGCGAAGACCGACACGGTGGCGGCCGAGTCGATCCCGGACGGCTGGTTGGGCCTGGACATCGGCCCGCGCACCACCGAGCACTTCGCGCAGGAGGTCGCCGCGGCGAAGACCGTGTTCTGGAACGGCCCGGCCGGCGTGTTCGAGCTGGCCCCGTTCGCGGCCGGCACGAAGGGCGTCGCGCAGGCGATCGCCGACTCCGCTGCGTTCAGCGTGGTCGGCGGTGGCGACTCGGCGGCCGCGGTGCGCGTGCTGGGCCTGCCGGAGGAGAAGTTCTCGCACATCTCCACCGGCGGTGGCGCCTCTCTGGAGTACCTCGAGGGCAAGGAGCTGCCGGGCGTCGCGGTGCTGGAAGGTGATGCCTGATGGCGCGCAAGCCGTTCATCGCCGGCAACTGGAAGATGAACCTCAACCACCTCGAGGCCATCGCCCTGGTGCAGAAGATCGCCTTCTCGCTGCCGGAGAAGTACTACGCCAAGGTCGACGTCGCGGTCCTGCCCCCGTTCACCGACATCCGCAGCGTCCAGACCCTGGTCGACGGGGACAAGCTGCTGCTGACCCACGGTGCGCAGGACCTCTCGCCGCACGACTCCGGTGCCTACACCGGGGACGTGTCCGGGCCGATGCTCGCGAAACTCGGGTGCTCCTTCGTGACGGTCGGGCACTCCGAGCGGCGCGAGTACCACCACGAGGACGACGAGCTGGTCAACAAGAAGGTCCGCGCCGCCGTCAAGCACGGCATCAAGCCGATCTTGTGCGTGGGCGAGAAGCTGGACGTCCGCGAGGCGGGCGGCCACGTCGACCACTGCTTCCAGCAGCTGATCGCCGGGCTCAAGGGGCTCACGGCCGAGCAGGTCAAGGACCACGTCGTGGTGGCGTACGAGCCGGTGTGGGCCATCGGCACCGGCCGGGTCGCCACCCCGGCCGACGCCGAGGAGGTCTGCAAGGCGCTGCGCGCCGCACTGGCTGACAAGTACGGTGCCGAGGTGGCCGACGAGGTCCGGGTCCTGTACGGGGGCTCGGTGAAGTCGGGCAACATCGCCGAGCTGATCGCGTGCGACAACATCGATGGCGCGCTGGTCGGTGGAGCAAGCCTGCAGGCCGATGAGTTCACCAAGCTCTGCGCCCTCGCTGCCGGTGGGCCGCTGCCGTAGCCGGACGGTCGGCGAGTAGTCTGGCAACCTCAGACCGTCACACGATCAGGCAACTGCCGAAGACCAGAGGATGACATGAAGCTGTTCCTGCAAATCCTGCTGATCGCGTCGAGCGTGCTGCTTGTGGTCGCCGTCCTGCTGCACCGCGGGCGCGGTGGCGGGTTGTCCTCGCTGTTCGGGGGCGGCATGCAGTCGAGCCTGTCGGGGTCGAGCGTGGCCGAGAAGAACCTCGACCGCATCACTCTGCTGCTCGGTGCTGTCTGGCTGATCAGCATCGTGGGCCTGGGCCTGCTGCTGAAGGTGTGACGGACACTGAACGCACGGGCGTGCCTGTGGGGGTGCGCCGCCTATCCACACTGTGAGGATTCATGGTTGGCGGTAACGCAATCAGAGGCACCAGGGTCGGTGCCGGTCCGTCCGGTGAGTCGGAGCGCGGTGAGGCCGCTCCCCGCCGCCGGGTGACGTACTGGTGTGCCAACGGGCACGAGTCCACGCCGTCGTTCGCCATGGAGGCGGAGGTTCCGGACGAGTGGGACTGCCCCCGATGCGGGCTGCCCGCCGGCCAGGACGAGAAGAACCCGCCGGCGGCGCCGCGGACCGAGCCCTACAAGACCCACCTGGCGTACGTGAAGGAACGGCGCAGCGACGCCGACGGGGAGGCCATCCTCGCCGAGGCGCTCGAACGGCTGCGTCATCGCCGGCAGATCTGACGAATCGGCTTTCCCGGGACGGACCCGTCTCGCCGGTGCGAACCGGTGAGACGGGTCCGTTCTGCATGCGGGCGCGGTCAGACGCCCAGCGGGTAACGGGCGCGGACGCGGAAGCCGCCGTCCTCGGTGGAGCACGTTTCGAGGCTGCCGCCCAGCAGCCGGGCCCGTTCGGCCAGTCCGGTGAGCCCGTAGCCGCCCGACGGGAGTCCGGGTGGCTCCTGGCGCGGGCGCTCGTTGCGGACCTCCACGCTCAACGTCCCGTCCTCGCCGCGCACCAGCACCGTCGCTGTGGCGCCGGGGGCGTGCTTGCACACGTTCGTCAGCGCCTCCTGCACCGTCCGGTACGCCGCCGCGGACACCTTGGGCGGCACCTCCTCCGGCACCTCGTCCATGGTCAGCCGGACGGCCACCTCACAGGTGTGCACGAGCAGGCCGAGTTCGCCGATCCCGGGGTGCGGCCCGTCGTCCCCGGTGCCGGAGCGCAGGACACCCACCAGCGAGCGGAGTTCCTCGAGGGTGCGGGTGGACAGCTGCCGGATCACCTCGGCGGTCTGCCGGGCCGACCGTGACTCCTGCGCGGTGAGCACCCCGGCCTGCATCGCGATGAGCGTGATGTCGTGGGACACCACGTCGTGCATCTCGCGGGCGAGCCGCGCCCGTTCCTCGGCGCGTACGGCGTCCGCGGTCAGCTTGCGTTCCCGGTCGCGGCTCGCGGCCAGTTCGCCCAGCTTCTGCGACAGCTCGGCGCGGGCGCCGATGAGGAGACCGATCGCGATCGGCATTCCCGCCACGAGCACGCCGTAGATGCCGTCCAGGACGTGCTCGCGCCAGCTCAGCTGGGCGAAGTCGCCGGGCGGCCACTGGACGAACCGGCACATCCAGACCAGGGCCGCACCCACCCACACGTGCCAGTGGGTCTGTTTCCGGGCGGCGAGCATGCCCAGCGCGATCATCGCGGCGAGCTGCGACCAGCCCGTGAGGAAGCCCGGCACGGTCAGCAACACCACGCCGAACGGCAGCCACCGGCGCGCGGCCAGCGCGAGGCAGGCGAGCCCCGACAGGTAGATCGAGTACGGCGGCGCCTTCTCGGGGATGACGAGCCAGACGTCGAGCACCGCGATGACGATCGCGGTGGCGTCGATGGCGAACGGCACCCACACCTCGCGCCGGGTCACGGCCGCGCGGCGCGAATCGTGGTGCGCCCGGTCGGCGGCCCCCGCGCCTGGGCCGCCGACCGAAATCCCGATGGAGAATCCCTCGGTGCTCATGGTTTGGACCTCACTCGTCTTGTGGACTGTTCATGAGAGTCCGGAGCCACCGGATCGGGACGCGAAACGGCGGAACAATGTGCGGATGCTAACGGTGAGCACACTTTTCCGGGGCAACTGGTCTGCACCACCCGCGGGCAAGCCGAAGGCCCGCCGGAGCACCGGCGGGCCTTCGGCCGAACTCCGTCAGGCGGTCGGCGGCTGGTAGACGTTCGACAGCTTGCTCGCCGCCGACTTGTCGATCAGCCACAGGGTCCGGCGCTGTCCGCGGGCACCCGCCACGGGCAGTTGCACCTCGCCCGCGCCGGACGTGGCCAGCGCGACCGCGTCGGCCTTCGCCTCGCCCGTGGTCATCAGCCACACGTCCTGCGCCCGCCGGATCGCGGGCAGCGTCAGCGACACCCGGGTCGGCGGGGGCTTGGGGCAGTTGCGCACCGCCACGACGCTGCGCTCCGTCTCGTACACCGCCGGCGACTCGGGGAACACCGACGCGGTGTGGCCCTCCCCGCCCAGGCCGAGCAGGCAGATGTCGAAGGACGGCACGTCACCGTGGTCCTCGGGCTGCGCGTTGTCCGCCAGGACCTGCGCGTACGCCGCCGCGGCCGCGTCCGGGTCGTCGCCGAACTCGCCGTCCGACGCGGCCATCGCGTGCACCCGCTTCGGGTCGACGGGCACGTGGTCCAGCAGCGCCACACGGGCCTGCTTCTCGTTGCGCTCGTCGTCGTCCGCGGGCACGAACCGCTCGTCGCCCCAGTAGATGTCCAGCCGCGACCAGTCGACCGCGTCCCGGGCGGGGGAGTGGCGCAGCTGCTCCAGCACCGCGATGCCGGTGCCGCCGCCGGTCAGCACCAGCGACGCCGACCCCTTCGCGGCCTGGAGATCCACCAGGCGCGTCACCAGCCGGGCCGCCGCGGCGGCCGCCAGCAGCTCGCCATTGGCATAGACCACAACCTCGGTCATCACGCGCTCGCCTTCGACTTCGCCGCCTTCTTGGCGGGTGTCTTCTTCGCTGCCTTGGCGCCGTTCGCGCCCGGGGCCAGCTTGTCCAGGCCCTGCAGCGACGCCTCGAACACCTCGTCCGGATCGAGCCGCCGCAGCTCCTCGATCAGGCAGTCCTTCGTGTTCCGCCGGTGCAGCGCGATACGCCGCGTCGGCTGGCCCGGCTGCATGAGCGTGCCGACCTTGCCGTCCGGCCGGTGCAAGGCGATCGCGCCGGACCGGCGCTCCAGCTCCACCGACACGATGCCCTGAGCCGTGGTCGTCTTGACCCGCCGCACCGGCACCTTCAGGTACTCGGCCAGCCAGCCGGCGAGCAGCTCGGTGGACGGCGAATCCGCCTCACCGGTCACCGTGGCGCCGGTGACCTTCTCGTAGGGCGGCAGGTCCAGCGCCGCGACCAGCTGGGCGCGCCAGTTGGTCAGCCGCGTCCACGCCAGGTCGGTGTCGCCCGGCACGTACGCCTTGCGACGGCCGCTCAGAGCTCTTATCGGGTTGCGCTCCGCCGCCGAGTCGGTGATCCGGCGCTGCGCGAGCTGGCCGATGGGATCCTCCGACGGCACCTTCGGGCCGGTGCTGGGCCACCAGGCGACGATCGGCGCGTCGGGCAGCAGCAACGGGATCACCGCGCTCTGGCCCTGCGAGGCCAGCGGTCCGTACAGCCGCAGGATGATGACCTCGCTCGCACCGGCGTCCCCGCCGATCCGGATCTGCGCATCGATCCGCGCCGCGGCGGTACGCGCCCCGCGTGCCAGCACGATCACCCGGCACGGGTGCTCACGGCTGGCCTCGTTGGCCGCGTCGATGTGGTCCTCCAGGTGCTCGCCGTCGTCGTCGACGATCACCAGCGTCAGCACCCGGCCGAGCGCGACGGCGCCGCCGCGCTCGCGCAGCTCGACCATCTTGCGGTTGACCTGCGAGGTCGTGGTCGAGGGCAGGTCGATGATCACGGGCGCCTCCAGTTCCGGCCGCTGCGCTCGAGAACCTCGTCGGCCGTGTCGGGGCCCCAGGTACCCGGGGCGTAGGGCTCCGGAGCGCCGTTCTTGGCCCAGAACTCCAGGATCGGGTCGAGGATCTCCCAGGACAGCTCGACCTCTTCGTTGACCGGGAACAGCGACGGCTCACCGAGCAGCACGTCGAGGATCAGCCGCTCGTAGGCCTCCGGCGAGGACTCGGTGAACGCGTGCCCGTAGCCGAAGTCCATCGTGACGTCGCGGACCTCCATCGTGGTGCCCGGCACCTTGGAGCCGAACCGCAGTGTCACGCCTTCGTCCGGCTGCACCCGGATAACCAGGGCGTTCTGCCCCAGCTCTTCGGTCGAGGTGTAGTCGAAGGGCAGGTGCGGCGCTCGCTTGAACACCACCGCGATCTCGGTGACCCGGCGGCCCAGCCGCTTGCCGGTGCGCAGGTAGAACGGCACCCCAGCCCAGCGGCGGTTCTGCACGTCCAGCGACACCGCGGCGTAGGTCTCGGTGGTCGAGTCCTTCGCGAACCCGGCCTCCTGCAGTAGCCCCGGCACCTTCTTGCCGCCCTGCCAGCCACCGGTGTACTGCCCGCGCGCCGTCGTCTCCCCGAACGGGTGCATCGGCTTGATGGCCCGCAGCACCTTGATCTTCTCCGCCCGCAGCGCCCGCGGTTCGAACGACAGCGGCTCCTCCATCGCGGTGAACGCGAGCAGCTGGAGGAGGTGGTTCTGGATCACGTCCCGCGCCGCGCCGATCCCGTCGTAGTACCCGGCGCGACCGCCGAGGCCGATGTCCTCGGCCATGGTGATCTGCACGTGGTCGACGTAGTTGGCGTTCCAGATCGGCTCGAACAGCTGGTTGGCGAAGCGCAGCGCCAGCATGTTCTGCACGGTCTCCTTGCCGAGGTAGTGGTCGATGCGGAACACCGACTCCTCGGGGAAGACGTCGTTGACGATCGCGTTGAGCTCCTTGGCGCTGGCCAGGTCGTGCCCGAAGGGCTTCTCGATGACCACGCGGCGCCACGACTCGTCGTCGGCGGCCGCGAGGCCCGAGCGCGCCAGCTGCTTCGTCACCACGGGGAACGCGCTCGGCGGGATCGACAGGTAGAACGCGGTGTTGCCACCGGTCCCGCGCTCGGTGTCCAGATCGCGCACGGTCTGCGCGAGCCGGTCGAACGCGTCGTCGTCGTCGAACGTGCCCTGGACGAAACGGATGCCCTCGGCGAGCCGGTTCCATACCGACTCGCGGAACGGGGTCCGCGCGTGCTCGGCGACCGCGTCGTGCACGAGCTGCCCGAAGTCCTCGTCCTCCCAGTCCCGCCGCGCGAAGCCGACCAGGGAGAACCCGGCGGGCAGCAGGCCGCGGTTGGCCAGGTCGTAGATCGCGGGCATCAGCTTCTTGCGGGAGAGGTCACCCGTGACGCCGAAGATCACCAGACTGGACGGCCCGGCGATCCGCGGCAGCCGCTTGTCCCGGGGGTCCCGCAGGGGGTTGTGCCACCCGGTACTCATCGCACCGCCTCCCTGTGCTCGGCGGACCGGCGGTCAAGCACAGCTGCGTTCGCCGGTTCGGTCGCACGCTCCCTCACTGAGCCTCCTGTACCGCGCGCATGAGTTCGGCCAGGCCGGCGGCCCGGTCGGTCAGGTGCAGCCGCAGCACCGGCCGGCCGTGCTCGGTCAGCACCTGGCCGTCGCCGAGCGCCTGCGCGTGCTGCAGCTGGCCCAGGGTGTAGGGCCGGTCGGGCACGTCGAGGTCGTTCTCGTTCGCGCCGGTGATCTGCAGGAAGATGCCGTTCTGGTGACCGCCCTTGTGGTACTGGCCGGTCGAGTGCAGGAACCGCGGGCCCCACCCGAAGGTGGTCTGCAGCCCGGTCCGCTTGGCCAGCTCGGCGCGCAACAGCGCGGCCGAGGCGTCGTCGAGCCGGTCCAGGTAGGCCTGCACCGCGAGGTAGCCGTCCTCCGGCGCGGTCGCCAGGAACTCCCGCAGCACGTCGGAGAGCGAGCCGTTCCCGGACACCCCGGCGGGCGCGAAGATCTCCACCGCGCCGACGACCGTGGTCGGCGTCTCGCCACCGCTCAGCTTGGACGGGTCGTCCAGCAGCGAGCGGGCGGCCTTCTTGGCGGCCTCCACGTCCGGCTGGTCGAACGGGTTGATCTTCAGTAGCCGTCCGGCGATCGCGGTGGCGAACTCCCACAGCAGGAACTGCGCGCCCAGCGAGCCGGCGGTGGCGACCTTGGCGGTGCCGGTGACCGGGCCGATCGCGACCGGCGTGGCGTCGTCCCCGGCGTCGGCGAAGCCGGGCGCGGCCGGCCCGTCCACGGCGACCGGCAGCAGGCCCGTACCGAGCTTGCCGGTGGACTCGGCGATCAGCTGCTCCGCCCAGTCGGCGAATCCGGTGATACCGGACCCGGTGTCGGCCAGCACGACCTTCTCGGCGCCGGCGTTGTGGGCGGCGCCCCAGGCGGCGGCCAGCGTGATCGCCGGGTTGCCGGCGGTGTCCTCGCCGAGCACCTGAGCGGCGGCCGCGGCCTGGTCGAGCAGCCGGGCGATGTCCGCCCCCGCGAGTCCCGCGGGCACCAGCCCGAACGCGGTGAGCGCCGAGTAGCGCCCGCCGACGTTCGGGTCGGCGAGGAACACCTTGCGGTACCCCTCCTTCTCGGCCAGCTCCGCCAGCGGCGAGCCCGGGTCGGTGACCACGACGATCCGCCGCGCGGCGTCGATGCCGTTGCCGGCGAACGCCTTCGCGAAGATCCGGCGGTGGCTGTCGGTCTCCACCGTGCCGCCCGACTTCGACGACACCACCAGCGCCGTGCGCTGGAGGTCACCGGCGAGCGCGTCGGCGACCTGGGCCGGGTCGGTGGTGTCCAGGACGGTCAGCGCGACGTTCTCGGTCCCGGCGATGACCTCCGGCGCGAGGGAGGAGCCGCCCATGCCGGCGAGGACGATCCGGTCGACGCCCTCGCTGCGCAACTCCTCGCGCAGCGCCTCGATTTCGCCGATCAACGGCCGCGACGACTTGTGCAATGTCGTCCAGGACAGCCGGATCGAGGCCTCGGACTCGGCCTCGGAGCCCCACAGGGTGGGGTCCTGCGCCGCGACCTTGGAGGCGACCCGGTCGGCGACGAGCTCCTCGACCAGGGGAGCGGCCTTCTCGGCCAGCTCCCCGTCGCTGATCGTGACGGTCAGTACTTCTCCCGCCACGGCGTCAGCCCTTCGCCTTCTCGAGCTGACCGGTGACGGTGTCGAGCAGCTCGGCCCAGGACTTGTCGAACTTCTCGACGCCTTCGTCCTCCAGGGTGCGGAAGACGTCCGGGATGTCGATGCCGGCCGCGGACAGCGAGTCGAACACCTCCTGCGCCTGCTTGCCGGTGCCGGTGACCTTGTCGCCCTCGATCTCGGCGTGGTCGGCCACCGCGAAGAGCGTCTTCTCCGGCATGGTGTTGACGGTGCCTGCGACGAGAAGCTGGTCGACGTAGCGTGTGTCGGAGTAGGACGGGTCCTTCACGCCGGTCGAGGCCCACAGCGGCCGCTGGGGCCGGGCGCCCACGGCGGCCAGCGCCTGCCAGCGCTCGGTGGCGAACAGCTCCTCGTAGGCGGCGTAGGCCAGCCGGGCGTTGGCGATGGCGGCCTCGCCGCGCAGCGCCTTGGCCTCGTCGGTGCCGATCGCGTCCAGCCGCTTGTCGATCTCGGTGTCCACGCGGGAGACGAAGAACGAGGCGACCGACTCGATGGTGGCGACGTCGTGGCCGTTGGCCCTGGCCTGCTCCAGGCCGGCGAAGAAGGCCTCGATCACGTTGCGGTAGCGCTCGACGGAGAAGATCAGCGTGACGTTGACGCTGATGCCCTCGGCCAGGGTCTTGGTGATCGCCGGCAGGCCTTCCTCGGTGGCCGGGATCTTGACGAAGATGTTCGGCCGGTCGACGGTCTTCCACAGGTCTTGCGCCTCGGCGGCCGTCTTGTCGGCGTCGCGGGCCAGGCGCGGGTCGACCTCGATCGACACGCGGCCGTCCACCCCGTTGGTCCGGGTGTAGATGTCGCGGAACAGGTCCGCGGCGTTGCGCACGTCGGTGGTGGTCAGCTCGCGGACGACGGCGTGCACGTCGGCGGCGCGGGCGGAGAGTTCGCGGACCTGCTCGTCGTAGGCCTCCCCGTTGGACAGGGCGTTGGCGAAGATCGTCGGGTTGGTGGTGACCCCGACGACGTGCCGGTCGCGGATGAGCTCGGCCAGGTTGCCCGAGTTCAGCCGCTCGCGGGACAGGTCGTCGAGCCAGATGGACACGCCGGCCTGAGAGAGCTGAGCAAGGTTGTCGCTCATGACTTCATCCCCTTTGGATTGTCAGGAGTTCTTGGTCTTGGTGAGCGAGCGGCGCGCGGCGTCGACCACCGCACCGGCGGTGAAACCGAACTCGCGGAACAGCGTCTGGTAGTCGGCCGACGCGCCGAAGTGCTCGATCGAAACGAACTCACCGGCGTCACCGACCCAGCGGTACCAGGGCTGTGCGATACCGGCCTCGACCGACACGCGGGCCTTCACCGCGCGCGGCAGGACCGACTCGCGGTAGGCCTCGTCCTGCGCCTCGAACCACTCGACGCACGGCACCGAGACGACCCGCGTGGGCACGCCGTCGGCCTCCAGCGTCTCGCGGGCCTCGACCGCCAGCTGCACCTCGGAGCCGGTGGCCAGCAGGATGACCTCCGGGGTACCCGAGGAGGCGTCGGCGAGCACGTACGCGCCCTTGGCGACCGCCTCGGCCGAGCTGCCCTCGAGCACCGGGACGTTCTGGCGGGTCAGCGCCAGGCCCGACGGGTGGCGCTTGTCCTCCAGCGCGGCCTTCCAGGCACCGGCGGTCTCGTTGGCGTCGGCGGGCCGGACCACGTTCAGGCCCGGGATCGCGCGCAGCGAGGCCAGGTGCTCGATCGGCTGGTGCGTCGGGCCGTCCTCGCCGAGACCGATCGAGTCGTGCGTCCACACGTAGATGACCGGCGCGTGCATCAATGCGGCCAGCCGCACCGGCGGGCGCATGTAGTCGCTGAACACCAGGAACGTCGCGCCGTAGGGGCGGGTGCCGCCGTGCAGCGCGATGCCGTTGAGGATCGAGCCCATGGCGTGCTCGCGGACCCCGAAGTGCAGCGTGCGGCCGTAGGGGTTGGCCTGCCACATGCCGGTGGAGGCCTTCTCCGGGCCGAACGAGTCGGCGCCCTTCATGGTGGTGTTGTTGCTCTCGGCCAGGTCGGCCGAGCCGCCCCACAGCTCCGGCAGCACGTCGGCCAGTGCGTTGAGGACCTCACCGGAGGCCTTGCGGGTGGCGATGCCCTTGGCATCGGGGCCAAAGGCCGGCAAATCGGAATCCCAGCCGGCTGGAAGCTCGTGTTTCAGATTGCGCGCAACCTGCTCGGCTTCGGAGGGGTATCGGGCGCGGAAGGCGTTGAACGTCGCCTTCCATTCTTCGTTCAGCGCCTTGCCGCGCCGGCCAATCCCTTCGGCGAAGGTCTGCATCACGCCGTCCGGCACGAAGAACGACTTGTCCTCGGGCCAGCCGTAGAAACGCTTCGCTTTCCTGACTTCTTCCGCGCCAAGCGCGTCACTGTGCGCAGCCGCGGTGTTCTGCTTGTCGGGCGCGCCGTAACCGATGATGCTGTTGACAACGATCAGGGTTGGCTGTCCGCGCGTGGCCTTGAAACGCTGCAGCGCGCGCGCGACGCTGTCGGTGTCGTTTGCATCGCGCACGTGCAGGACATTCCACCGATAGCCGTGAAAGCGCTGGACGACATCTTCCGAAAAAGCGAGATCGGTGTGGCCCTCGATGGTCACGGTATTGCTGTCATAGATCCAGCAGAGATTGTCGAGGCCAAGATGGCCGGCGAGCGAAGCGGCCTCGCTTGCGACGCCTTCCATCAGGTCCCCGTCGCTGCAGATCACATAGACGTCGAAGTCGAACAGCGTATGGTCCGGCCGGTTATAAGTCTTCGCGAGCCATCGCGAGGCGATCGCCATGCCGACGCTGTTACCGCAGCCCTGGCCGAGTGGTCCGGTCGTGGTCTCAACGCCGGTCGTCAGGCCATATTCGGGATGACCGGCGGTGACACTGTCTATCTGGCGGAATTTTTCGATGTCTTCGAGCGACACGGCCGGCTGATCAGTGACCACGCCGTCCTTCAGCCGCTTGACGCCTGACAGATGCAGAAGCGTGTAGAGCAGGAGCGAGGCGTGGCCGGCCGACAGGACGAAGCGGTCGCGGTTGGGCCAGAGCGGGTCGGCGGGATCGTAGCGCAGGATGTTCTGCCACAGCGTGTAGGCCACCGGCGCCATGCCCATCGGCGTGCCGGGATGTCCGGACTTGGCCTTCTCGACGGCGTCGATCGCCAGCGTGCGCATGGTGTTGATGGCAAGCCGGTCGCGATCGCGTTGTGAAGCGGGTTGCAGCGGCGAAGTTCTGGCGGAATTCTCGTCTCGGGCAGGTGAAGCCATGGTGATCGTCGAATGGTGAGGGGGACCAGTGTCGATTGCGAAGTTCGCAACATCTCGCGGCATACTCTCGTGCGAACTTCGGAATCGAACTACACCAGCAAACTTATGATTCTAGTGCGGTTTTTGGTTCAGAATTTCTCTTGTTCTCTGGAAGGACTCGCGGGGGGAACGAAGAGAACTTCTGAACGACCGCACTAGACTGGCTTACCCATCGGCACGGCAAAGGTTCCCATGAGGCCGGCGCATCCCAATCGCAATTTCGTGTGCGAAGAGCGTTGGCCGCATGAT
>Ga0081455_10002349_pt1 | contig 22580 bp, 14 predicted proteins | sample TabmetS3T2R1_FD_70207 | JGI IMG/M metagenome (GOLD analysis project Ga0081455, IMG submission 70207) | Tabebuia heterophylla rhizosphere microbial communities from the University of Puerto Rico - S3T2R1 | ecosystem: Host-associated > Plants > Roots > Rhizosphere ...
CGCCGTAGTCCACGGCTATCTTGCCGGTTTCATCCCGGCCGTTGGGATAGCTGATGTTAAATTCTTGAAGAAAGGCGCGGGAATCCTTCTCCGTGTCTTGGAGGGCGACGCCGAGAAACACCATATTCTTGTTCTTCACTTGCTGCCAAGCAGCTTCGAGATCCTTCGCCTCCGCCCGGCAGGGGATGCACCAGGAGGCCCAAAAATTCAGGAATACTGCTTTACCACGCAGATCGTTGAGGCTGATTTTGCTCCCATCGAAAAGAGTGACAGTAAATGGCGCCGCCTCCTTGGCCAACAACGGCGAGGTAATATAGTGTGCGTCGCGGGTGAATCCGAAGGCAAGCAGCCAAATAACCGGCGCGATCAGCAGAACCGTAATCAGCAGTCTTCGCCAAGCCATTTTATGCTGTTTCCGGAGCAGTCTTTCCCAACGGCAAGATTGCCAGCAGGGTTCCCAAGGCAATGACAAATCCGCCGATCCAGATCCAAACAACGAGTGGTCGGACTAATACTTTTAATGTGGCTTGGTTCTTGTCAAGCTCGCTGAAGCCAGAAAGGATCAGATAAAGGTCTTCGCCGATCGTGCTGCGGTGGACTGCGCGCCCGACCGGCGACTGCTGATTTGGAAAGAACTTTAGGGCCGGCGATAAAACGCCCCACGTATCGCCCTCGTGGAACACTCTGAATGAGCCCTCGACCCGAAAGTGAGTTGGTTGCTGGGAGCCTTTGAGGCCTTCGAACTGGATGAGATAAGGCCCAACGTTCAGATGTTCCTTCAGGTTCATGGTGGCTTCACGTTCGAGGCTGTAAGTCATTGAGCCGGCAATGCCCAGGATAACCAACACTACCCCAAGATGAACGACCAAACCGCCGTAGCGGCGTTGATTGCGTCTCGCTAGAGTTACCAAGCCGCGCATCACACCTTCGCCGGCATTGCGGCGCCGCGCACGCAACGCTAGCGCGGTATCATAAAAGATTGTGAGAACCACAAAAGCGAGCAAGGTAAAAGCCAACAACGGCAAAAAGTCGCGAACCTTCCAGACAAACAAAACGACGCCCGCCAGCAGCGAGCCCGCCGCCGGCCAGAGAAAATTGCGTTTGAGGTTGTCCCAAGAGGCTCGGCGCCAGGCAATCATGGGCCCCACACCCATCAGAAAGACCAAGAGAAGAAACAGAGGCACGGTGACCGAGTTGAAATAGGGAGCGCCAACGCTGACCTGAGTACCGGCAATCGCCTCCGAGAGCAACGGGAAAATTGTCCCCAAAAAGATTGTAAAAAGCGCTGACACCAAAACGATATTGTTCAAGAGAAAGGCCGATTCCCGGCTGACCATCGAATCGAGTTCAGGTTGTCCTTTGAGCCGATCCGCCCGGAACGCCAAAAGCCCGAAGGAGCTGAGGAGAACGAACGAAAGAAAAACCAGAAAGACACTTCCGACAGGCCCCGAGGAGAAGGCGTGGATCGAAGACAAAATTCCTGACCGGGTGAGAAAAGTTCCGAAGATCGTCAAACTGAAAGCGATGATAATTAAAGACAGATTCCAGACTTTGAGCATCCGCCGGCGCTCTTGGACCTGTACCGAATGAAGAAAGGCAGTAGCCGGCAACCAGGGCATGAAGGCGGCATTTTCCACCGGATCCCACGCCCAGTAACCGCCCCACCCGAGAACATGATAGGACCACCAAGCGCCCACGAGATTGCCGGCCGTTAGAAAGAACCAGGCAGTTAAGGTCCAGCGACGGGTGGCGACAATCCATGCCTCATCGACTTTGCCGCGGATCAAAGCGGCCATGGCGAAAGCGTAGGGAACCGTGAGCCCGACGAAGCCAGTGTAGAGAAGCGGCGGATGGGTCATCATGTTGGCGTCTTCGAGTAGGGGATTGAGACCGCGGCCGTCCGCCGGCACCGGAGAAATCGTCTCGAAGGGATTGGAAACGAAGGCGATCACCCCAAGAAAGAAAGCTGAGACAATCGAAAAAACCATGAGCACCCAAGGCATCGTTTCGGGCTGACGGTTACGGTAGATCCAGGCCACCAAGCCGGAGAAAATGATCAGGATCCACTCCCAGAGCAGCAAGGAGCCTTCCAACGCGCCCCACAAACCAGTGACGCGATAATAGATGGGCGTGGCGCGTGTGGTATTGAAGGCAACATAACGGATAGAGAAATCTGTGGTCATCAGTGCGTAGATCAAAGAAGCGGCCGCCAGTGTTACCAAAACGAACTGGGCCAGAATCGCGGTGCGAGTGAAAGCCGCGTAGCGCCGGTGACTCCCATGGGAGCCGAGGATCGGGCTGATAATTCCCCATACCGCGGCCAAAAAGGCTAGGAGTATCGAAGTATGGCCGAGAGTGGCTGTCACGGCTGGCTCAACTCTTTCCCGGGAACAAAGCTTTTTGGATACCCTTCCTTGCCATCGAGGTGGGGACTGTATTCCTCCGCGTGCTTGGCCATAATGGTCGTTGCCTGAAAGACGCCATCGGGCCCAATGCGGCCCTCCACCACGGCACCTTTTCCTTCGGTGAAGAGATCCGGTGGCACGCCGCGGAAAAAAACCGGGAAAGATGCGTTGCCGTCAGTCAAGTCGAAGCGATAGGTGAGATTATTTAGGTCTTTTTTCAGCGACCCGGTGACCACCATCCCGCCCATACGCAAAAACTTGTCGGCAGAAGCGTGTTCGTTGGCCTTCAATTCCGACGGCGTAACAAAATAGACTATGGCCTCCTGCATGCCGCCGTAAATGATGTAAGAGAGGGCAGCGAGAATGATTAAACCGCCAATGATAAAACGCTTACGTTTGAACATTTTTTTGCGACTCCTGGGAGGCACGCAATTGCGCCAACTCGGTCTCCGCACGGCGAAGCCGGCGCTTGAGTGTAAGCCAGTAAATCAAGATCGCACACCACACAATCCCATAAGCTAAGAAAACAAATCCCCACGCGCCCATCAATGGTCCCTGTTGAGTAAACGCGCCTTGATTTCTTCGCTTATTTCTCCAAGTCGGAAACGCCGGGAGAGCAAATAAAAGTATAAGAGCACAAAGGCGACGAAGTTGATCGCGAGGGCAGTCAACATCGCCGGATGCACGTTGTCCCAAGGCGCCTTGTCCGGGCGTAGGATGGAAGGCGGTTGATGCAAGGTGCGCCACCAATAAACCGACATGTGGATCAAGGGAATATCTAGAAAACCGATGATTCCGAGCACGGCAGCAGCGGACGCTGCGCGATTTTCATCCTCGGTGAGTGAGCGCAGCATAAGATACCCGGCAAAAATCAGAAGCAAGATCGCCGTCAACGTTAATCGTGCATCCCAAGTCCACCAAACCCCCCAAGTGGGTTTTCCCCAAATGGAACCCTCGATGATCGTCAGTGCAGTGAACAGGACACCTATCTCGGCGGCGGAATAAGCCAAAATATCATCCCTTTTTTCTCTTTTCCATAAATAGAGACAGCTGCCGACGAAGACAAGGAAGAATGACAGATAGGCGGTCAGAATACTCGGGATATGAAGGTACATGATGCGCTGCACTTCACCCTGGTACGCGTCGGGCGGTGCGTGCAATAGCCCCCAGTAGAGCCCAAGTAAGACACCGATCAATGCCAATGCACCCAGATACCCTTTGCTTTTAACCGAGGTTTTCGAGATTTCAGCCACAATTAGACTTCAATAACCCAATCAAAAATCAGGACTCCTACTGTAAGAAATATCACATCAAATCCAATCAGAAGACGCAACCAGGGTAGGGCATCGCCAAGTTCTCCGGTACGAAGGATGGTCTCCATACAACGAATCGTCCCCAAGATCACGGGGATCATAAGCGGAAACAATACCAACGGCAGCAAAAGCTCTCGGGCCCTGGCTTTTAGAGTGACCGCCGATAACAACGTGCCTAACACGCAGAAACCGACGGTTCCCACCAGAGTGACGAGAAACAGATAAGGAATAACGTCCCAGGGTCGAAGATTGAAGAGAATCCAGAACAACGGAAACACAACGATCTCGACCAGGAACATCAGAATAAAATTGAAGGCGGTTTTCGCGAGAAAGAGCGCGCCGCGATCCATGGGTGAAAGTAACAGGGCCTCGAGGCAATGGTTGTTCCGTTCCGCCTCAAAAAGCTGCGCCAATCCTAATGTGCCTGTGAAAAGAAATGCCAGCCAGAGCAGAGCCGGCGCCATCTCCGCCACGCGGTCGGGTACGAGGTCGAAAGAGAAATGAAAGACGAAAAGCAACAGTGTGCCGAAAAAGAACATCGTCATTAAACTTTCTCGCCGACGCAGCTCTAGAAGAAGGTCCTTTTTGAGGAGCAAAAAAGTTTGGGTTAGCAGTCTCATGACTCGCCGTGGGGGAGAAATTCGCCAAAAGCACGCGTGAAGCTTTCCCAGGGTTGCTGGCGAACCTCGTCAAATGTCAAACTTCCTTGATGAAGAATCAGCGCGCGAGTGCACAAGTTGACTACCCGAGCCACATGATGCGAAGCGATGATAACGATGCTTCCTTCATGCCGTCGGCCCCTAAGGAAACTCTCTAGGAGATCGATGCCATTGCCGTCCAATACTCCATAGGGCTCATCGAGCAGCAACAGTGCGGGCTCAAGAAGCTTCCATTTAGCGATCGAAAGGCGGCATTTCATCCCACTGGAAAGAGCCGCAACGTATTCTTCGGAATGGTGCTTTAGCCCGACCTCATCGAGTGTGGCGTCGATTTGCCTGCTGGCCCCACCCTTGTTGTAAAGGGATATAAAGAAAACTAAATTCTCACGCACCGTGAGGTTTTCATAAAGATGCTCGCCGGGGGTCAAAAAGCCTATAGCCGATCGTTGGGCAGTGGCGCTGCGGCTAAAGTTCGAGCTATCGAGGACGATCTCGCCCGCGGTGGGAGAAAGCAGGCCGGCGAGAAGCTTGAGAAGAGTCGTCTTGCCCGCCCCGTTAGGCCCCAGAAGGGCGACGATTTCCCCCGCCGGCAAGTCAAAACCGACATCCTTAAGTGCCCACCGAAGTCCATAGGCTTTCGCGAGGTGGCGAACGGTTAGGTGCAATGGGATTTTCCTAAGAGCGTATAAATGTTGAGCTGACTCGGAAGCAGTTGACCGAATATAGTTGTCGGTCGGCGCGGATTCAAGTGCCGTGGTGGCTGCGGCGGTTGGTAGGGTAAGGGTTGACAATCTTTGCGCGAGCCCACTATTTAGTAGTTTCAATCAAAGCGCACGCTGCGGAGGAGGGAAATTATGAATCCCGTGGTGACCGTAACCGGTTTTTGGGATGCGTTTGTCACGAAGATAGCCGTGTTCTTACCGAATCTTTTGTTCTCCGTGGCTCTCATCGTGGTGGGCTGGGCGCTTTGCAATATCATCAAAAGAATCATTGTGCGAGTCCTTCGGGTTTGTCAGTTCGATACACTTGCCGATCGTGCCGGCATCAAGCAGGCGCTTGAACGGGGCGGCATCAAACAAACGGCTTCCGATATCGTTGGGCTGCTGGTCTTTTGGTTTCTTTTTTTGATCGTTATCGTGACTACTTTGGAAACTCTCAATCTTAGCGGCGCCACCGACACGCTGCACACCATCTATCTATATATTCCAAAGATCGTTGCGGCTCTCGTGGTGCTAATTCTCGGACTGTATTTCGCAAATTTTCTTGACACCGTTGTTCGAACTTCCTGTGCTAACGCGGGACTGGAGCAAGCGGCCTCGCTCGGTCGGGCGGCCTATCTAGGCACCGTTATTTTTGTCGTGGCGGGGATCTTTGAGATTCTGGATATTGCCTCGGAGATTGTGATTTGGGCATTCATCTTGGTCTTCGGCGCAGTTTGTTTGGCGCTTGCGTTGGCTTTTGGTTTGGGCGGGCGTGATGTGGCGGGCCGCTACCTGGAGAAGTGGTTGGAACAAAGGAAAAACGGGTCTATAAAAGAGCCCCCGAATTGAATTCCCAAATCGGGGGCTGAAATACCGGACCGCTTACAATTCACTCGCAGCGCATCCTATCCACTCCACATTAACAGTCCCAGCCCGGAAAAAAGGCGAAGTAACCATTTAACCCTAACCGTCAACAGCGCGGCGTTAGACAGTCTAGAATTTTGGCCCTTTCTGTCCAGAAGATCACATTTTTGTCCAAAGTCTTCTTAAAACTCCGAGCCTTTCCCAAAAAAAACAATACTTTGCATAATGGCACCGCCATTGCTGATCGCAAGGACTGGGAAACTGCGAGGTGCCGTTATGAGTCACCCTGAACTAGAATTTGAGTTCGATCCGCCGGAGTTTCTTCGCGACAAGGCGACTTCTCCACAAGCCCCTCAAAAGCTGCGTATTGTGAAGCACCTGACCACCGCGGGTCTCCTGGTCGCGGCGACTACAGGAATCGTTTCGCTATTTTACGGATATTTAAATGGTGACATGGTCATGGGTGCGCTGACGAAGAAAAAAAATCCTATCGCTGGAGAAGAAACGAACACAGCCCTGGCCGACGCGAAAGTTCTCTTGGCGAAATTGGAAGAAAGAACCAGTAGCTTAACAGAAAGAGTAGTATCGCTCGAAGCCAACCTCTATCGATCTAAAGCGGCCGCACTGGGGTTTAAAAATCCAACCATACGGCCGATCAGCTTGGCGGCTCAACCGCTGCAACAGTTTGTTTTCAATTATCCGGTCAAAGGGGACAATCAGCTCGAGTTAAAGATTCTTCAAATCACCAACGACGCGATCGTATTTGAAGTGACCGGGACAGCACCAAACAGTCAAGTCAAGGCAGTTAAGATAGCGCAACCTCTCAAGACAGGCATTTCCGTGGAGCTAACTCAAGGTATTCGTATGGAAGGTATGCCGCACATCTTCATGACAGTGTTGGAGATGCCGACGAAAGACACTGCGATCATTGCCATTGGGGCGAAGGAATTGGCGCAATCATAGTCTAAACCTCTCGTCTCTTTTCGGCACAGCTGGACAACGTGAAGAACGATGACTGTTGAACGGCCCGACTCATTGAAGCTGAAAACAGTAGCCAAAAGAATTCTGGTAGTTGAAGACCGTGATGACTCGCGCACGATTCTCGTTGCTCTCCTTAATCGTTTTTGCGGCTACGACACAATTGAGGCCGCGAATGGGGCTGAGGCCATAGAAAAGGCGGAATTCGAAAAACCCGACTTGATCCTGATGGATCTCGATCTCCCTGATATTTCCGGTATTGATGCAGCCAAAGCTGTAAAAGAAAATCCAAATACTGCGCATATTCCGATCGTTGCGCAAAGCGCCTGGAGCTCCAGACAGTGGAAAGGAAAAGTATTGAAGATAGGAATGGTGGACTACCTGGAAAAGCCGGTTTCAATGGAATTGATGAAAGCGACGATAGAAAGATTTATTTTCCCTTAGCACTCCACAAGCACGATACTATTCCTCTTTCTCTGGTAGGGTTTTGCCACCGACGGAAGTTTTAACTCAAAACGAAACCTTGGGACTTCGGAGCGCCCAGGTAAACAGCACGCCATAAGAAGTAAAGAGTAAGGGCTAGGTAAAGTGAACGGTGAGCGCACTTATATTGCCATTGATTGACAATTTGACCCGTCAGCCGGTTAAAATTGTTCTCACATGTCATTCAAATACTAGTTATTTCCAGAGTTGTTCTGTGGTGCGCGTTTTGCTGATCATTGGCTAATGATGAAACCCGTTTACGTACCGCAAGTGGCAAAGTATCTCACCCGAAGTTGCCCCAAGTGCGCCGGATATTTCGGCGTCATAGTGTCGAAACTTCCGAACCAGTCGTCGATCCGGGCGGTAAGCGGTTGGTGCAAGCGATGCAATTACGAGCTCGCTTGGGCGCTGATCGTCAGGGGAAAAGAACGCCGTCCGACAAGACCTTTCCGCGATCACCAGGCCTGGCGCGATCGATAACTCTCGGCGGCTCCGGCGTACGAAGGCCCAAGACAGAACGAAGCGGAGGGTTGGATCAATTCTTAGTTGGAACTCAAAAGTTTGGTTGTCTCTTTGCGTAGACTGCCTTCCTGTCTTGCGGCATGTGACGCTATTCTAGCTAAGGTTTGCAAGGTTCTTTGGAAGACTCTTTCCGTCGTAGAGGTCACTAATGCTCTGCTTACCGGCGGGGCCATTTTCCATCCTGACAGAGATTCCTATTTCATGTACTCCGGCGCATTTGTTGCCAGAAAACCACGATGCTCTATTGCGACGTTGATTTGTGTGCCCGTCGGGGTCGGCGTCTCTTGTATCGCAAGTTTTAGCTGCATTGTGGTTCCCAGTTCGTAGCCACGTATTGTCGCTGTTCTGGTAGTTCCTTCAATAGAGCAAGAGGCTAGATTCAGCCGGTCAGTATCTAGATTCAGCTGATCAGTATACTGACGTCTGGCAACTTTGCCTGCCTTGGAAATCTCAACCCTTATCAGGGTCTGGATCGCCTTCTTTCCTACGCCATCGCTACGGCAAAAAATAGACAGAGCCTGACAGTCGATCATCGTTGGCTATGGCACAACTTCTGCGCTTAAGCCGCATCACTATCGTTTATGCGATCAACGGATCAACCTGTTTAAGGAACTGCACTTATGCTGAGAAGAAATTATGAAAGGTCTGTGAGTGACGGATGGGCTTCATTCGACCCGGTGGATGGCGGCATCATTGAGACATTGTTCAAGAAACAGATCCGTGAGGGAGAAGAAGCGCTCATGCTGGCAGTGCTGGACAATGCAATCGAATATTTTCAGAAGTATGTCTTTGCACGGACCGAAAGAGAGAAAAGATTATTCCAAGAAGCGGAAGAATGGATTCTGGAAAAGAATAGCGATTGGTTTTTCTCTTTCGAGAATATCTGTGAAACTTTAGAGCTCTATCCGGATTACATACGTCAGGGTCTGTTGTGCTGGAAGGAAGCAAAGCTCAAGGAGCGCGTCCAAGGGCAAGAAGCCTGCCGCCCAAAGTCACCCGCGCCACGCGCCACAGCGAAAACTGGGACTTCATCTAACCGTTATTAGGTACTGACTGATTTAGATATCCAAGCTGCCGATCTCTGCGATAGGACGATCGCGCTGGGTTCGCAGCAAATCGTGGAGCTTACGGCAAAATCCAAAGTTATCAAACAACAACAAGCCCATATACGCGCTTTCATTGTATTCTATCACCAGCGTCAATCCATCCGACGACAAAAGCGAGTATCTGCTTACCTCCTTTAGGATGCCGACTTCGCCCGTTGGGCGTTCATTTTTTTTCCCGCCAAGCCAAACCCAACGGGGGGGCCAGTTGGGACGACCGCGGTAGGACATAAGCGGATGTTTGCGCAGTTCCATAGCAAGCAACAAGCCTTCCAGCTTGTCGATAGCAAAAGCGCAACCATTCGATTAGGTAACAAAAGCAAGTACTTGGAGATGATGCCTTCGAACAGTAGTTGTAAAAGGCCCATACAAATTTTCCGCGGTAATCACCAAACTACCCAGGCCCTTGTGAAAGCTGAAGAATTTTCAACGGCTCAAATGTAATTTAATTTTACCTCAAGACAACTCACGCTCCGCCCTGGCGCGGTCTTGCACGCAACTGCTGGTAGCTGGCCTTCCATCCCGGTAGTGTTTTCTGCGGAATCGGTTGATCGTGCACTTGCCAAGTTAACCGACAAACTTTGAGACTCAGGTAAGGAGCGGGGTTGTTCCGCGGCCCGCTAATGAACGTGATCCGGCTTCACCTGCCGGAGCGAAGCAAGTTTTCTCGATTAGTAGTTGCAAAGTAGCTTTAAGCGCTTTTGTCGCCACCTGTGATTTTCCCACTGCGAATGTAAATCAATGTTGCAGTAGTGTTCAGTGTGATTGTTGAGCCAATAGCCCGGACAATCGACTACGTTGAACCGACACGAGTAATGACTGGCCGCTTCTCCGTCTGAATCGAAAATATTTTTTCCTGACCCTATTGACAACCTAGATACCCATTCAATATAAATCGCCGGCCATTTTGGGGGTCTCATAAGCCGGATTGCTTTGACTCCTTGGCGTTCACATCGGGAGGATTGCAATGAAAAAACTCCTAGGCTTTGTGACCTTCTTTATACTGTTCTGCGCGTGGCCCGCTGAGTCGCAACAACAGAGCGTCATCTTTGTCAATCGCGCCGATCCCACCTGTGGCGGACAGGCTCCTTGCTACAGGACGATTCAAGAGGCGGTTGACGCCGCTCTTCCCGGTAATATCGTCCGCATCCAGGCCGGCACGTATCTTGAACAAATTTCCATTGAGAAAAACAAGTTTTCCAACGCAACCGAGTTTGATCGTATCCTGATCGAAGCGGATCCTACGCTTCAACCCGGGCAGGTTGTATTAACCGGTGCGCCGGGTCCGCAGTGCACAGACAAATGGGCGATTCGGGTGAAGCAATCCAAATTCGTAACTATACGTGGTTTGACAATCACTGGGACAGGCGGTCAAGCGATCTCTCTGATGGGCGGTAACAACGCCAATCAGGATATCCACATCGAGCTCAATCGCATCTTTGGTAACGGCAGCAGCTCTTGCAACGGTGGTATTACTATCGCCCGCGGTAATCCTGGAACTCTGATCGTAAATAACCTCCTCTACGCCAATGGGCGCAATGCTATTACCTTCGAGGATGCCGATGGCGGTCCACACTACGTCGTCAACAATACGATCTACAACAACCAATGGAACGGCATCGACGTGGCGAGAAATCACACCGTTACGATCGCCAACAATATCATCAACAAAAACGGTACGGCCTCCGGATCCACCGGTGGACGATTTGGCGTTAAAAGAGAGAGTTCCACTAATCCGCTACCTGGAGGGATCAAGCTGCGCAGCAATCTCGTCTGTGGCAACAAGCTCGGCGAAATTAGTGGACCGGTTCTGGACGGAACGGATTCCGGAAACTTCACACCCGAGGGTACAGAAGGTGTGGGAGTAGGCGCATTGGTGGGTTGCGAATTGCCGGCGAATCTTTTCGGAAATCTTAACGGCCCGGACAATTTACCCAACACGGCCGATGATGACTTTAGTCTGCGCGAGAATTCGCTTGCCATCGATGTCGGGATGGATCCTCGGACGCTGGGCTTCAATCCAGCCTTTAATCCTATCTTTGAGGCGGACTTCGCAATTGAGGGGATTCGCCCGTCGGATGGGAATGCGGATCGGGCGGTATCCTTCGATGCCGGAGCATTCGAGTTTCCCAACGCGCCCCCATTTGCGAATGCGGGGGTTCATCAAACTGTATTTGGAGGTCAGCTTGTTACCCTCAACGGGAGTCAAAGCAGTGATCCCGAGGGAGCGACTTTAGCCTATCAGTGGACGATCATTTCTCAGCCGGGAGAAAACGCGATTAACCTCAGCGGGGCGACAACCGTAAGTCCTACATTTACGCCGCTCAGTTTTGGGGAATATCGGTTTCAACTCGTCGTGAACGACGGGCAACTTTACAGTGCTCCGTCTACGGTTACTGTCAGTGTCATGAGCGGCGCTCCTACCGCTAACAGTGCCGCAGCTTCAACCAACGAAGACATCCCGCTGAATATCACCCTGAGTGCGAGCGACATAGACAGCAATGTATTAACCTTTACTGTGGTCAGCGGTCCGAGCTATGGCTCCCTAAGCGTCAGTGGTGGCACGATGGCCTGCGTCAAAGGAACCTGTACCGCCGACGTAGCCTACACACCGACGGCCAATTACAGCGGCCAGGACAGCTTTAGTTTTAATGTCAGTGACGGCCAGGTCACGAGCAATATTGCGACGGCTTCCATCACGGTGAACAGTGTCAACGATGCACCAACAGCGCACAACATTACAGTTTCAACCAACGAAGACACTTCGGTCATAATTAGTCTGAGCGCGACCGACAGCGATAGTATGACCACAAACTTTATGGTCGTTAGTGGTCCGAACCATGGCTCTCTCGGCCTTGTCAGTTCGCCCTCGTGTATCAATGTGCCCAATAGCGATGGCAGCTCGGGTTCCAACTGTTCGGCGACAGTTACTTACACACCGGCAGCCAACTACTATGGTGAGGAAAGTTTCACTTACAAGGCCAATGACAACAGCCGCGATTCGAACACAGCAATTGTCTCTATCACTGTTAGGCCAATAAATGACGCACCCGTCGCCAACGGCCAGTTGGTCGCGACGAATGAGGACACGCCGGCCACCATCGTGCTGAGCGCAACTGATATTGATAGCCAGAGCTTGAGCTTCAGCATCGTTACCAACCCCGGCAAAGGAACTCTAAGTGTCATCTCAGCGCCCAACTGTGTAGCCAACGGCGTCGGTTCGAGTTGTAGCGCCACCGTCATCTACAATCCAGCGGCGGACCAAAACGGCGCGGATAGCTTTGCTTTCAAGGTTAACGATGGAAGCTTGGACTCCAATCTGGCAACAGTCAGCATCACGGTGAATTCAGTGAACGACGGGCCGGTCGCCGCCGCCGATTTCTACGCAACAAGCAAAGACACGGTGCTGAGTGTTGGTGCGCCAGGACCGCTCGGGAACGACAATGACACGGAGGGCGCCCAGAACACAATGACCGCCGTGCTCGTGAGCGGTCCTTCTAATGCGACGAGCTTCACGCTAAACGCTGACGGGTCGTTCAGTTATTCTCCGCGGGCGGGTTTCACCGGCACTGACAGCTTTAGCTATAGAGCGAACGATGGCGTCGACGATAGCAGCGCGGCTACAGTGACGATTACCGTCGTCGAGTTAAGTGACAAACCCGTCGCGAGCAACGATTTTTACAAGACCGAGAAGGAGACGCCTTTGAGCGTAAGCAACCGTGGAGTCTTAGCCAACGATAATTATGCTAACACTCAGGCAATAAGTTTGACGACGACCCTAAACACCGAACCCAGTTATGCCGCTTCCTTCACTCTGAATGCTGACGGTACCTTTGAATACACACCCGTTCCCAATTTTGTCGGTATCGATAGCTTCAGCTACAAAGCGAGTGATGGCGCCAAGGAGAGCAACATTGCATTGGTGACGATCGCAGTACTCTCGCCGGATAATTTTCCTGTGGCTGAAAATGATACCGAAAGTGCCGGCGAGGATATCCTCCTTACAGTTCCGAGTCCGGGAATACTCGCCAACGATTTGACCGCACCGTTATCCAGCGTGACGGCAGTTCTTGTGAACGCGCCAAACCACGCGTCATCCTTCACGTTGAATGTTGATGGCTCCTTCTCATACCTCCCATCCCAAGACTTCAATGGCGTCGATAGCTTTGCCTATCGACTCTTCGACGGCAGTCGCTACAGCAATGTAGCTATGGTTACGATCGAAGTGATCGGAGTGAACGATGTTCCGATCGCCCAGGGACAAGCTATAAGCATCAATGAAGACACGCCGAAGATCATTACGTTGAGCGCAAGTGATATCGATAGTGCCAGCCTGAGCTTCGCTGTTGTCAATGGTGCAGCTCATGGCTCTCTTGGTACGATCGGTTCCTCCTCGTGCACAATTCAGGGCCGAGGCTCAATCTGCACGGCGAACGTCACCTATACCCCGGCCGCAAACTACCATGGTCCGGATAGTTTTAGCTTCGTTGCAAAAGATGGCCAAGCCAGCAGCAATGCCGTGATGGTCTCCATCACGGTAAATGCAGTCAACGACGCTCCGAATGCGAATGCGGGAGGACCGTACACTGGTAATGTTGGGGTTCCGATTCAGTTTGTCGGTTCCGGGTTCGATCCCGATGGCGACCCGCTTACATTTCAATGGAACTTCGGTGACGGCGTGACGGCTACTGGTTCCAATCCGGCCCGAGCCTACAGTGGGCCTGGAACCTACGTAGTTACATTGACTGTGACTGATCCTTTCGGGGCCAGCGGAGTTGCACAAACGACGGCCACGATTGAAGGTGGTTCGCTTCTCAATCCGATTGGCAACAAAGTGGTTAATCTCGGCGAGACTCTCAGGTTCACTGTTAGTGCCACGAGTTCAAGTGTTGGCCCAGTGAACTTATTCGTGTCTCCACTGCCACTGCCGAATCACGCCAATTTCAACTCCGCAACGGGTATATTCACGTTCACACCGGATGTGATGCAGGTAGGGAGCTATCAACTCACATTCACCGCCTCCAACGGCAATCAGTCGGCGTCAGAGACAATCACCATCACTGTGCCGAATCCTCCACCTGGGGGCACGACCAGTGTCCGGGGCAGAGTTTACAACCTAAATCAATCGCCCCTGGGCAACGTCAAGGTGACGCTTAAGGCGACTGGACAAACGGGCTTCTCCGGTAGTGACGGGTTCTTCACTATCACGGGCGTCCCCTCGGGCAAGCAGGAACTGATCGTCAATGGGCGAGCAGCCAATCTTGGCGTCTTCGCGATACTCGCCGTTTCAGTGAACTTGATCGATGGTGTTCTCAACGATCTTTATTCGCCCATCACTCTCCCTGACGTGGACGTGGAGTCCGAAGTCCAGGTGAGTTCCAATTTTAATACCGTCGTGACCAACTCGAATCTCCCTGGAGTTGGATTAACTATATTGGCCGGCTCTGCGCGCAATGCAGACGGCACACCGTTCACAGGTAAGCTTTCGATCAATCCCGTGCCCGATTACGGTCGCCCCGAGTCGAGGCCCGAGGAACTGCGGCCCGGCATGGCGGTAACGATCCAGCCGGCGGGAATAAGATTCAATCCTCCCGCGCTTATTACTTTCCCCAATGCCGATGCTATGCCGGTGGGAAACGAGCTCAACCTCTGGTCCTTGAGTCCCGACACCGGGACTTTCAACATTGTCGGCAAGAGTGCGGTCTCAGCCGATGGTCAGAGTATCATCACCGTCGAGGGTGGAGTGTCGGCCAGCGCCTGGCACTTTCCATTGGCGAGTAGTCCGGTACCAACGCCCAATCAAGGAAACAATTTTTGTGGATCTTGCCGTACGGCGGTAGGTTCCGAGGCCAATCTCGAAGAGGGAAGTCTCTATATAACCCACAATCTTCCTTCTTATCGCTCGCTCAGCCAAAACCGCAGCCTCTCGCTCACCTACAGCTCCATAACCGCCGATCCGAGGCCCATCATTACCTTGGACACGACTCTGAACGCCCGGGCCGCTGTTCCGAATAGTTATTCGACACGACTGCTTGTCGGCGGCGTTCAGCAAGGCGGCGAAGTCTTCACCGATGCCCGTTCCCTTCCTGAAGATGCGGATTCTACCTCGCGTCTTTCCATTCAGTTCGATGCTTCCAACCTCGTGTCGGGACGCTATCCTTACCAGGCGACAGTTTTTAGCAACTATCTCAACTCGTCAATCGGTGGGATTGCAAGCGGTAACGTGATTGTCTTGAATCGCAAGAATAGTCCTTTTGGTTCAGGCTGGGCCGTTACAGGCATGCAACAAATTCATCCACAGGCCGACGGAACCTTGTTGCTCACGAGCGGAGATGGCACGGCGCTATTTTTTTCCGGCGGGCCAGACACATTCACCTCGCCACCGCGAGACTTTTCGATGCTGACCAAGAATCCCGATGGTACTTATACGCGGACGTTTAAAGACGGCACTAGAATAAATTTCAATTCTCAGGGTCATCAAACTTCGGTGGTGGATCGTAACGGCAACACGACGAGCTATGACTATGACGCCAGCAATCGGCTGATTTCTGTCGCGGATCCGGCTGGCCTTGTCACTACACTGATCTATGCTGGGGCAAAGCTGCAGCGAATTACGGATCTGGCGGGCAGACAGAGCCAATTTCAATATGACCCATCCGGACATCTCGTCCGGATAACCAATCCCGACGGCACTTTCGTAAGCTACACGTACGACGGCAAAGGGCATATGTTGCAGGCCACCGACGAACGGGGAAACGACACGACTTACGCATACGATTATGCCGGCAGATTCTCTCGATCAACCCGCGCGACCGGAGAGACACGTTCTTTAAGCTCGAGCAAAGTCAATGGACTTGCCGACGTAGGAAGCGGGCAAGGTACTCCGACCAATCCCGCCCCCATGGTCCTTAGCCAGAATGCCGCTGCGATGCTCACCGACGGGAAGGGAAATCCGAGCCGCTTCACTCTGGACTCGTTGGGGCAAATCATCTCTCAGACAGACGCCTTAGGGCACACAACAACAACCCAGCGCGATGCGAACGGGAACCCAATAAAAATCACTCGTCCCAACGGTGCTGTCACAACGATGACCTATGACGCCAAAGGTAATCTGCTCACTTCCACCGATCCCGTCGGCGCGACGACCACGTTTACTTATGAACCGACCTTCAACCAAGTGAAAACGATTCGTGATCCCAAGGGGAATACGACCACGATTAACTATGACGAGAAAGGCAATCCCATCGAGATCGTTGACGCCTTAGGAAATCGGACCCAGATAACTTACGATACTCGAGGGCTGGTAACTTCGATTACATCTGCGGTTGGAACTCCAATTCAATCCACCACCGCTTTTACTTACGACAGCAAGGGCAATCTCGTCACCACGACCAATCCCAAGGGCGATGTTACTACTTTGGCTTACGACAACGCCGGCAACGTCCTCAGGTCCACGGACGGAGAAAACAGGGTGACGGAGTTTAGCTACGATCCGATGAACCGTCTTATCTCTGTCTTGGATGCGGCGCTAAAAATCACCCAGTACAGCTATGATCCTAAAGGAAACCTCACACAGGTCAGAGACGCGAAAAATCAGATGACCCTCTTCGGCTACGACGGATTGGATCGCCCGATCTCCGCGACGAATCCGCTCGGTCTTACGGAGAGCTTTGTGTACGACGGGAACGGCAACTTGACATCAACCACAAACCGCAACGGGCAGACGATTACGTTCGACTACGATGCTCTTAACAGGCTGGTCAGTAAGACTCGCCCGGCGACATCCAGCGAAACCGGAAATCAGATGACGACCTTCGGTTACGATTCGGTGGGAAATCTATTAACGGCGCTTAACCCCACAATTGGGGTTTTCAATACTTACGACGCGGCGAAACGCCTTGTCTCATCGACATCGTCCACTGAGAACGTGTTGTCCGACTCGGTTATTCCGATCAACGCAGATACAATTATTGGCGAGGGCAATGTTCAGTTTGAAGGCAAAACTCTTCAGGTTAACGGTAAGACGCTGACCGTGGACGGATCGCATGTTTTCGCCAATCTGATTTTAGTTAATGGCGCTGTCCTTACTCACAGCCCAACAACCGCGACAAAGGTAAATCGGCTTGATCTAGTTGTGACTGGTACTCTTCAGATAGACAGCACGAGTAGAATCGATGTGTCGGCGCGTGGATTCCTGGGTGGAGCGCAGCCGGGGAATCCGTTCGGTGATACGGGAATGACCCTTGGCTTTGCGCCGGGCAGTATCGGCGGTAGCGGAGGAAGCTACGGAGGGTTGGGAGGATCTGCAAATGGGGCCGCCAATCCGGTCTACGGAGTTGTTCAAAACCCTATAGATCCCGGCAGTGGCGGCAGCACCATTTCTAGAATAGGAGGAAATGGTGGAGGCGTGATTAGGATTTCGGCTCAGAACTTAATGCTGAGTGGCTCTATAAGAGCCGACGGCGCCACTCCCATAGCGGACTCGTTCGCGGGAGGGGGAAGTGGAGGAGCGATTAGAATTGATGTGGGAACGCTTAATGGCAGCGGACAGATTACAGCTAAGGGTGGTAATGGGCTTCCCTCGTCCGGGGGTGCGGGAGGCGGCAGGATTGCCATTTACTATCAGAACATTGATGCATTCAATTTAGATAATGTCCTACATTTTGGCGGCACCGGGAGTTCGGGTCCCAACGGCGGCGCCGGAACATTCTACTTGCAAGGGACCGGAAGAGAAAGCGGAGAGTTGATAACGGATAATGGAAACCGGGTCGCGGGTTCGGGGACTACGCCTATTTCTGTGACGGCTGCAACCGCGGTTTTGGATCTCAGAGTCCGGCGCGGCGCTAAAGGGATTATTAGTGGGCAACTGACTGTACGGCGAAATTTGGAGGTATCTTCTGCCAGTCAGCTTGTCTTTAGCAACGGCACGGTCGAGCTTACAAATCGACTTCAGGTATCGGGCGGCAGCGAGCTGATACTGGGAGTTCCCGCCAAAGCGGCGATCGCTGATATTACCGGCACCAGCACGCTGACCCAGATTTCCACGACTGCAACCACTTTGTTCAAGCTCGACATTCAGGCATCGACATTGAATGTCGATGGCACAAGCAAGATCGATGTATCAGCGCGTGGCTTTTTAGGTGCAGGGCGGACTGGGAATCCGTTTCAATTTTCCGGGATGACTTTGGGGTTTCAATCGGGGAGCAACGGCTTTAGTGGCGGTAGTTACGGTGGCAGTGGAGGAGCGGGCGGCGGAACTCCACCGAGTCCTAATCAGGTCTACGGCGACTTTCGAAATCCGAATGAGCCCGGCAGTGGTGGAGCGGGTGCTCCCTCTGCCGGGCGCATTGGGGGTAATGGCGGTGGTCTGGTTCGAATCGTAGCCGAGACGTTTAACTTAAATGGTCAGGTACTGGCCAACGGAGGAGATTTTTCGACGAGCTGTTGTGAAGGCGGAGGAAGCGGCGGCGGCATCCGGATTGAAGTCGGGACCCTTAGCGGAGCCGGGGTAATAAGTAGCAAGGGTGGAAACGGTTCCAACAGCGGCGGCGGAGGTAGCGGTGGCAGAATCGCCATCTATTATCGAAATCTCACGGGCTTTAGTTTGAGCAATGTTACGGCATTCGGCGGAACCAGCAGCAACACGCCCAATCCAAATGGTGGAGCAGGGACATTTTACTTGCAAGGTCCGGGTCGAGAAAGCGGAGAATTGATTGTTGACAACGGCAATATTTCAGTCGCTTCGCAATCGACACGGATCTTGAACACTCCAACGGGCCTGGTCTCCCTCACGCATTTGCGCGTGCTTCGTCAGGCGCGCCTCCGTATCGACAATCTGCTTAGCCTTTCCGGCACGCTGGAAGTGAATTCGAACGCAGAATTCATGTCCTCGGATCGAGTGGTAGCAAATGTGATAAGTTTGTCAAATAGCTCGACTGTTGTGCAGGTTCCTACGACAGGCACAAATGCGTTTAAGATCGATCTCGCCGCGATGACGATAACCATTGACTCGACAAGCGCGATCGATGCGATAGCGCGTGGGTTTTTGGGCGGTGGACAGACCGGGAATCCATTTGGCGGGAATGGCACGACCCTAGGATTTGCACAAGGTAGCACTGGTAGCAGCGGCGGGAGCCATGGAGGATTGGGCGGGCTCGCAAACGGTTCTCCGAACCCACTATATGGCACAGCACAGGATCCGAAGGACCCTGGTAGTGGAGGAGCAACGATCCTTCGAACCGGCGGCAATGGGGGCGGAGTGATCAGAGTCGCCGCTCAATCCCTTACGGTCAACGGTGGGATACGGGCCGGTGGTGGCTCCGGCATAGGTGATTCATTTGCGGCTGGAGGAAGTGGCGGCTCCATCAGGGTTGATACAGGCACGTTGGCCGGTACGGGTCAAATCGCCGCTCGGGGTGGTAACGGGCTATCTTCTTCAGGTGGTGGTGGAGGGGGTAGAATAGCGATTTATTATTCGGATGCGACGGGATTTAACCTAGGCACTCAAGTTTTGGTAACAGGTGGGACCGGAAATGGCGCGCCAAACGGGCAAGCCGGCACGATCCACCTGCAACAGCAGGTCGCCATGTTTACACCGATGCTTGAGGATGCTCCTGTGCTGAAAGCGGAGGTTCAAAATTCAACCGGCAGCGGTCCGTTTCGTTTGGCATCCGCAGAAGTCCAGAACGCGAAAGCAGAAACCCAAGAGAATCTCTCTTTCGCCTTGCTCTCCTCTTCTTTGTCTCCTGGCGCTGCCGAGTTTCACAATCCAAAATCCAAAACCTGTCCTGAGCTTTGTCAAAGGATCGAAAATCCAAAATTGATGGATGATCTAGATCCTATTTATACTTATGACCTAAACGGCAATCGCACTTCAATGATCGATCCAACTGGGCTAACAACGTACAGCTACGATGCTCTGAACCGGCTGACATCGATGACCAACAACAAGGGCCAGACAACCACTTTCACCTATGATGCCCTTGGGCGAAGGACTTCGATGACACATGCCAACGGCGTAATTACGAACTACACCTACGATGTGGCGTCCCAGCTCTTAAGCATTGTTCATCAACTAGGAGCAATGACGATCGATTCCTTCACTTACACCTACGATAAAGTGGGGAATCGGAATTCCAAGGCTGATAACAACGGCACAGCGAATTACACGTACGATGCGTTGAACCGTTTGGTTCAGTCCATTAATCCCTTACCATCCAATCCACTAGAGTCCTTCACCTACGATCCCGTTGGCAACAGGGTAAACTCTAATCAGAACGGTGCTTCGACGTTTAACCAAGCGAACCAACTTCTGGAAGACGCCAACTTCACCTACCAGTACGACAACAACGGAAACATGACCCGAAAGACCGCCAAAGTAGGCGGTATCGTCACCACCTACGAGTACGATGCAGAGAACAAGCTCGCTACGGTCGTGACCGCGACGAAAACCGTGAACTACAGGTACGATGGCTTAGGGAGAAGGGTAGAAAAAGAAGTAATCGATGCGGGTACAACGACGGCGCGTTACGTCTACGACAACGAAGACATCCTGCTCGAGCTGAGCGGCGCCAATACCATCGTCGCCCGCTACACCCACGGCCCAGGAATCGACGAAGCACTGATCATGGAGAAGAACGCTCAGTCGTTCTACTATCATGCCGATGGTTTAGGCTCGATTACAGAAATTACCAATCAAAGTGGCGCGGTCGTCCAGCGCTATGCTTACTCGTCGTTCGGCAAGATCGAGTCTCAGTTGGATGCGAACTTCGTGCAACCATACACGTTCACGGGAAGGGAGTTGGATGCGGAGACAGGCCTATATTACTATCGGTTGCGATACTACGATGCCGGATCAGGTCGTTTCCTGCAGGAAGATCCAATTCGGTTTGGCGGCGGCATTAACTTCTATAATTATGTTGGCGGCAACCCGGCGGTTCGTGTCGATCCGTTCGGTCTTGATTGGTTAGATACGACTTCCAACTTCGCCGCAGGAGCAGGAGATTTCCTGTCCGGCGGGTATATGAATTCTTTTGGCTTCGCAGAAAGAGTGCTTGGCCATCGTGCCACACCAATCACACAATTCGCGAGGAAATTAGGAGAAATCGATAATGTTGTCGATCCGTGCAGTACCGCTTATACTGTTGGTGAGTATGCTGGAGCTGTTGTTGGGGCTTCATTGATATGGGCAACTGGAATCAACGGCGGCGCGAATTCCGTGTTTTGGTCAAGTCACAGACACGGCGCAAATACCGCAGCCCAGACGCTTGGGACAACACTTGAACAGACCCCGATCGGTGGTCTATTAGACTTTGTATCCAGTAACATAATACAAGTTCCGCAACCGCTATGGATGGTCGCCTCGGCAACATTTGCAGCCAATGCAACGGGGAACGTGCAAGCGGTAATCCGGGCAGCGGGACCTGTTTGGTCGAAAGTAGAGTTGCCAATTCTGGCATTTCGCAATATCCCAGTAATCTACAAGTAAGGATGTTTGATTGCTGCGCTCCCTCTACAACATAATTTATCGGTCCTCCCATCGGTTTGGCGACGGGTCCGGGCTATATTATCTGATTAGATATGACATCATTCGCTACTACGCGCATAATCATTCTCGTATCGTGGATATTCCCCTTGTCTACAATGAAAGAAACGGAACGTTACGCGTAGATACAAGTGCAACATGGAAGTGGCGTGACCCCCATGTTCCACTTAGCGAATGGAGCGATTCTGGTCTACCGTTATCTGAGGTTGAAAGATTAGACTTGTGTGAGAAGCTACGTGTTTTCGTAGCGAAGCAACCGAAGCGGTTTGAACCGTTCGAGTAGGGAATCATGTTTGTTGGGAATTGGAGTGATCAGACATCACAATCACTACAATCTTGACCACAGCGAGTCAATCTCGGTACTTCTCTCGCCATCGGCCGCTGTCGCAGAGTCTTCGCGCCAGGGGTCTTTAGCATGTCATCGAAGACTCTGTTGGGGTCTACCATCGGAATTTGCAGGTGACAGAAGAGCTTAAGTATATTATACAATGGGGTCACTTATGAAAAGATTGTCAAGCGCACATCACCATTGAACTAGGTCGGCCAGTACGGTCGGCCTTATCTCTTGGTACTCTGACTGGAGTGCTAAAGATCTCCAACAACAAATATTTCGTAAAAAAAACGTTGCGTCGGACCAGACTAAATCTCTGTTGTTTCGAGGGAACGGTGTTATTCGTTCTAAGAGCCTCATTTTCTTGTCGAAATGCTTGTCGTAGGGCGCGGCACCGGCTCTCGAAGAGTATACAAACCGTCCGCCAAAACCCCGCGATGTTGTGCTCTAAAGCACATTTCATTTTTCACTTGCTCAACAAATCCCTCACTGCCGACAGTGACCGACTCGGACCAGCGATCGTCTCCTCGCGCAATCTCTTTGCTCGATCCTGCTTCGACCCATTCAGGATGCGCCTTTTGAAATTGTGACAACGATGGGTGATGTGTCGGGCCGGGCACGAAATGACAGTTGTCGCGCGGCATCGCTACGCTACCCTAGACCGCGTTTCGCTACCA
>Ga0081455_10002350_pt1 | contig 22579 bp, 25 predicted proteins | sample TabmetS3T2R1_FD_70207 | JGI IMG/M metagenome (GOLD analysis project Ga0081455, IMG submission 70207) | Tabebuia heterophylla rhizosphere microbial communities from the University of Puerto Rico - S3T2R1 | ecosystem: Host-associated > Plants > Roots > Rhizosphere ...
GCCCAAGCCGTCGACACCAACGCTGACGAACAGGAGGTGACCGAACCCGCCATCCAGGCCCTCACAGCCTGAATCACAACCACGAAGGATCAACCCTCATACACCACGCCAGCGGACTTGACCGCTTGGGGAAGTCGGCTTCCGCGATGCAATGCAAGCCGCGAGCGTGCGGCGCGCCAGCGGGTCGAGCCTGCTCTGGTCAGCTCGCAAGGTAGTGCTCGAGAGCATCACGAGCGATCTGCGACACCGGCTTTCCCTCGGCCTTGGCGCGGGCCTCTACCTTGGCGCGCAGCTCGGGCGTCAGACGAAAGGCCACCTGGGGCGACCTCTGAGTCTTGCCTGTGAGTGAGGGGCGTCCTCGATTTCGTCGGATCTGTTCGAGTTGTGGCTGCCCCTTGCGAATGGACTCCAGGGTCTCCTCGCCGATGCGCTCGGCCTCCGACTCAGTGAGCCGTCGCCCTCGGTAGGTGAACTCCTCCTCGTCGAGGTCGATATCCGTGACCTCGGCCTCCTCGCCGAGGATGAAGTCATCAGGGTCGGGCTTGCGCTTCGTCACCGTGATCACCTCCATGTGTGCCACTCGGACGGGATCGCATGAATCACGGCCAGTCCGTCCTCGCGTCTGTCGTCAGGCACCGCGATGACGACCAGTTCCACGCCGCGGTCGTCCTCACCGACATAGACCAGCCGATCGCCGATGACTGTCGGGCGCCCGGCATGTCGCATGGCGGCGAGGATGCGCGCGTTACCGATCCGGTGGCGGCGCGCTGACCGCGTAACCCTGATCCGCAACGGCCCCCCAATTGTGTCAGACCCAAACATTAATGTCGAACAAAAAGCTGACTCCTGCCGATGGTCAGCGCATGTCGGTGAGCATGCCGGTGGCTTCGCGGATGCGTACGTCGCCTTGGGGTCCTTGGATGGTGATGGTGTCGCCGAGGGTCTGCCAGCCGCCGCCATCAACGCGGAACCGGATCTCGTACGTCACGTCGACGCTGGGGTGGAAGGTGCGGTGGGCGTCGGTCCAGGTGTGGGTGATGTCGGTGGCGGGGTACGGCCGGCCGGCGGTCGAGGTGGTCTCGGTGGCGCGTCGCCGTAGCTCCAATGGAACCGTGACGGTGTGGCTTCGATGTCGACGGCGAAGCCGAGCAGGTTGACCGTTCGGGTGAACGTCTCGGCGTGGGTGTAGACGACCGTCTCGTAGTTGACAAACGACTCCGGAGGCGCCTCAACCGACATGGACGGCAGGCCGACCCGACGCACTTCCTCGAGGATCCGGGCCTGGGTCAGCACCGGGCCATGGACCTCCTCGCAGGTCGTGCCCACGAGATCCCACGCCTCAGAACTATCTCGGGGTCGGCGCTCCACCAGGTAGCCGGTCTGGATTGCTTCGGGGCAGGCGACTAGGAGGCAAGCGGTCGCACCAGGTCTGCCCTCGCAGCTGCCTTCGCGGAATCGATACTCCCAGGGTGAGAGGCCGGAAACTGATTGGGCATCCTCTGGCGAGTTTGCCGTCGAATCCTGACGCTTCGCGGTGACGACGGCGTTCTGATTGCGGATGCTTGACTTCACGCGCTCGCCGTCCATTGCGAGGCTGGTCTCGATGGCTGTGGCTGCTGCAGCACTGAGGAAGAACGTGACGGCAACGGTCGGCACGATTACGAGCCTCATAAGTCGATCTCCGCCTCCATGTAAGTGATCCGCCAAGCTCGTTCCGATCGGATCAGATGGAAGTCGCGGTGGATTCGATCGGCAAGGAACCGCGTAACATGGCCACCGCGCCGCGTCTTCTGCTTCCCCTTAGCGGCATCAATGTTCACAGCGACGAAGTAGCCGGGATGCCGCGGCAGAGCAATCCAGGATGTTCGAACCGGCGTCCACTTTCCTCCTTTGAACCATCCGCCATTTCGGTAAGTCGATTCGAAGAGGCGGGCGTCGGCGCGGCAACCACGACAGTTCTGACCGTACGAACGAACCGCATCCGCGTCGCCGGTCCAACTCGCGTAGTTCAGCAGACGGATGTAGTACGCCACGAATGCCTTCGCGCCGGCCTTGCCGGGCCTCTTCGCTGCGGTAGGGAGTGACGGCTCCCGTCGGCCTGAGGGCATGGGGTCGGTCTGCGATGTCTCCGTCGGGCTCAGTGAGGTTGGTGAATCGGTTAGTTCCGACTTCGCAGGCAGTCCGGAGTCTGACGGATCGGAGTCAGCGTCACTGCAGCCGGATAATACGGCGACCACGACGAGGACTGTGATGGTCGTGGCGATCCCATGCCCAGTTGACGCCCGCCTCCTGTCATGTTGCAGCCCGCCTTTGTGCATCTCCGAGGTCCGCTCGTTCATCTCGAGTCTCCCCATCAGTGCATGTTGGTGAGTATGCCGGTGGCTTCTCGGATGCGTACGTTGCCTTGGGGTCCTTGGATGGTGATGGTGTCGCCGAGGGTCTGCCAGGTGCCGCCGTCGACGCGGTACCGGATCGAGTACGTTACGTCAACGCTGGGGTGGAAGGTGCGGTGAGCGTTGGTCCAGGTGTGGGTGATGTCGGTCGCGGGATAGGCCCGGCCGGCAGTCGTGGTTGTCTCGGTCGTCCCGTCGCCGTAGTTCCAGTGAAACTCGGCCGGAGTGGCTTCGATGTCTACGGCGAAGCCGAGCAGGTTGACCGTCCGGGCGAAAGTCTCCGCTTTCGTGTAGACGACGGTCTCGTAGTTGACGAACGTCTCCGGAGGCGCATGCACCGACATCGACGGCAGACCAATCCGGCGGACTTCCTCAAGAACCACGTCCGGAGTCACTATCGGTCCATCCGGAGAAACGCATATCTCGTCGTAGGGCTGCCAGGCGCCGTCCGAGCGTCCTTTGAGGCGACGCTCAACTAGGTATCCAACCTGATCAGGCGCAGCACACGCATAGGCAACGCAGAAGTTGGCTCCCGCGTTGGAACACCGTTGCTCAGCAAGCCGATAGTCCCAAGGTGATGAGGTCACTGGATCGCTTAGCCGGCTAGTTTCGCCATCCTGCGTCTTCTCCGCGTGCACGACATAGTGACCATTCCAGCTGGATCCCGTCACATCGTCCCCGTCGCCCATTGCCGCCTCGGCAGAAGGGAGCGTCACGATGGTGGTCCCGATGAGTCCGATAGCTATAACTACGCCGTTTGCGATCACGAAGGTGTCCCCATGCGCCGAACCTGCCAACTGGATGGTTTCCGCTTCAGGAGAGCGTTGATACGGAGCTGATCCGCCTCGAAGCTCCTTACCTCACCCTTGCGCCTCTGACGTTCGCGGCCGGAGTCCGTATCGACAGTGACAGCGACGAAGTATCCCGGTCCCGACGGCAAAATGAGCCAGCTACGTGGATCCGGGTGCCAGTCACCGCCCTTGAACCAGCCGCCGCGGCGATACGTCGAAGCAGCGAACTTCGCTTGACTTTTACAGAGGCGGCAGTTCGGTCCGTACTGCAATAGCGGTGCTCCGTCACCGGTATGGCTCGCGTAGTTCAGCAGGCGGATGTAGTAGGCCACGAAGGCCTTCGCGCCCGCCTTGCCGGGTGCCCTCGCGTCGGCTGGGAGGCGCGGCTCCTGCGGCCCGGACAGGTTCGGGTCGGTCGGCGAGGCTTCGGTCGGGTTAGGCGAGGTCGGTGAGTCGGTCAGCTCCGACTCCGCTGGCAGACCAGAATCTGGCGGATCGGAATCCGCGTCGCTGCAGCCGGACAACGCGCCACTGGTCGCGACGGCAACAGCCACAGCTGCCACGACGCCATGCCGAATCGACACCCCGAGCCCCTTCTCATGTCGCGGCCCACCGCGGTCGATCGACACGGTACGACAGGACTAACCCACCCGCAACGCCCAAACCGTATCCTGTGGACAACACCGACTGATCAGGCACCTGTGCGCAAGCCCCTTGGAGACCAGGCGCCGCGAGCGGGTCGGTCTCAGGGCCAGAGCCCTAGCTCGACGCCCGACGCCATCCGCGGACGTAGTCGACGACGAACTCCTTCGGGTACGGCAGATCGCCACCGCCCCGGCGACGACGGCCCGAGGATGTGCCGAACTCGTCGGCGGGGAACTCGTACACGCCGAGCATCAACTGCATCGGGTACGACGGCGACTGCCAAACAGTCTTGACCAGCTCGCCGTCGACGAAGAAGGACACGAAGTCCTGGGTCCACTCCGCTGTATAGACATGGAACTCCGTCGCGTCGATCGACAGCGATTCCGCGGCGAACTGGTCCTTCAACGATGGATCGCCGAACGGATGGATGCCCATCCCGACGGCGGCCCGGCCCTCACTCATGTTGCGTCCGAAGATCTCGGCGATGCAGATCTCGCCGGACCGTTCGGGCTCGTCCTCGAAGCCGATCATCCAGAGCGCGACCATGCAGCGCGGATCGGCGATCGCCTGGAACCGGGTTTCGATGACGCCGTACTGCGGTGTGTAGAGCCGCTGCTCGGCTTGCTCCTCGCGCACCTGCAGCCCATCGTCGAACTGCAGTTGGCCGACCGTGCTGCCGAGCGGCCCGGAGAACTGGCCGGTCTGCAGGGACGAGACGCGTACGTCGCCGTCCCACTCGGGGCACCACGGCGCGTGCGCCTCGTCGATGCGCAGCCGCAGATTGCCGTCGTCGATCCGGTAGCGAGCCGCCGTTGCGGAGCGCGAGCTCCAGTGCGGGAGGTAGTACGGGGACCAGCGGCTGCGGTCGAGATTCGGCCCGTCGAACGTGTCCTCGAACTCGAGTTCGTATCCGGCCTTCGTCACCGGGTCAGGGGCGTTTCCGGTCTCGGATGACACCGCCATGGACTGTCCCTCCACGAGGCTGATCGCACGCTGCTGGACGTAGCGTAGAGAATCCCCGGACAGCCGCCTTCGCCGCCTGCATGCCTACAGTGATCCGATGGGAGCGCGTCGGGGAATGTGGTTCGTCGGTGCTGCGCTCGTGCTTGCCGCATGCGACTCGAGTGCGCCGGTCGAAGCGCCCGAGGTCGCCGAGGCGGTCGTGCCCGATGGCCAGCGTGCACCGGCGGCTGAGCGCCGTGTCGCCGACTCCCGCGCGCCGCACGAGGCAGCTCCATCGCCGGCCCGGCCGCCGACGCCGCCGACCACCGAGCCGCGCCGAGCGACGCTGAGCATCCCTGGCATCGGGGTACGAGACGTCGCGGTCGTCCCGTATCGCGGCCGGCCCGACGACGGTCCCGGCACCCGGATCCAGAACGGCGGCATGGCGGCCAGCCCGTTCGGCCCGCGCGGCGGCGAGGGACCCGGCGCGATCGGCAACTACATCGTGACGGCGCACCGGACGTCGTCGACCCGCGCGTTCGAGTTCCTGCCGGAGCTGCGCCGTGGCGACTTGGTCCGGGTCGACGCCGGACAGTGGCGATTCGTGTACGAGATCGTCGACACCCGATCGACGTCGTTCCGCTCCGAGCGGTCCCTCGAACGGCAGGCCGCCCGGGTACCCGGTCGGGCCGGAGCCGAGCCCATCAAGGCGTACATCACGCTGTCCACCTGCGCGACGCCGGAGGATCATGCCGCGGGCAACTGGTGGTCCGATCGCTTCGGCAACCCGGAGCACCGGATCGACAAGATCGGCCTGCTCGTCCGGACCGTCGAGCGGGCGTAGCGGCTCGCGAAATTGCGCAACTGATCAGGTGCAGGCGCACCGCATCGGGCGCGGAAAGAGCGGAGAAGCTAGCCAGCTTGCTCCACGTCGACGACCCGCCGCTCCGCCACGGACCGCGCCATCGCCTCGCACAGCCGCATGCTGCGCAGGCCGTCGGCGGCTGAGGCGTTCGGGGTCTCGCCGGCCAGTACGGCGCGGGTGTAGGTGAGCAGGCTGAGCCGATGGGCGCCGGGGGAGGGGTACGGGTCGTCGACTCCGATCCGTCGATCGCTGTCACGGTCAGGCGGCCGTCCTCGCGAGCCAGCGCGAGCGACTGGATTTCGACGTTGAAGCCGTCGTCGTCCCACAGCGCGACGACTTCGACCGGGTCGGAGTCGAGCAGGTAGCTCAGGAAGTCGTAGACGTGGACGCCGACGTTGAAGGTCGTGCCGCCGTCGGAGAGCATGCGTCGCACGTCGAGCACCCATGACAGATGGCGATTGTGGAAGTTGATGCCGAGGGTGACGCCCGCCTTGTCACATGCCTCGATCTCGCGCAGCGCATCGGCGACCGTGAGCGAAGTCGGCTTGTCGCACGCGCATCGGCCCGGCCCTGGTCGCGACCCACTCCGGCGACCAACTCGCACTTGGGCTCGGCCACCATCGCGGGGGCGATCGTCGTACGCACGATGCGGCCGAGGCCGATCACGCCCCAGCGGAGCGTACTCACGACGGCGTCCCTCGCCCGGGCATCACAGGCCCAGCAGCGCCGATGCGTTGTCGGACAGGATCGCCTGCTTCTCGTCGTCCTTGAGCTCGTCGAGGCTGTTGAGCCAGCGCACCGGGTCGATTGAGAACATCGGCGCCGGGTAGTCGGTGCCGAGCATGACGCGGTCGATGCCGACCCGGTCGATGAGGAACCGCAACGCCGGCCCGTCATAGGTGGAGCAGTCGTAGTAGAACTGCGACAGGTACGTGCTCGGCGGGCGGCTGATCTTGAGTTCGTAGTCCCACTCGTTGCCGAACGGGGGAGTGAGCGGCCCGTTTGGGAAGCCGCCCTCGAAAGCGCCGGCGGCCTTGTCGAGTCGGCCGGCGCCGAAGGCGGTGTATCCACCCGCGTGGGCCAGCAACGGCTTCAGGTTCGGGCAGGCGTCCATGACTCCGCCGTGGACCAGCGTGGAGTACGTGATCGTGCGGTCGGCGAGGTTGCCGATGGCGTTCGGCAGGCTGTACGTCTCGATCCGCGAGCTGACGCAGGTTGCGCCGCCCTGGTGGAAGAAGACGATCGCGCCGAGCCGCTCGGCCGCCTGGAAGAAGGGCAGGAAGTCCGGGTGGTCGAAGGTACGGCCGTTGACGTGGTCGTTGATCATCGCGCCACGCAGGCCGAGCTCGCCCATGCCGCGTTCGAGCTCGGCGATCGCGGTCGGGATGTCCTGCATGGGGAGCGTCCCCATGCCGATGAACCGGGTCGGGTGCTGCTCGACGACCTTGGCGATCTCGTCGTTGCACTCACGAGCGACCGTCGTGGTCAGGTCGAGGTCCTTGTCGTAGTGGTAGAAACCGTCGTTCGGCGTGATGAGCTGGATGTCGACGCCCATCTCGTCCATCTCGGTGATCCGGTCGGCGATCGAGGTGTTGAAGCCGGGCCGATGCAGCTCGCCGGACGACGGGCCGAGCCCGTGCCAGCTGCCGTCGGTACGGATCGCCTCCTTGAACCGCTCCGGCGTCAGATGGGCATGTACGTCGATCACGGGCACGGTGATGTCCCTCCGTCATGATGTATCACGCGTAAATTAGGATCGCTCGAGCGGTGTCAAGCGCGGCCTCGACGAGAGACTTGCACTTGAGGTTGCCTGGCGGCCACGAGGGCAAATCACGGGTCGGAGCGCCCACGCTACGCGCTGACGGAATACTGAGGGCGGGACCGACAGCCGAAGGAGTCCGCCATCGACGAGTCGACGAGCCGGGTGCGGCTGCGCGTCAACGGACGCGAGCACCAGATCGACATCGACAACCGCGAGACGCTGCTCGACGTGCTGCGGGAGCGGCTCGATCTCACCGGCAGCAAGAAGGGCTGCGACCACGGTCAGTGTGGGGCCTGCACGGTGTTGCTCGACTCGCGTCGGGTCAACGCCTGCCTCGTCCTCGCCGTCGCCGTCGGGGACCGCGACGTGACGACGATCGAGGGGCTCGCCGGTGCCGGCGACGCGCTGCATCCGGTGCAGCGGGCGTTCGTCGAGCACGACGGGTTCCAGTGCGGCTACTGCACGCCGGGCCAGATCTGCTCGGCGGTCGCGATGCTCGACGAGGCGGCCGCGGGCTGGCCGAGTGCGGTCGCGGCCGACGTACGTGACGGGCAGGTGCGTCTCGACGCGGCCGAGATCCGCGAGCGCATGAGCGGCAACCTGTGTCGCTGCGGCGCGTACGTCAACATAGTCGCCGCGATCGGAGAGGTCGCCGAAGCCGGGCGTACACCATGAGGGAGTTCGCCTACCGGAGCGCGGACTCCGTCGACACCGCGCTGGCGCTGCTCGCCGAGCATGACGGCTCGGCGCGGATCCTCGCTGGTGGCACCAACCTGGTCGACTTGATGAAGCTCGACGTGGCGCGGCCGACGCTGCTGATCGACGTCAACGGCCTGCCGCTCGACGAGATCGTCGAGACTGACGACGGGGGAGTACGGATCGGCGCGACGGCTCGCAACAGTGATGTCGCGGCGCATCCGCTGATCCGGGAGCGCTATCCGGCCGTCGCGCAGGCGATCGTCGCCGGTGCGTCGGGTCAGCTGCGCAATCTCGCCACGGTCGGCGGCAATCTGCTGCAGCGGACCCGGTGCGTCTACTTCACCGACACGACCAAGCCGTGCAACAAGCGCGACCCCGGCTCCGGCTGCCCGGCGCGAGAGGGCATGCATCACAACCTGGCGGTCCTCGGCGGGTCGGACCACTGCATCGCGACGAACCCGTCCGACTTCGCGGTGCCGCTTGCGGCGTTCGATGCTGTCGTCCACACGCGTGACGCCGACGGCGAACACGAGATCCCGTTGGCCGACTTCTATCGGCTGCCCGGCGACGAGCCGGATCGCGACACAACCCTGCCCGCCGGCGCGCTGATCACCGCGGTCAGCCTGCCACCGTCGACGTTGGCCGCTGGCGCGGTCTATCGCAAGGTACGGGAGCGCGCGTCCTACGCGTTCGCGATCGGCTCCATCGCGGCGGCGATCGACGTGCATGACGACGTGGTGCGCGACATACGCATCGCGCTCGGCGCGGTCGCCCCGATGCCCTGGCGAGCCCGGGCCGCCGAGCGGGCCCTGGTGGGTCGGCATGCGACGCCGGAGGCCTTCCGCGACGCGGCCGATGCCGAGCTCGCCGAGGCCGATCCACTTCGCGACAACGCGTACAAGGTCCCGCTGATCCACAACCTGATCGTGCGGACGCTCGGCGAGCTCTCGGGGGTGGCGACATGACGGCGACGCCCACGGCGACGGCGGCTCCGACGGCGACGCCCACGGTCGGCCTGGTCGGCGCCGACATCGCCCGGATCGAGGGAGTCGACAAGGTCACTGGGCGTGCCCGCTATTCGGCCGAGTTCTCGTTCGCGGAGCTGGCCTACGGCGCGATCGTGCAGTCGCGGATCGCCCGGGGCAGGGTCGTCGCCGTCGACGTCGATGTCGCGCTCGCCCAGCCTGGTGTGATCGCGGTGCTGACCCACGACAACGCGCCGCGGCTTGTCGAGGCCGAGGACCCGAATCTGCTCGTGCTGCAGGACGATCGGGTCCACTTTCGCGGCGATGTCGTCGCCCTCGTCGTGGCCGACTCGCTCGAGCGGGCGCGGGCGGCCGCCGATGCGCTGGACGTGACGTACGAGGCCGAGCCGCACGACGTGACGTTCGCGCCGGACACCGAGGTCGCGCCCGGTGACGAGGTCGGTCCGGTGCTCGCGGCGGCGCCGTTCACGGTCGACGCGACGTACTCCACTCCACCCGAGCACAACAGCCCGATGGAGCCGCATTCGTCGACTGCGATGTGGGCCGACGGCCGGCTGACCGTCTACGACTCCACCCAGGGCGCCACCGGCGTCCAGCGCAACTTGGCCAAGCTGTTCGGCGTCGAGCGCGGGGACATCCGCGTGCTCTCGGACCATGTCGGCGGCGGCTTCGGCGCGAAGGCCACACCGTGGGCCCACGTGGTGCTCGCGGCCATGGCCGCCCGCGAGCTCGACCGGCCGGTGCGGGTCACGCTCACCAGGCAGCAGCAGTTCTCGCTCGTGGGCTATCGGACTCCGACCATGCAGCGGGTACGGCTCGGCGCCGATCTGTCCGGGCGGTTGCTGGCCGTCGAGCACGTTGCGTACTCCCAGACGTCGACCGTGTCGGACTACGACGAGAGCGCGTCGGGCTACTCGACCGCCATGTACGCCACGCCGGCGCTGCGCATCCACAGTCAGGTGACCGAGCTCGACGTACCCACCCCGCGATGGATGCGCGCCCCCGGCGAGGCGCCCGGGTCGTTCGCGATGGAGTCGGCGATGGACGAGCTCGCCGAGGCCTGTGGAGTCGACCCGGTCGAGCTGCGGATCCGCAATGACACCGACATCCATCCGGGCGACCGGCTGCCGTTCACCAGCCGCAGCCTCGTCGAGTGCCTTCGAGTCGGCGCCGAGCGATTCGGCTGGCCGGCGCGCGATCCGCTGCCGGCCGCGGCGCGAGACGGTCGCTGGCTGCTCGGCACCGGTGTGGCGTCATCGACGTTCCCCGCGTTCGTCGCCCCATCGACGGCGTCGGTCACGGTCGAGCCGGACGGACGCTACACGGTACGGATCACGGCCGCTGACATCGGCACCGGCGCTCGTACCGCGCTGACGCAGATCGCGGCCGACGCCCTCGGGGTCGGGATGGATCGGGTCGAGGTGCGGATCGGCGACAGCGACTTCGGGTCGGCGATGAGCGCTGGCGGCTCGATGGGCACGGCCTCGTGGAGCTGGGCGGTGATCAAGGCTTGTCGCGAGCTGGGTTCGGCGGCCGCGCCGGGGCAGTCGGTCACGGTCAACACCCGTGAGGAGGTCGGATCGCAGCGCGAGTTGTCTCGCTATGCCTTCGGCGCTCAGTTCGTAGAGGTCGCTGTCGACGTGGACACCGGCGAGGTCCGGGTACGCCGGATGCTTGGCGGCTTCGGCATCGGCCGGGTCGCGAACGCGCGTACCGTACGGTCGCAGCTGATCGGCGGCATGACAATGGGCATCTCGATGGCGCTGCATGAGGAGAGCGTCATGGACCCCCGGTTCGGTGACTACGCCAATCACGACTTCGCCGGCTATCACATCGCGACCAATGCCGACGTACCCGAGATCGACGTCTTCTGGGTCGACGAGCACGACGACGAGCTCGGCCCGTTCGGCGGCAAGGGCGTCGGCGAGATCGGGATCGTCGGGACAGCTGCTGCCATCGCGAACGCGGTGTGGCATGCGACCGGAGTACGCCAGCGCGACCTGCCGATCCGGCCGGACCGGGTGCTGCAAGCCCCCTGAGTCAGGTTTGCAGCCTGCGCTCCCAGAAGATCTCGTCGTGCCACTCGCCCTGCAGGAAGATGTGCTCGTGCGCAATGCCGTACGACGTGAAGCCGTTGTTGCGGAGCACGCCGTGCGACGGCAGGTTCTCGACCCGGGGTATGCGCCTCGGCCCGGTGCAGTCCGAGCTGCTCGGCCATCAGCCGAAGCACCAGTCCGACGGCCCGGCTGGCGTGGCCGCGACCCTGGTGCGTTGTCGCGATCCAGTAGCCGAGGAAGCCCTTGCGAAACGGCTCGCCGAGGATCGTGCTCACGGACACCTGGCCGATCACGTCGCCGTCGGCCAGGACGACGCCGGGCCACCGGCTGCCGCGACGATGGTCGGCGAGCAACTCCTGGATCCGGACCCGTTGCCCCTCCGGACTGAAATAGGCGTCCGGGCGAGCTGGCTCCCACGGTGCCGATGCCTCGCGGTCCCGCGCCTGGTGCGCGGCGAGCGCCTCGGCGTCCGCGAGCTCGATCAGGCGGATCTCGGTGTCGGCGGTCGGCATGCGTCGGTCCCTCCAGGCGGTGTCGTACGCCGTCGGCCCTCGATCGTACGGCCGCCCCTCGTCGCATCCGACGTCACGATGCGAGCGCTTGGGCGAAGGCGTGGCGGACGGCATCGAGACACTCGTGTGCCGACCGGAGATTGCCGGTCTGATGTTGGAGCGAGACTTTCCAGTCGCTCGGAATCCGCGAGAAGTCATGGATCGCGAGTGGCCTGCCGGTCGCGACGCCGAACAGCTCCGCCGCCTTGTTGTCGAGGGCGCCCAGTGCTGCGAGTCCCGCGAGGTCGTAAAGGTCCCGAGCCGCATGTCGGTCGATCCAGGCAAGCGTCTTCATGGCCGCGAACCCCGTCAGCGTCGGAACAGGGAGGACCGTCTTCGGTATGTCGCGATATCGACGTACGAGGCTCATCCGCTCGGTCGACATCTCATGCCAGCCCTGGCGGTCGACGTCCAGGAGCTGGATCCGCACGACCGGACCGTCCGGAGCGACGAGTCGTGCGGGCGCGACTCCCCGTACCTCGCGGAGACCTGGACTCCACGAGACACCCGGATACTCGCGTCGCAGCCGACGAGGAATCTCCCGCTCGACCAGCTTGGCCGCAGCGCGCCGATCCCTGGTCATGAGGTCGATGTCCTCCGACAGCCGTCCGTCCGGAAGATGCGTCCATGACAACGCCGTCCCGCCGATGAAGGTGACGCCAGCGATGTCCATGCCGGCGATGGCGGCGAGCGCATGTCCGATGAGATGGTCGCGCCTCACCTGTTCTTCGGCAACCCGGAACGTCGCGGCTATCTGCCTGAGATCTCGCGGATCAAGCATCGTCGTCCTCGACCAGAGCTCTGGCGCGGACTGCGCCGGCGCGCTTGCGCTGCTGCGTTGCGAGCTGGTCGATGAGGTCCCAATCGACGGTTGACGCGAGGGACCGAATCGCCTCATCGACGACCGCTTGTTCGACGATGTGCCGTCCACGTGCCGTCGCGAGGTCGAGGAGAGTTTGCTCGGCAGTTGTCGTCCAACCTGGGCCAAGCTCGGTCTCGGTACGTTGAACGTCGAGCGAGGCGACATCCCGCTTGATGAACATGACGTGCCCGCCGAGCACGTTGAGGTCCGGCCGCTGCTTCGGAACGGCGACGATGGCGGATGCGATCTCCCGCGGGATCGCGCCGAGCCGGCGTGCCGCGCTGACATTGATAAGTGCCGCGGCATCCATCCCGTAGTCCGCTTGGGCGATCCCGAGTCCGGCCGCATGGATGTCCGGCCTCCAGGTCTCGTCACCGCTTCGGTGTTGCGGGACTCGGGCGTAGTAGCCCGTCGCGAGCCGGAGCAGCAGTCCGGCTCGGGTCAGTCTCCGAAGGTCGGCCCGTGGGTTCGTATAGATGTGCGCGACATCGCGCGGCCGGATCACCGCCGGGCTGAGCTGAGCCAGCTCCGGTGGCAGCCCTGTAGCGTGTTCAGCGATATGTATCACCTCCGTAGTCTTTTACACTACACTCATCGTACTTAAAGAACCGTTGATCCGAGGTTGTCTACCCGCCGACCGCCACGCGCCCGAGCATGATGCGCTGCGTCGAGGGTCAGAGAATGCCGGCGGCGTGGGCCGGCTCGGCATAGGCGGCGGCCAGGGAGTCGATGGTCTCGTGGGCGTTGAGACCGCTCGGGTTGGGCACCACCCAGAGCTCGGCACCGGCCATCGACTCGGGTTGGCGGCCGGCCGATGCCTTCGGACGTGCGAACGCCGTACGGTACGCGGTCACGCCGGCGACGGCGACGACCCGTGGCCGTACTCGCTCGACCAGCGACTCGAGCCGCGTCGCGCCGGCCCGGAGGTCTGGCATCGGGATTTCGGCCGCCCGTGCGGTCGCCTGCTCGACAAGGTTCGTGATCCCGATGCCGCAGCCGATCAGGTAGGCCCGGTCGTCGTCGGTCATCCCAGCCGACGGGTCGATTCGCCGGTCGATGATGCCGGCTCGCAGGAGCGCCGGATAGAACCGGTTGACCGGGTGCGCGAAGTGGGTCTGGGTCGCGGCGGTCCACAGGCCCGGGTTGATGCCGACGAACAGCAGCCGAACCTCGGGACCGAGCAGGTCGGGGACGATCGCGCCGCGATAGGACTCGAGCTCGGCGCGGGTGAATCGGGCCACGAGGCGTCAGCATGGCAGGTCCGCGGCTTATCCACAGATTCGCCCGACGGGGTGTCGCGGCGTCTGGCCGATTGCCACGCTGACGGACATGCCGAAGTCTCGAAGCCGCAGCTCCCGTCGTCCTCGTAACCATGCCCGAGCGCGAAGGCGAGCCCAGATCGACCGGTCCGGATGTCCGCGTGGCGTCGAGCCGCGCCGTTGGCAGGCCGTGCTCGCCGAGGCGCGAGGCGATGCCGCCACCGCGAGCCGGCTGCTGTCGGAGTGCTCGAGCGAGGACGACGATCTCCATCGGGCAGACCTGGCCGCGATGGAGCGCCATCTGAATCACGCGCCGCCGTGGTTGATCGGCCGTTGGCTCACCCGACAGGCCCTGCGGTGGATGCGGCTGCGTGGCGACGATCGCTATGCGCAGTCGCTCCTCCTGTGCATGCAGGGGACGTACTGGACGCAGGCCGATCTCAATGTCGGCGATCTGCCACCTGAGTACGCCAGAGCGCTGGCCGACGACTGGGTTACCCGCGAGCTCGCCCTGTATGGATTTCGGGTGCTCGACGAGTTCATCGACGAGGTCGCCGATCCACGGCTGGTCGGGGCGGCCGGAACCATCGAGTCGTGGAGCCGGATGCCGTTGCGGCCCTATGAGCTCGTCGACGGTGACGACGACGACCTGGTGGTCTCCGACCTGGTGACCGGGTGCACGCATGAGGTCTTCGACCTCGGGACGGGTGGGTTCTATCCGCTGGGATCGGAGGTCCTCGGCCGCCTGGTGCCGGTCGGCGACGAGATCTGGATGTTCGAGACGTTGCCGCTGCTGATCGATCGCCGCACCTCGGCCGATATCGCATCTGCATTGCCGCCGCACCAGACGAATCCACTGCCATGGCTTCCGCTGCTCACCAGGGCGATCGATCAGGGCCGGCTGCCACGAATGCTCGGCGCCGGACTCCGCACGCCCGTCATCGACGACATCCCCGTGCTCGACCTGCCCGACGGCGAATGGGAGCCGCCGCCGGACAGGCGATGGAGCGAGCTCGTCGCCGCCGGTCTGGACGACGAGATGGCCGGCTGGGTGCAGGTGCTCGAGGAGGCGCTCACCATGTTGCCGCGGCGGCCGGCCGCGCTGCGGACCGTGGTCGACTCGCTGGACCGGGTGCTGACGTCGGAGACCGCCATGACGGTCGTACGCGATCTGCTCACCGGCAGCGAGATCGCCGCGGGCTGGGACGTCGTGGCGCGACATGCCGACGGCGAGCTCCGGCGCACCTGTGCCGACCTGGCCGCCACCGCCCGAGAGTGTGGGTGAGCGACCGTGGTGACTCTGCGGCTGGTGACCGACGACGAGCCGCCCGGCCCGCCTGCTCGGCCTCGGCTGGGGGAGTGCCTGGCCTGCTTCGTCGACCGGATGACCACTGCCTACGGCTGCTCCGACCAGCTGACCTGGGTCGGCATGTGGCGCGATCAAAGGGCTCCGCGGGCGACGGCGCTCGAGCCGCGGTTGCGACGCAGGGGTGGCTACTGCGACTGCGAGGTGCTGGTCAACGTCTTCGCACGGCGGACGGAGACGGTCGCCCGGTTCAACGGCGAGGACGCCGATCCGGCGACCGACCCGCCGCCGTGTCTCGGCGTACGCAGGGGCTCGACCCGGCCCTGCGGCCACTGGACCTGATCGCCCCATCGTCAGGCGCGCTGCAGCGGGATCAGGTCATCGGCGGCGAAGACGCGCAGCGCCTCGTCGGTCGCCAGGTGAATCGGCTGCAGCCGCACGCCGACGCGGACGGCGGCCGCGGACAGCTCCCGGGCCCAGCAGCGATCGCCGTCGGTCATCCGCGCCGAACCGGGCCGGGACAGTAGGAAGGCGACCGTGCCGCAATTGTCGACGACCCGAAGCGACTCAAGGCAGATCCCCATCAAGTGGTCGAGGCGCAGCCCGTCGGGGGTGCCGGGCAGATCCTCGACCTGGTGCAGCTGCGATGCCATCCAGCCGTCGTCGGTCACGAAGCCGAACCACAGCAGCCGACGGGAGAAACCGAGCTCGCCCATCAGGGCTCGCCAGTGGCGATACATGTCCTGCGGAGTGTGGATCGGTGGCATCTGGTCGGGTGGCCGAAGCGGCGGGATCTCGTCGTCCATGCCGGGGACAGTAGGCGCGGCCGGCGGCCCGTTGGCGCTATCCACAGCCTCGATCGCATGATCGAATCACCGGCGGCACCACCGCCAGCGCGCCGCCGTCGAGCGGCCTCGCGAACGGGCTATCGGGCGAGCTTGTGGAAATGATCGTCGCGTACGCCGGCGACCGTCTGGCTGCGCACCAGCGAGATGGGCGCCGGCTGCCGACGCCGTGGGTAGCGCGACAGCGCGATCACGACGGCGGTCGCGAGCCCGAGTGTCGCGGCGGCGGCCAGCGGCTGGTCGGCGATCGCGTTCCACCACGGCTGGTCCGCTTCGGTCGCGATCAGTCCGCTGACGCCGACCAGACCGGCGCGGACGAACGTACGCCAGGCGGCCGGCTCCAGCTCGGTCACCATCGCGTACCCGGCGTAGCCAAGAAGTCCGATCCCGATCAGGGCGCTGCCGACCGCGGACGGCTCGGCCGTGGGAGCGAACAGCAGTCCGACACCGACGGTCCAGGTCGCGATCGCCGCGGTGCGCATCGTGAGCGTCGTCAGGCGTACGTCGCGGATCAGATGGTTCAGCGTGGTCGCAGCCACACGCCGTGGCTCCATGTTGCTGAGCAGTCCGCCGCCGCCCCACCAGACGAAGACTGCACCAAGGACCAGGGGAGTGAGCTCCGCAATCAGCGTCATCGTCGGTCCGGCTCAGACGTCGCGGTCCGATCGACGGAGGCAGCGGGGATGACGCAGACGGGCGAGGCTCTTGGCCATGGTGGACTCCCTGGTTCTGGGGTGTGCGGTCCCTCCCGAGACCCAGGAGCAGGCTGTCGCGATTCGGACGAATGCGTCAAGATGAACGTGACGCAGCGTAGCGAGTTTTTACGTTTGGTTGGTGTCGCCGGCGCTGGACCGGTCACAGGAGGGGCGAATCCACCGATATGCGGGCGGCCGGTCGGCATCGGTGAGACGGCGCGGAAGTATGGTGTGCCGGTCCGGATCCGACGGGGAGGCCGCGATGAGAGTTCGTGCCGTGGCGACAGGTCTGCTGGCCGTCGTGTGCCTCAGCGCCTGCGGCACGGCGTCCGATCTGGTCGGCGCCGAGTCGGGTCCGACCGGGCCGGATCGAACGGCCCAGTCGCCCGCCGATCCGACGTCGCCGGCGCCCTCCGCATCGCCGACCACCCCGTCGACCGCGCCGACGGAGAACCCTGACGGCGGATCGCCGAAGCAACTGCCACACGTCGTCGGCGGGATGGACTCCTTCGTGAGCCCGTCGCACAACATCGGCTGCGCCATCACCGACACCTTGGTGCGTTGCGACATCCGGCAAAAGTCCTATCGCGAACCAGCGCAGCCGTCGTCATGCACGCTCGACTACGGGCAGTCGCTCGCGGTCGGTCTGGATGGGCCGGCGGAGTTCGCCTGCGTGGGCGACACTGTGCTCGGTGCCCACCAGATCTTGCCGTATAACTCGTCGACCGAGGTGGGGAACTTCGGTTGTACGAGTCGGGAGACCGGCATGACCTGCTACAACCTGAGTACTCGCCACGGGTTCCTGATGTCGCGCGAGATCGCCGACGTCTTCTAGCGGAGCGGCGCGCACCTGACGAATCTTGAGGGATTGGGGTAGGCGGGGCTACCGCAATCCCTCAAGATCCGTGGGAGCCGGTCAGACCACGTCACGCCGGCGCGTCGTCCACCAGGCGATCGCCACCCCGACGACGAGGTAGACGCCCAGCGTCACCAGGGCCCGGCCCTCACCGACCGCATCGGTGACGCCCGGCGCCGGGTCGACCGGCCGATTGACGAGGACGGTGTTGATCAGCGAACCCGCGTTGACGCCGGGCAGGACGTCGCGTACCGGCCGCAGTGCATCGAGGACGGAGTCGGCCATCGCGGTCACCAGATTCTCGACGCCCAACACCCACACGACGCCGAGTCCGATCGGCAGCGCGATGCCGCGCAACGTGACGCCGAGCGCCGCGCCGAGGACGGCCCAGGTGAACAGGATCAGCCAGCCGAAGGTGAAGCCCTGCGCGAGGTCGACCAGGCTCGGCCAGTTCATCGTCTGGTCCTCGGCGAGTGCGATCGTCGCCGATGCGATGGCGCCGAGGCCGAACATCACGAGTAGCCCGACGAACACCGCCGCGGCCAGCGCCCCGAGCTGACCGAACAGTACGGTCGCGCGACCGGCTCGCTGGGTCAGCATCGTCTTGACGGTGCCCCAGCCGTACTCGCTGCCGAACATCAGCGCGCCGAGCACCAGTGCGAGTGCACCGGCGAAGACGGCGAAGCCGCTGATCGTGTTGGCGACCAGCTGGTCGGGCAGGGTGCTGGCGAGCTGCTGCTTCGGCGTCGCGCCGTCGGACATGCCGCCGCTGTCGCCGCTGGAGTAGGACAGGTACGGGATGAGGTAGGCGAAGATCAGGTTGAGGATCGCCGCGACGGCGAGCAGCACCCAGGCGGCCGGTCGCCGGGACAGCTTGAGCAACTCGGCGGCGGCCGTACTCAGCACGGGACTAGACATGATTCAGCTCCGGTTCCTGCGTGATCTCGAAGAAGACGTCCTCGAGTTGGCGTTCGGCGCGACGCAGCTCGGTGACGGCGACCCCGGCGTCGACCAGGGTCCGGTTGACCAGGGCGGTGTATCGCTCGTCGATCCGGACGTACAGCCTGCCCTCGGCGGCGTGGACGCTCTCTACCTCGGGCATCGCCTCGAGTCGCTGGCGAGCCACGTCGGACGGCGTCGCGGCGACGACCAGCTCGGCATCGCCACGCAACTCCTCGACGGTGCCCTCGGACACGATCCGGCCGTGGTTGATGACCGCGACCCGGTCGCAGATCTGCTGCACCTCGCCGAGCAGGTGGCTCGACAAGAGCACGGTGCGGCCCTCGGTGCCGAGCTCCCGGATCAGCCGGCGCATGTCGCGCATGCCGGCTGGGTCGAGGCCGTTGGTCGGCTCGTCGAGCACGATCAGTTCGGGGTCCTTGAGCAGCGCGGCCGCTACGCCGAGGCGCTGCTTCATGCCGAGGGAGTACGTCGTGTACTTGTCGTCGGCCCGGACCTCGAGCTCGACCGTACGCAGCACGCGATCGACACGCTCATCGATCTCGCCCGACGGCACGGCGGCGTACCTCGCGACGACCCGGAGGTTGTGCCGACCCGACAGGTACGGGTAGAACGCCGGTCCCTCGATCAGCGAGCCGACTCGCGCCAGCGACGCCGGTGTGCCGGGCGGTTGGCCCAGCACACCGATGTCGCCGGACGTCGGGGCGATCAGACCGAGCAGCATCCGCAGGGTCGTGGTCTTGCCGGCGCCGTTCGGTCCGAGGAAGCCGTACACCTCGCCGCGTCGCACCGACATGCTGATCCGGTCGACGGCAGTCAGGTGGCTGCCGTAGCGCTTGGTCAGGTCGCGGACCTCGACGACGAGCTCGGACCGAGACATCAGCCCTGGTCCTTCAGCACGGCGAGCCGGTTCTTGTACTCCTGCTCGTCGATCTCGCCGTTGGCGTAGCGCTCGGCGAGCCGGGCCTCTCCAGACCGCATGCCGTAGCGGGCCCAGTGCCGGCGGCGCAGGATCACGATCGTGGTGATGATCGCTCCGATGATGAGCAGCCAGGTGATCGGGAAGATCGGCCACCAGGCGCCGGGCCCGTCCCAGTGGTCGTTGTCGGCCAGCTGGACGGTTGCGGGGCTGGCGGCGAGGGTGGTGATCGCGGACATGATGGGTTCTCTCCTTGAGGCGATGTTGCTTCGACGTCTTCGATCGTCGTCTCGGAGAGCGCGAAAAACGTCGGCCTGGCGGAGACACTTGGGGTACGCCCGGCGGCGTACAGAGCCTGGAGGTTTTGCGCCCGCACACACCGCCGGACTCACCCAGGACGGTGCGTACGGGCGCAAAACCGAGTCAGGCAGGAGACGTCAAGGCAGGGCGCGGACGTACAGCGCGGCTGGGTTGCCGGGGCGCCAGCCTGGGTACGGGTCGATGGCGTCGATCTGGACGAACCCGTGACGCTCCCAGAACGCCCGGGTCGCTGCGTACGCCGCCGACGGCACCGACCCGTCGAGGGTCTTGAGCGTGACGTACCCGACGCCGAGCCCATGCAACGCCCCGAGCACCTCGGTCAGCAGGCGCGACCCGAGCCCGGTGCTGCGGCGCTGCGAGGCGACTGCGGCCCATCGGATCTCGGCCACCGTGGACGACCGGCGCTCCACGACGAGGAAGCCGACGACCGCATCGGCGTCGGTGATCACCCAGCCGTCGTGTCGTCCCAGGTCCCGTCGGACCGCGGGCGGCTCCTCGTCGGAGAAGAAGTCGGTCAGCCCGTCGACGATCCGGACGCAGTCGTCTACGTCGTCCACCGTCGCCCGGCGGACCGCGATCGACGAGGGCACGTAGCGCCTCAGGCCGACCAGCCCGGCCGGACCAGCCCGGTCTCGTACGCGAGGACGACCAACTGTGCCCGGTCGCGCGCATGCAGCTTGATCATGGCCCGGCTGACATGGGTCTTCGCGGTCGCCGGACTCATCACGAGCCGATCGGCGATCTCGTCGTTGGACAGACCCTCGCCGACCAGCGCCACGACCTCTCGTTCGCGTTCGGTCAGCGGGTCGAGCTTGCGGGTCGGAGCCGTCTCGCGACTGCGCGACGCGAACTCCGCGATCAGCCGCTTGGTCACGCCCGGCGACAGCAGCGCATCGCCACGGGCGACGGCGCGGACGCCTTGCAGCAGCTCGGTCGGCTCGGTGTCCTTGACGAGGAAGCCGCTGGCGCCGATCCGGACCGCCTCGAACACGTACTCGTCGAGGTCGAAGGTCGTGAGGATGACGACCTTGGTATCCGAGAGGGAATCGTCGGCCGCGATCGTACGGGTGGCGGCGAGCCCGTCGAGCTCGGGCATCCGGATGTCCATGAGTACGAGGTCGGGCCGCTGCGTCTTGACGACGTCGATCGCCTCGCGTCCGTTCGCGGCCTCGCCGACGACCTCGATGTCGTCCTGGTCGTCGAGGAGCGCGCGCAGCCCGGCCCGGATCAGCGCCTGGTCGTCGGCCAGCACCACCCGAATCATGCCGGCGCCTCCGCGGTCGACTCCTCGAGCGGCAGCCGGGCCGTGACGCGCAGCCCACCGGACGGCGCCGCCTCGATCGTCAGGGTCCCGCCGAGCGACGCCGCGCGTTCGCGCATGCCGCGCAGTCCGCTGCCCTCGTCGATGGCGTCGATGCGTGCGCCGCCGGAGCCGTCGTCGTCCACCTGCACCGTGAGCATGTCGGCACCGTAGTCCAACCGGAGGTCGGCCTCTTGGGCGTTGGCGTGTCGGACCACGTTGGTGATCGCCTCCTGGGCGATCCGGACCGCGGCGAGCTCGACGGCGGTCGGGAGGGTACGAATGTCGCCGCTGGTCGACTTGTGCAGCGTCAGGCCGGCGTGGCCGGTGCGCTCGACCATCTCGTCGAGGGTCGCCAGCGTCGTCGTCGGAGCCCGCGGAGCCGTGTCGGTCTCCTCGCGGAGCACGCCGACCAGCGAGCGCAGCTCCGACAGCGCTTCCTTGCTGGCGTCCTTGATCGCGGCCAGCGCGGTCTCCACTTGCTCGGGTTTTCGGTCGACCAGATGCAGGGCCACGCCGGCCTGCACATTGATCAGCGAGATGTGATGGGCGACCACGTCGTGCAACTCCCGCGCGATCCGCAGCTTCTCCTCGTTGGCCTGGCGGCGAGCGGTCTCGGCTCGAGCCTGCCGCGCCGCGACGACCCGCTCGCGACGGACCCGGGCGAACTCGGCGCCGAACAGCACGACCAACGACCAGGCGCCGAAGCCCGCGGCGGCGCCCCACGACCACGACTCGTCGCGGAACTCGCCGCGCAGCGCCAGATGGCCGACATAGACGACGCCGAGGGCGAGCCATGCGGCCCATCGGTGCCCCAGCATCACAGCCGCCACGACCGCGACGACCAGGCTGATCATGATCGGGCCGTAGGGATAGTCCCGCAGCAGGTAGCCGAGCGTGCTGAGCGCCACGAACCACAGCACCGCCACCGGACGGCGTCGCAGCCCGAGCAGCGACAGTGGTACGGCGATCGCGAGTCCGATCGCGAGCACGTCGAGGTCGCGGCGACCGGTCTCGCCATGGGCGGCGCCGAAGGTCCCGACGACAGTGAACGCCGTGAGGACCAGCGGTCCCACGATGCCGAGGATCGGGCCACGCGGCCGCCCGTCTTGGGCGGCCTGGCGCCAGCTTTCAGTCGTCACGTCTGCACGTTAGGCGAGCCGGGCGCCCAAGTCATCGACCGGCGGCGGCAGCTGTGACTACTCCGCCGGGAGTAGGTCCGAGGCGCGCTTGTACAGCCGCGACCAGGCTTCCTCGTACTCGACCACGTCGCGGGCGGCGAGCTCCTGCGCCCACCGATGACACCGGCCGAAGGTGAAGACGGCGGCGCCCGCCTCGGGGTCGCGGGACAGCCGGCGCAGCCACTGACGCAGGACGACCATGTCCTGGTGGTGGCCGAGCATGTCCTGGATCGCCTCCGACTTGCGAGAGAGCCGCTCGATCTCGGGGCCGAGCGCCGGTGCGGCGATGTCACACGCGTAGCGCAGCCGCTTGGCGGCCTTGCGTACCTCGTGCAGGGCCAGGTCGCGGTTGCGCGGCTCGGCCTCGGCGACCGCCTCGACCCG
>Ga0081455_10002351_pt1 | contig 22577 bp, 22 predicted proteins | sample TabmetS3T2R1_FD_70207 | JGI IMG/M metagenome (GOLD analysis project Ga0081455, IMG submission 70207) | Tabebuia heterophylla rhizosphere microbial communities from the University of Puerto Rico - S3T2R1 | ecosystem: Host-associated > Plants > Roots > Rhizosphere ...
TGCGGATGTCGGCAATGCAGGCGTGCCATCTCGCCAGCTTTGCCCTGGCCTTCTTTCGGTTCTGCGAGCTTTACTGTTTGCGACTGAGCGAGCGAGACAGGCGCTTGACCCGCTTGAGCAAGGCCGTATGCGGCTTCGGGCCTGGCTCTTGCTCTCCCGTCGAGAGCGTCGCCAGCGCCCAGTTGTAGGCGAAGCGGGCACAACCGGCAGCCCGGGCGAAGGAGGTCGCCTGCGCGTTGTGCAGGGCGGGCGCGATGCAGTGTGCGATCAGCATTGCGATGCCTCCACGGCCTTGCGCACGCCCTCCAGAAGCTTCTGATTCTTGCGGCTGCAGTAGAGACGAGCGGAAGCAACCGACATACCCGCCATATCGGCGATAGTAGCGCTTATGGACAGCAATGACGTGATTATAAATCTCTGCTGCCACGTCGATCTGGGCATACAGGTGGCGCAGACGGTTGCTGCGGTAGAGCTGGAAGGCAAAGGCCCGACATACCATCTACACGCCCTTCTGCGTGTTAATATAGTGCTTGACGACGTCCAGGAGCACAGCTCCCACCGAGGAACTAACACGGGATCAACACCTGTGAAATACCTTCGTTTGCTCTTTCCGAATCACACCAAGATAATGCGTACAGAGCCAGGGGACTTTCCCTAGTAAGTAGCAAGCGAGCCACGAGTACGGAGCGAGTAGACGGACGAGCGGGGGAGCGAGAGTGATGCGTTGGAGCTGAATGCGGCAGCCAGGAAAAAGCTGAGAGATCTCCTGCCTTTTTATACCCCGCACATCGGTGTTCCAGGGGTTATTGACATGGTAATCATACCCTAAGACAAGGCCATCACTCTTCACCACCCGGAGCATCTCGGAAGCTATCTGCTGTTTCATGCCGGAATCCAGAACTGAGGTAAAAACTGTGGACTGCAGTACCAGATCAAATGTAGCACTGGGGGAAGACGAGCTCTGTGGCACTCCTACACTGGACTTGGACTGCCTCAGGACATAACTTTTTGGCCTCTGTGACACGGTCCGAGAGCAGATCGACTCCGGCAATATTCTCTGGTCGCGCTCCCCATTTGATAAATTCGCGGAGCCAGTAGCCTGTTCCACAACCAATCTCGAGAATCTTGTAGGTATCCAAGAAAGCAAAACCGTGCCGCCGCCGCAAGGTTAACAGCCGCCGTTCTCGCTCCTGCATGTTGAACAGATGGCCAGGACTAAACCACGAATAGCGGACGTCGTTCCCTTGCCGCTTTGCATATGCAGTTCGGATGCGAGCTTCTTCGACTTTAGCAGACTCAGACGACAGACCATCCATTCATTAAATCCTTAAGCCCAGCCCCTTGGGGCGGGGAACCATAGGGCCGACAAATCAGCTCCTGTGGTCACTTACCGTCCATGAGCACATGCGAGATCCCTACCTCTTCAAGCCAACGTCCGACTATTGTTGACCAGCTATACTCCCTTTCTACGAAGGCTCTGCCCGCACACCCCATGTCATGCCGCATGGTTTGGTCGGAGGCCAAACTCGCTATGGCTTGTGCTAACAGGGTTGGCTCTTCTGGTGCCACAACTACACCGCACTTATAAGCTTCGAGCAACTCAGCAGCCTCACCGACACCAGCGTAAATGACAGGCACGGCACAACTGAGAGACGGAAACACCTTGGACAGGCGCATGCTTTGGGCTACATCCATCTTACGCAGTGTAGCAACGGAAGCGTAGGCAATAGAGTAGAGCTGATCCATCTCCTCATAGGGGGATTGTCCGAAGATAACGTTGGTCAGCCCACGGTCTACGCTTAGCTGCTTGAGTCGCGTCCTTTCGGGCCCATCGCCAATCATGAGAAAGACAATATCTGAGCGCTCACGGAGCAGAGTGGCCGCCTCGATTAACGTATCGAGCCCATGATAATAAGCATGGGTGCCAACGTAGAGGAACACCTTCTTGCCATGTAACCTCCAACGATCTAGCAAGTCTCGACTGGGCGGGTGCGGCTTGAGAAACTCAGTGTCGGCTCCATTGGGGAGAAATGTGATCTGGGTGCGAGGCAAGCCACGATTGTGAAAGTGCTCAATAAAGCGGTGGGTGACAGTCGAGATCTTCCAGGATTGGTGTAGAAAGAAATTTTCGAGTGCCCCAGCAAAGCGTAAGAGACTCCTGTTGCGCATAAAACCGAGCTGTTGGGCGACATCTACCTGAAGATCAGGCACGTTATAGATATAAGGGACCCCTCGCAGCCATTTCATCAGGATGGCGATGAGGCCCAGGGAAAGCGGTTGTGACTCGACAAACATGACATCGGGGCGTGGTCCTGTCAGCGTGGCCAGGAGCGCGGTGCAGGTGAAGCTTAAATAATTGGCCAGGCGGATAGAGGCTGATTTACCAGTCCCGGCATAGACCCAGGTGCGCCTGACCGATATCCCATCTATCTCCTCACGCATATGCCATCGTCCAGCATACTCAGGAAAAATCCTGCCCGCGGGATAATTCGGCATAGCAGTCAGGATTTCAACTGCAATACCATGTCGACGCAGCATGTGTGCGACTGAGCGCAGGCGGATCTGCGGCGCTCCGATTTCAGGCGGATAATATTGTGTGAGAATGAGCCAGCAGCTGATAGGTTGTGTCACCAGGACATCCCCCGATACTTGGATACGCCTAGCGAGGCAGGATCGTCACTCAAGCGCACCAGGTCAAGCACCGTAGCACGACCATTCAGTGCCTGCAATGCTGAGGTGAACTCCGGCCGTTTCTGGCTCACAACCACTACGTGACATTCATGTAACGCCTCGGCTATGTGCGGACGCAAGATCTGATGAATTTGCGGTAATTGGCGTTCCAGGTACTCGCGGTTGCTCCCCAGCATGGTATCTGGCTGTACGTCTGGATCATGGACGAGCACGTCCACACCATCTTGCCACAGATCCCGAATCAGGCCAATGATAGGGCTCTCGCGCAGGTCATCCGTGCTGGGCTTAAAGCTCAAGCCGAGCACGGTGACACGCCGGGCACCGAGCTCATGCACCTTCAGCCGCGCTGCCTCGAGCTGGAGATGGTTACTGGGCAGCACGGCTTCTAAAATGGGGAGTTCTACCCCCAGCCGTCGGCCATGAAAGGTCAAGGAGCGCAGGTCTTTGGGCAGACATGAACCGCCAAAAGCAAAGCCAGGTTTCAGATAGGCAGAGGAAATGTTTAGCTTGGTATCAGCACACACCAGCTGCATGAGGGCATGACTGTCTATGCCAAGCCGATCGCATAGCCGGCCGATCTCATTGGCAAAGCCAATCTTAAGGGCGTGAAAAGCATTGTTGGCCAACTTCAGGCATTCTGCCTCTTCCAACGATACGCGATAGATGGGGGCTTTAATGTCTTGATAAAGCGCTTCGAGCTGATCGCCCGAATGGGTGTCCAACTCGCCGATGATGGTATACGGAGGCGCATAAAAATCGCCGATGGCGTTGGTTTCACGCATAAATTCCGGATGAGCAACCAAACCGAAGTTACGTCCAGCCTGCCGACCAGAATGCTCTTCTACGAGCGGGCCCAGAACATTGCGTATGGTACCGGGAAACACGGTACTGCGCAGAACAACCACATGGTAATCAGTTGTCCCTCGCAGCCCCCGCCCGATATCCGTGGCGACGTTGCATACGTAATCCAGTACTGGGCTGCCATCGGCGGCGCTAGGTGTACCCACACAGATAAGCGACATATCTGCCCAGGGGAGGAGAGACACACCATCCTGCGTGGCTCGCAGTCGTCCCATCCCTACCATCTGGCTTACGAGAGGGTCCAGACCTGGCTCTTTGATGACACTGTATCCAGCGTTGAGCGCCTCAACTTTGGTCAGGTTTGGTTCTACACCAATAACCTCATGTCCTAACTGCGCTAGACATGCGGCAGAGACTGTGCCGACATATCCCAAGCCCCATACAATAATGCGCATACGTCCTTTCTCCAAACGTCACAAGCGTCACAATAGCTAGCGGGTGGCGGTAACAATGATGATCTGTCCATGCGTATCATCTGCTAGCCAATCCGCCAGCCGAACCGCACCGTAAAACAAGGGAAACAGAGGCAGCCAGACGCGTGGGTGGCGTATGAAGAGCTGTCGCAGACGTGCTGCCAGTCGTGATCGGAAGAGATGTACGGTACGCTCTGACTCACAGTGCAGTCCTACCGTTTTCAGCATGCCCAGCAGTTCATCGTGGTGGAAGTAATGCGTCACAAAATGACGGCGTTGGTGCCAGGCACGGAAGGCCGAGGGCGAGTTCTGTGGCAACAGACTATCGACGGAGAGCGCCAGCCGCCCCCCAGGCTTAAGCACGCGGGTCATCTCGCGTAAGCCCTGGAGCGGATCGCCGAAGTGTTCCAGACAGCTGATACTGACCACCTTGTCAAAGGTGCTGTTGGGGAAAGGTAGGGATTCAGCCACACCACACACGTACACGACATTGGGACGCTGATGCAGTGTTCGGGCGTATGCCAATGTGTGCTCGTCTGGTTCAAGGCCAGTGATATGAGCACAGTGTGTCGCAAAGCGCGCCGTCCAGAAACCATCCCCACTGCCTGCGTCGAGCACAGCGTCAGTCGTACTTAACGCGAGCATATGTTTCAAGGTTGCGTATTCGCGGTCACGGTTCAAGGTCAGGAGGCTTCTGCTCATACGAGCAATGCGGGTGAAATACATTGACTATATAATCCTATACAAAAATGTAAGCGTTTAGCTGACCGTTCACACAAATGGAGTCAAATAGCGCGTGGCAAACGCAACTAAGCTCAGCCGCGCGAGACGGTTGCCCAGTAGAGCTCTGAGAAGACATCCTCCAGGGACTTGGTGATGTCCCACCCCGGATAGTGCGCCTGCATTTTCGAAAGGTCGCTGATGTAGCAGATGTGGTCGCCTTCGCGGTTCTTGTCTACGTATTCCCACAGCATCGCTTTGCCGGTAAGCGCAGCGATGCTGTCAAACGCCTCCAGGATCGAGGTGCTGTTTTTGCGGCCGCCCCCGATGTTGTACACCTCGCCCGAGCGCGGCTTTTCGTAGAACGCGTGGATGAACCGGGCCACGTCCAGGGAATGGATATTATCGCGGACTTGCTTGCCCTTGTAACCATATACCTTGTAAAGGTGGCCTTCGACGTTGCACTTGACCAGGTAGCTCAGGAAACCGTGCAATTCTACGCCACTATGGTTTGGTCCCGTGAGACACCCGCCGCGCAGGCAGCAGGTGTGCATGCCAAAGTAGCGGCCATATTCTTGCACCATCACATCGGCGGCAACTTTTGAGGCACCAAAGAGGCTGTGTTTACTCTGGTCGATGGAGCAGTCCTCGCGGATGCCGTGGGCGAATGCGGGATCGTCGTAATCCCAGCGAGTGGGTAGTTCCTTGAGGCGGATGCTATTGGGTCGGTCCCCGTAAACCTTGTTGGTGCTCATATGCACAAAGACGCCTTGCGGCATATGCCGGCGGGTGGCTTCCAGCAGGTTGAGGGTACCGGTCGCGTTTACGTCGAAGTCGTCGAAAGGTCGGGAGGCAGCCAGATCATGGCTGGGTTGGGCGGCCGTGTGGACAATAAGCGAAGGCCGAAGCGTTTCCAGGAGCGCGTCCACGCCACACCGGTCGCGGATATCGAGTTCGTGGTGGTAGAAATTTTTGTGCGTGGCCTGGAGCCGGCGCTGGTTCCAGCGGGTATCGCCCCCGAGACCGAAGAAATCCGCGCGCATGTTGTTATCAACGCCATAGACTTCCCAGCCCAGTTTGCAAAAGTAATCAACTACTTCGGAGCCAATCAGTCCGGATGAACCGGTGACAAGGAGTGTAGACATCGAATGAGGGCCTCATGCATGCGGCGGATAAACTTGCATCTTTTTTGAGGTACCCTCTCGTGCAGTTTCTCATGAGAGGGGGTTAGAAGAGATGATTCTGTTTCAGAATATCCCTTATTATTCTGTACAACTTTGCATACCTGTGTACCGTTTTACCCATTACTGCGTCGCGAGGGTTTGGAGAATGTTGGTCTGTCCGACAAAACGCCCTTGGCGATAGATTTGATGGTAACCCTCGGGCGTCAATATGGTTTGGGGATCGAGCTTTAAGTTTGTCTTTATACCTTCCAAGGTTTTTGATTTTTTCATTGTATCCATGGAGATAAAATCGTTTTCTAGTAGGTATTGGGCAACTAAATTGGCAAATAAAAAATGACCTAAAGGATTGTAATGACCATCACATCTATAGGAAAAGTATGGTATGGTTAACTGGTTTACATCTCTATAGTTTATAAGAAACTTCTCTAATTCAAAAAGTGGAATATTATTTTTGCTTGTTATTTTCCTTAAATTAATTAAAGGACGATCCAGGTTAAAACCAGCGGGCATTTCTTTAATCCCTGTCAACTGTTTAAATTCTTGTTCCCAGGTTTTGGACAATCTCATATAGGGCAAAACTGGTTCTGGAAGTAACATTACAAATAAATTACCACCATAAGAGTTTACGCTTTCTTTTAATTGAACTAAGAAATACTCTGTTAGTTTCCATGCCTCGCTCCAATCAGCATCTTCTGGAAGAAATATTTCATGATATCCCAGTCTGCCAGAGCCCCCATATGTTCCCCAATCGAGTATCTCAGTTCTCCTGACAGAAATGTAATCATACATTCTTCTCCCTAATAAACAAGTCTTGCAATAACGTTTTAATAAATTTCTAATCATCGTAGTTTGTTCTAGGTCGATGGTCTCTGGGTAAAACAGCGAGACAGCGCCTTGCTGGTCTATGAAACCGCTGGGCCAAAGTTCATGACCTATCTTTAACCGTTTTCGTATCTTGTAACTATTTTCTGCTACATCATTATTAGCATAAAAAGAGAGAATTACTATTTGGGGTTTATAGGGAAGTATATACTTTTTAAAGGCCAAATATTCGTGTAATGTGCCAAAATTGTTTATCCCACCATTTAATACCCGATAACCCAAAATTTTTTCTAATACAGAAGCTAAATACATGCCTTCAGGTATGTAATAGCCTTGTATATTAGAATCGCCTAAAATGGCAATGGTGGATTCGCCATTATTAATCCATTCTTTATCTCGAAAACCATATTTATTAATACTAATCGGGTTGACATATAAGCAGCTCAAATGAAATTTTGATTTGTCGTTGGGAATTGGCAACCAGCCTACATCGGCATCGTAGTGATAATATATGTCATCATGAAGTATGTCAGGGGGATAAAACCTTAATAGAAATTCTAATATTAATAAAGACAAAAGAATTCCTAGCAGAAATGCTGCAAGATCACTTTTTTTTAACCATCTCATTTTTTGGTAGCTCCGCAATCGGGATAGGTAAGAGCCTCACGACTCTGACCCTCCTACACCACCAGACATACAGACCCGTACCATGGCGGTTCAGTGTGGTTAAATATTGCGGCCAGAAGCCAATCACAAATATCTACTGAGAGGCTGTCTGGAAACAAAGCCTTTATAACAGAAGACGTTAGGTCATATGCGTGGCAAGGCTAAGAACGGGCTTACTGGACAATCGGCTTCTTGCCATGCTTTTAGAGACTTCTAAGAGATTGATTTATTAGACATTAGTTTCCGTACAACCTCTAAAAGTCTGTTTTAACCTTGTAAATTCTAGTGAAGCCGTAAAATTCATCCTCGACCTCTCCTACTACAAGGCATTTCTCTTGCAAAAAAGCAATTACTTCATTGCCTGGCAGGATATGCCAGTTATTTCTCCTCGTAAACATGAGATCGTACAATTCACTGTCAATAATGAGATACTCGACTCCTGCTTGTTCTATGGCTTCCTTGAAGCTCCGTCCGAGTCTCTCTCGAACTTGATCATAACGCGATCTTGCAATCCAAGCAAAATACCTGTCCGCATAAAACGGCTGATTGTAGAAGCCATAGAACCATGTTGGTTGTCCCATGACCACCGCGTTAGCAGGAATATACACTTTCAATTTTTCAATATACCCATAATATCCACCCGCATTTTGATGTCTCAAAGCCTCTCTTATTCCAGCGGTACCTTTTCCTATCGCGAATCCAAGGAGTATGATCAGCATCCCCACCCCAACAAGTCCTCTCTTGCTAATCGTAGTTGTGGTGCGAGCAGATCGAGCGATGCTATGTATCAAATCATACATAAAGGTTGACACTGCAAGATAGAGAAGCGGAAACAGATACACCAAATAAACATCTTGGCCTGAGAATACAAACAAGTAAAAGGGAATGAACATCGCGATGCTTGTCAGAAGAAATTTATCGGCCGCTTTTTGGCGGATACTTATCGTCACCAGAGAAACGAGTATTAACAACGAGTGAAATGAAACGTACTGGAAAGCCCCACCATAGAAGAAGCTCCCATAAGCTTTCAGTGCCAACTGCGTAAATGCCCAAGAACTAATGTAAGGAAACTTCTTGATGTGATACCCTTCAATGGCAAATTCCGTCAGCAGGGGGCCGTGAGCAAGTAGCCAATAAACCACACCCACAATAATTCCTAAAAGGTAAAAACCGACAGCTCTTCCCTTCGTCAGACCGGTTTTCGGCTGTGTTAAACATAATATGCCGATCGTTGCGAGCACCATTACTCCATTCAAATGCACGTCACAGCTGAGCAGCGAGACCAGGCCGCTCGAGCCATAAAGCATCGGGCTGTCGCGCTGCAGTCCCAGAAAACACAGGTACAAGGCAGCCAGTGTAAAAGCAGTCATCGGCATGTCCGGGCGGGCGAAACGGGCCATCTCATATATTGGCGAAAAGGCAAACAGAATTACCGCTAGAATCCCCACTTGCGAGTTATAGAGTTGCTTACCCAGCAAGAAGAGGAATGCTAACGCGATTAAGCCGCTTAAAAAAGGTACCAATCGCGCCTGATAGACACCCAAACCGAAAATCTTAAACACCGCTGCCAGCAGCAATTCGCGAAGCGACCAGTGATATTTGCCTTCCAGATTGAAGTGCATTCCGCGAAACATCGTTGGGGTAAAGTGCCCAGTTCGTGCGAAGTTGAACGCAGCATCGCTATACCAGGGTTCGTCGACGTTTACAAGTGGATGCTGATCCAGGAGGTAAAGATTCAACACAGCGAACAGTAAAAGATATAAACTAAGAACGAGACTACACAGAATCTTGCTCATGACTCTTGAATACTTTCTCTATAAATAAGGCCAACCTGTCGAGCGAAAGAGCAAGACCTTGCTCACGCGTTACACGAATTGTCCCTTTGTCATTGTGCACTCTTGGCCGGTCTCTTTCAAAAAAGAAGAAACTACAAATCCAAATTTAGAAAGATAAAATTTGTACAGGTGGTATGAACAAGTTTATAAGGCCACTTCGAGAAAAAATCTTTGATACTTTGTGAATTATTAGCCAGGCCAAATGTGTAATGTTCTATGATAACAACTTTTGGTTTATGCTTTTCGTAATCAAAGGTTTTCCAGACATCTAATTCAGTCCCTTCAACATCTATGTCTAAAATATGTATAGACTCTATATTATGCTTTTTCAAGATTGTTTCTAGTTTAAATGATGGAACTCGTATAGTTTTTTTAAAAGGGATCTGCATCAATCCCTTGTACTCTTCTTTTCTGACGGTGCTCGAATAAGTTGGAAAATACGCTTGTGAAAACTCGATCTCCCCTTCTTCCGCAGTGATAGCTGCCCATTCGACGTCAGCTCGTTCTTTTTTTAAGAACTCGTACTGATTGGGATCGGCATCAATACAAACACCTGTCCAGCCGTTCTTCTCAAAGAAGTAAGTATTAGACAGATAAACTGGATGTCCAGCTCCTACATCAACAAATACACCGTGATCTGGCAAATCAATATTTTTGTATATATATCTGTCTTCTCCAAACTGTGAATGAAACCGATTATATTGAACCTCCTTATTATCTAATCTAAATAATCTGTTTTTTAGACTATACCATTGCCTCATCATCACCGATTGGATAACTTTAGACAAACCAATCCCTTGACTACTCATGGTATGATTCTTCTCCTTGCTTAGTATGGCTTTTCCCTTTATTGATTGCTGTTGATTTTTAGGGTCTGACTTTCCGTTCGATACCAAAGACTGTTTTCAGCCATAGTCGAAACAAGACTTGCCAATAGCCACCGCCAACTTTAACCAAGCGAAATGAGGACACCCCCATATTCGGGGTTCGATTAATCCACGAGATGGGCACTTCTTTGACTGAGTATCCTAACAAAAGCGGCTGAAGGCCTGTCTCCGCGTTGACAGCAAAACCAGGCTGTGTCAATTGAAGTCTTTCGACTACCTCCCGACGCATAAGCTTTAAATTATTCGTTAAATCTCGAAAACGCCGACGCAATAAAATTTGCGCCAGCGCATGGAATCCCCGATTGACGACTATTTTGGTAAAGGGATAATTCAGCAGCACACTGTGACGAGAAAACCGGCTCCCAACTACGACGTCGTATCCTTTGACCGCAGCATCAAATAAATCTCTCATTTCTGGTATGAGATGCTGAAAATCACAATCCATAGATAATATGTATTGGCCTGTAGCTACTCGATAGCCATCGGCTAGGGCTCTCCCAACGCCATTAGGGGGAGAACGCAAGACTGGTTTAATTCTCGGATCTTCCTGAGCTAATTTTTGGATGACTTCACGAGTTTTGTCTGTGCTGTTATCATCGACAGGGATAATTTCATGAATGTAATCATTAAAAAAAGCTTTGAGTTGAGTTACGAGAGGCTTAATATTCATCTCTTCGTTATAGCATGGAATAACGACTGAAATTGCCTTATGTAACTGCTTATGTCTACATAAGGAAATTTGGGGACGCTCAACTAGGTGGGAAGGCTTTTGAGCATAGATGAGAATCGATCCTGCTAACGTTTGGATACCCGGGGTATTTTCTAGCAAAATTGAAATGTTCCTAAGTAACCAGGCGAGTGAGGGGGTGAGCGGCGCATAAACAAAATCATTAAAGACTGTAAACACTCTAATAAAGCCTAGTTCGGATATAAGCTCATAAAGCTGAGAGCGCTTGAGAAGTTGTCTGGAATCTCTTTGCCCAAACAATTTCGATAGGCTTCGACGAAGTTTAAGTATCACATTCCAAGGGTTGCTTTCATAAAAAACGATCTGTCCACCAGGTTTGAGCAATTCATAAACGTCTTGGAAGAGCCAAATATAATTGTTTTTGTCCAAAAGCTCCATGACAATCACGAAATCAAAGCTCCTCCCAGCTAAGCTATCAGGAAAAGTAGAGAGATTGAGCCACTCAACGGATGCAGACAACTCTTCTGGACGAGCATAATCGGCATTGAAGGTGACTGAAGTAATGGGATTTTCTCCACGGGAGACGCGGAGTAGCTGTCGCGTAAAGGCACCCTGCCCAGCGCCTAGCTCCAAAATAGTCTGATGAGGAATCAGATGGACCAGATGTCGGAAGGTTTGCGCTCTCCAGAGAAGCCGATCGTTAAGAATCGGATCACGTTTATGCCAATACTGTTCCCGATACTGCTCGCGATTTTTAAGATTTACGAGGGCTTGAGACTCTGTTTCAGTTAAAAAAGTGAGTTGAGTCATGGGGATACCTTTCTACTCAAAACTGACATCTTATAGCCTCAAGCCCTTGTATATCAGCCACTCAGTGGGCGATGATAATGAGGGATGCTACATGGTGTGGTGGTCGTCTTCATTACCACCATTTTTTGAGGCCTGCCAGGGGTGTGGGGCAAACACCACATACGCGGTCAAATCTGTTCGGATCACTCACGCTGTGCCGCACCAACAGCCACTGACGCCACTCAGGGTGCATTAGGTCGGCCACCTGCAGCCACCCCCAGTCACACCAGTAGGGGCCTTTCGTCCCAGCTCCGGCACTGCACCGCGTCCAGCACTCAGCAGACAGAGGGACGCAAAGCGTCCTGCACGGCATCCGCCATCCTCAAGGTCCAGCTCTCCTGGCACCGTCAGCACTCTTGCGTCAGTGCTACAGTTCCGTTCTCAGCGGTTGTGTCCACCATGTGGGCCCAGTGAGAGCGAAGCTGTCACCAGCGGCAATCTAGCCGGAGCAGCTTCATTCTCAATGCCTTCTAAGTCTCCTTCACAGGGCAGGCGCCTAAGAGCGATAGAATGTCCGACGAGCAATGCCGAGGCGCGTACAGATACTCTGTACCGAACTCGTCTGGGCCTAATAGAGCTGTACCGCCATGTCTGAATTTTGACCATTTGGACGTTCGTATTTTGACTCTACAACCCAGCGTGATCTACCCCACTGACTATATCTAATTGAAATCCGATGCAAAACCTGTAATAGAATGGTTTGGCATAATTTTTGCCAAAATTATCAGGTGGGCCGTCACCAGCACCTGACGGCGAGTTGCGTCGACGGTCAAAGCGTCAAGACCACAGAATTGAGAGGGGAGCACGACTACGACAAAGGGAAAAACGTCAAAGGACGCAAACGCCATTTGGTGGTCAAGACGCTAGGGCCCCTGAGGGCAGTGATCGTCACGGACGCCTCCGTCTCCGACCCTGCGGGGGCCGTCTCCTCTTCGCCTGGCTCGGCGGCGCCTGTAAAAAGCTGCGGTTGCTCTGGGGCGATGGAGACTATCGGGGCAGCTGGGAGAATGGGTGAGCCAACATCTGCGCTTCGTCCTGCGTGTCACATTACGTCCTGAAGGTATCAAAGGCTTAGTGCTGCTGTCACATCGGTGAGTGGTCGAACGCACACTGGCATGGCTCAACCAGTCGCGCCGCTTGAGCAAAGACTATGAACGGTTGCCTCAGAGCAGTGATGCCATGCTTGACCTCTCCATGAGACGAATGCAAGAAGCATTAACCAATATTGTTAGAGGACATTAAATGATAAGGCCTTTTGTATTCTGCATCAGATGTGTTCCCCATTTTGTTTTGGTAGTCGCTCTCTTCCTCACGTTCCTCTCTACGCGAGTGGCGGTCGCCCAAGCCGTGAAAGCCTTCCCCACCGCCGAGGGCTATGGCGCCAATACCGTGGGCGGTCGAGGCGGCAAGGTCCTCTACGTCACGAATCTGAATGATAGCGGCGCAGGCAGCCTTCGCGATGCGCTCTGGCAGACATTCCCCCGCACGATCCTGTTCAAAGTCAGCGGTACGATTGAATTGCACAGTCAAATTGAGCTTGGGCCATCTCAGAGCTATGTGACGATTGCCGGGCAATCAGCGCCTGGAGGTGGCATCCAGATCAAGAATCACCCGATCAGTCTCTGGCCAGGTACGCATGACGTTATTATCCGTCATATACGCTTTCGTCCGGGGACGGAATCGTTGACACCGCCTAATCCCTATTGGAATGGCATCGATGGATTCGGCGCCAATGGTGCTAGCTCCGGCGGGCCAGGGCAACGTGTCTATAACGTGATCCTCGATCACTGTTCGTTTGAATGGGCCACCGACGAGAATATTGATCTCTCCTATAACACCACTGACGTCACGGTCCAATGGTCGATAATGGCCGAGGGCTATATTGGCGACACCAAAGATTCCGCGCACAGCATGGGCATGCTCATCGCACGGTACGGTCAACCGCCTGGGGAACAACAGCGGATGTCAATCCACCATTCCCTCTTTGCGCATAATCTTGGCCGTAATCCTCGCATTGGTGTGAATGCGCCCAGCAAAGCTCAGGAACAGCTCATCGATTTTCGTAACAACATTGTATACAACTGGGGGGGTGCCCAGGGACCCATGGAGCTCAGCCACGTCCTCTCCGATGAGGTGACGCCCGTACCTCTCAATTTTGGGACAATCCTCCAAATAAATATTGTGAATAATACTTATATCCTTGGGCCAGAGGGGGGATCAGGCAATTGGCCAGGGACGATAGGACACCTGCAAGGGCCAAGTAAGATTTATCTTGCAGGCAATGCGACATCAAATTATTGTCCCAATACATGTGATGCAACCCATTGGAATGTCGCATTCATTAATGGGAATGATCTACAATTTAATACGTATGCATCTGCTTCGAATTACAAATCAACGACAGAATTTCCCACACCCCCAGTGACTATCTCTTCCGCTTCCAATGTCTTGAGTCTCGTGCTGCCCAATGTGGGGGCTACCAAGCCGGCACGCGATAGCGTGGATAGCCGGATCACCAGCGAGGTCCAGAACGGGACCGGGCACATTGGGCCATTTAACGGTCAGGTCAATGTCACGCTGAGCGATTATCCAACGCTCAGCTCGACGACCCCGCCCACCGATACGGACGGGGATGGCATTCCCAATAGCTGGGAATCCTCGCATGGGCTCAACCCCAACAATGCGGCCGATGGGGCGGCAACGGCGGTGAATGGGTACACAAATCTGGAGAATTATCTGAATGAGCTGGCCGGTGACCCCATAACAGGGGTTGGACAATTGCCAAGGCCCACACAGCTCAGGACCATTGCAGTCACACCTTGACGGTCGGTCAAATCGGGATAGGGAGAAGCCTCGCAGCTTCCCCCCGCGGACGCTGTGCAGCACCTTGTCGAGCAAACGGCGCACCTGGGCCTGCCCGTCCTCGGTGAGAAAGACGTCGGTGACCGCTAGGTGTTGCTGATCTAACACCACTACCGCCTGGCCAGGCAACGGGGCGGCCCAGGTGCGCCGCCACTCCTTGAGGCGATGCTCTCTCAATGCCATCGGCCGTCGAGCCCCTCGCTCGCCTCGTCGGGCAACCAACGCGGGTGGCTGGCGTGTAACCCCTTGACCACTGGTGCGGCTCGCCGTGCCGAGTCGCGCACCAGTGCGACGGCAACCACTGTCTCACCCCGACCGAGCTTGTTGTCCAGCGCGGTGGTCGATACGCTGCTGCCCTCCTGATGCGGCTGAGAGGCCGCATGCACCGATATGTTGTTAGCCAAACTCGACTCCTAATGCTCGCATAATATTCCCCCATTGCACCTTGAATCCTAAAATATCTAATGATGGCCCATATATTCCAATACGTGGAAGTTCAAATTGTTTATTAGTATACAATTTTGGAATAGTTGCATAGCCATGGGTAAATCCAAGTTCTCCACACTGCTTCAACAATTCGGCATTATAATCTCCGCTCGGATAAGCTATGGTAGTACATTGTTTATTGCTTACTTGTTCTATCCAAATCTGGTTATCTTGTATTTGCCGCAGAGCTTCTTCATATCCGCATTTAGTGAGGAATGGATGATCCACCGTATGAACTCCAATAGAGAACAAAGGATCAGCAGCTAACTCTCCTACTTGTTCTGCTGTCATGCCTGCATAACAGTTTATCAACTCATCTTTACGAATAAAATCTTCCAACCTAGGAAGTTCTTCATCAATCACTTGATACATCATAGAAGGATGGGGTGTTAAATTCAGAAGTAATTCTGATAATCGCTGGATGCATGATTGTCTCTGAGACGGAGACATGTCCATGAATTCTCCACGAAAACAAAAACCGTTGCCGCGGAAATGTTTTTCAAGTGCGAGCAAGTAACTAAACCAAAGATACTTTCCTGGCGTTGCGTGTCGCGAACAGACAAAGAATACAGCTGGTATACAATGTTTACGGAGTATTGGTGCAACTACTTCAGCATTATTACGAAAACCGTCATCAAATGTAAGCAAGACACGAATTTTTTTCAACGTCTGACGGTTTTCTCCAAGATCATCCGGGGCAACCAGCTCAAAGTGCTGTTTCAGGAATACGATGTGTTGTTCAAATATTTTGTCATCAATAAATGTCCCATCGCCTTTAGTAGGGATATCGTGATATAGGAGGATCACCGGTTTGCGGGAAGATATGACTCTTATAAATGGAAGCTTCCAGCCAATTGTAAGTGCTATTTTTTTGACTTTACTGTGTATCTGTTGCGTCATCAGGGGTCATCTCACTTATGTATTATCGACTGTCCGTGCGTAGCGTGACGCCGACGATTCGGTTCGTCCGTGGGGCTTTGGGGACCCCATGGCGCGGACGTAGAAAACGGTGGTGCTGAAGCTTGCGAGGAGTCCTGCTCTTTCGCGTGTCGCCGTGGCCGCAGCCAGTGGGGGTATAAGCAAGCCGTGGTGGTGGGAAGCAGCAAGGGAAGGTGGCCTGAGCAGACTATATGCACCTGTACGGCCTGCTTCGGGGACGTCCACAGGGGTGAGAGGGCCGCTGGGATGCCATGATAGCCCTCTCGTTCATACCTTTTTGGCACTATGATGGTCGACAGGTGAGCCTGTAGTATTTATCCGCAGAGTGCAGGTACACAGCCCAACGCTAAGCAAGTCGTGCATATCCAGGATGCTCTCAATAAAGCGCTTGCACCGCTTCATCTCCTATCGTACGATCAGCTCACGGTGCATGAGATCCCTCTTATATGGAGAAATCTCGCGCTTTGTATTGCATCGGATACCCCATGAACTCTCTCCCTCCGATTTGGAGGCACATCCAGGAGGAACTAGCCCTATGTACAATGCTGAGATAGACCGCATCCGCACTGAATACGAACGGCGGGCGCGAGACATCCCAGGAGACTTCTATGCGTTAACGCGGCCTGCGAATCTTTTTTTCTATCAGCAAAGGTCCCGAGTGCTACTGCATGTATTAACCCGACAGGGTTTGATGCCACTTGCCGGCAAGAAAATTCTGGATGTCGGTTGTGGTTCTGGCGAATACCTTTTGGATATGGAAAGTTGGGGGGCACACCGCAAAGACTTGGCAGGGATCGATCTCATCGAATCTGAAGTGTTCTGTACCCGTTCACGCCTTTGTGCATCACCGACAGGAACGAGGCCTGGAGCGGATATCCGCGTTGGAGATGCGTCAAAACTCCCTTGGCCGGAGGCCACGTTCGATATTGTCCATCAAAGCGCTGTGTTGACCTCAATCCTGGACGATGGGATGAAAAAAGCGGTGGCCACCGAGATGTTACGAGTCCTCAAGCCAGCTGGCATTATCCTCTGGTACGATTTCCTTTTCAATAATCCAAAGAATCCCCAGGTAAGGGGGATAGGGGCCAGGGAGATCCATGCGCTGTTTCCCGACTGCCTGGTCACGCTTCGGAGGATAACGCTTGCCCCACCGATCGCCCGACGGCTCGTGCCAGTCACATGGATTGGCGCTATGCTTTTGGAGAAGATGGCATTCCTCAATACCCACTACCTGGGGATCATTCGCAAGCTGAGCTATAGGAGATAAGTATACCGGTTTACTACGAAGGGACATCCGCGAAAGTTTCAGAGGTTTTTGACCTGATCAAATCCTAAACGTAAGCGACGGCACACGCGGATCATCAGGGTGTAAGAAGCACCCTGGCGATTTCCTCACTTCTTGCCAGCTGCAGTTCCCATCCTCGTGAATCTGCACGCCACGGTATCTGGCGTATTCCAGTGATTCAACTATCTCCATACGTTCCTTCTCAGAATGAAATGAGCAGCTCACCACTGGTTTGCACAGCTCCAGCGTTTCCTTCGCGCCTTTAAGTACTCTGCCAGCGGCACCTTCCACATCTATCTTCAGGAAAGTCGGTCGAACGTTGGGGTGCTCTTGCACAAAACTATCAAGTGTGATTTGCCTCACCTGAAGCTCACAGGTGCTTTGCCAGAATCTATACTCGTGTGGCTTAGTTTCGTCGAGCACGGCAAGCCGGGAGAGTGCACCATGATTTACATTGTCGACAAATGCCACTTTTCCGTTATGATCTCCCACTGCACTATCGATAATGATAACGCTGGACTTAAGAGGACGACAATTTCTTCGAAGGACATTCAAATTGCGAGGCAAAGGTTCAAACGCCCAGATGGTACACTGAGCTGCGAGAAGAGCATCAAACCTTTGGACCGTAACTCCTATATTGGCGCCAATGTCGAAAATAACTTCGTGAGGTCGAAGCATCCTTCCCCACTCGTGCCGAATATCGGGCTCAAAGCGGCGGATACCGATGAGCAGGCTTGGGTATTCTGAGGGTCTGAACCAACAGAGATGACCACCTTCTCCGAAGGTTGGCATACTAGAACCTCGAAAAATGGCTTTAATGAGCCTACGCAGGGCAAACTCTATCTTTTTATTCTTGAAATCCGTCATAACAATATTTACCTTTTCATATTATTATGAATTTCTCTCTTCTCTCTTACAAATATACCCTTGATTAGTCCAAAACCATAACCAAAATGTAGACATATTAAGCTTAGAATAATATAATGGATATACAAAAAAGAATTTTTTATACATAAAAAAAATGATGCTACTAAGAGAAAGGCAGTGTATATTACTATAGATGTAGCTCTAATGGGCATAAAAGTTTTATTAAAAATTAACATTAAGATATCTAAAATTATAAAAATGACTAATATAGAAGGAATAACATGCTTAATGTTAAAAAAATGTGGATGTTTCTTTATGACTTTCGCTCGTGCTACACCATAATTAAAATATTGCTTCAAAAGTCCTTTAAAACTAGGGCGAATAAAATAATAGTATTTCATATCTGGGTGATAAAGAATTTTCTTTCCTACCAGAGTCAGTCTATAATTTGCCTCTTCATCTTCACCATATTGTAAGTTAGGATCAAACATCCCTGCTCTTACAATGTCTCTCTTCCTATAAACCCCACACTGAACAGTATCAATTTCATGCACTGTGTTACGTGTTGTATAGATACCAGCTCCAACTCCCAACTTGGAAAATCTTGCATAGGAATTCGATTTTTCAATATTCGTCCTACTAAGCGGGATGACTTGCCCACCAACACAGCCAAGATTAACATCCTTAAGAAGGCATTTGACAGCAATTTGAATAAATTCTTTATTAAGATATCCATGCCCGTCAATTTTTGCGACAATTTGTCCACGGGCTTTTTTAATACCTATATTCATCGCCTGAGGACAATTTATCCCTTTGTCCCCATATAATCTAATACGTTCATCTTGTTCTAATAATTGACGAACTATATTGAGAGTCCCGTCTGTTGAGCCTCCATCCACAATGAGAATTTCAATTTTTGTTTTTGGATATAATTGTTCATTAATTCTTTTTATCGATTCAACAATATAGTCAGCTTCATTCTTGATTGGCATAACAATTGAAACAAGTGGAAGCTGTTTTGCTATTATATGAGACATTTGGCATCTCCAGTTGTGTGCCGCTATCGTGCGGGTAATGCCGTCGCCAGCAAATGAGGTACAATCCTCCTATTTTACGACCGTGTGAGGGGGGGGACTTTGCCATGGTAGCCGACCTGTTTTTCTCAGTGCCAATAGGCACCCGAGTGGCGGCCTCTGGCGGCAATGGCACTGCACTGTATGCCAGGGGTATTTCCGCGAGACGCACGGCACGCTGTGAGTACGATAAACGCGTCGTACCTGACTGGCTGGTGGTGGACCCGAACATGGTACTGCAGTGGTTGGTGGGGGGCAGCGGAGCAGCTCCAGGCTTTTTCCCAGTATGTCCTGCACGATGTGCGCGTTACCCGGGTGCAGCTCGATGAACTCTATGTCATGCTCAGTAGCTGGCGTTGGATCAAGTCTACTACGCTTATTCCCCAATCACTTCATGTTTGATGATCTCGACCATCCGGTCACGCTGCACTTCGAGCGTATTGGTTTTCATCAGTTCCCAACCGTTCTTGCGAAGTTGTTGATAAAGCCCTGGCTTCGTCAGCAGTTCCCGGAGCGCCACAGTCAATGCCGGCACATCCGCTGGCGGCACCAGCAAACCGGTCTGCCCATGTGTCAGGAACGACGGGATGCCGCCGACTGCCGACGCCACCGTCGGAACTCCGATACACAAAGCCTCGACGATCACCTGAGGCAACCCTTCGCTCAACGACGGCACGGCGAGCGCGAATGCTTGCTGATAATGCGAGAACAAATCCGGCCCGAACGCCACATAGCCGTGGAACTTCACCTTCTCTTGCAAGCCGCATGCCGCTACTTGCGCGCGCAGTTCGCCTTCGAGCGGCCCGTCGCCGACCAAGTCCAAAGTGCATGGATGACCGCTGCGATGCAACGCCGCCACCGCATCGATCAAATAGCTATAGCCCTTCTCTGCCACTAGCCGCCCCACGCACAAAAACCGTTCCGGCACTGGTTGCGTCGCCATCGCTTGAAACATCGCGAGCTGTTTGTTCGTAATGAGACTGGGGAAATGCACGCGCGCCTTGTCCGTCGCAGCACGATACGCATTCGTCATCTCCTGCCCGACGCAAAACACGGTCTGCCCGCGCGCCAGCCGTTGGAAACGCCACTCTAGCCAACGCGCTACCGTTACCGCGAGCACGCCCTTCAAACCGCGATTCACGAAACCCATCTGCCGCACGAGATTTTGCCGGACCACCTGGAAGATCGGACATCCCATCGCCATACATTCCTCGCCGATGAGCTGTCCCACGAGATGCGGCCCGCCGATCCACACTGCATCCCAGTCACCAGCGTGCGCGCGGACCGTTTCGTGAATTTGCCGGTAGAACCGCGGCCCGGCCTTCCAGAGAGCGTAGATGCTTTCGTACCACGGCAACTCGCAGAATGTCACTCCCGGCTGCGTGATCACGTACGGTTTGCGCGTCTTCTCCGGCGACACACGGCCGAGGAAGACCAATTCGTCAAACGCGCTGCGAAAGTTCAGCGGGAACAGAATGTAGGCCTCATCGGTGGAATAAACTTCGCCGTCGTGCCAGTAGATTTGATCAACAAAGATCGCGAGTCGCATGGGGTGTGCCTTCAGCCTGTAGTGGCCCACAAACGAAATGACGCGGGCTCGCAAACAAGATCGATTTTGAGACTACAATATCGTAGTTGAGTAGCAGTGGACCGTTTATCGAAAGAGTTCTATAAGGGAGCCATTCATGCTCAGACCCCGAGTTGCACCTTATGGGAAGTCCTCTGCTCTGAGTGATGCGGATCGAGGGGCCTATGCTACCCTAGAGTGCTCTGTCTCCCCCAGCTTTTTGATGCTCTCCATCATTCTTATCAGCTACCGTCACAGTAACCGTTCAGGTCGAACAAATCATGCGACAGCAGGCAGCCCTTCTTGGGTCTCGGTGTCACAAGGCAGGAGTGAGGGTGCAGGGGCATCAGTATATCCCTACAACGTTATTTAACAGAGTATCGCACGCAATCGCCTTCTTCGATGCGCGAGATAGGCGCGGTGATGGCGTTGTTGCATGTCAGCCACCAGCTGCAAGACGTCCTCCGCCTGCAAGACTTTGAGAGGCAACACGACTTCCAATAACCTCCGGACTTGCGAGACCGTAAGCGCTGGTGCTTTTTTTTTCCAACCGATTGTGCAGGTGCCAGAGAAAGAAATGCGCCAACATACACGTGAGCATGTGGTGGTGCCAGCCCGGATACTTCCGGACTTCATAGTGGTCCATCCCCAACTCCGTTTTCGTTTCCTCGAAGCACTGTTCGATCGCCCACCGCACGCCACTGAGCCACACGAACACGCGCAACGGAGTACTCATCGGAGCATTGCTGAGATAGTACCAGTACTGCGGATGGGTGCCGAGCGTACGTTTGATGAGTAACCACACCGCGGTGGCGGGCTGTCCCTCCTTGCACAGCATGATCCGTTTACGGGCGAACTCGTAGGTGATGGGGCCTTTAGTGCCTTCCGACACCGTCCGGCGATACCAGAACGTCGCGGGAATCGCGTGGGCCAACTCGGCCACCGTGCCCGGCGGGGTGTCGGTCACCGCGACGCGCTTGGTGCGTTGCTCGCCTTTATAGGTATACGTATGGGTGGTCGTGGCGAGCGGCTGGAGCCAACCCCGCGTGTCCGCAGGCGTCGCCACGAACGCGACAGTGCCCACACAAGCCTCGCACGCGGCCCAAAAATCTGGACTGTTGCCGTACAGGCAGTCCGCCACAATATACTTGAACGACAGCACGCCGGCCTGGTGGAGCCCCTGCACCATCGCTGCCGCCAACTGGGGTTTGCTCTGCCACACCACCTCGTGCGGCATCTTACATTTCGTCCGCCGAGCCGTGTAGGCGTCGGAGAACCACGGCTCCGGCAGAAACAGCCGCTTGTCGATGAGGGCATAGCCCTGCCGCGAGGCATAGGCGGCAAACACGCCGACTTGACAGTTCTCGACTTTGCCCAGGGAGCCGCAGTATTGGCGAGCCACCCCCACGGAATCGGCGCCTTTTTTCACGAACCCCGTTTCATCGACGATCAGCACCCCATCGGGCTCCCCCATCTCATCCTGGACCAGGCGATGATACGTCTCCAGCATCGCCGCTTCATCCCACAGCGCCTCACTGACGAGCCGCTGCATCGCCCGGACCTTGCCACCCTCCACCTGCAGGGCCATCGGTTCGATGGATTTGCGTTCCAGGGCACTGAACTGGCCCACCATATAGTTGAAAAACTGGTCCCGCGGCTCCTGTCGGGCAAAACACGCCCGAAAGGCGGCATGAAACTCACGGAGCTCGTCCATGAACGGGTCAATATCGCGTCGCGTGAGTGCAAACTGGGGAATAGCAAACGTCTCGTCTGCCGTCCGACACGCCGGTAACATCTACTGCCTCCTGGTACTGTTGTGAGTGTAGGGAAAGAGATACCAGGAGAAAGTCCGAGTGTCAATATTCAAACGTCGTTGTAGGGA
>Ga0081455_10002352_pt1 | contig 22577 bp, 22 predicted proteins | sample TabmetS3T2R1_FD_70207 | JGI IMG/M metagenome (GOLD analysis project Ga0081455, IMG submission 70207) | Tabebuia heterophylla rhizosphere microbial communities from the University of Puerto Rico - S3T2R1 | ecosystem: Host-associated > Plants > Roots > Rhizosphere ...
GATCGCCAGGTGTCGGGCCGCACGCTTCGGCTGATCGTCGTGCCGGCGATCCTCTTCGTCGTCGTCTCGGGAACGGTGTTCGTCCTGGCCCAGACGCATCCGGCGAAAGACGAGAGCGCGGCGCCCCCCGCGCCGGCCGCGGAGGGTGACGCTGCGCGGGGCGAGCAGCTGTTCGCGGAGAACTGCTCGAGCTGCCACGGCCAGGGCGGGACGGGAGGCGGCGTCGGGCCGACGCTGGCTGGGAGCGGCGTCTCGGTCGCCGTGGCGCGGGCGACGATCGAGAACGGGAGCGGTGTGATGCCGGCCGACCTGGTTCAGGGCCAGGAGCTCGAGGACGTGCTCGCCTACCTCGGGACGATCACCGGCTGACGATTGAAGTTCCGCCGTCGCGGGTAGGCGACTGGTGATGCACAGGTTTCTGACGCTGGGCATCCTCGTCGCCCTGACCGCTACGGCAACGGGCAGCGCGACCTCGACCTTGTCAGGGCCGCCGACGGCCGAGGGTCGCGGCGGCGCGGCGGCAACCGTCGAGACGCTCGCTACCAGGGCGGCGATCGACGTGCTCGAGGACGGCGGCAACGCAGTGGACGCCACCGTGGCAGCCGCAGCGGTTCTCGGCGTCACCGAGCCGTTCTCGTCCGGGATCGGCGGCGGCGGCTTCATGGTCGTCTACCGCGCGAAGGGCCGCCCCGACGGACGGGTGACGACGATCGACCACCGGGAGACCGCGCCCGCCGCCATGCGCCCGGATTCGTTCATCAACAGTGCGACTGGCCTGCCACTCCCCTTCAACGAGGCGCGCTACAGCGGCCTGTCGGTCGGCATACCAGGCACGGTCCGCGGGTGGACCGAGGCGCTCCACCGCTTCGGAACCATCTCGCTGGACGAGGCGCTCGAGCCCGCGATCGAGGTCGCTCAAGAGGGCTTCACGGTCGACCAGACCTTCTTCGACCAGACGCAGCAAAACGTCGACTGGTTCGACGACGTCCCGGCGAGCGCCGCCTTGTTCCTCGATCCCGACGGCACGCCGCACGACGTCGGCACGACGTTCCGCAACCCGGACTTGGCGCGCACCTACCGACTGCTGGCGAGCCGCGGCCCGAGCAGCTTCTACGCCGGCGCGCTGGCCGATGCGATCGTCAGCACGGTGCGGCAGCCATCCGTCTCACCGACCGCGAACCACGTGTGGCGCCCGGGGCTGATGCAGGCAACCGACCTGGCTGCCTATCGGGCGATCGAGCGGCCACCAACCCACGTGACCTACCGCGGCCTCGACGTCTACAGCATGGGCCCGCCCTCGAGCGGCGGCAGCACGATCGGTGAGGCGCTGAACATCCTCGAGGGCTATCCGCTCTCGTCGATGACGCGCGCGGAGGCGCTCCACTACTTCGTCGAAGCGTCGCGCTACTCGTTCGCCGATCGGAACGCGTACCTGGCCGACCCCGCTTACTTCGACGTCCCATTGCGCGGCCTGCTCTCCAAGAGCTTCGCCGCCGAGCGGCGCAGCCTGATCACGCCCACCGCGGCGACCAGTCCGGTGCCGCCGGGAAACCCCGCTCCACACCAGCTCGGTGAGGCCTCGGCGACGTCGACCCGCGCCGGAACGACGACCCACCTGACCGTCTCCGATCACAAGGGCAACGTCGTCTCGTACACGTACACGATCGAGTCGACCGGAGGCGCGGGGCTCGTCGTACCGGGCTACGGGTTCCTGCTCAACAACGAGCTGACCGACTTCAACTTCGACTCCGCGACGCACCCGAACCGTGCCGAAGGCGGGAAGCGGCCGAGAAGCTCGATGGCCCCGACGATCGTCACTCGGGACGGCAAGCCGTTCCTTGCCCTCGGCTCACCGGGCGGCTCGATGATCATCACCACCGTCCTGCAGATGCTCGTTGAGCGGATCGACCTCGGATCGGCGCTCCCCACGGCGATCGCCAACCCGCGCGCGAGCCAGCGCAACACCGTCGCGACCGCGGCGGAGCCGGCGTTCATCGCCTCGCCCGAAACCGCGGCACTACAGGCCCGCGGGCACACCTTCTCGACCACGCCGGAGATCGGTGCATCGACCGGAATCGAGTTCCTGCGCGGCGGTCGAGTGCTCGCCGCCGCGGAGCCGACGCGCCGCGGAGGCGGGTCGGCGATGGTCACCCGGCCGAACCGCGACGACGACTGAGCGGCTAGCGCGGCTGTAGGAGCTCGGCCGCCGCCTCGAGATTCGCTCGCCCCAGGCCCTGCGTGGCGACGTAGTTCGTTCCATCCGGCCGCCAGACCGGGACGCCGACCTCGACGAGGACGGCGTCAGACGCGGCCTCGAGCAGCGAATGCGCCGCGATCTGCTGCCACTGATGCCGATGGGCATCCTGAACGACGACGACGAGCTGGCGGCCGAAGTGGTCGTCGACGACGGTCCGCGGGTCGAGTGGGGCGTCATGGAGCACGACGACGGCTGCGGAGTCGAGCGCGTCGCCGAGACCGTGGTTCGCGGTGCCCGCGGCGATCGACGCCTTCGGCCGGAGCTCGACGACGAGCGGCGGCCGGGTGAGCGCCACCTCCCCGCGGGTCTCGAGCGCGCGCCGGGCGGCCGTGAGGCCGACGCCGGCGGCCGGCTCCTCAGCTCGACGCCCGCCAAGACGACCGAGCTCGGCGACACGCGACGCCGCTTCGGCGACGCGGCTTTCGTCCAGCCGCCCGTTGCGAACGGCCTCGACGACCGCGGCGTGCACCGGCTCGGGTCGGAGGTCATGTCCCAGACAGAGCGCGTCGGCGCCGGCCGTGAGCGCTCGGACGGCGCCTTCCTCGGTGCCGACCGTCCCGCTGACCGCCCGCATCTCGAGAGCGTCTGTCACCACAGTCCCGCCGAAGCCGAGCTCGCCGCGAAGGAGCCCGCTGATGACCGCCGGGCTCAGCGTCCCGGGAGCATCGTCCAGCCCCGCAACCCGGATGTGCGCGGTCATCACCGCCTTCGTGCCGGCGTCGATCGCCGCGCGGAACGGGGCGAGCATGGCGCCCATTGCGTCCTCGTCCCGCTGGACGACCGGCAGTTCGAGATGCGAGTCCTCGGTCGTGTCGCCGTGCCCGGGGAAGTGCTTCGCGCAGGCCGCGACGCCGCTGCGCTGGAGGCCGGTCACGAATGCTGCGACGTGACGGCTGACCAGGTCCGCGTCAGCGGCGAAGGAGCGAACCCCGACGATCGGGTTCGCCGGATTGACGTTCACGTCCGCGACCGGAGCGAGGTCGACGTTGACGCCCACCCGAGCGAGGTCGGCGCCGATCGACGCGGCGACGTCCTCCGTCAACCCTGGGTCGTCGACCGCGCCGAGCGCCCAGTTGCCGGGGTAGGAGCTGCCACGCCCGGCCTCGAGCCGCGTGACGTCACCGCCCTCCTCGTCGATCGCGACCACGAGCCCCTCGCGCTCGGCCCGCAGCGCCGCGGTCAGCTCAGCGACCTGCTCCGGGCTCTCGACGTTCCAGGCGAAGAGCACGACGCCGCCGAGCCCACCGTCCAACCACCCCTTCAGCCAGTCTGGGACCGTTGGCCCTGCGAAGCCGGCGAGCAGCGTGCCGGCGGCGAGCCGGTCGAGGTCGCCGTTCACCCCCGGACGGAGCCGGCCGTGAGCCCGAAAGTGATCTTCCTGTGGATGAGCAGGAAGAAGATGACGACCGGCAGCGCCGTCAAGGTCGCCGCCGCCATCAGCGGCCCCCAGTCCGTCCCGCGCTGGGTCGTGAACCCCGCCAGCCAGACGGTCAGCGTCTGCTTGTCGGCGTCGTTCAGGAAGACGTAGGCGATCAGGAACTCGTTCCAGGCGAGGATGAACGCGAAGATCGAGGTCGCGACGAGGCCGGGTGCGATGAGCGGCAGGAGGATGCGAACGAAGGCGCCGAACCGCGTGCTCCCGTCGACCATGGCCGCCTCCTCGAGGTCCTTGGGAATCCCGAGCATGAACCCTCGTAACGTCCAGACCGTGAAGGGCAGCACGAAGGTCAGGTACGTGACGATCACGCCGCTCAGGTGGTTCGTGAGCCCGGCCCGGCTGAGCTGGATGTACAGCGGGATGATCAGCGCGTTCAGCGGCACCATCTGCACAGCGAGGATCAGGACGATGAACGCGCCCCGGCCGTAGAAGCCGAACTTCGCGAGCGCGAGCGCGGCGAGGAACGCGACGACGAGCGAGACCGCGACCACGGCCGAGACGATGATCAGGCTGTTGCGGACGACGTCCCAGAAGTACGCTCGGCTGATCGCGTCCTGGAAGTTGGACAGCGTCACGGGGTTGGGGAAGAACTGCGGCGTGTCGCTCAGGATGTTGCGTCCTTCCTTGAAGGACGTCGCCACCATCCAGTAGACCGGGAAGATCATCACGAGGAAGACGAGCAGTCCCAGCGCGTTCCAGCCGATGCGGCTCGCTCGGCGCCCGCTCATCTCGTCTCCCCGGTCCTGATCATCTCCCGGAGATAGAAGAACGTGGCGATGAACATCGCGCACACCATCACGACGGCGATCGACGCGCCGAATCCGTACTCGCCGAGCCGGAACGCCTCCACGAACGAGTAGATGCTCATCAGCCAGTAGCTCTCCTCAGGCTCGCCGTCGCGCATCAGCCAGACCTGGATGAACACCTGGAAGTCCCAGATGATCGAGAGGCTGGCGACGATGACGAAGATCGGCTTCAGGATCGGGAACGTCACGTCCCGAAAGACCTGCCAGCGTCTGGCGCCGTCGATCTCGGCCGCCTCGACCAGCTCGGCAGGGACCTGCGTGAGCCCGGCGTAGATCACGATTGCGACGAACGGGATCGCACCCCAGACGATCAGCGCGATGATCACCGCGAACCCGGTCTTCGAGTCGGCGAACCAGTCCTTGTTGAGGTAGTCGCCGACGTGGAGCTTCGTCAGCGTCCAGTTGAGGACGCCGAACTCGAAGTCGACCATCCAGCGGAAGATGTTCACGGCGACGATGATCGGCATCGCCCAGACGAGAACGAGGCCGGTCGTCAGCAGGAGCCTCATGAAGCGCCCGAGCCGGGCGAGCAGCAGCGCGATCAGCGTGCCGAACAGCATCGTCAGCGACACGACGATCGCCGTGAAGACGACTGTTCGCAGTGCGACCGTCCAGAACAGCTCGTCGTGGAAGATCCGCGAGTAGTTGTCGAGCCCGATCCACGTCCCCTTCTTGGTCACGAGCTCGGCGAGGCCGAACTGCTGGAACGAGAGCCGGACGAGGAGGTAGACCGGGTAGCCGAGGACGGCGACGATGACGATCGCCGCCGGGGCCAGGAGGAGGTAGGGAGAGACTGCGCGGAAGCCGCGCGTGCCGAGCGAGCGCGGCCGCCGCCGAGCTGCGATTGGCTCGGCGGCGGCCGCTCCGGTCAGGGCCGGGAAGCCTGTTTCGCCTCCCGGTCCCTGGCTCACGTCGTTGGGCCGTTCAGGATCCGGGTGATCTGCGAGCTGGCGCGGTCAGCCGCGCTCTTGACGCTGGAGCGCCCGGTGATGATCGACTGGAGCAAGACCTGAAGCACACGTGCGTTCTCGACCTTGACCCAGTTCGGCGCCGTCGGAACGAAGAAGCTGTACTTCGATGCGTTCGCGAACGGAGCCAGCTGCGGGTTCTTGGCGTTGACGTTGGCCAGGCTCGTCGTGTTCGGGATCTGCTTGCCGATCGTCGCCAGCTGGCGCATCGAATTCGTGCTGGTGAAGATCCTGATCCAGTCATAGGCGAGCGCCTTGTTTCTGCTCGTGACCGGCACGGCCACGTCCGAGCCGCCCAGGAACGCCGGCATGAACTTGCCCGGCGTGTGGCTCGGCATCGGGTAGGCGCCCATCTTGCTGGCGAGGCTGGGGTTCCCGACCTTCTTGTCGAGCGCATACGGCCATTCCCAACCGTTGCCGATGAACGAACCGACGCGGCCCTTCGAGAAGACGAGGGACTGCTGCGGGTTGGCCTCGTCGCCGGTCTTGTTCGCCCGCGACAGCGAGCTGACGACCTGCTTCAGCTTGGTCAGACCCTGGATCGACTGCGTTGAGTTCAGGTTGCCCTGCCACCGGCCGTTCTTCTTCACGGCGATCGACCCGCCGTAGTCGTAGACGAACGCCATGCCCGCCCAGATGTACCGGCCCGGGAAGTACAGCGCCGAGTAGTTCCGCTGCTTGCCGTAGCGCTTCATCAGCTTGTTCCCGGCCGCTTGGAACTGCGCCAGGGTCTTCGGGGTCCCCTTGATCCCGGCGGCGCGGTACTGGTCCTTGCGGTAGATGACGGCGCGAGCCCCTGCGTAGTACGGCACGCAGAAGAGACGCCCGTTGTAGGTGCAGGACTCGGTCAGGGCTTTGAGCCAGGTCTTCGAGTTCGGGAAGCTCCCCTTCTGTGTCGTGATGTCCTGCAGCAACCGGCTCGCCATGTAGCGGGTCGTCTCCGTGTTGCCCAGCTCGATCACGTCCGGCGCGGTGCCGCCGGCGAGAGCTGCGTCGAACTTCGTGAGGTGGTCGCCCCACGACTGGTACTGAACGTCGACTTCGACGTCGCGATGCCGGGCCTGGAAGGCCGCGTTCGTCGACGTGACGACTTCCTTCCAGCCGGACTCGGCATCGTTCTGGAGCCAGACCGTGATCTTGGTCGCCGCAGCGCGGTCTGGACTCGAGGTGCCCGCGGACGCTGCTACGGCGGTGACCAGAAGAGCCGCAGCGAGCGCGAGGGCGCCGATTGACCTTCGTTTCATTGCGTTACCCCCAGTGCGATGCGGCGGCCGCGGTCCCGCTCCCCTGAGTGGCCAGACGGGGCCAGCTTGATCCTGCCGCCAATTGGTTCATACCAGTTGGCCACGGGGCGGAGACTGGCACAAACCACCAGGCGTGTCAAGACCAGTTGGATACATTCCTGCCTAGCGTCCGACGGCGGCTACACCCGCCGTACGGCGAGCCTCTTGCGGCCGGGTCAACTCGCTCACGAGCCGGTAGCGGTCGCCCCGGTAGATCGACCGCACGTACTCGACGATCGTGCCGTCCGCTGCTCTCGTCGTGCGCTCGAACAGGAATGCCGGTGAGTGGAGCGGGACGCCGAGCGCTGTGGACTCGTCCTCGTTCGTGACCGTCGGCTCGATCGACTGACTGCCGCCGACGACGACGATCCCGAACCGCTCCGCAAGCAGCTCGTAGAACGACCGCTCCTCGAGCTCCTTGGCGGTCAGTCCCGGGATCAACGCCTCGGAGACGTGGAGCTCCTCGATCGCCATCGTCTCGCGATCGGCGTAGCGAAGCCGCCGGACTACGGTGACCTGCTCCGACGGCGAGACGTGCAGCAGCCGGCCGAGCCGGGCCCCGGCGGGCACGGACTTCAGCTCGAGCGTCCGGCTCGAAGGCTCCATTCCGCGCTGACGCATGTCCTCCGTGAACGACGTCATCGTCAGCTCCTGGGCGATCTTGGGCTCGCTCACGAACGTGCCGGCTCCCTGACGACGCTCGAGGTAGCCCTCGCGGACGAGGTCGTCGAGCGCAGCGCGAACCGTGAGGCGCGAAACCCCGAGGTCGACGCTGAGCTGACGCTCGGAGGGAATCGCCTCGCCGACGGCCAGCTGCTCGATCAGGTCGAGGACGCGTTCGCGCGTCTCGCTCTGCTTCGTCATCTGCCACCGGCGGCCGAGGTGGTCAAGTCCAATCGCTCTGAGGCGGTGGGCGCGGTTTGATCCTGGAGGAGGCTGCGGCCGGTCTCCGGGTCGAAGAAGTGGAAGCGGGAGGGATCCACAGCCAGCTCGAGATTCTCGCCCACTCGCGCCCGCGTCTTCGGATCCACGCGGGCACTGAAGAGCGCCGTGGGCTCGGCGAGCAGGGTCGCTTCGTCCTGGGACTCGAGCATCTCCGCCGTGATCTTGGGCGCATCGACGCGGAAGAGCACGTGCGAGTCCGCGCCCAGCTCCTCGAGCACGGCGACCGAGACCTGCATCGTCGGCTGCAAGGACGGCGTGAACGCGGCGTCCTCGAAGCTCTCGGGCCGGATCCCGAGCACGACCTTGCCCGCCGCCCGCGCGGGACGGCGCTGCGGGTCGAGCGGGACGCGGAACTGCCCGAACGAGACGATGTCGCCGTCGATCTGTGCGTCGACGAGGTTCATCGCCGGCGAGCCGATGAAGGCGGCGACGAAGAGATCCTGCGGCTCCTCGTAGAGGACCTGAGGCCGGTCGATCTGCAGGATCCGCCCGTCGCGCATCACCGCAACGCGCTGCCCGAGCGTCATCGCCTCGACCTGGTCGTGCGTGACGTAGACCGTGGTCACTCCGAGTTTCGCGTGGAGCTCCGAGAGCGACGCGCGCATCCCGACGCGAAGCTTGGCGTCGAGGTTCGACAGCGGCTCGTCCATGAGGAACGCCTTCGGCTCGCGGACGATCGCTCGGCCCATCGCGACCCGCTGCCGCTGGCCGCCGGAGAGCTGAGCAGGCCGGCGGTCGAGGAGCTCGGACAAGCCGAGCAGCTGGGCGACCTCCTCGACACGCCGCCGTGCCTCTTGCTTCGGGATCCTGCGCACCTTGAGCCCGTACCCCAGATTCTGACGCACGCTCATGTGCGGGTACAGCGCGTAGCTCTGGAACACCATTGCCACGTCACGCTGCCGCGGTGGGCGGTCGGTGACGTCCTTGTCGCCGATCAGGATGCGCCCCTCTGTCGCCTCCTCGAGGCCGGCGATCAGCCGAAGCAAAGTCGTCTTTCCACAGCCGGACGCGCCGACGAGCACCATGAACTCGCCGTCCTCGATCGTCAGGCTCAGGTCGCGGAGGGCCTGAAAACCGTTCGGAAACGTCTTCGTGACTCCGTCGAGGGAGATGCCGGCCACTGTGGGGCGACAATACCACTCTCTCGCCGGACTGAAAAGATTGGTATTGACCACCGCTGCCGAGCGCCGTACACTCACGAGACTTGAGCCGCTCCGGAACCCAATCGCCCGAGAGCCTCGACCGGCTCGTCACCGAGGCAGGAGGCACGACCGGGCTCGACTACGAGCTGCGTTCCACGGCTGATCTCGTCGAGCTGATGAGCCGCGCCGAGGAGATCGTCCCGACTGCGGTTCGGGAGGCAGCCGTCGAGATCGGGAGGGCGATCGACGCGATTGTCGAGCGCCTCGCGAACGGCGGGCGCCTCGTCTACGTCGGCGCGGGCACCTCAGGGCGGCTCGCCGCGCTCGACGCGGAGGAGTGCCTCGCGACCTTCTCGACCCCGCCGGGTCAGGTGATCGCCGTCACGGCAACTGACGAGGCCGCCGAGGACGATCGCCTGGGCGGTGCCTCCGCGATCGGCGATGTGGGTGTCTCGGCCGCCGATGTCGTCGTCGGCATCAGTGCCAGCGGCCGCACGCCGTACGTCGCGGGGGCCGTCGAGGCTGCGGGTGGGGCCGGCGCCCGGACGATCGCGCTCGTCTGCGCCTCCGGCTCCGAGCTCTCTCGCTTCGCCGATCAGACGGTCGCCGTCGTCGTCGGGCCCGAGTTCATCGCGGGCTCAACCCGTCTGAAGGCAGGGAGCGCGCAGAAGCTCGTGCTCAACGCGATCTCGACGATCTCGATGATGCGGCTCGGGAAGACGTTCGGCAACCTGATGGTCGACGTTGCGCCGGCGAACGAGAAGCTCCGCGCGCGCGTTCACCGAATCGTGCGGACGGCGACGGGCGCGTCCCCGGACGAGGTCGACGTGGCGCTCGAGGCCGCAGGCGGCGACGCGAAGGTTGCGATCGTTTCGCTGCTCGGTCCCGTCGACGCAGAGACGGCGCGCGAGCGGCTTCGCACCTCGGGGGGCAGCGTGAGGCAGGCGATCCGATGAAGCTCGGCGTCGAAGCCGCGCTCGTCGACGGCAAGCTCGTCCCGGGGGACGTCGAGATCGTGGACGACCGGGTGGCGGCCGTCGGCATCGCCGGCCCCAACGGACGCGGGATCGCGTCGCCCGGTTTCGTCGACCTCCAGGTGAACGGCTTCGGCGGCGTCGACTTCCTCGATTCCGACGCGGCCGGCTACAGGCGGGCAGGTGAGGCCTTGCTCGAGACCGGTGTCACCGCCTACCTACCCACCTTCATCACTTCGCCCGAGGACCAGCTGCTGGCCGCCGTCGACGAGGTTCCGCTCGACGGCGCCGCTCCGCGGATCCTCGGCATCCACCTCGAGGGGCCGTTCCTGGCCCCTGGACGTCTCGGCACGCATCCTCCCCTGGCGCGTCGAGATCCCGATCCGCTGCTACTCGAGCGACTGCTCGAATCAGAGCGGATCCGACTGATGACGCTGGCGCCGGAGCTCGAAGAGGCCGGTGCGCTGATCGACCTCCTGCTCCGGCGCGGCGTCACGGTTTCGTGCGGGCACACCGACGCGACGGCCGAGGAGGCCAATGCCGCGTTCGACCGCGGCGTCCGCACCGTCACGCACCTCTTCAACGCCATGCGACCGCTTCGCCATCGAGACCCGGGAATCGCGGGCGCCGCCCTGGCCAGAGACGACGTCGTCGTCCAGGTGATCCTCGACGGCGTCCACCTCGCGCCGGAGACAGCGCACCTGGTCTGGCGCGCGGCAGCGGGACGCGTCGCCCTCGTCACCGATGCGGTGTCCGGCGCCGGCGTGCAGGACGGCTCGTACAGCCTCGGGGGGTTCGAGGTCAAGATCCGGGACGGCGTCGCGCGCGGGCCCGACGGACAGCTCGCCGGCAGCGTGCTGACCATGATCGAGGCCGTCCGGAACCTGCACGCGCTCGGCGCTCCGCTGGGCGATGCGCTCGAGGCGGCGTCGACCGTTCCGGCCGCCGTGCTCGGCCTCCCCGAGCTCGGTCGACTCCAGCCGGGTGCACCGGCCGACATCGTCGTCGTCGACGACAACCTCCAGATCGAGCGGGTCCTCGTCGGAGGACAGGAACGTGTCGCTGCCTGAGGCCGAGCCCGAGTCCCCCGGCTCGCCCGCCGACGCCGGCGCCCAATTCCTCGCGGAGATCCACGAACAGCCGCAGGCGCTGCTCCGGCTGCTCGAGCACGATGCCGAGTACGCGCGAGTGGCGGCGCTGGCCCGCGAACACAACGCGCGAACCGTGCGGATGGTGGGCCACGGCTCGTCCGACAACGCCGCGTCGTACGGCGTCTATGCATTCGGTCTCGTGCCCCATTGGACGGCCTTTCGAGACTCGATCTCGCTGTCCGTCCACTACGGCACGAAGCTGGACATGTCCGGGACGACTGCGATCGGGCTCTCCCAGTCCGGGCGCACGCCCGACGTCGTCAAATACCTGGAAAAGGCGGGACACAACGGGGCCTTCACCGTCGCGTTGACGAACGACGCCGATTCCGAGCTGGCCGCCGTCGCCCAGGTCGTCCTGCCACTCGATGCCGGCCCCGAGCGGGCAGTGGCGGCGACGAAGACGTACCTGAACCAAGTCGCGGCGCTCGGCCTCCTCGCCTCACACGCCGCCGGGAAGGGCCGGAGGTTCGCGACCGGCATTCGGCTCGTCGCCGAGGAGCTCGGCGAGCTCCTCCCCGTGCTCGAGCGTCGCGTCTTCCCGATCGCCTCAGCCTTCGCGTTCACCGGGCGGATGTTCGTGATCGGACGCGGACCGGAGTTCGCGACTGCGCGTGAGATCGCGCTGAAGCTGCTCGAGACGACCCGGGTCGCGGCCGAGCCGATGACCGCCACCGACCTCGCGCACGGGCCCGTCGCCGCACTCGATCCGCTTTTCCCCGTCTGGGCGATCGCGTCCGACGACGAGACGCTCCCCGCCGTGATCGAGGGCGCCGAGCGGTCGCGGGAGGCAGGCGCGACGCTGATCGCGAGCGGCGCGGCGGCGGACGCGATCCCGGACGCCGCCTACAGGCTCCCGCTGCCGAACCTCGGCTCGCGGCTGCTCGGGCCGCTGCTCTCGGTCGTGCCCGGCCAGCTGTTCGCCTGGGCGCTGGCACGGGCGCGGGGCCTGGACCCGGACCGGCCGCGCGGGCTCAGCAAGGTCACGCTCGCCAGCTAGAGGAAGGCAGTGCGGCGGGGTGGCGCTCCTCCGTCGCCTCGCGAGGCCCGGCTTGCTCGAGCGCGTTCCAGAGCGCGTGCATCGCGGGCGCCAGGTGAGCGAGCTCCTCCAGGTGCAGCTCGCTGAGTGCCTCGAGCTGCGCCGAGCCCTGCGGCGTCAGCCGTAACCGGACGACGCTGTGGTTCGATCGATCCTTCCGCCGGGCGACGAGGCCCGCCCGCTCCGCCCGGTCGACGAGGCCGACCGCGCTGTGATGGCGGAGCAGGAGGTAGCCGGCGACGTCGCCGATCGTCGGCCCAGCCGGGTCGGGATGGCCCCTGATTGCGAGCAGCAACTGGTGCTGGGCCGGAGTGAGCCCGGCCGCCTCCGCCTGCCGCTCGCTCCACCGTACGAAGCGGCGTAGGCCGGTGCGCAGCCGCAGCAGCGTTTGGTAGTCGGCATCGGTGGCAGTCATATCGTGTTACGATATCGTAAACCGATATCGAGAGGAGGTTCGCGATGAGTGCGCTGATGAGCAGGCGGCCCGTGGGTCGGTTCAGCGAGGGCATGGAGCTCTCCCCCGAGCACGATCAGCATGTCGGGCGTTTCTCCGAAGGGTTGGAGCAGCTGCCTGAGACCCCGGCCAAACAGCACGTCGGCCGTTTCAGCGACGGCCTCGAGCAGCTCCCGGAGAGCTCGAGGAAGCTCCACGTCGGAAGCTTCGGCGACCGAGCGGACAGAGCCCGGCAACGCGCGGCCTAGGTCACGCTGCTACGGCAGGCGGAACGCCAGCTCGCCGAGCCGGCGGTAGCCCGCGATGGACGGATGATCGCCGTCGTCCGTCCACTCCTCACGCATCCGTCCAGGACGCTCGTCGTCCTCGAGCGTGGCGTAGAACGGCAGCACGGGGACATCCTCTGACCCCGCGACCTCGTGGATCAGCTCGTTCAACCGACGGATCTCGGGGTCGGCTTGCGGGTAGCCGTTGTTCCAGGGGAGGAGCTCGGCGATCGCGACCCTCAGGCCGCGCTCCTTGCCTGCCTGCACCATCGCGCGCAGGTTCTCCGCAGCCGGATCGACCGGACGGCTCTGCGCGATGTCGTTGATGCCGCCCTGGACGATCAGCACCTCGACCCCGTCCGCACATGACTCCAAGCGGGCCGCGATCTCGTCCGTCCGCTCGCCGTAGACGCCGCAGTTCCGGAACTCGAGCGACGGATCCTTCAGCGCCGCCCAGTGCTCGTACTGGCTCGTGGGGTCGCCGCTTCCCGCCCCGGGATCCCAGAGCGGCGAGCCGGCCGTGATCGAGTCGCCGAGAGCGGCGACCAGCGTCACAGGAGCGCCTCGAGCCGCGCCTCGACCTCCTGTGCGTACAAGTGCCCGTCGTAGGCGTGCACCGGGTGCGGCGGGAGCTCGTGCTCCGCGATGCGGTTCCCGCGCCTGACGTACACCGTCGGATGGATGGTCGCCCGCTCGTCCATCTCGATCGCCGCGGCGACGGCGTCCTCGCCGCCAGTGTCCAGGAAGTGCTCGAGCGGCACGATGCCCTCGTCGAAGATCCCCTTCCCGGACACCGTCACGACGCGCGACAGGAAGTTCTTCTGGATCCAGAGCTCCGGCGCGCTCGAGAGCTCGTGGAGGATCAAGGGCACGACCTCGTTCCGCTCGAGCCTCGGCCGCTCCCGCTCGATCCCCAGCCGTTCCGCCACGTGCTCGACGAGGACTCGCGCGTTGTAGCGGAACCCGTTGACGGAGGTCGAGTTCGGCGACACGCCGTGCTTGCGCATGCCCCTCGCGCCCGCCGAGGTGTTCCCGGCGAAGAAGAGGCCCGGAACGGTCAGGCTCTCGAAGAACGGCGACTGCGCCGGGATCCGGTCGTTCAGGACCGTGGCGACGCCGAGGTCGCGCAGGTCCTGGAGCGGTGCCTGGAAGCCGGTTGCGAGGATGACCTCGTCGGCGTCGAACTCGAGCCGTCCCGGCCTGGTCGTGCCTTCCGCGATCACGCGCCGGCTCCCGTTCACACGCTCGATCGCCGAGATCGCGGCGTCCACGACGAACGTCCCCGCGCCGCCGCGCACGTACTCCTCGTAGGGCTGGAGGTAGCGGAGGCGGAGCGGCGAGTGCGGCAGGAGCCCGATCTGGACGGGTCGCGGCGAGACGAGCACGAGCTGGGAAGCCCACGGCAGAAGTCCGTTTCCGACCTCGAAGCCCGAGTTGCGCTTGCCGATAATGACGACGCGCTTGTCCTGGTACGCGCCGGGCGGACGCGTCTCGACGTAGTGAGCGGCGTGCTCGGCTCCGCGGATCGTCGGCACCCACGGCTGCGTGACGCCGACGGCGAAGATCACGAACCGACAGCGGTATTCGCCGTCGCTCGTCTCGAGCGTGAACCCGTCCTCCTCGCGCCGCGTGGCCTCCCAGCGACACCCGTAGCGCACCTTCACGTCCGCGCGGTCGGCGAAGGCAACGAGGCTCGCCTCCATCTCGGCGCGCGAGGGGACGTCGAAGGTGCGGTCCATGAACTCCGGGGCGAGCGCGGGGAGGCCGCGTTCGCCGACGAGGCTGTTGTGGTCGTACCACTCGTATTCGCGGGTGTCCCGCCCAACGGGCGCGTCGGGCTTCGTCCAGCTGATCAGCCGCTCGAAGATCGGAAAGCGCCGAAACATGCCGCCTGGCGCGTCGTCGGCGGAGATGACCGCGTGCCGGACGCCCAGGCCGGTCAGCGCGTGGCTGGACTGCAGGCCGCCTGGGCCGCTGCCGACGACGACGACGTCGTAGCGCCCCGGCGGGTAGGGCTTCGCCGCTAGGTCTTCCATTCGGTCGTGATGCGCAGCCGGCGCGCCTCCGCCTGGAGCATCCGGTACATCACGTGCGGGAACTCGATCAGGAACGGCTGGACCTCGGCGTGCGGGATCTCGAGGCAGCGCAGGATCGTCGCCGCCTCGACGTCGGCGTTCGGCGGCTCGCCGGTCAGCACGCCGATCTCCCCGAAGACCTCACCGGGCCCGAAGCGGGCCCGCTCCGTGCCGTCGATCCGGATCACCGCCTGTCCCTCGACGATCACGAAGAGCCCGGCGCCGGTGAGCCCGGTGCGGAGGATGCGCTGGCCCTCGGCGAACACCTCTTCCTCGAAGCGATGCGCGATCGCCTCGACCTGCGTCGGCGTCAGGTCGGCGAACAGCGCGAGCCCGGCGAGACGCTCCGCGATGTCTTTGCTTTCACCCACGCGCCGAGCTTAAAGATGGTTCAGGCTCCCTTTCGAGACTACGGCCCACCATCAGCGCGACGCCGACGACGATTGCGGCGCCGGCGAGGAGTGTTCGCATCGTGATCACCTCGTCGTTGAACGCCCAGCCGAGCACCACGGCGATCACCGGATTGACGTACGCGTAGGTCGACACCGTCGACGCCGGAGCGACCTTGAGCAGCCAGACGTACGCGCTGAAGCCGATCAGCGAGCCGACGACGATCATGTACGCCGTCGCGCCGAGTGCCTCGGGCGTGAAATGCGCGTCGCCGAACTCTCCGGCGAAGGCGCTGGCGACGGCCAGCAGCACGCCACCCGCGAGCATGCCCATCGCCGCGGCGAGCAGCGTGTCCCCGGGGAGCGGCAGCCGTCGCGAGAGGACCGACCCGAGTGCCCAGGCGAACGCTCCGAACGCGATCACGGCCGCTGCGATCGGCTTCGCACCCTCCTCGCCGGACGGATCGACGAGCAGCGCGAGCCCGGCGAACCCGAGCACGAGCCCGAGGAGCGCCCGTCCACCGAGTCTCTCCCCGACGGCGACCCAGGCGATCAGGGCGAACCAGAGCGGGATCGTCCCGACGAGGAGCGCCGCGATGCCGGAGGGGACGTCCTGCTGCGCCCACGCGAGGCCGCCGTGCCCGACCAGGAAGAGCAGGCCGCCGAAGACGACGGCGGCTGCCCACTGGCGGGCTCCGAGCCGGAGGTTCCCGCGCCGTCTCGTCCACACCCAGGCGAAGAGGAGCGAGCCGGCGATGAGGTGCCGGATCGCCATCGAGAGAAACGGCGGCAAATCGCGGACCACGATCGCGATCGCGAGGAACGTCGATCCCCAGACGACGTAGATCGTCCCGAGGGCAGCCCAGACCCGCACGTTCATCCCAACGTCCCGCTGGGCCCGACTATGCCCCGTCCGGCAACCGGCACTGCTAGAACGTGGCTGTGTTGAGGCGTTCGGGTGACAGCAAGGAGGTCTCTGGCCCGGAACCGATGGATCCACACGTGCTCGAGCAGCGCCGCCGAGCACGAGAGACGGCGCTCGACGACCTGACGAAGGCCAAGGCCGAGCTTCGAGAGACTGCACAGCGAATCGCCGAGCGCGAGCGCGAGCTCGCGAAGCGCGAGGAGGACCTGGACGCCCGCGTGCGACGCATCGCCCGAAAGTTCGAGGCCCGGCGTCAGCGCCAGAACCGGCTCGACGCGCTGCGAGGGCGCTTCGCCGAGCGCGAGCTCCTGAAAGGCAAGCAGCGGCACAAGGAGTCGCAGATCGCCCGCGGCGAGGCGCGGCTCGGGCGACGAGAAACCGATGTCGAGCAGAAGGAGGCGGAGCTGCGCGACCAGCGTGCCGACGTGAAGCGGCGCACGTCGGATCTGCGCGCCCGCGAGGCGGAGCTGGATCGGCAGGCGGCCGACGTCGAGGCGGTTCGCACGCGAATCTCGGAAGGGCAGGCGACGCTCGATGAACGAGAGGCCGACCTCGCGCTGCGTGAGGAGGCGCTGGCCGCGCGCGAGGCAGCGCTGGCCGAGCTCGAGCCTCGCGAGCGAACGGCGATCACGAAGGAGGCCGAGCTCGAGGCGAGGGAGCGCAAGTTGAAGCGGGAGAGCGAGCGTCACGCGGAGTCGGCCGCTCGCCTCGACCGGCACGCGACCGATCTCGCGGAGCGCGAGCGGGCGCTGTCGCGTCTCGGGCAATCGCTTCTCAACCGGCGTGGAGAGGTCGCGCCGGAGCCGAAGCCCGAGTCCCCCGCTGAGCCTGCGGATGTCGCTTTCTCGGACGGGTTCGAGGCGCTCGGCGCCGCGGCGAAGACCGTTCGGCGAGCGAAGTGACCATGGGGGCCGCCCAGCCGGCCCCCAGGGTCGCGGTGAGTGAGGAGAAGCCTCTGCGGCAGATCGTTCGCGCCTACTAGGACTTGACCCCTACCTCTGTCCGAACTGGGATTACCCTCGGTTGCGAAGGCTAAAACATCTTCGTGTCGTTTACGTCGCGTTCAGCGCCTCGCGGAGGTCGTTGGCGAGGTTGGCGGGAGTCAGGTCGACGCCCGCGTTCAGCGTCGATCGCCACTCGCCGTCGCGGTCGTAGATCCGGACCGGCGCCGAGTGCATGTTCGAGTTGCCGGTGTCGAGCGCCGACTGGACCTGGAAGGCGCGCCAAACGGGACGGAGCTCGGAAACCGTGCCGTCGAGGTAGCGAAGCGTTCCGTTCGCGCGGTAGCGGCGGAGGAACTCGTCGATCCGCCGCTGGGTGTCACCGACCGGGTCGACGGTGATCGCGAGCGCCTCCACCGACGACCGGTCGTCGCCGAGCGCCTTGAACGCCTGCGGCACCTGGGCGGCGATGATCGGACAGGACTCGACACACTCCGTGTCGAGGAACGTGACCGCGAGCGCCTTCCCCCGAAGGTCGGACGACCGCACAGGCCGTCCCTGATCGTCGCGAAGCTCGAACGCGGGAAGCGTGATGCCCGCGGGCGGCTGGCTGCCGCGAAAGTCAGGCGCGTCCTCGGCCCCGCGGGCGAGGATCAGCCCGGCGGGGATTGCGAGCGCGGCCAGGACCGCCGCGAGGACGAGGACCAATCGCATGTCAGGGATGATGCCGACGCGGCCGACGATTCGGATCGCGAACGGAACGATCGCGAACTGTCGTGATTGCTGACGGTCCGTCCCTCCGCGAGACGAGCGCCGGATGATTCAGTAGGGCGATGGCTCAGCCGCGCACGACGCTGCGCGAAGGGATCCGCACGCTCCCTCGCCCGGTGTGGATCCTCTGCGCCGGGTCGTTCGTCAACCGCTTCGGCAGCTTCGTCGCCGTCTTCCTCGTCCTCTACCTGCGCAGCGAGGGCTACTCGATCGCCGAGGCCGGTCTCGTCGTCAGCTTCTACGGGATCGGAAACGTCCTCGCTGCGGCGTTGGGCGGCTGGATCGCCGACCGGCTCGGACGACGGAATGCGATCGCGCTCTCGATGTTCGGTTCGGCGGCGACGCTCTTGCTGCTCTCGCAGGCCCATTCGCTCGCCCCGATCATCGTCCTGACGACGCTGGCCGGCCTCACCGGCGAGATGTACCGGCCCGCGACGGCCGCGCTGCTCACGGACCTGACGCCCACCGGCGAGCGGATCCCGGCGTTCGCCCTCAACCGCCTGGCGATCAACCTCGGCTTCGCAGCGGGGCCGGCGACGGCCGGGTTCCTCGCCGAGGAGTCGTTCTTCTACGTCTTCCTGGGTGACGCGCTCACCTCGATCGTCTTCGGCGTGATCGCGCTCGTCGCCTTGCCCGAGGGAGTGCGGACCCGCCGAAGCGAGGAGCGCCGAGGCGAAGGGCTGCGGACGATGGCGCGCGACCGCGCGTTCCTCTTCTTCCTCGCCGCGTCCGTGCTCGGTGCCTTCGTGTACTTCCAGAGCCAGACGACGTTTCCGCTGCACGTACGCGAGTCCGGGCTCTCGGATTCGGACTACGGGCTGCTGATCTCGTTGAACGGCTTCGCGATCGTCCTGCTCGAGCTGCCGCTCGTCGCGATCACCCGGCGCTATCCCGCCCGGCCGGTCCTCGCGCTCGGTTCGATCCTCGTCGGGCTCGGGTTCGCATTGAACGCGCTCGCCAACGACCTTCCCGAGCTCGCGCTGACCGTGCTGATCTGGACGCTCGGCGAGATCGTCTACGCCCCGGTAGCGTCGGCCTACGTAGCCGACATCGCCCCAGAGCACCTCCGTGGGCGCTACCAGGGCGCCTGGGGACTGACCTGGGGGCTTGCGTTTGTCTTCGCCCCCGCCCTCGGCGCGGCGATGTTCGCCTGGAGCTCCGACGGGCTGTGGCTCGTTTGCGGCCTGCTCGGAGTGGCGGCCGCCGCGTTGCTCGTCATGCCGGGGCGGCAAGCTGCCCGTAGAGAAGTCTCATACTTTCCTAACTAGTTAGCTTTACTAACGATTTTTGTTAGCCTGGCTAACGATGTCTGTCATGACCGTGGAGCCGCTGGCCGTCGCGAATCGTCTCCGCCCCGCGCTGCTGAGGCTGGCGCGTGAGCTGAGACGAGAGTCGCACGCCCTCGGGGTCACAGGCGGCCAGGTCTCGCTGCTGTTTCAGATCCAGCAGAACCGCGGGATCGGCGTTCGTGACCTGGCCGCACTGGAACGGATCTCGGCCGCGTCCATGTCGAGTCACGTCGACCGGCTCGAGCGTGCAGGACTGATCCAGCGCACGCCGGATCCGAGCGACGGCCGCCGCCAGGGCCTCTCCCTGAGCAGCGAGGGCGAGCGGGTGCTGCGGTCGGTCAAGTCGCGGCGGACTGCCTGGCTCGCCGCCCGGCTTCAGCAGCTCTCATCTGAGGAGCTGGCCGCGGTCGATGCGGCCGTCGAGCCGATGCTGGCGCTGCTCGAGGAGACCGAGTGACGGCCGCGATCCTCGCCGTCCACCGCCGGACTTTCGCCAGCGTCCGCAAGCACCGGAACTACCGTCTCTTCTTCACCGGCCAGGTGATCTCCCTCGTCGGCACCTGGATGCAGAACGTCGCTCTCGCGTGGTACGTGATCGAGCTGACGCACTCGGCGGTCGCGGTCGGCTTCCTCGCCTTCTGCCGCTTCGCGCCCTTCACCGTCTTCGGGCTCGTCTCGGGCGTCGTCGCCGACCGGTTCGACAACCGGCGCCTCGTGATGACGACGCAGTCGGCGTCGATGATCGTCGCCGTCGCCCTGACGATCCTGGCGGCCTCCGGCGCGGAGGTCGTCTGGCTCGCCTACCTGCTCGCGGCCGCCGCCGGCACCGCACTCGTGTTCGACGCTCCCGGCCGTCACGCGCTGACGTTCCAGATGGTCGGCCGCGACGAGCTCCCGAACGCGATCGCCCTCAACGCGAGCCTGTTCAACGCGTCGCGCGTGATCGGCCCCGCTGCGGCAGGCGTGGTCATCGCCGGGTTCGGCGTCGGCGTGTGCTTCGGCCTGAACGCGCTCAGCTTCTTCGCCGTCCTGACGAGCCTCGCGCTGATGCGCACCCACGAGCTCGTGCCGCTCGACCGGCCAGAGCGCCACCCCTCGTGGATCAGCAGCATCCGCGAAGGCCTGTCCTACGCGAGGCACTCGCCCAGGGTGCGCCTCGTGCTGGCCATGACGACCGTCGTCAGCACGGTCGGGTTCAACTTCCACGTCCTCGTGCCGGTGCTGGCCGCGGAGACGCTCGACGCCGGCCCGCGGACGTTCGGTCTGCTCTCGGCCGCGTTCGGCGCCGGCGCGCTGACCGGCGCACTGCTCTCGGCCAGTCTCGGCCGTGCCAGCTGGAAGGCGCTGATGACCGGCGTCGGCGGCTTCAGCCTGGCGCTGCTCGCGCTCGCCCCGCTGCACACGGTCGTCGCCTGCGCAGTGCTCCTCTACGCGATCGGCGCCTGCTTCACGCTCTGGACGGCCAACAGCCAGTCGATGCTTCAGCTGACCGCTCCGGATCACCTCCGCGGTCGCGTCCTGAGCCTCTACCTGTTCGCGTTCGCCGGGCTCGCCCCGCTCGGCGGGCTCTTCGCCGGCTGGCTCGCCGACATCGGAGGAACGCAACTCGCGTTCTTCGTCGCCGGCTCGGTCGGCCTCGCGATGACCCTCGTCGCCGTCCGCGAGGTCTACGGCCGGCGGGCGGCTCTAACAACCGCCTAACAGACCGGCTCGAAATCTTTTCGAATCGCGCACGGCGTCCTCATTGCGGGCGGGGATAGTCATCCCATCGTCCAAGGGAGGTTTGTGCAGTGAGGAAGACGGTTCGACTCGGAGTTCTCACGTTCGTCGCGCTTTCGGCGCTGGCCCTCGTGAGTGCCGCTGTCGCCCACCGCGTCGTCGTCATCAAGGGCACGCACAACGGCGAGACGCTGACGGGCACGGCGGGGAACGACAGGATTCACGCCCGCGGCGGCGACGACCTCGTCAACGCCGGCGCCGGCAACGACCGCGTGTTCGGCGGTTGGGGCCGTGACACGCTCAACGGGGAAGGCGGGAACGACCGCATGCGCGGCGGCCCCGGCCCCGACACGCTCAACGGCGGCGAGGACAACGACGTCCTCCGCGGCCGCTGGGGCAGCGACGTCGTGAACGGCGACAACGGTGACGACCGCATCTGGGTTGGCCGCGGCGCAGACGTCGAGAACGGCGGTGCCGGCAATGACGTCATGCACGCGCTCGCCCGCGACCGCATGCTCGACCGGATCGACTGCGGAGAGGGCGACCGTGACGTCGTCTGGCTCAACTCGAGGGAGTCCGACGTCCACATCAACTGCGAAATTGTCAGGACTGTGTCGACGACGCGTACGGACGACGGCGGGTAACCAGGCTTCTCCCCATACATCCCAACTCCCTCTCCCTGCGAAGCCCGCCACAAGGCGGGCTTCGTATTTCAAGCTGGGCTAGAAGCCCCAGCCCGGCGGGGGCTCGTGCGTGCCCAGCTCCCAGTGCCAGGTTTCGCGGAGCTCGCCACAGCGCCCGTCAGGCGCAAAGCGGAGCACGAGGATTCCGGGGAGCGTGCCGTCACCGTCGTCGGCGTCCGTGTAGGTCGTCCACCACTCGACCGCGACGCGATCGCCGTCGACGATCGGCCGGCCGAAGCGGACCAGCGTGCCGGACTGGCTGGCCGTGGCGTTCGCCCAGTAGTCGCGGATGCCGTCCTGACCCAGGTGCGGCTCGCGGAACGGGCTCGACCGATAGACGGCGTCCTCGGTGAAGAGCGCAGCAGCGGCGTCGGCGTCCGCGTCCTCCCAGGCCCGCCGGTAGCCCTCCAGCCAGTCGTCGATCAGGAAATCGCCCAGGTGTCGCCGGCGTGGAGGAGCTTCCCGAGATCGCCCTCGCCCTGTTCCCGGCGCGCCGTGTCGATCTGCTCCGCCATCAACGCGTCGTAGACCGGGCGCTCGACGTCGCGGAAGATCCCCAGCGGGGTCGGGCCGTGCGGCGTGTGGGCCAGCCTCGACAGCGCGAACGCGAGCGACGCGTCCTCGGCGTGCTCGTCGTGCACGAGCAACGCCTCCTCGCCGACATCGGCGACCTCGACGAGCTCCATCGAGCCGTTCGGCCGCTGCATGACGCCGCGCTCGCCTTCCTCCCCGAACCGCACCGGCTCGCCGTCGGTCAGGAGGATCCGGTTCTCCTTCTGCTCGCGCACCGCGTCGAACGCGCCGTCGTTGTAGACGTTGCAGTTCTGGTAGATCTCGACGAAGGCCGAGCCCGGGTGCTTCGCCGCCCGGCGCAGCACCTCGGTCAGGTGCTTGCGATCGGTGTCGATCGACCGCGCGACGAACGTTGCCTCGGCGCCCAGGGCCAACGAGACGGGGTTGAACGGGTAGTCGAGCGAGCCCAGCGGCGTCGTCTTGTTCTTCGTCCCGAGCGGGCTCGTCGGCGAGTACTGCCCCTTCGTCAGACCGTAGATCTGGTTGTTGAAG
>Ga0081455_10002353_pt1 | contig 22576 bp, 20 predicted proteins | sample TabmetS3T2R1_FD_70207 | JGI IMG/M metagenome (GOLD analysis project Ga0081455, IMG submission 70207) | Tabebuia heterophylla rhizosphere microbial communities from the University of Puerto Rico - S3T2R1 | ecosystem: Host-associated > Plants > Roots > Rhizosphere ...
CGGGCCGTCTCGAGCTCGTCGAGGGCCGCGTCCGAGACCACGATCCGTTCGCTCATGTCGGGTATATGAACCCCCGAGACGCCCCGAGCGTGCAAGTGGACTTGAGCCTCCCCGGGCTCTCCCCCTCCGGAGGACGCGTGAAGAGCCGGGCGGCAGCACGCGGCTTGCGGTGATCACGCCCCCCGATCCCAACCGCGAGCGTTCACCCAGAGCCTCTGGCCTGCGGCGTTCGGGTTCTTACAGTGTTCCCTTCGCCTCCGCGACGCAAGGAACGCGCGGGCCGGGACGGTGAGCTCGAGCTCGCGTCCCGTCTGCGACACCTTGCGGGAACGCACGAACATCCTCGTCAGGCGAGCATCGAATCGCCGAGAAGGCATCCCGTGACGTCCAGCATTGAGCGAGGGGCAACGCGCCAGCCACAACGGCAGCTCTGCCGGCCGGCGCCTTTGGCCTAGTCCTGACGATTGTTCAAACGTAGACCAATAGAGGTAGAGCAGGTCACCCGTCGCTTCGATACTGCATCCACCAGATGGACTACGGAAGGAATACACGGGGGATGGCCGACGGATCGGATTGCTGGTCGCAGCGGCGATCCCAGCCATGCCACGCGACGAAAGGCGGCGAGCAGGGCGCTCAGCTGTATGACCCGTCATCGCCTGAAGCTAGAGAGGAGCAAGGGAATGCTTCGTAGGTTTGCTGCAAACATCCGGGCTGGCTTCTCCGCCATCACCCACATGACCTCCGCGAAGGTCGCGGTCGGCGCGATCGTCGCCGCCTGCCTCGTGACTCCCCAGGGGTGGAGGCTGCTCATCACCATCGTGGCGCTCGGGCTGCTCTTCGCCGCCGCGGGCGCCTTCCTGGGCCTCGAGCTCGATGCCGGTTCGAAGGAGGAGAACACGGATGCTCTCGCTGACCTGTCGTAGGCTCCGCAAGGTCCACGACGACGAGGGCGGCGCCGTCCTGCTCATCGTCGCAATCGCCCTGGTGGCCATGGTCGGGATGCTGGTGCTGGTGTTCGACCTGGGGTCGCTGCAATCGACGCGCCGGACGGCCGTGAAGGCGGCGGACGCCGCGGCGCTGGCTGCGGCGCAGTCCTGCTTCGATGGCGACGCGGCGGGCGCGCCCGGAGCAGCCCAACAGCTTGCGCTGGCCAACATGGGTGACTCCGGCGCCAGCCTCTCGGGGACGACCTCCGCGATCATCGCGCAGGAGGGCTGTGGGATCAGCAGGGACTACGGGTACGTGACCGTCAGGGTCACCACCGACCAGGACCTGTACTTCGCTCCGATCATCGGCATCGACTCACATGGCATCTCCGCCGAGGCTACGGCGGCGTGGGGAATGGTGGTTGGACCGCCCGTGCCGGTCACGGCCTCGATCGGCGGCCCGAACGCCTTCTCGTCGTGCGATGTCCCCGACCCGACTCCGGGCGTGACGTGTTACCTCCTCATGGATAACAACTACAACGGGGGGGGCCAGTTCGGGTTCCTGAGTCTCACCGATTGGTATCCGGTTGGGACCGACCCGCTGACGATGGACTGCAACTCTGCGGGTGGCACCAACCTGCTCCGTGATGAGATCGCCGGAATCAGCATGCCGCGGTACGTCTACGGTGCCCCTGCTTGGTCGTGCCAGGTAGCCGGCGATCGCGCCCGGACCTGGCCGACCCTGACGGGACTAACTCGGTGGTTCCCGTTGACCAACCCGGCCGTGACCGAACCGTCCGGCAAGTTCTATTACGTCCAGGGGTTCGCGCAGGCCACGGTCGTCAGCGTCGAGCAGAAGAGCTGGAGCGATGTGGCCACCGGGCCTGGCAACGGCAACGGCAACGGTGGCGGCAATGGCAACGGTGGGGGCCGCCCCGACGAGATGATGCGCGCCTTGAGCGGGATCGGCGCGGAGCCCCCCACGCGGGTGTACGAGCCGCTCTCGAACACACCTAACAACGCGCGTTGCGCCTGCAGCGGCAGATCCTCGAGCTCGTTGATGAACAGCGTGCCGGTCGCCGCGCGCTCGAGCACGCCGGGCGCGACCTGGCCGTTGGACTCGTGACCGAACAGCACCTGCTCGGCGCCGTCGCCGCGCAGGGTGCTCGAGATGAGCGTGACGAACGGCTTCTGCGCGCGCGGGCTCGCGTCGTGCAGGAAGCGCGCGAACGCTTCGCGTCCCGTGCCTGTCTCGCCGACGAGCAGCACCGGAGAATCGTTGGTGGCGATCTGCGCGAGATCCGCGCGCAGCTGCTGCATCACGCGACTGCGCCCGACGGGCACGCCGGGCGACGCGGCCAGCAATTTTCCCGCGTGACGCTTGCGTTTGCCGGCCTCGAGCGCGCGCTCGACGGTGCGCAGCAGCTTCTGCAGCGACAGCGGCTTCTCGACGAAATCGAACGCGCCGAGACGCGTGGCCTCGACTGCCGTCTCGACGGTGCCATGACCCGACATCATGACGACCGGGCACGACGCATCGGCGGCCTGGCCCTGCCACTCGCGCAGCAGCGTGATGCCGTCGGTGTCGGGCATCCATATGTCGAGCAGCACGAGGTCGGGCAGCTGACGCGCGCGCGATGCGCGCGCCTGGCCCGCATCGCCCGCGACGTCGACGTCGTAACCTTCCTCGGAGAGGATCTCTTTCAACAGGCCGCGGATGTCGGCTTCGTCATCCACCACCAGAATGTGTGCGGCGCTCATGCTCGCTCCTTCCTGGGTTCGGCGCGCCGTTCGCGCGCAACTGTCCGAGTACCATCGCTGACGGGCAAGGATACACGCACGCGCCCGCCGCCTTCCGGTCGATTGTCGGCCTCGACGCGGCCGCCGTGCTCCTCGACGATCTTTTTGACGATAGCCAGCCCGAGGCCCGTGCCCTTCGGCTTCGTCGTCACGTAGGGATCGAACACCCGGCCGAGCACTTCGCGCGCGAAGCCGGGACCGTTGTCACTTACCGTAATCGTGGCGTAATCCGCGGTGCCGACCGTTTCGAGATGCGTCGCGACGACGACGCGCGCGTTCGGCGTGTTCTCGACGGCTTCGGAGCCGTTGACGAGCAGGTTGTTGAGGATCTGCCGCACGCGGCCGCGATCGGCTTCGACGTTGTCGATGTGCACATCGAGCTCGACGTCGAGCTGCACGCCGGATTCCTGCACGCGATGCAGGTCGACGACCTCGGTCACGAGCGCGTTGAGCGGGAAGCGCGTCACTTTCATGTCGGGCGCGCGCGCGTATTCGCTGAACGCGTTCACCATCGCCTTCATCGCCTCGACCTGCTGCACGATCGTGTACGTCGCGCGATCGAGGATCTGCGCGTCCTCGCCTTCCATCTGCTGCAGGTAGCGCCGGCGCATGCGCTCGGCGGACAGCTGGATGGGCGTCAGCGGATTCTTGATCTCGTGCGCGAGGCGTCGCGCGACTTCACCCCAAGCGGCATCGCGCTGCGCGGTGAGCAGCGCGCTGATGTCGTCGAACACGATGACGTAGCCGCCGCGCGCCGCAGAATCGTCGAGCGCGTGCTCGTCTCCGGGCAGCGGCGTGCAGGCGCACACGATCACGCGCGCACCCGACATCTCGGGCCGCAGGTCGAGCTGCTCGCGCCACTCTTCCTCGCCTTTCGCGAGGCGCACGGTGATCTCCCCGACGAAGCGCCCGAATCGCGCGTTGCCCTCGGTGAGTGCGGCGAGCGGCTGGCCCACGCCCTGTTCGAGATCGACGCCCAGGATGTTGCTCGCGGCCTGGTTCGCGCTGCGCAGCAGGAGATCCGAGCCCATCGTGATGACGCCCGTCGACAGGCGCGCCAGAATGATGGACAGACGTTCGCGCTCGCGTTCGACGAGCAGCTGGCTGCGCTGCGTCTCTTCGCGCGCGCGGCGCAGGCGCTTCGTCATGTCGTTGAACGAGTGCACGAGGAATCCCATTTCGTCGCGCGACGGCAATGGCAATCGCGTGCCGAAGTCGCCCTTGCCCACCGCGCGTGTGCCCGCGATGAGATCCTGCACGGGTCGCGTGAGCTTTTCGGCGGAGTAGATGGCGCCGTAAATGGCGGTGAGCATGGCGAGCAGCAGGACGACCGTGAGTGTGAGCCTGAATATGTTCTTGACGGGCTCACGTCGGGACGAGAGCTCGCCATGTTGCGAGTACGAGCGTTGCACGGCGTCCGAGAGCCGCACGAGCTGTGGCGGCACCGGGTACAACGCCACGACGAACCGACCTTCGCTCGATCCCGGCGAGGTGGCGATAGGTGCGGCTGTGTTGATCAGGTAGTCGGTGTCCGACAGCGGCTCCAAGCTCCAGTAGAGATTTCCGCCGGCGACCGCGCGCGTGATTTCCGGGGTCGCATAGTGCGGCAGGTTCGTCGACGTCGGCCCGGCGCTGCTCGCCGCGAGCACCTGCCCGAGTGTGCCGTACACGACGACCTCGAGCGCGCCGCTTTCGATGCGCTGCTGATCGGCCGCGGCCGTCCAGTTCATGTTCGGGTTGTCGGCGAGCTTGTTCGCGAACATCTCGGTGCTGCGCGCGTACTCGCGCATGCGCACGTTGATCGCGGACTTGGAGAGCTCGAGCGCATCCGAGAGCGCCTGCTTCATCTCGACCTTGAACCAGCTGTCGATGCCGCGGTTGAGGAACTCGAGCGAGAACAGGTACACGATGATGAGCGGCGCGATGACGAGCGAGCCGAAGATCGCCACCGTCCGCACCGTCAGGCGCGATCCCGGGACCTGCGCGCGGAAGGCGCGCACGAGCTCGATGAGCTTGCGTGCGAGCAGCACGCTCACCGTGACGACGGCGATGGCGTTGACCAGCAGGATCCACGCCTGCAACTTGCTGAACTGGACGGAGTTCTGGACGGACAGCGCGAGCAGCAACAGCAGGCCGCCCATCACGAGCACCCAGAGGGCGATGAGCCCCAGGGTGCCGAAACGTCTCAGCGCTGCAGGGACCATGAGAACCACTCGCTCTCGCGATGCCAGTCGTCCGTCCAGAAGAGCAGCACGCGCAAGGTGTCGGGCAGGCTGCCACGCCGCACGCCGGCGCGCAGGCTCACGCGGTATTCGCGGGTCGGCGAGAGCTGCGACGAGACGAGGATGGGCCACGCGTCGACGGTGCCGAGCGCCTCGAGCGCTTCCTCGAGCGTCGCGTACGAGCGCTGCGGGTTCGTGCTGCGCGGATCGAGATCGCGCGTGATGTAGCGGTCGCTGACCGCGTGATACACGAGCTCGCGCTTGAGCGTGTACTTCGCGACGTCCTCGTTGAGCCACCAGCGCCGGTCGCGCGACACGACGACGTCGAGATCGAACGACAGCTTGAGACCGTCCTTGAGCGCCTGGCGGATGTCGTCGTTGACGGGGTAGGCGACGCGCGCGAACAGCTGGTAGACGCCGCCTTCCTGGCTCGCGTAGGCCGAGCTCACTTCGAGCACGCCATCGAGCGCGTCCGCACGCGCGCCGTCGGTGCCGACGGTGAATGCCGCGAGCAGCAGCAGGAGGACAGGGCGCAATCGACGGGAATACATGCGTTACTCTTTTCTCGTCAGGCAAGCATAGTAGAAGCCATCCGTGCCCGCCGCCCCGCCCGGCAGCAGCTGCCATCCGACGCTTCGTTCGAGCAAACCCGGCGGCCGCGCGAGGCTTTCGGGCCAATCCGCGAGCCCCGCCTCGTCATGTGCATCCAGGAACGCGCGCACCACCGCCTCGTTCTCCGCGGGCAGTACCGAGCACGTGCAATAGACAAGACGCCCGCCGGGGGCCAGTAGTTCGAAAGCGGTGGCGAGAATTTTCGCCTGGGTCGCGGCAAAGCCCGCGATGTCGTCGCTCCGGCGCAGCAGCTTGATGTCGGGATGGCGGCGGATCACGCCCGTGGCGGAGCACGGTGCATCGACCAGCACGCGGTCGAAGCGTTTCCCCGCGAGCGCCGTCGGCGTGTCCCGCAAATCGGCCAGGAGCAGCGTGGCCGTGCGCCGCGCGCGCTCGAGGTTCTCGTGTACGCGCTCCAGGCGGGACGCGTCGTCATCGACGGCGACGAGCTCTGCGAGGTCGGGCGTGCGCTGCGCGATGTGCAGGGTCTTGCCGCCGGGCGCCGCGCAGGCATCGAGCACGCGCATGCCGGCGCGCGCGTCGAGCAGCGGTGCGGCGAGCTGTGCGCCCGCGTCCTGCACGGAGACCGCGCCGGTATCGAAGCCCGGCAGGTCGTGCACCGACGCGGGACGCTCGAGGCGAATGGCCTCGCCACCCGCCGCGTGCGCCTCGCGGCCGAGCGCGCGCCACGCGCGCAGGAAATCGTCGACGCTCGACTGCGCAGGGTCGACGCGCAGCATCATCGGCGGGTGAAGATTGTTAGCCGCGAGGATCGACTCGGCGGCGTCGCCCCAGGCCCCTGTCAATGCGTCCCGAAGCCAGCGCGGATGCGCGTGCTTCTGGGCGGGATCGGCATCCGCGGCGGCGAGCAATTCCGCGCGCTGCGCGACGAATCGTCGCAGCATCGCGTTCACGACGCCGCTCGCGCGGCCTTCGCCCACGATGCGGCTCGCATCGACCGCGAGATGCACCTGCGCTTCGGGAGCGCCGCGCGAATATTCCACCTGGTGCGCGGCCGTCACGAGCAGCGCCTGGAGCTGCGGCGCGAGCTCGGCGAACGGGCGCGTCGACAGCGGCGCGATCGCGGGCAGCAGCCGCAGGTACCAGCGCAGCGTGCCGAGCGCGACGGCGCGCACCGCGGCGCGATCGCTGCGCGCCTCGACCGTTTCGAGCGCCGCGTCGGACGAGCGGCCGTCGAAGACGACGGCGTGCACGGCGCGCGCGGCGTAAGCCAGCGTCTCTGCGCCCGGTGCGTGGCGGGCGCGCGGCGGCGGCCGGCGCCGTGGGGCTGCGCGCTTCATGCGCCGAATCGCAGACCCGCGAGGCGCACGGTGTTCGCGAAATCACGCGCCGAGACAGGCCGTTTGCCGGCGCGCTGCAGCTCGCGCACGGCGAGCACGCCGTCGCCGCACGCGACGCGCAGTCCGTCCTCGGCGATGCCTAACAAGGTTCCCGGTGTCGCTTCGGAATTCAGCGGCTCGGACAACGCGGCGCGCAGGATGCGCAGCTGCTCGCCCGCGAAAACGGTCTCGGCGATGGGCCAGGGGTTGAACGCACGCACGCGCCGGTCGATGTCGACCGCGCTCGCGGTCCAGTCGAGGCGGGCTTCGCTCTTCTCGATCTTCGCTGCGTACGTCACGCCGTCCGTCGGCTGCGGCGTCGCCTTGAGCGCACCCGACGCCAGACCTTCGATTGCCTCGATGAGCGCAGCGGCACCGAGCTCGGCGAGCGCCTCGTGCAGATCTCCCGAGGTCTCGTGCATGCCGATCGCACGCGGCCGCGAGAGCAGCGTGGGTCCGGTGTCGAGCCCCGCGTCGAGCCGCATGATGGTGACGCCCGTCTCGGCGTCGCCCGCGAGGATCGCGCGGTGGATAGGCGCCGCGCCGCGCCAGCGCGGCAGCAGCGAGCCGTGGATGTTGAGACAGCCGAGCTTCGGCAGGTCGAGCACCGGTTGCGGCAGGATCAATCCGTACGCGACGACGACCAGCAGGTCGGGCGCCCACGCGACGAGCGCCGCGCGGCCGTCGGGTGTCTTCAGCGTCTCGGGCTGCGCGACCGCAATCCGCGCCTCGAGCGCGAGTAGTTTGATGGGCGACGCTCGCAGCTCCCGGCCGCGTCCGGCGGGCCGGTCGGGTTGCGTGAGCACGCCCACGACCTCGTGGCGCGAGGCGAGCAGTGCGTGCAGCGCGGGCAACGCGAACTGCGGCGTGCCCGCGAAGGCGATTCGAAGACGGGTCATTGGCCGGATGGCCGGGAGATCAGTACGCGCGAGCGGTGTCGGCGGGGCGCTTGGCGGCGCGTTCCTTCCGGTCCTTGTCGAGCTTCTTGCGGATGCGCTCGCGCTTGAGGTCGGAGAGGTAGTCGACGAAGAGCTTGCCCTCGAGGTGGTCCATCTCGTGCTGGAGGCAGACCGCCGCGAGCCCCTCGAGCTCGACTTCGAAGACCTGGCCGGTCACGTCCTGGGCGCGCGCGCGGATCTTGGCCGCCCGCTTCACCTCGTCGAAGATGCCGGGCACCGAAAGGCAGCCCTCCTCGGTCACGCCGGTGCCTTCCGAGGCGAGGATTTCCGGATTGATGAAGACGCGCGGCTCGGTCTTCCCTTCCGAAACATCCATGACGATCAAGCGCTTATGGAAGTCGACCTGCGTCGCCGCGAGACCGACACCCGGGGCCTCGTACATGGTCGCGAACATGTCTTCGACCTGCTTCGCGAGGGCCGCGTCGAACACCTCGACGGGCGTGGCCTTCGTGCGAAGACGGGGGTCCGGATACTCAAGAATTTGCAGGCGCGCCATGATGTTCCACTCGATTGCTGCTAATGTTTGGGCGCTACGACCGTCGACAAGGATTGCTTGGGGCGATCAGTGTTTGAACGCGTGATCCAGCGCACAAACTTGACAATAGATCGTAGGCCCTCGTGCCGCCGCGGATTATAACAGTGGGGTCCGCTTGCCCCACCCGGGATTGAGGAGTGGAGGATGTCTTTGAATCAAGAACTTAAAGGTCCGCGAGTGCTGCCGTATCTCACTCCGCGACTCGTTGCCCTCATGGTCTTTTTCGCGGCCGCCGTGCTCGTCGTCGGCTGCAAATCTGCGCCTGCTCCCATGTCCGAAGCGCCGGCCGCGTCCGCGTCTGCTTCCGACGCCGGGGCTGCCGCGACCTCCGCCGACGACATGACCGCGACCGAAGCGGCCATCGCCGGCCTCAACGACGCCCCGGCGGCCGAAGCGCCTGCGCAAACCGCGCAGCTGCTGCGTCCCGACGCGCCGATGAGCTACACGGTGAAGCGCGGCGACACGCTGTGGGACATCTCCGCGGTGTTCCTCAAGGATCCGTGGTTCTGGCCCGAGATCTGGCAGATCAATCCGCAGGTCGAGAACCCGCACCTCATCTATCCCGGTGACGTGCTCTCGCTCGCCGTCGGCGCCGGTGGCGACGCTCACGTCTTCATCTCGCAGTACAGCGGTGCGCGTCTCACGCCGCGCCTGCGCAGCGAAAGCATCGACGGCCCGATCGAAGCGATCCCCTTCTCGGCCATTTCCGCGTTTCTCGCGAAGCCCGGCATCCTCTCGAAGGACCAGGCGCTCAAGGCCCCGCACATCCTCGCGTTTCGCGATCACCACATGATCGGCGGCACGGGCCATGAGATATATGTGCAGAACCTCAAGGCGCCGCTCAATCAGCGCTTCACGGTCATGCACGTCGGCCAGCCGATCTATGACCCCGAATCACGTGACGTCCTCGGCTATGAAGCCAACTACGTCGCGACCGCGGTCGTGGACAATCCGGGTGATGTGTCGAAGGCGATGCTCACCGAAGGCGCGCGCGAAGCGCTCGAGGGCGACCGGCTGATCGCGCAGGAAGGCGAGGTGCCGCTGACATTCCAGCCGCACGCGCCGCGCTCGACGGTCGACGGACAGATCATCGCCGTCGCGGACGGCGCCGAGCAGATCGGCCAGTACCAGATCGTCATGGTGAATCGCGGCTCGCGCCAGGGTCTCGACCCGGGCGTCGTGCTCGCGGTCGACCAGCGCGGCGAGCTCGTCGAGGATCGCTACGGCAAGATGCCATGGACGAAGGATCCGTTCGGCAAGACGGTGCGTCTGCCATACGAACGCGCGGGCACGATGATCATCTTCAAGGTGTTCGATCGCATGAGCTACGGTCTCGTGATCGGCGCCCGCGGCCCGATGCAGGTTGCCGACCGCGTCTACAACCCCTGAAGCATTTCTTCCGCAACTGATCAGAAAGGGCCAGCCAGCGTGCTGGCCCTTTCGTTTTAGGCTGTCGCGATGTCGTTCGACGCAGCCACCCAGCGACGCCGCGTGCTCGTCGCGCGTGCGGTCGGCTTCGATGCCGCGCAGCTCGCGCGCGTCGCGGCGATCTCTGCCGACCTCGCGTCGCTGGACGACCCTCACGCGCTCGCCACGCTCGGGATTCCGGGGCGGGCGCGTGAACGGTTTTGCGCGCCCGACGCGGCGCTCATCGACGAGGACCTGCTCTGGCTCGAGCGTTCGCGCATCGCGCTCGTGCTGGCTTGCGACGCAGCCTATCCACCGTTGCTGCTGCAGTCGCCCGATCCGCCGGCGGCGCTGTTCGTGCGCGGCGACGTGAGCGTGCTCGCCGATCCGCAGCTCGCGATGGTGGGCTCGCGCAATCCCACGGCCGGCGGCCGCGCCACGGCGAAGGACTTCGCGAAGACCTTCGCGCGCGCCGGGCTCACCGTCACGAGCGGACTCGCGCTCGGCATCGATGCCGCCTGCCACGAAGGCGCGCTCGATGCCGGCGGCGTCACCATCGGCGTGCTCGGCTCGGGCCTCGATCGCCTGTATCCGCCACAGAATGCCGCGCTCGCCGAGCGCATCGCGGCGTCAGGCGCGGTGATCACGGAATTTCCGCGCGGCACCGTGCCGCGCGCGGCGCATTTTCCCCAGCGCAATCGCATCATCGCCGGCCTCACGCTGGGCACGCTTGTGGTGGAAGCCGCACGCGATTCGGGCTCGCTCATCACCGCGCGACTCGCCGGAACGGCCGGTCGCGAGGTGTTCGCGGTGCCCTCCTCGATCCACAACACGTTCGCTCGCGGCTGCCACGAGCTGATCCGCCAGGGCGCCAAGCTCGTCGAGAAGCCGGAGGACGTTTGGGTCGACCTCAAGATTTCCCTTGCCAACCAGCTACTTGCGACGCCGCGCGAGACGCCCGGAAATCCGCCGGCGTTGGACAAGGAATACAAAATCCTGTTAGATGCGCTCGCCTTCGAGCCGGCAAGTGTCGATAGCTTGATCGAACGTACCGGCATGAGCAGTGAATCGATCGCCTCGATGTTGCTGATCCTGGAGCTCGAAGGACACGTGGCGCCGCACCCCGGCGGCCGATACAGCCGCATGGCGGGACCCGAAGCTACGGCGACAGCATGACCGGAAGCGTTTTAGACATTCTTATCTACGTGTTCGACCAGTACATGCTGGCCGAAGCACCCGAGGTTCCCGAGCGCGAAGCGCTCGCGGCCGATCTCGAGCGCGCGGGTTTCGGGCGCCACAACGTCGAGCGCGCGCTCGACTGGCTCGCCGACCTCGCGGGCGAGCGCTCGCGGCCCGACATCGACTCCACCCAGCCCAGCCTGCGCGTGTTCTCGGAGCAGGAGCTCGAGCGCATCTCGACGGCCTGCCGCGGATACCTGCTGCAGCTCGAGGCCGAGGGCATCCTCTCGCCGCTCCAGCGCGAAATCGTCATCGACCGGCTCGTCGCGCTCGACGGCGACGACCTCGACATCGACCGGCTCAAGTGGCTGGTCCTCATGGTGCTTTCGAGCCAGCCCGGCCAGGAACAGGCCTGCGCACGCATGGAAGATCTCCTGTTCGAAGATCCGGACGCTCGTCCCAATTAAGGCGCGATGGCAGACAACCTAGTCATCGTCGAGTCTCCCGCCAAAGCGAAGACCATCAAGAAGTACCTCGGCAAGGATTTCGAAGTCCTCGCCTCGTATGGCCACGTGCGCGATCTCGTGCCGAAGGAAGGCGCGGTCGATCCCGACAAGGCCTTCGCGATGAGCTACCAATCCATCGAGCGCAACGAGAAGCACGTCGACGCGATCGCGCGCGCGCTCAAGAAATCGAAGTCGCTGTTCCTCGCGACCGACCCGGACCGCGAGGGCGAGGCCATCTCGTGGCACCTGCGCGAGCTGCTCAGTGAACGCGGCGACCTCAAGGGCAAGGACGTCAAACGCGTCGTGTTCTACGAGATCACGAAGGGCGAGATCCAGCGCGCGATCACCGAGCCGCGCGACCTGTCGCTCGATCTCGTGAACGCGCAGCAGGCGCGCCGCGCGCTCGACTATCTCGTCGGCTTCAATCTCTCGCCGCTGCTGTGGAAGAAGGTGCGCCGCGGACTTTCCGCGGGCCGCGTGCAGAGCCCGGCGCTGCGCATGATCTGCGAGCGCGAGCACGAGATCAGCATCTTCAAGCCGCAGGAATACTGGACGCTCGAAGCCGAGGGCGAGCACAGCACCCAGGCTTTCCCGCTCAAGCTCATCGAGTTCGACGGGCAGAAGGTGGAGCAGTTCAGCTTCACGAACGAAGCGGCCGCGCGCAACGTCGAACAATCCCTCAAGGACGCCGCGCAGGGTTTCCTGCACGTCGTGTCGATCGACAAGAAGCAGCGGCGCCGCAACCCGTCGCCGCCGTTCACGACGTCCACGTTGCAGCAGGAAGCCGCGCGCAAGCTCGGCTACTCCGCGCAGCGCACGATGCGTCTCGCGCAGCAGCTGTACGAAGGTGTCGACTTCGGCGAGGGCAGCATCGGTCTCATCACCTACATGCGCACGGACTCCGTGAACCTCGCCGCCGACGCTGTGCGCGAGATGCGCGAGGTGATCGCGAAGGAATACGGCGCCGAAGCGGTAGCCGAGGAAATACGCGTCTACAAGACGAAATCGCGCAACGCGCAGGAAGCGCACGAAGCGATTCGTCCCACGTCCGCGGGCATCCTGCCGTCGCGCGTCGAGGGCAAGATCGATCCCGACCAGTTCAAGCTGTACGCGCTCATCTGGAAGCGCGCGATGGCGTCGCAGATGGCGCACGCGTTGTTCGACACCGTCGCGGTCGACATGGTGCCGAGCACCCAGTCGGATGAAAAAGGGGCCGGATCCGGCAACGGCGGATCGTCGCACCGTCACATGCTGCGCGCGAACGGCTCGACGCTCGTGAAGCCCGGCTACATGGCCGTGTACCAGGAAGACGTCGACGACGGAAAACCCGAGAACGAGAACGACCGCATCCTGCCCGCGATGAAGGAAGGCGACGTCGTCACGCTACTCAACGTGCACGGCGACCAGCACTTCACCGAGCCGCCGCCGCGCTACTCCGAAGCTTCGCTCGTGAAGGCGCTCGAAGAACACGGCATCGGCCGTCCGTCGACCTACGCGACCATCATCTCGACGCTCAAGGATCGCGAATACGTCGACATGGACAACCGCCGGTTCATCCCGACGGACATCGGCAAGATCGTCGGCGGATTCCTCTCGAAGCATTTCCACAAGTACGTGGAGTACGGCTTCACCGCCTCGCTCGAAGACGAGCTCGATGCGGTGTCGCGCGGAGAAGAGGACTGGACGGAGCCGCTCAAGAAATTCTGGAAGCCGTTCATCACGCAGGTCGAGCACATCGAGAAGAACGTCTCGCGCGAGGAAGTCGCGCAGGCGCGCGAGCTCGGCAAGGATCCCGTGAGCGGCAAGCCCGTCACCGTGCGCATGGGTCGCTACGGACCGTTCGTGCAGATCGGCACCAAGGACGACGAGGAAAAGCCCAAGTTCGCGGGTCTGCGCCCCGGTCAGAAGATGGATCTCATCAAGCTGCCCGAGGCGCTCGAGCTCTTCAAACTACCGCGCAAGCTCGGTGCGACCGCCGACGGCGAGCCCGTCGAGGCGAACATCGGCCGCTTCGGTCCGTACATCAAGTTCGGTGCGAAGTACGTCTCGCTCAAGCCGCCCGACGATCCGTACACCGTCGAGCTCGAGCGCGCGCTCGAGGTCATCCGCCTCAAGAAGGAAGCCGACGCGAATCGCATCATCCAGGACTTCGGCGTCGACAACATCCAGGTGCTGAACGGCCGCTACGGCCCGTACATCACCGACGGCAAGCGCAACGCGCGCATGCCGAAGGACACGGAACCGAAGGCGATTTCGCTCGACGTTTGCCGCGAGCTGCTCGCGAATGCGCCGCTGCGCGGCCAGCGCTTCGGCCGCAAGAAACAGGCGAACGCGAAGGATCCGGCGAAGGAGGCTACGTCGGCGGTCGCCGCGGACGGAACGCCCATCACGAAGCCTGCAAAGAAGTCCGCCGCGAAGGCCGAAAAGACCGAGTCGGCGGACAAATCCGGGAAAAAGACGGCGCCGAAGAAGAAGGCGGCCGCCAAGACAGCCGCGCCGAAGTCGGCCGCACCCAAGGCCGTCGCCGAGAAAGCGGCCACGAAGACCGCAGCGGCCCCCAGGAAGTCTGCGGCCAAGCCGAAGACGACCGCCAAGTAAGAGCAGCGGCGCGACTCTCGCATCGTCGATGCAGCCCCGTTCGCGGGGCTGTTTCGTTCACGGCGACCGTGATTCAATGCGGCGATGCTAGTTAGGCCCATCCGCATGAACCGTCGCGCAATGCTCGCGGGAGCCACCGCCTCCCTCGTCTTCTCGCGTGTCGCCGCAGCCGGGCCACGCCTGTTCCGAGCGATCGGCATCACCGCGAAGATCGAGCGCGCGGCGGAGCTCGAGGCCCTGGGTGCGGAGTTCATCGTCGAGAGCGTGGCCGACTTCCTGGTGCCGTTCGCGGATGAGGCGCAGTTTGCGATCCACCGGGCGCGGGCCCGGGCCGCGCCGCTGCGCATCCGCGGCTGCAACAGTTTCCTGCGTGACCCGTCGCTCGTCTGCGTCGGGCCCGCGGCGGATCACGAGCGCGTGCTCGCGTACGCCGAGACCGCGTTCGCCCGGCTGCGTTCTCTCGGTGGTGAATACATCGTGTTCGGCAGCAACACCGCGCGACGCATCCCCGAGGGATGGACCAAGGCGCAGGCGGACGAACAGTTCGTCGCGCTGCTGAAGGCGATGGCGCCGCGCGCGCAGCACCACCGCATCCTCGTCGGCGTCGAGATGCAGCGCAGCCAGGAGTGCAACTATCTCAACACCATCGACGAGGTGGTGAACGTGGTCGCGCCCGTGAACCATCCCAGCATCCGGGTGCTCGCGGACCTGTATCACATGCGCGTGATGGGCGACACGCCGGAGAAACTCGCGGCGGCGCTGCCGTGGGTCGGCCTCGTCGAGATGGCCGAGCGCGAGCGGCGTACCTTGCCCGGAATCGACGGCGACGATTTCCGGCCGTTCCTCGAAGTGCTGGCGCGCGGCGGATTCCGCGGACTCGTCGACATCGAAGGCGACGGCACCGCCGCGGAGCTCCGCAACGCGTTCGCCACGGTCAAGGCCCAGGCGGCGGACGCCATGCGCGCGGCGCATCGCGGGTAGTCAGTCCCGCGGGCTGCCGCGGGCGCTCACGACGCGCGGTCGACCCGCGCGATGAAACATCCCGCCTCCGCGTGCCGCAGATGCAGCCACTCGGCGCCCTCGTCGAACAGCGCGCCGATGTTCGTCTCCGCGGGCATCGACGCCGCGACGAGACCGGTGACCCGACTGCCGGAGGCGCGCGCCTCGAATGCGATCGGCAGCTCTCGCAGACCCGGCGGAAAGCCGCGACCGTCGTACGAGTCGCAATGCTCCGCGTGGATGAACACCGGACCGGGCGCCATGAGATTTCCGTCTGCCGCGGGTCGATACGTGAACAGCAGGCGTTCGTCACGCCCCGGCACGAAGGGCTGCAGGCAGCAGCGACACGGGCCGGTTCCCTGCGCGACTTCGCGGTGGGCGGGGTGACCATACTGCGGCGAGCGCAGCGTGCGCCGCGCCTCGTCGGCGATCGACTGTGGCATTCCACGGACGACAAAGCTCATGTCGGGCTCCTTTCGGGTGGAGCCCAGCATCGCGCACCACCCACGCCGCGACGACCCGAAGCTTGCTCAGTGTCCGCAGGCGATCACGCGTCCCGTGGCGTCGGCGTGATAGCGCAGCTCGCCCTGCGAGGTCTTCGCGGAGAGTCGAAAGCCCGGCACGAGCGCCTGCGCATACATCCGCCCGGGCTCGGGACAGCCGAGCGATGCGTCCGGCCAGGTCACGCTCTCGGCGCGCGCGATGACGACGGCGCTTTCGGCGACGTGGAAGCGCTGCGCCGCATCGGCGACGACCGCGCGACGCACCGCCTTCGGCACGGCGGCGGCGGACACTGGAGTACCTTGCGGGCCGTGTTCGGGCTCGACGACGTCCGGAATCCGGGTGGGCGGCGCAACGCCCGTCTTGTCGTGCGCCACCGCGCACGCGGCGAGCACGACGAATGCGATTGCGATGGAGTGTTTCATGCGCGGCCCGCCGATGGTTTATAAACGCGAGCTTTCCGCAGCCCGGGTTCCATGAAGTATCGCCATCAATTCCACGCCGGCAACTTCGCCGACGTCCACAAGCACGTTCTGCTGCTCGAGGTGCTGGCGGCGCTCGCGCGCAAGGACAAGGGATTCCTGTTCGTCGACACGCACGCGGGCCGCGGCGACTACGACCTGCACCCCGGCGATCCGCAGCATCCGGCCGAATGGAGCATCGGCGTGGGCCGCCTGCTCGCGGCGAAGCCGCATCACGCGGCGCTCACGCGCTATCGCGATCTCGTCGCGGCCGGCATTCACGGCGGCAGCCTGCGCTATCGCGGCTCGCCGCTGCTCGCCGCTGCGCAGCTGCGCGCGGTCGACCGCGCGGTGTTGTTCGAGACGCAGCGCGACGAGGCCGGTCATCTGCGCAAGCACGTGCCCGAACGCGTGCGCGTCGAGTCCACCGACGGCTTCGCGGGTCTGCGAGCGCTGCTGCCGCCTCCGGAGCGCCGCGGCTGCGTGCTCATCGATCCGCCGTACGAGGAGCGCGAGGATTTCACGCGCGTGCACGACGCGGTCGTCGATGCGCTGCGGCGATTTGCGCAAGGCGTGTTCGTACTGTGGTTGCCGCTCAAGCTGCGCGCGGATTTCGATGCGTGGCATGCGCGCCTCGCGGCGTCGATCAACCGTCCGCTGCTCGTCTCGCTGCTGTGGATGCACGCACCCGATTCGCGCGCGGCGCTCAACGGCTCCGCGGTCGTGATCGTGAATCCGCCTTACCTCGTCGAAGAGTCGATGCGGGAGTGGTTGCCCGAGCTCGTCGCACTGCTCGGCGGCACGCGCCCCGGCAGCGAAGTGCTCGCTACCAGCGAACCTCGCTGAGCACCTCGTCGGCGATCGCGTCGGGCACCTGGCCGTCGCGCGTGAGAATCGCGACACCGCCTTCGCCCGCGGGCAACAGCACGCCGTGCATGCCGTTCTCCGAGAACGTGCGCCGCGAGCGGATGTGCTCGTGCGGCAGCAGCATCACGGTCATCGGACCCTCGGGCGTCTGCACGACGAGATGCGCGATGCGCCGGCCCATGAACACGCACGGCATCGTGTAGACGATGGGCAGCTTCGATTCGAACTTCACGCCCGCGAGCTGCAGCGTCTTCGCGACGTCCTCGGGAGAGGCCGGCTTCGTCATGTCCCAACTACCCATCTCGTCCATGACGTGCGTGACGACTTCACCCGCGAGCGCGGGCGCGGGACGCAGCAGCCAGGCGCCGCCGGCGAGCAGCAGGCCGATGACGAACGAGGCGGCCACGGCGTAGCGGCGTGCGGGTTGCGCACGCACGGGCGTGCGGAACTCGTGCAGCGGCAGCTCGAGCGCCTTGCGCACGCGGCCGTCGAGCATGAGCGTCTCGTCGCGGAAGCGGCGGCAGGCCTCGCATCCTTCGAGATGCGCGACGACGTCGGGCGGCAGCGAGTGCGGATCGCCCCCGATGTGCAGCCGCGCGTGCGCGTGGATGTCGTCCGCGCTCATGCGGTCTCCGTGGCGGGCTCGAGCCCGTAGATCGTGCGCAGCCGGTTGCGCGCACGGAACAGGCGAGTGAGCACGGCGGCCTGTGTGAGGCCGAGCTCTCCCGCGATCTCGTTCGTTGAAAATCCTCCGAGCACCTGTAGCACCAATGGTTCGCGATATTCCTCGGGCAGCTGCAGGATCGCGCGCCGCAGATCCGACAGTCCTTCTTCACCGTCGCTCGCGAGCGCCGGATCCTCGAGCGCCTCGACCGACTCGACGTCGACGGTCGGCAGCCGCTTGCGCTCGTAGAGCCGCGCATGCTCGCGGCGCAGGATCGTGAGCAGCCATGGCCTGGCGGCCGCCGGATCCTTGAGCTCGTCCTTGGATTTCCAGGCCCTGATGAGCGTCTCCTGCACCACGTCTTCGGCCACCGCGCGATCTCGCGCGAGCCACCACGCGAAGCGCAGCAGATCGGGCCGCAACGTCTCGAGCAGACGCGCGAACGGCTTCTGTTCCGGCGTTCCGCGCAGGCGGTCGTTCATGTATAAGACCGGCCGGATGGGACGCTTATTTCAGCCATTTTTCGGGCAATCCGACGTGCTCTGGGCGCCGCGGCACCCGGCGCAATGAACGCCCCGGATCAGTACGGTGTGGTCGGTCACCCGATCAATCACAGCTGGTCGCCATTCATCCATGGGATGTTCGCCAAGCAGACGCAACAGTTCCTCGTCTATCGTCTCTATGACATCGGCCCCGAGGACTTCCGCGCCCAGGTTCTGGAGTTCTTCACGCGCGGCGGCCGGGGCCTCAACGTCACCGTACCACACAAGGAAGCCGCCGCCGATCTCGCGAACGAGCTGACCGACCGCGCCGATCGCGCGGGCGCGGTCAACACGCTCACGGTCACCTCCGAGCACACCCTCGTCGGAGACAACACCGACGGACACGGCCTCGTGACCGACCTGCAGCAGAACCTCGGCCTCGCGGTGACGAACGATCGCATCCTCATCCTCGGCGCCGGCGGCGCGACGCGCGGCGTCGTGGCGCCGCTGCTCGCACTCGGTCCGACGGAGCTCGTCATCGCGAACCGCACGCCCGAGCGCGCCGTGAACCTCGCATCGCTGTTCTCCGATCTCGGCAACGTGCACGGCTGCGGTTTCGAGGACGTCGGCGACGAGCCGTTCGACATCGTGATCAACGCCACCGCGGCCGGGCTCACGGGCTCGGTGCCCAACGTCGACGGCACCGTGATCGCAAGCCACACGGTTTGCTACGACATGAGCTACAGCAAGGCGGCCACGCCATTCGTGTCGTGGGCGCTTGAACAGGGTTGCGCACGCGCCCATAAAGGCTGGGGCATGCTCGTCGAGCAGGCCGCCGAAGCGTTCACGTTGTGGCGCGGCGTGCGCCCCGAAACCGAACCCGTACTGACCGCCCTCGGAATCAAATGAGCGAAGCCAACATCGCCGGGACGCCGCTCCCGGCGTTCGACCGCATCCGCGCGGGTGACGTGGAATCGACGATCCGCGCGCTGCTCGACCGCAATCGCGGCGAGGTGGCGTCGCTCGAGTCGCAGCCGCACCCGACGTTCGAGAACACCGTGCTGCCGCTCGAGCAGCTCTCGCACCGACTCTCGCGCACGTGGTCGCCGATCTCCCATCTCAACGGCGTGCTGAACTCCGACGAGCTGCGCGCGAGCTACAACGCGTGCCTGCCGCTGCTGTCCAACTACTGGACCGACCTTGCGCAGAGCGAGCCGCTGTACCGCGCGTACACCTCGATCGCCGCGAACGAGGCGGATCGTCTCGATCCCGCGCAGCGCCGCGTGCTCGAGCGCGCGCTCGAGGACTTCCGGCTCGCGGGGGTCGGCCTGCCGCAGGAGCGCAAGGAGCGCTACAAGGCCGTCGTGCAGGAGCTCGCCTTGTTAGGGGCGCGTTTCGAGGAGAACGTACTCGATGCGATGAACTCGTGGACGCGTCACGTCACCGACGAGCGCGAGCTCGCCGGCATCAATCCCGTGATCGTCGAACAGGCACGCGCCCGCGCGGCGGACAAGGAGCTTTCGGGCTGGCTGTTTGCGCTCGAGCAGCCGACCTACGTCGCCGTGCTCACGGACGCCGGCTCGGAAACGCTGCGCCGCGATTTCTACGAGGCCTGGTCCACGCGCGCGTCGGACCGCGGGCCTTCCGCGGGCAAGTTCGACAACACCGCCGTCATGGAGAAGCTGCTCGCGTTGCGCCACGAGGCCGCGCAGCTGCTCGACTTTCCCAACTACGCGGCCTACGCGCTCGCAACGCGCATGGCGCCGTCGAACCAGGCCGTGTTCGACTTCCTGCGCGACCTCGCGCGCGTCGCGAAGCCCGCGGCCCAGCGTGAATTCTCGGAGCTCGAGGCGTTCGCCGGCCGCAAGCTCAACGCCTGGGACGTCGGGTACTACGCGGAGAAGCTGCAGGCGAAGCTGTTCTCGATCACGCAGGAGGAGCTGCGGCCGTATTTCCCCCTGCCGCGCGTGCTCGAAGGCCTGTTCTCGGTGGCGGGCCGGTTGTTCGGCGTGCAGATCGTCGAGCGCCAGGGCGTGCCGCTCTATCACCCGGACGCGCGCTTCTTCGAGATCGTGGATGCGAAAGGCGCCGTGCACGCGGGTTTCTATCTCGACGCGTGCGCGCGTTCCAAGAAGCGCGCGGGCGCGTGGATGGACGACTGTGTCGGCCGCAAGGATTTCGGCCCCGAGCGCACCATCCCCGTCGCCTATCTCGTGTGCAATTTCCTGCCGGCCGCACCCGGCAAACCGGCGCTGCTCACGCACGACGACGTCGTGACGATGTTCCACGAGTTCGGCCACGGGCTGCATCACATGCTCACGCGCGTCGGCTATCCGTCGATCGCCGGCATCAACGGCGTCTCGTGGGATGCGGTCGAGCTGCCGAGCCAGTTCCTCGAGAACTTCGCGTGGCGACCAGAGGTGCTCGCGTCCATGGCGCGGCATTTCGAAACCGGCGCGCCGCTGCCGGACGACAAGCAACGGCAGCTGCTCGGCTCGCGCATCTTCCACGCGGGCCTCGCGACCATGCGCCAGCTCGAGTTCGCGCTCTTCGATTTCCGGTTGCACGCGGAGTACGACCCCGCGCGCGGCGCGCGCATCGCGGAGACGCTCGCGGAAGTGCGCGCCGAGGTCGGCGTGTTCGCGGTGCCGGAGTGGAATCGCTTTCCGCACAACTTCGGCCACATCTTCGCGGGTGGTTACGCCGCGGGCTATTACAGCTACAAGTGGGCCGAGGTCCTCTCCGCGGACGCGTTCGCCGCGTTCGAGGAACAGGGGGTGTTCGACCGGCGCGTCGCGCAGCGCTTCCTCGACACCATCCTGTCGCAGGGCGGCAGCCGCAAGGCGCTCGACGCATTCGTCGCGTTTCGCGGTCGACCGCCCGACGTGAACGCGCTGCTGCGCCAGCAGGGCCTCATCCCGTGAGCGCCACGTGGCAGATCGCCACGTGGAACGTGAACTCCCTGCGCGTACGTGCGGAGCAGCTCCACCAGTGGTTGCGCGATACGCAGCCCGACGTCGTCGCGCTGCAGGAAACGAAGCTCCAGGATCCCGACTTCCCGCACGAGACGTTCGCGGCCGCCGGCTACCAGTGCGCGTTCAGCGGTCAGAAGACCTACAACGGCGTGGCACTGCTGTCGCGGCACCCGATGCAGGACCTGGTCCGCGACATCCCCGACTTCGATGACGCGCCGCGGCGCGTGCTCGCGGCGACCATCGGCAAGTTCCGCGTCATCAATCTCTACGTGCCCAATGGGCAGGCGCCGGGCTCGGAGAAGTTCGCGTACAAGCTGCGCTGGCTCGAGGCGCTCACGCGCTGGCTGCAGGCGGAAGCCGCGGCGCATCCCGGCCTCGTCGTGCTCGGCGACTTCAACGTGGCACCCGAGGATCGGGACGTGCACGACCCGGCCGCGTGGGTCGGCAGTGTGCACGTGAGTCCCGAGGAGCGCGCGGCGCTCAAACGCATCACGGACCTCGAGCTCGTCGATGCCTTCCGCCACTTCGAGCAGGCCGAGAAGTCGTTCAGCTGGTGGGATTACCGCCAGGGCGCCTTCCGGCGCAACAACGGCCTGCGCATCGATCTCATTCTCGTCCACAAGCAGCTGCTGCCGACACTCGCGGGCTGCCGCATCGACGTCGAACCCCGCCGCGTCGAGCGCGCCTCCGATCACACCCCCGTGATCGCCACTTTCCAGGGGCTCACGCCCCACTCTTAACGCCGTCGAGGCGACGGCGTCCGTGAAATGAGGATCTGGACCGCCCCCGGTCAAACGCCCGACATGTCGACGCGCTTTACAACCTCGCACCGCCGGACGCGATAACGACTTAACCCGACCGTGACGCAGCTCACGACCGCCTCGCGCCCGGGGTCCCGCCGCTTCACTTCCCCCACCCCCCTGCCTAGACTGCGCCATGTTGTTAGCGCTTCCAGTCCGGGGATTCCGTGCACGCTGAATCGCGTCGCAGCGATTACGACGTGACCGACACGGTCCTCGTGAGCTCGGCTGCCGACGTGCGCGCGGCAATCGAAGAATTGTTCGCGACGGTGTGGCCGAGTCACGCCTTCCCGGCCTTCCCGCACGTCTTCCACGATTTCGATCGCATGTTCTCCGGGCGCATGCCCGGCTACTACGGCGTCGACACGGTCTATCACGACCAGCAGCACACGCTCGACATCACGCTCGCGACCGCGCGGCTCATCGTGGGCCACGAGCTGCAGGTGCCGGAGTCGCAGAGGTTCGGCCCCGAGCGCGCGATGCTCGGCATCGTCGTCGCCGATGACCTGATCACGATGTTCACGGCGTGGGAGCTCACGTCGATCACGTCGTACCTGCTGATCGGCATCCAGCACACGCGAACGACGGCGAGGGCCGCGGCGTTGCACGCCTTGCTCGTGACGTCGGCCGGCGGGCTCGTACTGCTCGCCGGACTCGTCCTCATCGGCGATGCAGCCGGCACGTTCCGGATGTCCGAGCTCCTCTCCGATCCACCCTCCGGGACGGCGGTGACTGTCGGCCTC
>Ga0081455_10002354_pt1 | contig 22571 bp, 24 predicted proteins | sample TabmetS3T2R1_FD_70207 | JGI IMG/M metagenome (GOLD analysis project Ga0081455, IMG submission 70207) | Tabebuia heterophylla rhizosphere microbial communities from the University of Puerto Rico - S3T2R1 | ecosystem: Host-associated > Plants > Roots > Rhizosphere ...
CGATCCTGCGCCGTAGGCTGGCGTATCATGTGCTGCTGTTCGCCGGCTTCAGCCTGTTCTGGACGGCAGTGCCGCTCCTGCTTGCTGGGCCCGGCTTCGGTCTCAGCCAGCACGGCATTGGCCTCTTCGCCTTTGCCGGTGCCGCCGGCGTGGTGACGGCGCCGATCGCCGGCCGCATCGCCGATCGCGGCTGGACACGGCCCGCCACCGGCTGCGCGATCATGCTGGTGATCGCGTCGTTCGCGCTCGCATGGTGGGGCGGCGAGGCGCGTTCGGTGGCGGCGCTGGTCGCGGCGGCGGTGCTGGTCGATGCCGGCCTCGTGCTGAATTTCGTGCTGAGCCAGCGGGCGATCTACGCGCCGAGGCCGGAGAGTCGCGGCCGGATCGGCGGGCTCTTCACGGCCCTGTTCTTCCTTGGCGGCGCGGTGGGCTCGGCGACGGCCGCCTCCAGCTATGTCGCGGGCGGCTGGCCGCTGACGGCTTGCATCGGCCTCGGCCTCGCCGTCCTGGCCCTCCTCCTCTATGTCCGGGAATTCGCAGCCCGATCGGGCTAAAGCACCAAGACTTGCGAATCATTCGCAATCGCGTTAAGGCCGTGGGATCGACCAACGGGAGCCCATGGCCGACAACCGCAGCCTGCTGTCCAGCTTCGCCGAGCATCGCTCGGCCTTGCTGCGCTTCCTGCAACGGCGGCTCGGCAATGCGGCGCTGGCCGAGGATCTGACACAGGAAACCTGGCTGCGGGCGGCCCATGCCCAGGGCGCGGCCGCAATCGACAATCCCCGCGGTTACCTGTTTTCTATCGCCTCCAACCTGGCCCTCGACCATCAGCGCCATGTCGGCCATCGCGTCGAACTGCAGGCCGCGGCCGAGGTCGTCGAGGCGGTGGCCGACCGTCGGCCGTCGCCGGAGAACGTCGTCCTCTATCGCAGCGAGTTCGCGCGCTTGCTGCGGGTGGTCGACCAGCTGTCGCCGCGCTGTCGTGAGGTCTTCGTCCTGGGCAAGTTCGAGGGGCTGAGCCTGGCCGAGATCGGCCAGCGCCTGGACATCAGCCGCAACACCGTGGTGACCCACATGGTCAATGCGCTGACGGCCATCGAGCGGGAGATGGCGTCGGACAAATAGTTGTTACCGACTCACGCCAGGTCGCGTCTCGAGCGTCTAACGGATAAGGAAGACACGATCGGCGGACCATCCGCCGCGGAGCATCATGTCGGATCAAGTCCGGGACCCGCTGATCGAGGAGGCGTTGCGCTGGCTGGTCGTGCTGCGCGATCCGTCCGCCGACGAAGCCGATCGTCGGGCCTTTGATCTGTGGTGCGCCGCCGATCCAGCGCATGAGGCGGCGTGGCGACGGGCTCAGGAGGTCTGGACGCGCGCCGACATCCTGGCGCCTGCAATGCAAGGCCGGACGTCATCGCCGCCCGTCCGTCGCTGGAACCGGCGACGCTGGTTGCAGGTGGCAGCCGTGAGCGCCGTGGCGATCCCGGTCGGCCTTCTGCTCATCCGCTCCAACTTTTTTGCCGACTTCCGCACGGCCGCCGGCCAACGTCGCACGATCAATCTTGGAGATGGCTCGACCGTCGAGCTGGCAGGGGCCAGCGCGCTGTCGGTCTCCTTCAGTGCTGAGAGCCGTCGTCTTCGGCTTGTCGCGGGCGAGGCCTTCTTCGACGTGGCGCCTGAGGCACGGCCCTTCCTGGTCGAGGCCGGCGCGGGCCGGGTCGGCGCGCTTGGCACAGCCTTCGATATCAAGCTCAATGAGGGCTCGGTGACCGTGGCAGTGTCGAAACACCGCGTCTCGGTTTCGATCGACGGAAGCCCCGGCACGATCGTCGAGCAGGGACAGGTCGTGCGCTACACCGCGACGCGAATCGAGCCGGCACAAGCGGCCGACCTCGGCAAGATCGAAGCCTGGCGGCGCGATCGCCTGATTTTCCAGGATGCACCTCTCGGCGAGGTGATCGCCGATCTCGAACGCTGCCGCGGCGGCCGAATCGTGCTCACCGATGCGCGCCTGCGCGCGATGCCGGTGACGGCCGTGTTCGACGCCCGACAAACCGATGCGGCGTTGGCCACCATCGCCGGCACGCTGCCCATCCGCGTGCGCCGGTTCACCGATTTCCTGGTCGTCCTCTCGCCAAGGGACTGAGTCCCTGCCAGCCTTCGCAAAGAAATTTGCGATCGGCCTCATGCTCTTTTCGTCCTGATCCGTCCTAGGGGCGAGAGGGACGGGTATGAGTTCGGTGGAGAAGGCCGCCCAGGTGGCGTGGGCGGGAGCTGCAGTTTTTTGCTTTGTGATGACTCCGACGGTCATTGCACGTGCGGACACGACATCCGTTTCGAGCGAGGCGCGCACCGCGACGCGGGCCTTCGACATCGCGCCACAGCCGCTGGCCTCGGCGCTGATCCGCTTCAGCGAAACCACCGGCGTCCAGCTCTTCTTCGATGCTTCGATGGCCCGCGATCTGCAATCGCCGGGCGTGACGGGGACACTTACAGCGCAGGATGCGCTTGGCCGCGTGCTGTCGGGAACCGGTCTCAGCTACCGCTTCACCAACGCAACGACCGTCACCTTGCAGAAGGAAGCGGCAGCGTCAGGTCGTTCGGCTGGTGCGGTCCAGCTCGAGCCCGTGGTGGTCCAGGGCACGCGCCCGGAAACCGCAACCGGCCCCGTAAACGGGTTCGTCGCCCATCAAAGTGCTACGGCGACCAAGACCGATACGCCGCTTCTGGAAACACCGCAGGCCGTCACCGTCATCGGTCGCGACCAGATGCAGGCGCAGAACGCGCAGACAGTGAGCGCCGCGGTCCACTATGCGCCCGGCGTCGCCAGCAACTCCGTCCCCGTCGATTCCCGCTATGACTGGATCCGCGTGCGGGGGTTTGCGGTCCCGGTCTATCTCGACGGCATGCTGTTGCCGACCGATCCGTCGCGCTTCGCCCAGATGCGTGTGGATCCGCTGGGACTCGAGCGAATCGAGATCCTGCGCGGTCCCTCCTCGGCGATCTATGGCCAGGTCCCCCCGGGTGGCCTGCTGAACCTGGTCAGCCTGCGGCCGCCCAGCGAGCCCGTCCATACGATCGAACTGCAGGGCAACAGCTTTGGCAACATGCAGGCCGGCTTCGATGTCGGCGGTCCGCTGACCGAGGACGGGCAGTTTCTCTATCGCCTGACTGGTCTCCTCCATCGCGGCGGCACGCAGATCACCTATTCGGACGACAACCGGAACATGATCCAGCCGGCGTTCACGTGGCGTCCGGACTCGAATACGAGCCTGACCTTGCTTGGCTCATTCCAGAACGACTGGGCGGGCTTTGGCAACCAGTTCCTGCCGGCCCAGGGAACGCTGTTGTTCAATCCCAATGGCATGTTGCCGATGAACGCCTTCGTCGGCGATCCGAACTACAATAACTTCACACGTACCCAGTACTGGGTTGGCTATCAGTTCGAGCATCGTTTCAACGACGCAATAACGGTTCGCCAGAACCTGCGCTATGCCTCGGTCGACTCCGGGACCGAGGCGTATATCGGTGCGGGGTTACAGCCCAATCTGACCACGCTCAATCGCGTCGCCTATCTCGTTCCGCAGGCGGCGCAGAACTTCACCATGGACAACCAGGCGCAGGTGAAGGTCGCCACGGGTCCGCTGTCGCACACGCTGTTGCTAGGCTTCGACTACGTTCATTCCGGTGTCCAGACCCAGACGGGAATTGGGCCGGCGCCGCCGCTGCAGAACATGTTCAATCCGGTGTTCGGCCAGCCGGTGACGGTGCCCAACATCACCATCAGCACCTCGCAACGGCAGAATCAATACGGCCTCTATCTGCAGGACCAGATCGCGCTCGACCATTGGCGGCTGACCTTGAGCGGTCGCCACGACTGGGTCGATGCCGCGACACAGGATTACATGGCGCATACGACGGCGACGCAGACCACGACCGCTTTCTCCGGTCGCGCCGGCCTGAATTATGTTTTCGACTTCGGCCTGTCTCCCTATGTGTCCTACTCGACGTCGTTCCAGCCGACGATCGGCACGACGTTCGATGGCACACCGTTCCAGCCGACACGTGGCCAGCAATATGAAGTCGGCTTGAAATATCAGCCGCCGGACAGCGGCCTCTCGGCCAGCCTTGCTGCCTATCGGCTGACCCAGCAGAACGCGCTGACCGTTGATCCAGCGCATCCGGGCTTCAGTGTGCAATCGGGCGAAGTGACGGCGCAAGGGATCGAATTCGACGTCGCCGCTACGCTGCCGCGCGGCGTCAATATCGTCGGTTCCTACAGCTATACCGACGCCCGGGTGACGCAGAGCAACGGCCCCGATCTCGGCAAGCAGCTCACCTCCGTTCCGCAGCATCAGGGATCGCTGTGGTCCAATGCCGTACTCCAGGAGGGACGCCTGCGCGGCCTCGGCTTCGGGGCAGGCTTTCGCTACATCGGCGCGAACTATGGCGATACGACCAACACGCTTTTGCTGCCGGGCTATGTCGTGGTCGATGCCATGCTGAGCTATGAGCTCGGTGAGCTCAATCCGAAGCTCGAGGGCGCCAAGCTCGCGCTCAATGCCTCGAATCTGATGGACACGCGCTATGTCGCCCTTTGCAGCAGCGCGTCTGCCTGCTTCTACGGGGCGAGCCGCCAGGTGAGCCTCACGATGCGCTATAGCTGGTAGGCCCCGGTGTCGACGAAGTCGCTCAAGGTCTGGTATCGCGTCCACAAGTGGACCAGCCTCGTCTGCACGCTGTTCCTGCTGCTGCTTTGCCTCACCGGTCTGCCGCTGATCTTCGAGGACGAGATCAATGTCTGGACGGGCGCGACCGTGGAGCCGAACGAGGCGGCACCTGGCGCGCCAGTCGTCAGCATTGACCGCTTCATCGAGGATGCCCGCCGGCGGCTGCCCGACGACACGGTCACGTTCGTCTCCCGCGATCGCGATTCGCCTGCCTGGTTCGTTGGCATGGCCAAGACCATGACCGCGCCGGAACCGACGGCGGTCTTCAAATACGACGCGCACACCGGCACGATGATCCACGATATTCCGCAGCGCCAGGGCCTCATGTTCACGATCCGCGCGCTGCATGTCGATCTGTTTGCGGGCCTGCCCGGCACGCTGTTCATCGGTGCGGTCGGCCTCTGCTTCCTGGCCTCGATGGTGTCGGGGATCGTTCTGTACGCCCCCTTCATGCGCAAGCTCAACTTCGGGACCGTGCGAGCCGCGAAGGCGCCGCGCGCGCGCTGGCTCGACCTGCACAACCTGCTGGGTATTGCCACGGCCGCCTGGCTGCTGGTCGTGGCCGTCACCGGCACCATCAACACCTTGACCCTGCCGCTGCTTGGGCTGTGGCAGGGCACGGAACTTGCCGACATGACGAAAGCCTGGCGTGGGCAACCGCCGCCCTCGACCCTGAGCTCGGCGCAGCGCGCCGCGGAGACGGCGCGGGTGGCCGTGCCTGATATGGACGTGGCGTTCCTTGGCTTTCCCGGTGGTCTCTTTTCGACGCCACATCACTACATGGTGTTCATGCGCGGCGACACGACTTTGACCTCGCGTCTCCTGAAGCCCGTGATGATCGATGCCGAGACCGGCGCGCTGACCGACAGCCGGACCCTGCCCTGGTATCTGACGGCGATCCTGCTCGCCCAGCCGCTCCACTTCGGCGACTACGGCGGCATGCCGCTCAAGATCATCTGGGCGCTGTTCGACCTGGTGGCGATCGTCGTGCTGGGCAGCGGTCTCTACCTCTGGCTGGCGCGACGACGCACGCCGATCGAGTCCCACATCGCCGAGATCGAGCGTTTGACCTCATGACCGCTGTACGCCTCTGGAAATGGCCGCTGGTCCTGGCGGTTCTCACGGTCTTCGGCCTGCTGGCGGCGCTGTTGGGGCAAGACGCCATTTGGTGGGTCGCGTCCTGGGCGACGCTCGCGGCGCCGCTGGCTGTCATTGTGCTTTGTGTCCTGCGGTCCTGATCGGGACTTCGGGTCAATCTTTCTCGGGCACGATCGATGGTGCTACCGGCTGATCGGCACTGGGCCGCGGGGGCTCGGCCGGTGGCGTGGGCGGTGGAGGAGGATTCCTTGGCAGGAAGGCCGCGACGGCGGCGGCCGTAGCCTTGGGATCCTCTTCCATCGGCGCATGCCCGAGCCGGGAGAAGATCGCAAGCTTGGCGCCCTTGATGTCGTTCTGGAAACGATAGGCGTCGTTTACCGGAAGCTGCTGGTCCTTGGCGCCCCAGATGATGAGGGTGGGCACGTCGAGATGCCGCAGCGTCGTCGGATCGAGCGGCTCCTGCGTGCGAAGCCGTTGCAGCGTCGCCGGGCGATTGCCGGGAAAGCGCTGCAGGTCGCTGTAACGCTGAAGCCGCTCGGGCGTCACCATCGCGGGATCTGCATAGGTTTCCCTAAGCGCCCGTTGCACCGTCGACTCGGGCTTGAAATAGATGCCGATATCGCTCAGTAGCCCCAGGTGGGCGAGCCGTGTCGACAATGCCGCTCCGCCGCCGCCGGCATAGCCCGACGAATCGACCAGGATCAGATGTGTGACGCGCTCCGGCCGCGTGGCGGCAAAGCTCCAGGCAACGGCGCCGCCCATCGACTGGCCGGCGATCGCGAACCGATCGAGATGCAGCGCATCGGCCAGCACCTCGATGAAATCGGTGTAGGCCTCGATCGTATAATCGCCGCGCGGCCAAGGTCCGGTGAGGCCGTGTCCCGGCAGATCGACCGAGATCAACCGCAGCCTGTCCTTGAGTTCGCCGACCCAACCCTCCCATACCTGCAGCGATCCCAGCGAGCCGTGGATCATCAGAAGCGGCATGGCATCGGGCTTGCCTTCGTCTCGCACATGGGCGCGTACGCCGCCGACATCGACAAACCTCGACTGCGCATTGGCATAGCGCTCGACCAGCAGCTCACGCGGCAGGTTGGGCCGATAGGCCCACAGCATCACGCCTGCGATCGCGCCCAGCGCAAACAGAAGGTAGAGCGCCCACGGCCGAGGCCGTGCTTCAGCGCGGCGGCGGCGGTGAGGCATGGTCGGCACCTGGGATGGACCCGTCGCCGGCCAGCCGGCCGGCAAGCTTGTCGAGGTCGCGCACCCTGAGTTCGGGTACGGGGCGAGGGTCGATGATCTTCTCCTCGACCAGTCGAGCCAGCAGGTCGCGATTGAGGTCGTTGTTGACGACAACCCGGTCGGCGAGCTGCGACACGAACACGAACAGCTCGAAGTCGAGCCCGGCGGTCGTCATCCGCAGGAAGCGCACGATCGGCGCCGGCACGCGCAGCACCCGCGAATGCGCCAGTGCTGTTTCGCGCAGGATGGTTTCCAGCTTCGTCACATCGGTGGCGAGCCCGACCGTAAGCGAGATCTCGATGCGGCTCGAGGTGTCGGAATAGGTCCGGTTGATCACCGGATTCTGCAGGAACAGGCTGTTGGGCACGATCACATGCGTGCGCTGGAACGTCTCGATCTCGGTAGCGCGGATATTGATGCGGCGCACGAAACCTTCGTGACCGTTCACCGACACCCAGTCGCCGGCCTTCACCGGCCGCTCCAGCAGCATGATTACACCCGAGATCACGTTGTTGGCGATGTTCTGCAGGCCAAGACCGATTCCGACCGACAGCGCGCCCAGCACGATCGCGAGGTTGGTGAAGTCGATGCCGAGTGCGGTCACGCTGATCAGGATGGCGATGATGACCCCGGCGTAGTTCAGGCCGGCATCGATCGTCTGGCGCAGCGGCAGCGGTGCATCGACGGTCGGCATCACTCGGTCGCGCACGATGCTGCGCACCAGGCGCAGCAGCAGCATCGCAAGCCCGAAGGTCAGGATCGCCATGCCGATGTTTTCGAGCGAAATGCGCACGCCGCCGATCTGCACACCGTGCAGCAATTGCCCGAAGCCGTTCAGGATGGCGTCGATGTCGACGCTCCAGGCGGCGGGAATGCCGATGCCGAGCAGCACCACCAGCATGAAGTCGATCAGCAGCAGCGCAATGTTCTGGCCGCGCAGCGTGGCGTCGGCGGGCAGGCCGAAGCGCCGCCGCACCCAGCGGCCGGTTGCAGTCTCGGGCGCTGCCGCGGCGTCGAGAAGATCGCCGCATAGTCGATGTGCCAGCAGCGCCAGCGCCAGCAGCAGGCAGGTCGAGGCGAGCGCCGAGTGGATGTGCGAGGCGAGCGTGGCGTAGCCCAACAGAGCGAAGATGATCGACGATAACACCGCAGCCGACAGCGCAAGCCGCGCCACCGACCACCAGGTGCCTCCCACCATCGATGGCAGCTCCGATCCCTCGGTGCGCACTGCCTGCCAGGCGCGATCGGACATGGCGGGCAGCGTAAGCAGGGCGACCGTCGTGGCCAGCACAAGCGCTCCCACGGCGTGCACGGCCTCCCGGTCGCCGCCTTGCGTCAGCGCCACGAAAACGAAGTCGACGAAGAGGCCGATTGCCATCAGCCGGCGCAGCGCCGTCGACAGCTGCTGGGCACTTGCATCGGTGAACGCGAGCACACGCCAGGCCGGGCGATGCGGTGCGAGCGAGGTCGCGGTGAGCCCGACAACAAGCAGAAAAGAAATCACGCGGTTGATCAGCTCGGGCAGCAGATTGTCGATTGGTGCCGGCGGATGGCTGGCGGCCAGCAGCTTGCCGATCAGCCAGACCGCCAGGATCGGCACCAGGACGAGGCCGACACCATCGATGGCGGCAGCGATGGTGCGATCGCGCTGCCCCGGCTCGGTGGCCTCGCCGCGTCCGAAGCGCTGGCGAAGCCAGCGGCCGATCCACCAGAGCGCGATGGTCACCAGTGCCCAAAGCGCCAGCGGCGAGAGATCCTCGTCGCCCGACTGAAAGGACGACAGCCCCTCCCGACCCCAACTCGCCATCGCTCCTGAAAGCATTCGGATGGCCGACATGAATTCCGGTCCAATGCGCCGCCAGGCATCAGGCGAGAGCGGCGAGAGGCCGCGGTGCAGCAGCGTCTGCAGCACGACCTGGCCACGCAGCTTGGTCAGGCGGTCGAGAAGCTGGTCAGCGCGGGCGATGATCACCTCGCATTGCTTGACCCGGCTCTCGCTCACGGTGGCTTGCTCGGTCAGCCGATCGCGCTCGGCCTTCACCGCGCCCGTATCGGGCGGCTGGTCGGTGCCGGTCTGTGGCTCGAGCGGCGCCAGCAGCTTCTTTGTGTCGGCGAGGTCGTTGCGCGCCAGTGCCGCCGCTGCGGCCGCGGCCGCTCGCACGTCTATGGTCTGCTCGCGCAGGGAATCGATCTCGCTCGCCTGGATGTCGGCCTGGTCGGCGCGGTCGCCGATCCGGTCGAGCTGCCGGGTCCACAGGCTCACCAGCTGCGAGAACGGCCGCTGCGGCGGCGTCCCGGCCTGGGCAAGTGCAGGCTGGACGAATGCGGCCACGCCAATGCACAGCACGAGCATCAAGCAGGCCAGGCGAAAGGCGCCTTTCATGACCTTTTCCCTAGCACGGGTATCGGAGGGAAGTCCCCAGAATGGACCTTTTTTAGGGAGAGATGGCCACCGGCCGCAGGGCGGCCTCAGGGCAGGAACGTTGACAGTATCGACATGACGCGGAACCTTGCGCGGCGAAAAAGTCGATCTCAGGAAGGAAATAAGGCAATGGCCGAGCAAGGTGGCGTGGGCGAAGTCCGGATAAAACCTGATCGGCTGCATGCCTTTACAGTCGCGCTCTGCCGTGCCGACGGGAGCTCTGCGGAGGAGGCAAAGCTCGTCGCCGACCACCTGGTTCTCGCAAACCTGTTCGGCCATGACAGCCACGGCGTCGGCATGATGCCGGCCTATATCCAGAACACCAACACCGGCCGTTGCGTCCGTAACCATCATGCAAAGATTATCCGCGACAATGGCGCGGTTATTGTGATCGACGGCGGGACTGGCTATGGCCAGGTCATCGCCAAGGAAGCGATGGATATCGGCATCGAGCGGGCGAAAAAACACGGCGTCTGCGTCGTCGGCCTCACGAATTCCCACCACATCGGGCGCATTGGCCATTGGGCCGAACAGTGCGCGCGAGCGGGTCTCGTCAGTACTCATTGGGTGAACGTGCATGGCCACAAGTCGCTGGTGGCGCCGTTCGGTGGCGCCGAGCCGCGTTTCACCACCAATCCCTACTGCACGGCGGTGCCGCGCAAGGGCCGGGAGCCGATCGTGCTCGACTTCGCGACCAGCCAGGTGGCGATGGGCAAGGTGCGCGTGGCCAACAACAAGAAGGTGCAGATGGATCCGGGCCTGCTGATCGATGCCGACGGCAAGGCCACCACCGAGCCCGGCGTCATGTACAACCCGCCCTTCGGCGCCATCCTGCCGTTCGGCCTGCACAAGGGCGGCGGGCTCGCCGTGATCTGCGATCTGCTGGCCGGTGCAGTGACCGGCGGCCGCACGCACAGCCCGCGCACCATCAAGAAGGATGGCCACGACATCATCAACAACATGCTGTCGATCATCATCGATCCGGAGGCGATGGGCGGCACCGCGTTCTTCGAGGACGAGGTCGAGACCTTCATTCAATGGGTGAAGTCCGCGAAGCCGCAGCCCGGGGTTGCCGAGGTACTGGTGCCCGGCGAACCCGAGCGCGCGCGCAAGCTCGACCGCGAGAAGAACGGCGTGCCGATCGACGGCACCACCTGGCAACAACTGATCGACGTCGCGCGCAAGGTGCGGCTCAATGATACGGAGATACCGCACGTCGCTTCGGCCTGAGGCGGCGGACGGAGAGAGGGAGACCGATCATGGCCAAGATGAAGCTCTACTACTCGCCCGCCTCGCCCTATGCCCGAAAAGTGCGGGTGGTGGCCATCGAGACCGGCCTCGACAAGAAGATCGACATGGTCAACGTGGCCCTGTCGCCGGTGACACCCAATGCCGATGTCGACAAGCACAATCCGATCGGCAAGATCCCGGTGCTCTCGGTCAAGGGCATGGATCTGTTCGATTCGCCCGTGATCTGCGAGTACCTCGACAACCAGCACAAGGGCCGCAAGCTCTTTCCCCGCAAGGGACGCGACCGCTGGGTGGCGTTGCGCCAGCAGGCGATGGGCGACGGTCTCCTCGATGCCGCTTTGCTCGCCCGCTACGAAGGCTTCCTGCGGCCGGAGGAAAGGCGCTGGGCCGACTGGAGCAAGGGCCAGATGAAGAAGATCGATGGCGTGCTGGGCCAACTCGAAGCCGAGACCAAGGCGCTGAAGGGCAAGCCCACCATCGGCACCATCTCGGTAGCCTGCGCGCTGGGTTATCTCGACTTCCGCTTCCCGACCTTCGATTGGCGGGCCAAGCATCCCAAGCTCGCCAAGTGGTTCACCGCGACAGGCAAGACGGCGTCGATCAAGGCGACAGTGCCACCGCCAGGTTGAGCCAATGGCCCTCACGGCCGACGAGATCATCGCCCGACTCGGGCTGCAGCCGCATCCCGAGGGCGGTCACTATCGAGAGACGTTCCGCGCCGTCGACCAGCCGAGGGGCGCCAGCACCGCGATCTACTTTCTGCTGAAGGCAGGCGAGCGCTCGCACTGGCATCGCGTCGATGCCGACGAGGTCTGGCATCATTACGCCGGCGCGTCGCTCGAATTGTCGCTGAGCGATGATGGCCACAAGGTGCAGCACCTGCGATTGGGCAGCGATTTCGCCGTCGGCGAGTTGCCTCAGGCTGTCGTGCCGCGTCATGTCTGGCAGGCGGCGCGTTCGCTCGGCCAGTGGACGCTCGTCGGCTGCACGGTGGCGCCCGCCTTCGACTTCAAGGGCTTCGAATTGGCGCCGCCCGGCTGGGAACCGTCATAGGCCTCGACGTTTCCACATCTCGCGCGAAGCAAGAACGGCACCGGCCGTGACGAGCAGCGCTGCCAGCAGCAAGGCGCTGGTCGGTTGCGCCATTCCGGATACGATCAGCAGTGCCGTCGACAGGATCGGTGCAGCGTAACTCAATGCGCCAAGCGCGCGGATATCGCCACGCTTCACGGCATGGTCCCAAAGATAGAACGCCGCGCCCGCTGGGCCGAGGCCAAGCGCTGCCACCGCCAACCAAGCCTGCGCCGTCGTCGGCCATACAGTGGTCTCGAACAACAGATGGCAGATCAGCGAGAGCAGGGAGGCTGCAGCACAAAAAGCGGCGATCGCATCGGTCGGTGTCTCGCCGAAGCGGCGCGACAGCACAGAATAGAGCGACCAGGTGAAAGCGCAGCCAAGCGCCAGCAGGTAACCGGCGAGGTGGGCTCCGGCGAAGCTTGCGCCGCGCTCGAACGCGAGCAGGGCGACGCCCGCAAAGCCCAGGAACGCCCCCAGCAAATGCGTCCAGCCGAGCGCCTCGCCGGCCAGCGGTGCGGCCAGCAGCACGATCAGGAGCGGCCAGAGGTAGTTGACCAGATTGGCTTCGGCCGGCGGGGCCAGCTGCAGCGCCGCAAAGTAGAGCGCGTGGTAGCCGAACAGGCCGCCCACGCCCAGAAACCATACCTGCCCCGGCCAGCGGAAGAGATTCCGCCACGCCATGTTGCGAAACCGGGCACGGGCAATGCCGATCGCGGCGGCGATGGCAAAGGTCATGGCCACCATCTGGAAGGGCGGGATCGGACCCGCCAGAACCGAGAGCGTGGCAAGGGCGCCCCACAGCACGACTGCTCCCAAGCCAGCGGCCATGGCGCGGCGGCGATCGGTGCCGGCAATCGTCATGGCTCGCGCATGGAGAAGGCCTCTTACCCCTGTTGAGCACCGGCCGAGGCCGATGGGATGCATGCGCCGTCTTTCATGGTTACCATGCCATGACAACAGGGACGGCATGATCTTTCGCCCAACGAATCCATTGAGTCACCGGCTCGCGCGCCTGGCTTTTCTGCTGGCGTGCCTGTCGGCGCCTGTCGTGGCGATTGCCGGTCCGCTGCACCGCTATCTCGGCCTCGACCGCAACCTCGCACTGGATGTCTTTCGCTTCGGCTTCTATATCGCCGCCGCGGCCATCGCGCTCGCCCTTGCGACCATCCTGCCGACCCGGCCGGGCGATCGCCGCCGCGGCTTTGTCGCCGCTGTCCTGGCGCTGGTGATCGGCGTCGGTGCGGCCTGGGCGCCGCTTGCCTGGCTGAGTCACGCCTATCGCGCCCCCGATCTCACCGACATCACGACCGATACCGAGGACCCGCCCAAGCTGGTCGTGACGCTGCAGATGCGGCAGGGGGCGACCAACGTCCCTGCGTATCCGGGCCAGGCCGCGGCCGAGCTGCAGCACGCGATCTATCCCGATCTCACGCCGATCCGGCTGGCGGTGCCGCCGAGCGAGGCCTTCAGGCGCGTCGATCGCGTGGCGTCGGAGATGGGATGGGAGATCGTCGCCCGGGCGCCCAACGATGGCCGGCTCGAGGCGATCGCGACCAGCCCCTGGTTCGGCTTTCGCGACGATATCTCTGTCCGCGTCAGGCGCGACGGCGCGTCCGGCAGTCGGGTCGATATCCGCTCCAAGAGCCGTACCGGAACCTCTGACCTCGGCGTCAATGCCGAGCGCATCCGGACCTTCGCCAAGCTCCTGCTGGCGGAAAAATAATCAGGCGCCGTTGCCGTTGAGCGGCAGCGAGAACTGGAAGGTCGTCCCGTCGGCCCCGCTTTCGGACAGCACGATCTCGCCGCCATGCGCCCGTACCAGGTCGCGGGCGATCGCAAGGCCCAGGCCCGCGCCGCCCGCACGTCCACCTGTCGTGAACGGCCGGAAGAGCTGGGCGGCGACATCGGGCGGCACGCCGCAGCCATTGTCGGTGACGTCAACCAGCAGATAGCCGCCGCGCGGGCGGGCGGAGACGCTCACGGCCGTTGCCCCGGCGTCGAAGGCGTTGCGCCCCAGATTGACCAGCACGCGGTAAAGCAGGTCTCGGTCGGCCCGTACCCGCTGCTCGCCGACCAGGGCATTGGTCCAGTTGCGCAATACGTTGGGGTCGCTCTCCTCGCCCTGTTCCTGCAGCGCCACGCCGACCTCATCGACCAGATCGGCGAGATCGAACTCGGCCAGCCGGGGCATCGGACGATCACGCACATACTCGATCGCCTCGCTCGCCAGCCGCGTCGCGCGATCGATCGTGTTCAAGATGGTGGGTGCCAGCTTGCGCGTGCGCTCGTCGTCGCTGCGCGCCAATCGGTCCGACAGCAGGCGTGCCGTCGACAACATGTTGCGCAGATCGTGATTGATCTTGTTCGACGCCGCCCCCACCTCGGCCAGTCGCGTTTTCTGCCGCAGCGACGCGCGCAGCTCGCGCTGCAGGTTGCGGAATTCCCGGTCGACGACGCCGATCTCGTCGTCGCGGCCGGTCGGCGGCCGCTCGTTGCCGGCCTCCTCGGGCGCGCGGCGGAAGGCAATCATGTCCTCGGACAGACCCTGCAACGGCCGGATCACCAGCCAGCGCAGAGCGAGGTAAAGCAACGAAGCGGTGAACAGCGCGATGATCAGCGACAGCACCAGCATGCGGCCGGCATAGCCGTACATCGCAATGCGCATCGGCAGTTCGTCGACCACGATCCAGACCATCGCATGCGGCAGGCGCATCGATTCGCCGCCGACGCGGATGTAGTGGGCGCCGTCGCGCGTCATGGCCGCGAGCGCGTCCCAGATGAGACCGAGCGCGCCGCGCTCCATCAGGTTGAAGCTCGGCATGTCAGGGCGCGGGGCGATGTTCAGCAGCGCGCGCTTGGGCTTGTTGGGCTCGACCAGCACCACGGCGTCGACGCGGGCATTGTTGAGAAGAGCGCGCTTTACCTCTTCCGTGACCATGTTGTCCGGTGTCGCGTCGAGGGCCAGCGCCGCCAATGTGCCGCTTTCGATCAGCTGCTCCAGATAGACCATGCGAAAGCGCGCGATCGACGGCAGGAACAGCAGCACTTCCGCTGCCATCACGGCGGCCACGACGAGGCCCATGATGCGCCACGAAAGCCCGAAGCTCGGCAGCAGCGTACGGCTCTGGCGCGCCGAGCGCGCCTGGACGGTGATGTCGGCAGCCATGACGGGCGGATTTTATCGAAGAGTGCCGGCCTGGCCTAGCCACCGCTCCGGGACTCTTTGCCGTCCCCTGTCCTCACGGCGACGATCCCCACAGCAACAGGCCCTCCGGCACGGGCGGAGGGCCTGTTCCTCGAGCCGCTGTGTGTGGAGGCAGGGGCGGCTAGAGGACCTTACCGCCAGAAGCGGTGCAGGCGGTGGCGTCCTTTGCCTCGGTGAAACCCTGGCCCTTGCAGGCATTCTGACCCTTGCAGGCGTTCGTCGTGCTCTTGCACGCGCTCTGGCCCTTGCAGGCGTTCGCGCCCTTGCAGTGCACGCCCTCGGCATGCGCTGCGGTGGCGAAGCTGCCGGCGGCGAAGATCGAGATCGCGGTGGCGACGAGAGCTTTCCTGGTCATTACTAATCTCCCTGCGGTGAAGACATGCCCGGAACGGGCAGGAGAGACTCTACGAAGGACTGCGGTACTGCGGCCAATCAAGGTTCGGCGACTGCGAAAACACGCCGGGTCAACTTCCGGTGAAGTTCGTTATTTTGTAGCAGATGTTCCAGAATCGTGGTTCATTTCATCATGGCACGCTCCAAGGCCTTCGATGAGGATCGCGCGATCGATGCTGCCGTCGATTGCTTCTGGACGCATGGCTACGAAGCCACGTCGGTGCGTGACCTTGCCCAGGCGATGGGGATTGGCGGCGCCAGCCTCTACAACGCCTACGGCGACAAGCGCGAACTGTTCGTGCTGTCGTTGGAGCGCTACGCCAACCGCTCGATGCGCGAGCGGATCGCCCGGATCGAGAATCGCCATCCGCCGCGACAGGCAATGGCTGCTTTCCTGGGCGAGATCATCAGCCGGTCCGCCAACGATCCCGATTGCAAGGGTTGCCTGCTGGTGAATTCGGCGCTCGACGTCGCGTCACGCGATGCCGGGCTCAGCAAGGCGGTGGCGGCCTATCTCGGTGAGATCCGAGCTTTCTTTCGACGCAGCCTCGAAGCGGGCCAGCGGACCGGCGAGATCGCCGAGACTGTCGATAGCGATGTTGTTTCCGCCCATCTCCTGGGCGTCGTGCTTGCCGTTCGCGTGCTCGCCCGCACGGGCGCGAAACGCAGCCTGCTGGAAAGCGTGGCGCAGCCCGCGCTCGACCTGATCGAAAGGCCGGCAAAAGCGCGCCGACCGCGCAACCGCTCCAGAATTGTGAACTGAGTCATCGAACGAAGAGAAGGCAAGCCCATGGTGAAGCGCCTCGACGACCTGCCGGAGGTAGAAGCGAACCATCTCCGTCGGGTCGAATGTCCGACCTACGACGATACTCCTCTGCTCGGCGGCAAACCGCTGGCCGAGCGGCGCGTGGCGATCATCTCGACTGCGGGCTTGCATCGGCGTGGCGACCGGCCGTTTCGGCCGGGCGACGGCAGCTACCGCGTCATCCCTGCCGAAACACCGGCCCGCGATCTGGTGATGAGCCACATCTCGGTCAATTTCGATCGCACCGGCTTTCAGCAGGATTCGAACGTCGTCTTTCCGATCGACCGGCTGCGCGAGCTGGTGGCCGATGGCGCTGTGGGATCGATGGCGTCGGTGCACTATTCCTTCATGGGCGCCTTCCCTCCCGACGCGGCCAAGCCGCATGCCCAGCATCTCGCCGGCCTCCTGAAGGCCGACAAGGTCGACGCCGCCCTGCTCGTCCCGGTTTGACCCGCCTGCACGCGCGCCGTGGGCGCGCTCGGTCATTTCCTGGAGCGTGAGGGTATCGCCACGACCGGCATCAGCCTGGTACGCGAGCATACGGAGAAGGTGCGGCCGCCGCGGGCGCTCTGGGTGACGTTTGAGCTGGGCCGCCCGCTCGGTCAGCCGGACGATCCGCCGTTCCAGCGGCGTGTCGCGAAGGCGGCCCTCGATCTGCTGGCGCGCATCGACGGTCCGCTGATCGCCGACTATCCCGAGGATGTGACGGAGGAGGCCGACTTCACCGGCTGGGCCTGCCCAATCAGCCTTGCGCCAACGCAGGTCGATTCGCTGGGTGCAGAAATCGATCGTCTCGCGACCTGGCACGATCGCGCCGTCGCCGCACGAGGCCGCAGCACGGTGGGTGTCTCCGGCCTCGACATGCCGTCAGCCGGCGCGCTGGTGGACGGGGCGCTGGCTGGCAGCCTGCCGCCCGCGCAACCGCTCAAGGAAGCGATCGACGATCTCAAGGCCTACTATCTCGAGGCGGCGTCGGCCTTTCCCGATTCCGGCACCGACCGGATGCGCAAGGAATGGTTCTGGAGCGAGACCCGGCTGGGCGAGGTCCTGCTCGCGTTGCAGCCGAAGCTCGCGGCCAGCGACGATCCACAGCACAAGATCCTCGGCAATCTCACCCTGATCCCGGCGCTGGAGCGCCATAGGCTTGCGAAGCGTTAGGTTCGCGCGCTCGGATCGGTCGCCGTGAAACTTGGCCGCGCTCCGACCGACGACCACCAGTCAACCAGGCGCGGGGAGCGGGCCAGCAACGCCGCTCCCTCGGGCGCCTGAACGAAGTAGGCGATCATCGCGCCAAGATGCAGGTCGGCGAGCGAGAGCGCTGGCCCAACGAGGAAGGCATCGCCTGACGCGAGCCTTTCCAGCGCGCCCAAAACCCTCGGTGCGATGGCGAGGCCCTTGGCGATCTCCGCCTCATCAGCCGGTTGGCCCAGGCGGGGTCGGATCACGCGATGGGCGAAGACCTGGCGCACCAGCGGCCAATAGGCATAGGCGTCGACCACGCCGATGATCTGGTCCATGCGTGCCAACGCCTGGCCACCGGCGGGCTGCAACGGCGGGCCGGGAAAGGTGCGGTCGATATAGCGGGTGATGGCGGCGGTCTCGTAGAGCGTAAAGCCGTCATGGACCAGGACTGGCACGCGACCGAAGGGATGGAGCTCGAGATAGGCGGATGGCAGATCGGGCGCGAAGGGGTTCACCTCAACCCGCTCATAGGCGACACCTTTCTCGACCAAGGCGAGGCGGGCAATGCGCAGGTAGACGCTCAAATGGTAGCCGTGCAGAACGACGCTCATGGGCCATCCTAGCCCGCCTCCAGATGGTCGACGCAGCGTTGACTCAGGCCCGGCTGCCGCTTATTACCCACGCCCACAGAATTTCGCCCCCGTGCAGCGCGCGGGGGCTTGTGTTTGAAGGAGTTGCGTCATGAAACGCACCTATCAGCCGAGCAAGCTGATCCGCAAGCGGCGGCATGGCTTCCGGTCCCGGATGGCGACGGTGGGCGGCCGCAAGGTCATCGCCAACCGCCGCAGGTCGGGCCGCAAGCGCCTGTCAGCCTAACACCAGGCACCTTCCCTTGGCCCCGGCACGCCCCGGGCGTCTTCCCAATCGCAGGGATTTCCTGCGCGTCCAGGCCGGGCGCCGCTGTGCCATGCCCGGCTTCGTGCTCCAGGTGGCTCCCGCGCCGAAAAACCTGGTGCGGCCGGTGGTCAGGGTCGGCTTCACCGTCAGCCGCAAGGTCGGCAATGCGGTCGAGCGCAATCGCGTCCGCCGCCGGCTGCGCGAGGTTGCCCGCCTGGTGATCCCGGTTCGGGGTCTAGTCGATCTCGACTACGTTCTGGTCGGCCGGCAGGGGGCATTGCGGCGCGACTTCACCGCCCTTCAGACCGACCTGGTCGAGGCCCTGAAGCGATTGAAGGCGCTGGCTGAAAAGCCCGTCGCGACGCCATGACCTGTGCAGGATGGCTTGCGCCAGCCTCCCGGAGTCGCCAGTTTCCCGGCCACATGATGTCCCTGTTCCTTCGGGCAGCGATCCGTTCCTACCAATTGACGCTCGCCTACTTCTTCGTCGGCGCCTGCCGCTACGAGCCGTCCTGCTCGGCTTATGCCGCCGAAGCGGTGACGGTGCATGGTGCGCTCGCCGGAAGCTGGCTGGCGGCGCGTCGGCTCTGTCGCTGCCACCCCTGGGGACCCGGCGGCTTCGATCCTGTGCCGCCGCGCCAAATCGCCCTTTCCTGCCACACCGCTGAGCGCTCCTAAAAGTCTCGCCAAATGGACCAGAAGAATTTCATCGTCGCGATCGTGCTCTCGGTGCTGATCATCGTGGGTTGGCAATACGCTTTCCCGCCCAAGCACACACCGCCGCCGCAACAGCAGCAGACGACCACCCAGCCTTCGTCGTCGCCCGGCACATCCTCGTCCCCGGGGCCGTCGGCTCCCTCCGCCACACCCGGTTCGTCGACTCCAGCGGTCGAGGCTTTTGTGCCGCGCGCGCAGGCGCTGGCGAGGAGCCCGCGCGTCACCTTCAACACGCCGGAGTTGATCGGCTCGGTCGCGCTCAAGGGCGCGCGCATCGACGATGTGCAGCTTGCCAAGCAGCGCGAGACGCTCGATCCCGACAGTCCGCCCGTGCCTGTCCTGTCGCCGGTCGGCAGCGAGCATCCGTACTATGCCGAGTTCGGATGGTCGGCGTCCGACGCGTCGATCAAGCTGCCTGGCCCGGACACACTCTGGACCGCCGACAAGACGACGCTCGAGCCCGGCCAGCCCGTACGGCTGACTTGGGACAATGGCCAGAACATTGTCTTCGCGATCACCTTCTCGATCGACGAGAACTTCCTGTTCACCGTGAAGCAAAGCATCGAGAACAAGTCGGACAAGCCAGTGACGCTCTTTCCCTGGGGGCTGGTGGTGCGCTATGGCCAGCCGCCGGCAGAGGGCACCTACGTGCTGCACGAGGGGCCGTACGGCGTCTTCAACGGCAGCCTGAAGGAATTCGGATACAAGGACTTCAAGGGCGACAAGCAGGAGAAGATCAGCACAACAGGCGGCTGGGTCGGCATCACTGACAAGTACTGGATGGCGACGTTGATCCCCGACCAAAAGGTCAAGGTCGACGTGACGCTGAAGGAGACCGGCACCGATCCCAACGTCAGGTACCAGATCGACTATGTAGCGCCGGCGCTTTCCGTCGCTCCAGGCGCCACCGGCGATAGCGACTCCCACCTGTTCGCCGGCGCCAAGATCGTGCGCGTGATCGATGCTTATCGCGACAAGTACGGCTTCGAGCGCTTCGACCTCACCATCGACTGGGGCTGGTTCTGGTTCTTCACCAAGCCGCTGTTCTGGCTGCTGGAGTGGCTCTACCGCCAGTTCGGCAATTTCGGCCTCGCCATCCTGGCGCTGACCGTGATCGTGAAGGCGGCGTTCTTCCCGCTCGCCAACAAGTCCTACGCCGCGATGAGCAAGATGAAGCGGCTTCAGCCCGAGATGGAGAAGCTGAGAGCGCGCTATGGCGAGGACAAGCAGCGCCTGAACCAGGAGATGATGCAACTCTACCGCCGCGAGAAGGTGAACCCGGCAGCGGGCTGCCTCCCGATTGTGGTGCAGATCCCAGTGTTCTTCGCACTCTACAAAGTGCTCTACACCACGATCGAGATGCGCCATCAGCCGTTCTTCGGTTGGATCCGCGACCTCAGCGCGCCCGATCCGCTCACCATCTTTACCGGGTTCGGCCTCTTCCATTGGCAGGTGCCGGAGTTCCTGCATTTCTTCAACATCGGTCTGTGGCCGCTGCTCATGGGCGTGACCATGTACGTGCAGCAGCAGCTCAATCCGCCGCAGGCTGATCCGATGCAGCAGCGGATCTTCCAGTTCCTGCCCATCATGTTCACTTTCATGATGGCGCCGTTCCAGGCTGGCCTCGTGATCTACTGGGCCTGGAGCAACACGCTCTCGATCGCCCAGCAATACTTCATCATGCGCCGCTACGGCGCCCCGATCGGCCGCAAGGCGCAAGTGCCGGCCACGACTGCGGCAACGCCGGCAACGGCGCCCGCGGCACCGCGCGGCGGCAACGGCAAGAAGGGCGGCAAGGCGGCGAAGAAGAGCTGATGGGTGGGCCGCAGGCTGACGCGCGCACGGCTCATGATATCGAGGCGGCGCGCAAGCTCTTTGCCGGCCCGTGCGATTTCGTGGCGGGCGCCGCCTCTTTCGAATCGCTGATCCCGATCGACTTGCCCGAGGTCGCGTTCGCCGGTCGCTCCAATGTCGGCAAGTCGAGCCTCGTGAACGCGCTGACCGGTCGCCGGTCGCTGGCCCGAACCTCGTCCAGTCCCGGCCACACACGGCAGATCAACTTCTTCAATCTGGCCAGCCAACTCATGCTGGTCGATCTGCCGGGCTACGGCTTCGCCCAGGTCTCGAAGTCGATGAAGGAGACCTGGCAGGATCTTGCCTCGGCCTACTTGCGCGGCCGTCCGACGCTGAAGCGCGTCTGCCTGCTGATCGACTCGCGTCACGGCGTGAAGGACGCCGATCGCGAGACGATGAAGAACCTGGACGCCGCTGCCGTCTCCTATCAGCTCGTGCTGACCAAGACGGACTATCTCAAGAAGACCGAGCTCCCGCGCGCCGTTGCTGCCGCCGAAGCCGTTGCGCGCAAGCACGGTGCTGCCCATCCGCAGGCCCTGCCGACCAGCAGCGAGACAGGCTTCGGCATCCCCGAGCTGCGCGCCGAGATCCTCGCTGTGGCGATGGGCCAGCCGGCGCCTTAGAGCGCATTCGATCGCCTCACCCTGAGGAGCGGCCGCAGGCCGCGTCTCGAAGGGTGGACAACAGACTCAGTGCGCGTTCGAACCCTTCGAGACGGCCGCTGCGCGGCCTCCTCAGGGTGAGGGGAATGGATCGAGCATTCAGCGGTCTAAGCCGCGTCGTGGAAGATGATGCCGAGCGTGAAGCGCTGGCCGCGGCGCACGCTCGACACGCCGTGGCGCATCGCCGTGCGATGCCAGCCGCGGCTGCCTTTGGCCGGCCGCTGGTTGACCGCGAAGATCACGGCGTCGCCCTGACGGAGCGGCACCACCTCGCCGCGTGATTGCTGGCGAGGCCGCTGCTCGACCAGCATGAATTCGCCGCCTTCGAAATCGCGCTCCGGCTCGCTCAGCAGGATCGTCGCCTGGAGCGGGAAGACCAGTTCGCCATAGAGGTCGCGGTGCAGGCAGTTGTAGTCGCCGGCGCCATAGCGCAGCAGCAATGGCGTCGGCCGCTTCTGGCCGCCGGCATGGCATTCGCTGAGCCAGCGCTCGAGCGTCGGAGGGAAGCGCTTGGCGATGCCCAGCGCCTCATTCCACCGGTTCGCGATCTCGGCCAGGGTCGGATAGAGCATCAAGCGCAGCCGCTGCACCGGGTCGGGCAGCGGATAGCTGAAATACTGATAGTCGCCCTGGCCATAGCCGTGCCGCTGCATGACGACATGGCTGCGGAAGCGGGCCTGTTCGGGCCAGAGCGCCGCGAGGTCGCGGCACGCCTTCTGATCCAGGAGTGCAGGGGCCACGACGTGGCCGCGGTCGGCGAGGGTGTCTGTGTCGATCATATGAAATTCCTACAATGACCTTGACGTCGGGCCGCCACTTCTTCTATCCGCCGGGCGCCTGATATATGATGCTGCCTTAGCCCTCTCCCGGCGCGGAGAGGGCTTTTGCCAACATGGGATGCAACAGAGATGGCCGAGCCGGTCCAACCCGACAAGGAACAGAGGCGGCTCATCCGCATGGCGGAGACCATTTCCAAGGCGCTCCCCTACATGCGCCGCCACAACGACGCGACCTTCGTCGTGAAATATGGCGG
>Ga0081455_10002356_pt1 | contig 22563 bp, 23 predicted proteins | sample TabmetS3T2R1_FD_70207 | JGI IMG/M metagenome (GOLD analysis project Ga0081455, IMG submission 70207) | Tabebuia heterophylla rhizosphere microbial communities from the University of Puerto Rico - S3T2R1 | ecosystem: Host-associated > Plants > Roots > Rhizosphere ...
CAGGGCGCGTGCGTGCGCGGTGAGTCGGATCATGTGAGCTCCTCGCGTGCGGTGGCCGCCGATGTGGCACCCCCTTCGTCCCGCGCGCGGTAGCGGTAACATACACGGTCGAGAAATCTTCGCTAGCGCTTCTTCGGGTATCCCTGCGCCTCGATGAGATCGTTGTAACGACGTCGCAGCCGCCGATAGCTCTCGTAGCGCCGCGCGGCGATCGCACCGCTCTCGACGCCCGAGCTCACCGCGCAGCCCGGCTCCTGCAGGTGTTTGCAATCGAGGAAGCGGCAGCTGCCCGCGAGTCGTGCAACTTCGGGGAAGCCGAGTGTCTTCGCATCGAGCCGATCGACGGCCGGCGCGAAATCGCGTACGCCGGGCGAATCGATGAGCACTCCTCCCGACTCGAGGCCATAGGCGCGCGAGGCCGTCGTCGTGTGCCGGCCTTCTTCCTCGCGCATGAGCTCGCCGGTCGCGATCGACGACTCCGGTAGCAGCGCGTTCACGATCGACGACTTGCCGACTCCCGACTGCCCGACGAGGACACTCACGCCGCGGGCGAGCATCGCGCGCAGTCCATCGAGTCCCGAGCGGCGCTTCGCCGAGCACGCGACGTGTGCGTAGCCTGCGTCCGCGAGCGCCGCGATCTCGGCCGCCGCCACCGTTTCACCCTCGAGGTCGGCCTTGTTGACCGCGATCGCGCCCGCGATGCCTGCGGCCGTCGCCGCGCACAGGTAGCGGTCGACGACGAAGAAGTCGGGCGCCGGCAGCGGCGCGAGCACGACCACGAGCTGCGTGATGTTCGCCACGACGGGCTCGCTGTCCCCGCGCAGGTTCGCGCGCGCGAGCAGCGTGCGCCGCGGGAGCACGCTCGTCGCGAGAACTTCGTCGTGGGCCACATCGGCTGCGCAGCGCACGCGATCGCCGCACACGATGCTCAGGCGCCGCCCCGCCGGCCGCGCACGCAGCTCGCGACCGTCCGCCGTGCGCACGAGCAGGTGGCGTCCGTACGCGGCGATGACCTCCGCGTCGAACTCGTCCTCGCGGGAAGTCGACGTCATTCGTGTAGTATCGCGTCATTCTCTATGCCGAGCAGCGACTATCTCGTCTGGATAGATCTCGAGATGACGGGCCTCAAGCCCGATACCGACGTCATCATCGAGATGGCGACCATCGTCACCACTGCGAACCTCGAGGCCGTTGCCGAGGGACCCGTCATCGCGATCCATCAGCCGCCGGCCGTGCTCGACGCGATGGACGACTGGAACAAGCGCACTCACGGCGCGTCGGGGCTCATCGACCGCGTCCGCGACAGCGAGTACACGATGGCAAGCGCCGAGAAGCGGACGGTGGAATTCCTCAGCGCGCTCGTCGAACCCGGCTCGTCGCCGATGTGCGGCAACAGCATTTGCCAGGATCGCCGCTTCCTCGCGCGGCACATGCCGACGCTCGAGCGGTTCTTCCACTACCGCAATCTCGACGTGAGCACGCTCAAGGAGCTCGCGCGCCGCTGGGCGCCGAAGCTCACGGCGGGTTTCGTGAAGCAGGGCGAACACAAGGCGCTCGCCGACATCCAGGAATCGATCCGCGAGCTCGCGTTCTACCGCCGCAACCTGATCGCGCCGGAGTACCGCGGCCCGTGACCGCCTCACTGCCCGTGTTCGCCGACGTCGTCGCCGCGGCGGCGCGCATCGGTCCGCACGTCGTGCGCACGCCCGTCATGCGCTCCGCCGCGTTCGACGCGCGCGTCGGACGCGAAGTGGTCTTCAAGTGCGAGAACATCCAGACCGGCGGGGCGTTCAAATATCGCGGCGCGATGAATACCGTGCTGCAGCTCGATCCCGCGCGCACGCCGACGGTCATCACGCACTCGTCGGGCAATCATGGCAATGCGCTGGCGCTTGCGGCGCGCGCTCGCGGCATGCGCGCCATCGTCATCATCCCGCGTGACTCCTCGCGTCCGAAGATCGCGGCCATCGAGCGCGCAGGCGCGCGCATCGAGTTCTGCGATCCCGGGCTACCCGCACGCGAGAAGCGGCTCGCCGAGGTACTCGCCCACGAACCCGCCGAGCTCGTGCACCCGTTCGACGACGCACGCATCATCGCGGGGCAGGGCACGGCGATGCTCGAGCTGCTCACCGAAGTGCCGGCGCTCGATGTCGTCAGCACGCCGATCGGCGGCGGCGGCCTCATCGCCGGCTGCGCGCTCGCGGCGAAGGGGCTCGTGCCCGGCATCCGCTTCGTCGGGGCCGAGCCCGCGATGGCCGATGATGCCTGTCAGTCGTTCCGCGCCGGGGAGCGCCGCCAGCTGCGTACGCCGGACACCATCGCGGATGGTCTGCGCGGCTTCATCGGTGTGCGGAATTTCGCGCTGCTGCGTTCGCACGTCGACGACGTGGTGACGGTCGGCGAGTCCGAGATCGTTGCCGCGATGCGCATCGTGCTCGAAGACCTCAAGCTCCTCGTGGAACCTTCATCGGCCGTCGCGGTCGCGGCCGCGCTCGCCGGAAAGCTCGGCGCGCCGGGAGAGCGCGTCGGCATCGTGCTCTCCGGCGGCAATGTCGATCTCGACGCGTGCCCGTTCCTGCGCGGCGAGCGAACGAGCTGAACTGATTCGCGGCCGTACTGTCGGAGCCGGCTCACGCATCATCGCGTGAACGAGTCGCGACGATTCCGTTGCAACTCGCTTGCGCGGGAAATTTTCCAAACGCGTCGCGCGTCACGTTCCTTTGGCTTGAGATTTGCGTCTTGAATGATCGCGTTGGTCCGCTATATTCGGACTCGATGCTGACCGACACGCTAACCATCGTCTCCTGGCGCGCGAAGCCGCGCAGCTTCGTGGCGCTGATGTCGCTCTACGAGAGCAACTATCTGCGCCTCGCATCGCTCGCCGGTGACCTGCGCGAGCTCTCCGACGTGCGCGTTTCGCGAGTCCCCGACGATTGTGATCTGCGTCTCAGCGTGACCGAGCGCTCGCCGTACACGACGAGCTTCGATCTCACGTACCTGTTTGCGGATGAAGGCGGCATCAGCACGTTTCCGGACATGCGCGTGCGCTTCTACCACGACGCGCGCCTCGTCGAGGCGCAGGAATGGGCTGCCCGGCACGACCACGAGGGGCTGCGGCGCCTCCGCGGGGCGGCGGAGCGTGAACTGGATCAGCGTTGGGGCCGGAATACGATGCTAAATAAGTGGCTCGAATACTGCATCGATCGCGGCCACCGGTTCGGCGCCTGACCGTCAGCGCCCCGGGCGCCGCCCAGGGCACATGAAATCGCTGAAGCTCCCGTTCCTGGCCGGAAAGGCCGATGTTGCCGAGACGCCGCCCGAAGACGGGCGCGTCGTGGAGCTGTTCCGCAGTCGCGCGGAGCTTCGCAAGCAGCACGACGAGCTCAACGGGGAGCTCCAGCGCCTGCGCGACCGCCTCAAGCAGCAGGAAGCCGCGACGGGTCGCGTGCAGGAAATGATCGAGTCGCTCGAGAAGCGCCTCGAGTCCGCCGATACCGGCCTATCTACGCTCGTGTTCTATCACCTGCGCGCCCTGTGGGCTGACGGCACCGAGATCATCGCGGCGGTCGTTCGCGATCTCGCCGGCAAGCAGGAAGAAAAGGAGCGCAAGGCGTTTGCGCTCGAAGGCAACCGGCGCCAGTTCCAGCAGCGCCAGGCCGCGGAGCAGCAGCTGCGCCAGGCCGAGACGCAGACCGTCGCCGCGCGCCAGGAGCTCGTGGCGTTCGACGCGCGGCTCGCGAAACTCGACAAGTGGTGGCATCGCTGGGAGCGCCCGAAGGTTGCCGCAAGGCGCCCGGCGTACCAGGCGGCCGTCGATGCGGCAACTGCCGTACTCCAGGCCGCGCGCGCGCGCGTCGAGCACATCGAGAAAGGCGGCGCCGGCGATTTCCCCGGGCTATCGGTCGAGTCGAAGCGCGCGATCAACATCGCGGCGATCGCCTGCGCCGAGGTCCTGTGCCTGCGCCTGTCGCGCACGACGCTCGTCGCGTCGGCGCGCTCGGCCATCGGGCGACGCGAAGCAACCGAACACTACGGCGATCTCGCCGCCTGTGTCACGATCATGAGCGACATCGTCAAGGCACGTAATCTGCTCAAGCAACGCGCGGGCATCACGTCCGAAGTCGCCACGCGCACCGAGCGGCTGCGCGCGACGGCCGCGTATCTCGGTGAGAATGAAACCGTCCCCATTCCCGAATCTTGTGGAGTCTCCGAAGGCGACGTGCTCACGCACGGTTCGCATGGCGTGACGTCGGCGCGGTTGCCGAACGTCGTCGCGGAGGACACCTGGGATCTCTCCCGCGTCGTATTGCGCTGACGCCCGGGCGGCGGCGGCGGACGCCGCCACCCACGACCCCGAACGTGGAGCAGAAAGCCGGCGTCAGCCGGCCGGCTTGCTCTCGGAGCGCACGGTCCGGGTCGGCACGGAATGTTGCGGACGTACGCCCGTCACCATGTCCGTCATCACCTCGGTCGCCTGGTCGAGCACCGTATCGGGAAACTTGGCATCCGCGAGCTCCTCCGCGTTCTTGAGCGGCGGCAGGTTCTGCGCCGCGCGGCGCGCGTTTTCGCGCGTGAGGCGATCCTTGTCGACACGCTCGCGCTCGGCCTTGCGCTGCGCGAGATTGAGCGAGAGCGACGTCTGTTTGCGGACCGCCTCGTTGGCGGCGAGATCGGCGACGAGCCAGCGATAGTCGGGGTCCTTCGTCGAACGCGTCTTCTCTTCATCAGCGAGCACGGAGACGTTCGGCTGCTGCGCCTTGGCTTCGAGCCGGAAAGGTACGCCCGGGATGCGATCCCAGGGCAACGCACCCTCGAGCGCGCTCTCGCCGAACTCGTCCATGTCGATCTGCGAGGGCAGATTCACGTCCGGCTCGACGCCGCGATGCTGCGTGCTCTCGCCGGTGACTCGATAGAACTTGCCGATGGTCACCGTGAGCTGGCCGCTCACGGGCCGCGGCGCCCAGCGATCGAGCGGAACGAGATTCTGCACGGTGCCCTTGCCGAACGTGCGCTGTCCGACGATGACGCCGCGATGGTAATCCTGGATGGCGCCCGCGAAGATTTCCGAGGCCGACGCGCTGAAGCGGTCGACGAGCACCGCGAGCGGTCCCGAGTAGGCGACGCCGGATTCCGGATCGTCCTGGACCTCGAGCTCGCCGGTCGTCACCTTGAGCTGTACGACCGGGCCCTTGTCGATGAACAGGCCGGTCAGGGCCGTGGCCTCGGGTAGATAGCCGCCGCCGTTGCCGCGCAGATCGAGCACGAGGCCGTCGATCTTCTCGGCCTTGAGCTCGTTGATGAGGCGGCGCACGTCGCGGGTGGTCGAGCGGAATTCCTTGTCGCCGGCATTCTGTGCTTCGACGTCCTGGTAGAACGCGGGCACGTTGATGATGCCTACGCGGTAGTCCTTGTCGCCGCGCTTGATGGTGCGCAGTTCCTTCTGGGCAGCCTGGGCCTCGAGAGTCACCTTGTTGCGCGTGAATTCGAGCGTTTTCTCCGTGGAGCCGGGGGCCGCGCCCGCGGGCAGCACCTGCAGGCGCACTTGCGTGCCGGCGCGGCCACGGATGAGCTGCACGACGTCCTCGATGCGCCAACCCATGACGTCCGTCACCGGACCTTCCTTGCCCTGGCCGACGGCGATGATGCGGTCCTTGATGGACAGCGTGCCCGCGACGGCAGCCGGGCCGCCTTCGATGACGTTCATGATCGTCACGTAGTCGTCGACGAGCTGCAGCGACGCGCCGATGCCGTCGTAGTTCAGGCTCATCTGGATGCGATATTCCTCGGAGCTGCGCGGCGAGAAGTAGCTCGAGTGCGGATCGTAGGCGCGCGCATAGGAATTCATGAGCGACTCGAACACGTCGTCGGCGCTGACCTGGTCGATGCGCTTGAGCGTGGTCTCGTAGCGCTTGCGCAGGAGCTTCGCGGCGTCATCCCAGGACTTGCCGGTCAGCAACAGCGACAGCGCGTCGTTCTTCACGCGCTTGCGCCAGAACTCGTCGAGCTCCGCGGGCGACGTGGCCCAGGGAGCCTTCTCGCGATCGAATTCGAAGGACTCGTTGAGTGTCCAGTCGGGCTCCTTGTCGAGCTGCGAGATCGCGAACTTGACGCGCTCGCGGTTGCGCTGCTGGTAGCGCGCGAAGATCGCGAATGCGGGATCGACGTCGCCCGATCGGATCATGTCGTCGAAGCGCAGCTTGTACTGGTCGAAGTCCGCAACGTCGGAGGCGAGCAGGCTCGTGTGCTGGCCGTCGATGGCCTCGAGGTAGCGCGTGTAGACGATGGCCGAGAGGCGGTCGTCGAGCTTGTTGCCGGTGTAGTGCATCCCCTCGAGCATCGAACCGACGCGGCGCGCGATGGAGCGTTGCTTCTCGCTCGGCACCACCGAGCCGGCGGGGAGCTGCGTATTCGCTGGCGCCTGGGCGGAGCCCGTGAGGACCAGGAGGGCGGCGAGCATCGAGGGTGCAAGCCAGCGGGACGAGCGGGACAGCAATTGATTCATGCGGCAGCGTGTCTCGGATTGGAAAATGGTCCGTACAATCGAAACTTAAGGCCCCCGGACGGCCTGCTCAAGAGGCATTCCCCCAAACTGAGGCCAATCGATGCGCCCGCTGGTCGTTCTCCTTGGAATCGTGATGGGTTCCGCAGTCTCGATCGCAGTGGCACTCCTGCTGACGGGGCTGGTTTTCCTGCTGATTCCCGAGTATGCGGACCGCATTTCGGACGAGCGCCAGCCGCTGCTGGTCGCTTGTGGACTGTCGATCGTGCTGGCGGCGATCGCCTGGACGAGCTTTTACGGTGAATTGCGCGTGAGATCGTGGCGCCGGGGCGCCCACCTGGCGCTCCTGGCGATGGTCGCGATTGCCCTCTGGGCGTACTGGCCCCGGAAATGAAAGGCAGGCGCATGCAGAGATTCGAGCGGCCCGTCGCCCGGTTGGTTCCGGTGCCCTGCGCCGAAGCGTGGGTCGCAGCCGATGGACCGGTGGAGTCGTTGGTGGCCGGAACCGGCCAACATTACGCGGCCGCAATGCCCGGCCGCGGTGCGCCTTCGACGGCGTGCGGGCTCAGCGGCGATCGCGCCGCGTCTTCCAGATCTCGCGAACAGATCGTCCCTGCGTGCTGTTGTAGGGATCGCAGCCCTGTGATTCCGAGCTCGGGAACAGGAAGTCGCCTAGCAAGGTGACCTTCACGTCCTGCGCCTCCATGGGTGTCCTGGCGTCGTTCGACTGAGCGCGCTCGCGCTTACGCTCTTCCGACTTGCGCTCTTCCGACTTGCGATCGGCGAGGTAGTACTCGCTCATGTTCTTCTTCTCTGACCTTGAAGTTCCGGCCTGTGACCGCCGCGAATTGTCGCCGAATTGCGTCACACTTTCGGATCACGAGATTCTCCGCGCGACGGCGTTTCGTGATCTCGCTCACATTTCGCGAGCGGCGTTTTTACTTATATCTTGCGCAAGATCAGGCGGAAGAGCCGAAACAACATGAGGAAGCCGTATGGCCCGAGAGCGGCGATCCAGCAGCTTTCGCGCAGATTGACCAAGCCCTTGAAGTAATCGAAGTAGAGCGCGAACACGCTGCCGTTGTGGTACTCGCGCAGCGTGAGCCGGCCGGCGACGTAGATGAATGCAGGTATCAGGACGAGGCCGATGAGCAGCGCGAGCCCGAACGTCACGGCTTCGAATTTCCAGCGCGGCTGCGAGAAGTACCAATCGCGCGCGCGCGCGAGCCAGTTGAACAAAGCCTCATGCCCCCGAGGAGTCCGCCGATGGGCGGGAAAGCGCGGGCATAATAACGCATGAACAAGATCAGGGCGGCCGTCATCGGCGCGGGCTATCTCGGCCGTTTTCACGCGCAGAAATATGCGCAGCTCGCGGCCTGCGAGCTCGTCGCGGTCGTCGACGCGCGTGCCGAGGTACGCGATGCCGTCGCGGCCGAGGTGCGTTCGCGGGCGGTGGCGGACTATCGAGAGCTCCTCGGCAGGGTCGACGCGGTCAGCGTCGTGACGCCGACGCCGGCGCATTTCGAGATCGCGGACGCCTTCCTCGCCGCGGGCGCACACGTGCTCGTCGAGAAGCCGATCACCGAGACTCCCGAGCAGGCGCGTTCACTCATCGCGCGCGCGGCAGCCGCGAAGCGCGTGCTGCAGGTCGGCCACCTCGAACGCTTCAACGCGGCGATCCTCGCGGCGGAGCCGCACCTCTCGACTCCGCGGTTCATGGAGTGCCAGCGGCTCGCGCCGTTCAAGGAGCGCGGGACCGACGTGAACGTCGTTCTCGATCTCATGATCCACGACATCGACCTCGTGCAGTCACTCGCGCGCAGCGAGATCGTCAGCATCGACGCCGTCGGCACTCCCGTATTCTCGGGCGAGATCGACATCGCGAACGCACGGCTGCGTTTCGCCAACGGCTGTGTCGCAAACACGACGGCAAGCCGCGTGTCGCTCAAGACCGAACGCAAGCTCCGGATCTTCGAAGACGCCGCCTACATGTCCCTCGATCTGCAGCAGAAGATTCTGACGCTGATCCGACGGCGCGAAGGCGTTCCGCAGGCGGGGCAACTGCCGGTGAGCATCGAGGAAGCCAATCTGGAGCAAGGCGACGCCCTCAAGAGTGAAATCGAGTCGTTCCTCGAGTGCATACGGAACGACCGTCTGCCGATCGTGTCTGGAGAGGATGGACTGCGTGCACTCGAGACCGCGATCCGTATCACCGAGCAGGTTCACGCGAACCTCGAGGCCACTCGACGGTCGCGTTGAATGCCATCGGGTTGAACGCGATTGCGGCGCACCCAGATAGCCCGCATGGACACCTCTTCCCGAACCATCATTCGACCGCTCACCGACGTACGCAAGACGCTGGACATCGATCTCGTTGCGGACTTCACTTGCCCGTGGTCGTGGCTCGGCATGGCGCAGCTCACGCGCGCCCTCGGCAGTCTGTCGGGCGACATCGAAACGCGGCTGCGCTGGCATCCGTTCCGCATGTCCGCGCCGGCCGCCGAAACCACGTTACCGCGAACCTTCCACGACTACCTCGCCGAGCGTCTGCCGGCGGGCATCAGCGTGCCGTTCGCCGAGAAGAGCCTGACCGAGGCGGGTCGCGAGCTCGGCATCGATTTCCACTTCGAGAAACTCGGCGCATTGCCGAGCACGTCCGAGGCGCATCGACTCATGCAGCTCGCCACCGACGAGGGGCGGCACGCCAATGTGGCCGCCGCGATCTTCCGCGCGTATTTCGAGCAGGGCGCGGACATCGGCGACGCGTCGGTGCTCGCGCGCCTGGGCGCGGAGGCCGGCATGTCGGAGAAGGCGCTCCACGCCTTCCGCGACACGCGCGACGGCGATGCCGCGCTCGCGGGCAGCGAGGAGCGGCTGCGCGGCTTCGGCGTTCGTACGGTCCCGAACCTGCTGTTCGGCGGTCGCGTGCTCGTGCCGGGCACGGTGAACGTCGCGACTTACGTGCACGCGCTCGACCAGGCGCTGTTTCCGACGTCCGACGAAGAAGGCGAGCCGCAGCCGACGCTGCATTGATCCGCGGTTTCCCCGCGTGCGTGTCCGTTCTGGCGGCCACGCACGCGGCGCGATAACGTACGTCCCGCATGTCGCGCGCCGCGCTCAAGAACGATCTCACATCCGACCTGCGCGCCATCGTCGGCGAGCCGGGCATCGTCGTGGGCGCGGCAGTCCGCGAACGCGCCGCCACGCTGTGGCATGGGCACGTCGAGGCCGAACTACTCGTGCGGCCGCGTGACACCGCGCAGATATCCGCCGTGCTCGCGTTGTGCCATGCACGCCGCCAGCCCGTGGTGACGCACGGCGGATTGACCGGGCTCGTCAACGGCGCGGATGCCGGCGCCGGCGAGATCATCCTGTCGCTCGAATCCATGAACGAGATCGAGCGCATCGATGCGGCGGGCCGCACGCTGCGCGCGCAGGCGGGCGTGAAGCTCGGTGACGCACAGCGCGCGGCGGAGGAACAGAATCTCGTATTTCCGCTCGATCTCGGCGCGCGCGACAGCGCCACTGTAGGCGGCAACATCTCGACCAACGCGGGAGGGCTGCGGGTCCTGCGCTACGGGATGATGCGCAATCTCGTGCTCGGCCTCGAAGCAGTGCTCGCCGACGGAACGGTACTCACGTCGCTCAATCGCATGCTCAAGAACAATGCGGGTTACGACCTGAAGCAGCTGTTCATCGGCACCGAGGGCACGCTCGGCGTCGTCACGCGGGCGGAGCTCCGCCTCGTGTCCCGCACCCGCAGCCAGGAGACGTTGCTCGCCGCGTGCCCCACCTTCGATGCGCTGGTCGAGCTCCTGGGCAGGCTCGATTCCGGGCTCGGCGGGCAGCTCTCGGCGTTCGAAGCGCTCTGGGGCAACTACTACGACTACAACACCGCGCCGCCCGCGCCCAACCGCCCGCCATTGCCGCGCGGCGCGCCGTTCTACGCGATCGCCGAAACGCTCGGGGGAGATCCCACGACGGATCGGGCGCGGCTCGAGGCCGTGCTCGGCGATGCGCTCGAAGCGGGCGTGATCACCGACGTCACGCTCGCGAGCTCCGAGACCGAGCGCCGCGCGATCTGGATGATCCGCGAGGACGTATGGCAACCCCGGAACATCGCGCCGCTCCTGACGTTCGACGTGAGCCTGCCGATCGAGAACATGAAAGCCTACGTCGCCGAGGTGAACGAATCGGTGCGCCGCTTCGCGGGCGAGAATCGATCCTTCGTGTTCGGCCACATGGCCGACGGCAACCTGCATCTCGTGATCGCGGCCGGTGACGACGCCGCGACGCGTGCGCGCATCGAGGACATGGTGTACCGGCCACTCGCGGCGATCGGCGGGTCGGTGTCGGCCGAACACGGCATCGGCCTCGAGAAGCGCAACTATCTACCGCTCTCGCGCTCGCCCGCCGAGATCGCCACGATGAAGCTCATCAAGCGCGCGCTCGATCCCCACGGAATCCTCAATCCAGGCAAGGTGTTTGCATGAGCGCGCCCGCGCATCTCGATCGTCCGAAACGTGAAGTCACCGTCGCGGCGCTGCAATTCGCCTGCGGCTGGGATGTCGACGCCAACATCGCGACCGCGGAACGGCTCGTGCGCCAGGCCGCGAAGCAGGGCGCCAGGATCATCCTCATCCAGGAGCTGTTCGAGACGCCGTACTTCTGCATCGAGCAGGACTCGCGGCACCTGCGCCTTGCGACGAGCGTCGCGGACAACCGGGCGATCGCACACTTCACGAAGATCGCGCGCGAGCTCGGCGTCGTGCTGCCGATCAGTTTCTTCGAGAAGGCCAACAGCGCGTTCTTCAACTCGATCGCGATCATCGATGCCGATGGCACGAACCTGGGCGTGTACCGCAAGGCTCACATCCCGAACGGCCCCGGCTACCAGGAGAAGAACTACTTCTCGCCGGGCGATACGGGTTTCAGGGTGTTCGACACGAAGTTCGCGCGCATCGGCGTCGCGATCTGCTGGGATCAGTGGTTTCCCGAAACGGCGCGCGCGCTCGCATTGCAGGGCGCAGAGCTCATCTTCTTCCCGACCGCCATCGGCAGCGAACCGCCGCCGGCGCTGCCCGTGAACTCGCGCGACCACTGGCAGCGGACGCAGCAGGGTCATGCAGCTGCGAATCTCACGCCCGTGATCGTGTCGAATCGCATCGGGACGGAGCGCGCGCTGCAGGATCCGGACAATCTCTACATCCGGTTCTATGGCTCGAGCTTCATCGCCGACCCGACGGGAGCGAAGGTCGTTGAAGCCGGCGAGGAGGGGGAAGCCGTGCTCACGGCGAAGTTCGATCTCGCGGCCATCGCGGAACTGCGCAACAACTGGTTCGTGTTCCGCGATCGCCGGCCGGAGCTGTACGGCGCCCTCACTACCTACGACGGGCAGCGGTCGCGGAAATAGTTAGGCCTCGCAATCTTCGCGCTGCCAGGAAAGCTCCCCGGCCTGGGCCGGGGAGCACGTCGTGTTGGTGGAGGCGGCGAGAATTGAACTCGCGTCCGCAAGCACTAGACGTGAGGCTCTACGTACGTAGCTGCTTCTTTGTTTTCTCGCCTTGCGCTACCCGAAGAGCAGGGAAAACGCCCGACCAGCTACAGTGACTCTTAACGGTTCCGCCCGTAGCACACGGAACCGCGATCCTATGAGCGCGACCCGTGTTTCAGTGGCATAGGCACCAGCTGGTCACGGGGTCAGCTGCGACTAGGCAGCCAGAGCGTAGTTGTCGTCGTTGGCAACTATGATTTGCAAAGGGATTTACGAGGTCCTTACACCCTCGGTACGCCTCTCACGGTTCGCAACCCACGTCGAAACCGGTCGCCCCCGTAAAAGCTTCGCGAGCATACATGCGGGCGGCGGCCACGTCTGCAAGACGGTGGCAGAAACGCGCCGTGCGTCAGTTTGCGGCAGCCTGCGCGGCGCCCGCGGGCGCCGACAGATGTTTCGCGAGGAACTTCTCGAGCTCGGTCGCCATCTTCACGCGCGTGACGCTTGCATTGAGGCTGTGGTCGTCGCCCGGCAGCTCCACGAACTCATATGGCTTCTTCGCCGCGTCGAGCGCGCGCGCCATCGTCCGCGACTGCGCTATCGGCACGACGGTGTCGTCGGTGCCGTGCAGCAGGAGTATGGGCGCGCGGATCGTCGTGGCGCTGTGCGCCGGGGATCTCGAAATCACCTGTGGATCGGACGCCGCGCCGATGTGATCTTTCCAGTAAGCGAGCGAGTTCGACTCGCTGCCGGCATTGACTCTTTCGTAGCCGAGCATTTCGGGCAGGTCGGACACGCCTGCAATGCTCGCCGCGCAGGCGTAGAGATCGGGCGTGAACGCGGCACCGGCGAGCGCCGAATAGCCGCCGTAGCTCCAGCCGACGATGCAGACATGCGCCGGATCCGCGAGGCCGGAAGCGATGGCGGCTTTCACGGCGTCGGTGACGTCGTCCTGCATGCGCAGGCCCCACTGGTGCCGTCCTGCGTCGGCGTGCGCGCGCCCGAAGCCCGAAGACCCGCGGAATTGCGGCTGGAGAACCGCGTAACCACGCGATGCGATGAACTGCGCGAGCCAGTCGAAGCCGGGATAGTCGCGTGCCTCCGGGCCGCCATGCGGCATGACGACGAGCGGGAGATTCTTCTCGCCGCCGGCCGGCGGCAACGTGAGATAGGCGAGCAATGGATACTTGTCGCGCGCGTCGTAGTGAAACTCGCTGACCTTGCCGAGCGCGACGCCGGTGAGCTTCGGATATTCCTCGTTGATGATGTCCGCGGTCTTGGCGTCGTAGTCGACGTAGTAGTACACCGGCGGTTGCGTTTCGCTGCGCGCGAGGACGACGACGCGTCGACCGTTCGCCGACTTGCCGACGAGCGACACGGAGCTGCTCTTGAACGTACGCTTGAGACCGGCCGCACGCTTCTCCGCGGTCGGGTCCAGCCAGCGCGTGGCCTCGTCGTCGTCGCCGATGGTGACGCCGAGCACCGCTTCGTCGGCAGGATCACGGATCACTCCCGAAACGTCCGTTGCCGGGTCCTCGAGCAGAACGCGTGGCGCGGAGCCGTCGAGCGGAACGGCGTAGAGCTTGTCGCGCGCATCCTGGCACAGTGCACCGCGGGCCACGACGGCGGTGTTGTCGGCGGAGAACGCGACGAGGCCGAGTCGCCCGCAACCCCCGGAGCGGTAGATGCGGCGCCAGCCGCCACCGTCCTTCACGTTGATGTCGTACTGGTCGAGCTTCGGATTCCACTCGGTGCGCACCACGTGTTCGCCGCTCGCATCCGTGAGCCAGTCTTCGGTGTAGGGCGTGCCGTTCTCGAACGGCTTGCCTTTGCCGGTCGCGAGATCGACTTCATAGAGATTGGAGATCCAGCCCGAATCCTGCCGGCCGCCCCGCAGGCGCGAACCCACTTCCTCGCGATAGTGAGTCGCCGAGAAATCGAGCGTCGACATGAAGACCTTGCCGGGCTTCGACGTGTGACGGCGCACGAGCGTGGCGCCCGTGACCCATTGCCGGTCGCCGCCGGTCATCAGGAGCATGCGATCGTCGCCGCCGGCGGCGTCGAGAGCGATCCAGCGATAGAACTCGTAGGTTTCACGACCGCCGCCGGCCACGGCCTGCGTACCGCTTTCGAGCACGAGCGCCGTCTCGTCGTTCGCCCACCAGATGCTGTGCATCGTGAGCGACGCCGGCGCGCGCACCGTGCGCAAATCCTTCTTCGCGGCGAGATCGTGGATGATGATTCGTGCGCCCGCGCCCGTGTCTTCGATCCACGCGAGCCGCGTGCCCGATGGATTGAGGTCGACGTCGATCATCGCGGGCCGTTGCGCGTAAGCATCGACGGGCGCCGGCGCCGCTTGCGCGGCGAGACCATGACATAACACGAGCGCGCAGGCGCCCAGCATGCATCTCGTCATTTTCCCTCCCAGGAAAGCGGTTCTTATCGTCAGCCGCGGCGCAGGATGCGCGCCTTGTCGCGCGACCAGTCGCGCTCTTTTTCCGTGGCGCGCTTGTCGTGCTGCTTCTTGCCCTTCGCGAGGCCGACCTCGAGCTTCGCGCGCCCGTCCTTCCAGTGGAGGTCGAGTGGCACCAGGGTGTAACCCTTGCGTTCGACGCTGCCGAGGAGTCGCGACAGTTCCGCGCGCGACAGCAGTAGTTTGCGCGTGCGCTTGGGATCGGCGACGACGTGAGTCGACGTGGTGTTGAGCGGCGTGATCAATGCTCCGAACAGGAATGCCTCGCCGTCCTTGAGGTAAACGTATCCTTCGGCGATCTGCGCCTTGCCCGCGCGCATCGACTTCACTTCCCAGCCCTGGAGCACGAGGCCGGCTTCGAGTCTTTCTTCGATGAAATAGTCGTAGCGGGCCTTGCGGTTCTCGGCGATGAGCCGCGGGGCGTCCTTGTGGTCGGGTTTGTTCATGCGGAGGGCGGGCATTGTACGCGCGCGACCCGTGCCACAATGCGTCCATGCGAGAAGTGAAGCGGTCGGCACTGGTCGCGGAAGCGCCGGCACGCATGTTCGGGCTCATCAACGACATCGAGCGGTACCCCGAGTTCGTGCCGTACTGCACGGCCGCGCGCATCGAGTCGCGCAAGGACGACGAGGTCGTCGCCACGTTGTCGATCAGGCGCGGCCCGCTGCGGGCGGCATTCACGACGCGCAACCTGCTCGAGCCCGACAGGCGCGTCCTCATGCAGTTCGTGAGCGGGCCGTTCCGTGTGCTCGAAGGGCTGTGGACACTCACGCCGCTCGGCGAGCTCGGCTGCCGCGTCGAGCTCGAGATGCGGTTCGAATTCGCGAATCGGCTCACGGGCACGCTGTTCGAACCGCTGTTCGAAGACACCGCGGGCTCGCTCGTGGACGCCTTCGTGCAGCGCGCGCGCGAGTTGCGCGCCGGTTGAGTAGCTAGTCATGAAACGTTGCCTCGTCGCCTACGCGACGCCCGTGGCGCAGTGGTCCTGGCCGGTCGTGCTGCCCGGCGCCGCAACGGTCGGCGATGCGCTGGAGGCCGCGCGGGTACAGGCTCCCGGCATCGACGTTCCCTGGGATGCCGACGTGGGAATTTTCGGGGAGCTGTGCGCGCGCGACGCGGTGCCGCGCGACGGCGACCGCATCGAGATCTATCGGCCGCTCAAGTCGGACCCGAAGGAGTCCCGGCGGGCGCGGGCAGCGGCTGCGAGGGCGGAACGGGATCGGGCGGCTTGTCCGCCTCGCTCTTCGGATCCGCGCTCTTCTCGGAGCTAGGGGAATCCGCCGTGCCGCCGGCCGGCTCGCTGGTCTCTCCGTCCTTGTCCTTGTCGCGTCCGAAGTGACGCTTGAAGAATCCGCCTTCGCGCTGCTTCTCGTTTTTCTTCGTCTCCGCGAGCGCCTTCTTGAGATCGCGGTTCATCTGATCCAGGTCGGTCTGGGTCGGCACGCCGTCGTTTTCGTAACGCGCGACCTTGTCGTCGGCGAAATAAACCGTGAGCCGGCGCTTGAGCGGCTGCTTGAAATGCCGCGATTTGAAGAAATAGTAGTAGTCCCAGCGATCGTCATTGAACGCGACGGGCACCATCGGCGTGCCGAGCAGGAAGCGCACCTGGCTGCGCGTCATGCCTTCCTTGAGCTGTGAGACCGAGTCGGTGACGAGATAGTTGCCTTGCTGAATGGCCATTCGATACACGCAGCCCGAGGCCGCGAGCGCAGTGGCCCCGAGCAGGATCATTCGTAGTGCAAGGCGTTTCATGGTGGCGCATCATACCCAAGGTTTTCAGGAGACTGTCGCTTGGAAAGCAAAGACCTGCGTAAGGCCGGACTCAAAGTCACCGGACCGCGGCTGAAGATCCTCGAGATCCTCGAGGGCAGCCCGACCCGGCACATGTCGGCCGAAGGCATTTACAAGCGACTCATCGAATCGAACGAGGACATCGGTCTCGCGACCGTTTACCGGGTGCTCACGCAGTTCCAGGCCGCTGGCCTCGTGTCACGGCATCATTTCGAGGACGGCATGGCCGTCTTCGAGCTGAACCAGGGCACCCATCACGATCACATCGTGTGTCTGGACTGCGGCCGCGTCGAAGAGTTCATCGACGAATCGATCGAGGATCGGCAGCAGGAGATCGCGACGCGGCTCGGCTACGAGCTGCGCGATCACGCGATGGTGTTGTACGGGCATTGCAAGAAGCCCGGTTGCCCGTCGTACAACGGCAAGCACAGCTGACCGATTGCGGCTACGCCTTGCGCTTGCCGCCGCGCGCCTTCTGATCGGGACTCCCCGCCATCTGCAGCATCTCGCGCGCGTGCTCGCGCGCCTTGCTCGTGATCTCCTTGCCACCGAGCATGCGTGCGATTTCCTCGATGCGCTCGTCGTAGGTGAGATCGGCGATGGTCGTGCGCGTGGTCTTGCCGTCTGTGAGCTTCGCCACGCGCAATTGATGATGTCCCTGGCTCGCGACCTGCGGCAGATGCGTGACGCAAATCGCCTGTCCGGAGAAGCCGATGGCCTTGAGCTCGCGACCGACGATTTCCGCGACCGCGCCACCGACACCCGAATCGACTTCGTCGAACACCATGCAGCGCGCATCCTTCGCGGAACACGCAACCTGCACCGCGAGCGAGAGGCGCGCAAGCTCGCCGCCCGAGGCGACCTTGGCAAGCGGCCGCAGCGGCTGCCCCGGATTCGCCGTGACGCGGAACTCGACGGTGTCGAAGCCCGCCGCCGCGGGTTCGCCCGACTGCGCGACGTCGATGAGGAATCGACCGCCGGCCATGCCGAGCGTCTGCATTCGCGCCGTGATGTCCTTCGACAATGCGCGCGCAGCGGTCTGGCGCGCGGCGGATAGTTTGGTCGCGAGCTGACGATAGATTTCGAGCGCTTCCGCCTGCTGCTTCTTGAGCGCCGACAGGTCGTTGTCCGCGCTGTCGAGCTCCGCGAGCTCCTTCTCGAGCACCGCGAGCCGGCCCGCGAGCTCGTTGCTCGGCATGCGGTGCTTGCGGCTCAGCTCCTCGATGGCCGCGAGCCGGCGTTCGACTTCTTCCTGGCGCGCGGGATCGATGTCGAGCGTCTCGAGATAGCGCGACAACTCGCGCGCGGCTTCGCGGATCTGGATGGTCGCCTCGTCGACGAGCGGGATCACCTTCGCGAGCCGCGGGTCGACGCTCGACAGCGTCTTGATGCCGGCGAGCGCACGCGATGCCGTCGCGTGCGCGTTCCCGTCGTCGGAATCGTAGAGCAGGCCGACGGCTGCCTGCGCCGCTTCTGCAAGACGGCCGCGGTTGGAATGGCGCGTGCGCTCTTCGGCGAGCGCGCCGACTTCGCCGTCCTTGAGATCGAGTGCCTTGAGCTCCGCGACCTGGAACCGCAGCATCTCGACGCGCGAATCGCGGTCGCGGGATTTGCCCTCGAGCTCCGCCGCGCGGTTCACGTAACCGACCCAGGTCTTGTAGGCCTCGCGTACCCCTTCCGCGAGCTCGGAGTTCTTGCCGAAATCGTCGAGCAGCTCGCGCTGCGCGCCGCCGCGCGTGAGCGACTGGAATTCGTGCTGCCCGTGGATGTCGACGATGAGGCCGCCGACGTCGCGCAACAACGTGAGCGGGACCGACACGCCGTTGAGATAGCCGCGTGAGCGGCCGTCGCTCGAGATCACGCGGCGCACCGTGAGCTCGTCGTCCTTGGCTTCGACCGACTGGTCTTCGAGGATGGCGCGCAGCGCCTTCGGGCTGCCGCCGACGTCGAACGTCGCGGACAGCTCGGCGCGATCGGCGCCGGCGCGCACGACCTCGGCGCCGCCCTTGCCACCCGCGAGCAACGCGAGGGCATCGACGACGATGGACTTGCCCGCGCCCGTTTCGCCCGTGAGCACCGTGAGGCCCGCGCGCACCTCGAGCTCGATGAGGTCGATGATCGCGAAGTCACGGATCTGCAGGTGCGTCAGCATGGCTCACTCGGAGGTGTTGAAACTGCCGCGGCCCCAGCGGAGCTTGGAACGCAGCAGCCGGTAGTAGTCGAACTTGTCGGGATGCAGCAGCGTGATCTTGCGCGGCGTCGGGTGCACCTCGAGACGGTCGCCCGGCATGAGCTCGCCGAGCGCAACGCCGTCGCACGTGATCTGGGCGCGGGTGTCCGGGCGGTCGATGAGCTTCACGGTGACGACGGACTGGCTCGAGACGATGACCGGGCGGTCGGACAGCGTGTGCGGACTGATGGGCGCGACGACGAGCACGTCGAGATGCGGTGCGACGATGGGTCCGCCGCAGGAGAGGGCATAGGCCGTCGAGCCCGTCGAGCTCGCGACGACGAGGCCATCTCCGCCGTGCGTGTTCACGTAGGCGCCGTCGATCCAGGTCTCGAAATCGAGCATGCGGCCCGTTTCCCACTTCTGGAGCACGATGTCGTTGAGCGCGAGCGCGCTCGCGACGCTCGCGCCGTCGCGCACGATGCGCGCCTCGAGCAGCGCACGCTCGTCGCGCTCGCAGCGCCCTTCGAGCGCCGCGTCGACGGAAGCGAGCATGTCCTTGGGAAGGACGTCGGTGAGGAAGCCGAGGCGTCCGCGATTGATGCCAATGAGGGGTACGCCGCGCTGGGCCACGAGCCGGGCAGCATATAAAAGAGTGCCGTCGCCACCGATGGCCACGACGAGATCGGCCCGCCCGGCGATTTCGGCTTCTGGAATGAGCTCGGCGAGCTCCGCCGGTGCGTCGAGCGGGTCCTCGAGGGGAAGCAGTGCGCGGACGCCGCGCTGTCTCAGATGCGGAAGCAAGGTCAGCGCGGACTCGGCGACCCGGGCATCGCTGAATCGGCCTATGAGCGCGCAAGCTTGCGCCGGTCGAGCCATGTTGCTTTGTAGCACGGGGCACACAGGGGGCCAATGCACTGAATCACATCGAAAACCGCCGAATGGAGCCTGCTGCAGTTTCTTGACGGGCTGATTGCCGCTTAGGTAGGTTTTCGGGCGTGCCCGAGCCGACCGAAGACACACTCTCCGAACGCGAGCAGCTGCTGCTGCGCGTGCTCGTCGGTTCGTACATCCGCGACGGTCAGCCGGTGGGATCGCGATCGCTGTCGCGCGAGTCCGGTCTCTCGCTGTCTTCCGCCACCATCCGCAACATCGTCGCCGATCTCGAGCAGTTGGGCTTCGTCAGCTCCCCGCACACTTCCGCGGGTCGCGTGCCAACCGACAAGGGCTATCGCTTCTTCGTCGACTCGCTGCTCAAGGCGCGCGCACCGATGGAGAACGATCCGGCGTTTGCGGAGCTCAGGCGCCAGCTCGAGTCGGCGCGCGACGATTCGAAGGCGCTCGTGGCCGCTGCTTCGCAATTGCTGTCCAACGTCACGCACCTCGCGGGCGTCGTCACGCTGCCGCGTCAGCAGGCGGCGTCGATCACGCAGATCGAATTCGTCGGGCTCTCGGACAACCGCGCGCTCGTGATCCTCGTGTTCAACGACCGCGAAGTGCAGAACCGCATCATCCAGCTCGAGCGCTATCACTCCGCCGACGAGCTGCGGCGCGCCGCGAACTTCCTCTCCGAACGCTGTCGCGGAAAGACGCTCGCTCAGGTGCGCCAGGACATCCTCTCCGAGATGCAGGAAGCGCGGGTGACGATGAACGCGCTCATGAAGGATGCGATCAACGTCGCCGAGCGTGTGTTCACGCCCGACGAGCAGAGCCGCATGGAGTACGTGATCGCGGGGGAGACGAACCTCATGGGCGCGGGCGAACTGTCGTCGGTCGACAAGCTGCGTCGCCTGTTCGAAGCTTTCAACGAGAAGCGCGACATCCTCAACCTGCTCGATCACAGCTTGCGCGCCGACGGCGTGCAGATCTTCATCGGCCAGGAGTCGGGCTATCGGATCCTCGACGACGTCAGCATGGTCACTGCCCCGTACAGCGCCGACAACGAGGTCGTCGGCGTGATCGGCGTCATCGGCCCCACGCGCATGGCGTACGAACGCGTGATCCCGATCGTCGACGTGACCGCCAAGATCCTGGGTGCCGCGCTCGCGCGACGCTGACCACCCTTGAAATGACGAAAACAGGCTCCACGAAGCCGCCGGGCTTTGTGCCGATGCGATTCGGCTGCGAATTTTCCGCCGCAACATTTTGTTTCATCGAGGTCTTTTGATGAAGGATCCGACAGATCGAGTGACCGACCATCCTGCCGATACCTACGGCGCCGGTCCCGAGGACAAGACCACCGTGCTGCCCGAGACGGCGGTCGCGCTCGTCGAGCTCGAGCGGCTTCAGACCGAGCTCGCCGCAACCGAGGAGCGCGCGAAGAATCACTGGGAGCAATACCTGCGCGCGCTCGCCGACGTTGAGAACGTCCGCAAGCGGGCCGCGAAGGATCTCGAGAGCACGCGCCAGTTCGCGGTCGAGAAGTTCGCGCAGGACCTCATCGCGGTGAAGGATTCGCTCGAGCTCGGCATCCAGAATTCCGCGAAGGCAGACGTCGCGAACATCGTCGAAGGGCAGAACGCCACGTTGCGGCTGCTCGCGAAGGCATTCGAAAAGGCGCAGATCGAGGAGATCGATCCCGCCGGCGCCGTGTTCAATCCGGAGATGCACGAGGCGATGCTCGCTCAGCCGTCGGACGCGCCGCCGAACACGGTGATCGCGGTGATCCAGCGCGGCTATCAATTGAATGGACGACTGTTGCGCCCGGCGCGCGTCGTCGTGTCCGCGCCGAAGAATTGATTCTTGAAACAATGGGCCGGGGCGCTACATAGACCCCAGGTTTTGAACTGAGATATCCGGAGAGATCGATATGGGCAAAGTCATCGGCATCGACCTGGGGACCACCAACTCCTGCGTCGCCATCATGGACAGCGGCAAGCCGCGCGTCATCGAAAACAGCGAAGGTGATCGCACCACGCCGTCGATCGTCGCCTTCACGAAGGACAACGAAGTCCTCGTCGGCCAGTCGGCCAAGCGCCAGGCGGTGACGAATCCGCAGAACACGCTGTTCGCGGTCAAGCGGCTCATCGGTCGGCGCTTCGACGACGAAGTCGTCCAGCGCGACATCAAGATGGTGCCGTACAAGATCGCGAAGGCCGACAACGGCGACGCGTGGGTCGACGCGCAGGGCAAGAAGATGGCCCCGCCCGAAGTGTCGGCGCGCGTGCTCATGAAGATGAAGAAGACGGCGGAAGATTTCCTCGGCGAGGAAGTCACCGAGGCCGTCATCACCGTGCCCGCGTACTTCAACGACTCGCAGCGCCAGGCGACCAAGGACGCCGGCCGCATCGCGGGCCTCGAAGTGAAGCGCATCATCAACGAGCCCACGGCCGCGGCGCTGGCGTATGGCCTCGACAAGGCGGGCAAGGATCGCAAGATCGCGGTCTATGACCTGGGCGGCGGCACGTTCGACGTGTCCGTCATCGAGATCGCCGACATCGATGGCGAGCGCCAGTTCGAAGTGCTCTCGACGAACGGTGACACGTTCCTGGGCGGTGAAGACTTCGATCTGAAGATCATCAATTTCCTCGCCGAGGATTTCCTCAAGGAGTCCGGCGTCGACGTGCGCAAGGATCCGCTCGCCGTGCAGCGCCTCAAGGAAGCTGCCGAGAAGGCGAAGATCGAGCTGTCGTCGAGCCAGCAGACCGACGTGAACCTGCCGTACATCACGGCCGATGCATCCGGTCCGAAGCATCTCAACATCAAGCTGACTCGCGCGAAACTCGAGTCGCTCGTCGAAGAGCTCGTCAAGAAGACGATCGAACCCTGCCGCGTCGCGTTGAAGGACGCCGGCGTCGGCACGCAGGACATCGCCGAGGTCATCCTCGTCGGTGGTCAGACGCGCATGCCGCTCGTGCAGAAGTACGTGAAGGAATTCTTCGGCAAGGAGCCGCGCAAGGATGTGAACCCGGATGAGGCGGTCGCGGTGGGCGCGGCGATCCAGGCCGGCGTGCTCGCGGGCGACGTCAAGGACGTCCTGTTGCTCGACGTGACGCCGCTGTCGCTCGGCATCGAGACCGAAGGCGCGGTGGTCGACAAGGTCATCGAGAAGAACACGACGATCCCGACGAAGGCGACCAAGGTGTATTCGACGGCGTCGGACAACCAGACCGCCGTCACGATCCACGTGTTGCAGG
>Ga0081455_10002357_pt1 | contig 22559 bp, 26 predicted proteins | sample TabmetS3T2R1_FD_70207 | JGI IMG/M metagenome (GOLD analysis project Ga0081455, IMG submission 70207) | Tabebuia heterophylla rhizosphere microbial communities from the University of Puerto Rico - S3T2R1 | ecosystem: Host-associated > Plants > Roots > Rhizosphere ...
GGCGGTTGTTGCCTGAAGGAAGACTGGAGAGCGGCGACAAAGTATGTGCTCGACAACAGCGTGACCGGCGATGGTATGGTATTTCAAGCCCCGTACGCCCGGATGGCATTTGAATACTACTTGCAAGCGCTGGGTTCTCAATCCGGAGCCCTGCAGCCAGTAGTGCCATCAGACCCTTGGGGGACACTCGATTTGACCAAGAGGCGATCCGAATGGCTGTATCGCAGCCCGCAACAGGATCAACGGTTATGGCTCGTCTTGGTCTACAGCTTCGTAAAGGGACCGAGCACCGGAGTTTCCGATTGGCTGCCGGAGAGCTTCCAAAGCCAGTATTGTTTTCGGGGGATGCGGTCTTTCCAATCGATCGAAGTGATTCAGTTCCAGCCTTGCCCACGGCCATAGATTGTGGGAGACGCCGCTGCGTTGACGCGTATCTCGGCTTTGTGTTAGCCAATTGGCAATCTAAGCGTAAGTGAAGTCGTCGAATTAGCAAAGAGAAAACGAGCGGCGGGAGGACGGGATGTTTTTGACTAAACTTCGACTGTTGATTTTTACAACTTGGATCGCCTATCTGGCATTTGCCTCACCGCTTGGGGCCCAGACGCGACCCGTCGCGATTGTTGGTGCGACTTTGATCGACGGCACCGGTCGAGCCGCAGTTGTAGACTCGGCGGTCGTCATCAGCGAAGGAAGAATTCTAAGCGTCGGCAAGCGCGGCGAAATCACGATACCTCAAGGCGCAGAGGTGATCGACGCGAAGGGCAAGTCGATTTTACCCGGGTTAATTGACGGTCACTGTCATTATCGCGACTGGATGGGAGAAATCTACCTCGCCTACGGTGTGGTCACCTGTCCGAACATCTCCAACAACCCGGTGGATTGGATCATCGCGCAGCGGGAAGGAGTGCGTAGCGGCAGCATCCGCGGGCCGCGAGTTTGGGCCTCTGCCAATATCATCGATGGACCGCCACCCGAGGGTACCGGTACACTTCGGCGCCAGCGCACCAGTATCATCGTCGACAGCGAAGACGAAGCGCGAAAAGCAGTGCGCGGATTGGTCGAGAAAGGTGTCGACGGTATCAAATTGTTCGAGCGCCTGAAGCCGCAAGTAGCCAAAGCCGCGGTGGATGAAGCGCACAAGCTTGGGCGGCCGGTTTTTGGTCACTCGCTGGATATTTTTACCGCGGCGACGAACGGCTATCAGTCGGTGGAGCATTCGTGGTCGGTGGTCTACACGTCGATTCAAGATCCAAAGAAGAAACACGATCTCGACATCGGGCGTATGCTCGGCAAAGTCGATACGGCGGACGTGCATGCCCAGATGGAGCCCGCGATGTTCGACAAGATCATCAAGGTCATGGTGGATAGAAACGTTCATTGGAGTCCCACCTGGGCGACGTGGTTTCGGCCGTTGTCGAGCCACGCCGCCGAGATGAAGCAGCGCGAGCTGGCCTTGTTGAGAAACCCACAACTGAAATATTTGCCCGCGTATATTCTCAAAGACACGGAAAGCTTCTTTGCCAAGTACGAAAAGATGGCGCCGGAAAAGCGCAACGAAGTTCTGTCAGGATACAAGATGCTCCAGGATTTCGTCCGCCGCTTTGCCGCGGCCGGGGGTAAGATTCACTCCGGATCCGATCCCAATCATGTATTGGCTGGGTATGGTGTGCATGTCGAGCTTGAGATGCTGGTAGAGGCCGGTTTAGCTCCCGTCCAAGCAATTCAAACCGCCAGCATCAACGTCGCGCAGGCATGGGGAAAAGACAAGGACTATGGCAGCGTCGAAAAGGGCAAGGTGGCGGATTTCTTTATTGTGCGCGGTGATCCGATAAAAAATATTTCGGATACCCAGAATGTGGAACTGGTTTTCATCGACGGCAAGAAGATGGACACGTCGTTTCATGCCGATTACAAAAACCCGATTCCGCGACCGATCGAAGATCGGCCGGAGCAATAAAAGCAAAAAGCAATGACTAATAACGGTTTCGTTGGAAATCGTCGGTAAAATTCCCCATACCTCGGTGGGTCAAATGCACGTCCAGACCTATGAATTTCCGTCATTCCCGTATGCCCTTAGCGGGAATCCAGGCGAAACTCCGACTGGACCCCCGACCCTTCGACAGGTTGCTCAGGGTCGTGGTGAGCAAAGTCGAACCACGATAAATACTGTCGGGGGTGACGGTCCTCGGACAAGTTCTTTCAGACTTTCGACACCTCGTTTTTGTCTTTTCTTGTTCATTTCGCTATTTCTGCCCGGACAAACATTTTCCGCTGAAGTTCCAAACCTAACCGTTGTCTCATATCCCGCTCGTCCGGCAAAACTGCCACTCTGGCTGGCGCAAGACGCCGGATTGTTCGAGAGAAACGGTCTCAAAGTGTCAATTAAAGAAATGAACTCCAGCGAAGAACTGCTCAAGTCGATTCAAAACCGTGACGGCCAGCTATACGCTGCGACGGCGAACTGGCTGGTCTCCGGCATCGGCGACGGATTTGACCTGGTTTTTATTGCCAACACCGGCTATAGCGTTCTCAAACTTGTATCACGTCCGGATATTACCCGTCCGGAACAGCTACGAGGAAAGAAGGTCGGCACCGGCGAAGCGAACAGCAGCCAGGACCGGATCACTAGGCAGACCTTGCAACGGCTCGGACTCCAACCTGACCGTGATGTTACTCTGGTTCCGTTTGGGAGCCGGAGCATTCAACGGCTCCACGCACTTTTGAAAGGTGAGATCGACGCGACGACGAGCAACGAAGACAATCTCTTCGACCTGGAACGCCGAGGCGAACTGAATAAAATACGCGTGCTGGCCGACAATGAGAGCTTGAAACTCTATATTGGCGCCGGCGTAGATTTCGCGGTCACGCGCGGCCTGTTGGTTAGCTCCCGCAGCAAAGTTAAAGGATTTGTCCAGGCACTTTGCGAAGCCATCGCCCTGGCACGGGAGGATCGTTCGTGGGCTGATCGAATCTATGGGCGTTACCTGAACGTCAAAGACCCCGCGCTGTTGGATTTCATGTATCGGACCTACGTGGAGGGGGCAATCCCGCAACGTCCGTTCCCAAAAGCCGAGAACGTCGCGCTCGGAATCGAAGAGTTCGCGGCGAAACCTGGGCTCAAGAACAAGAAAACGGCTGAAATCGTAGATGGAAGTATAGTACGCGAGCTGGAAAGCGGAGGCCTGTTCCAGCGCCTTTACCGAAAGCCGCGAGAACATGTCGAATAATTTGACACTGTAGACGGTTTCCTAGTACTTTCGCGTCGATTCATTTGCACAGGAGGAAGCATGAAAACAAAGTTAATGCCGATTCTTGGCGCCGTGTTTTCGTTGCTGGTTGTGCCGGTTCTGTGGGCCCAAGATCTTGGCCCGCAGATCAAGCAAATCAAAAACGGCATTTATGTCTATGTGGGCAAGGAATTCAATTCCAATTGCGGCATTATCCTGACGCAGGAAGGTGTCGTGCTGATCGACAGCGGGCACAATCCCACCGATTCACGGGCAATCTTGGCTGCCGTAAAAAAGCTTACGCCATTGCCGGTGCGTTTTCTCATCGATACCGAGCCCCACCCTGATCACACGACAGGCCATTTTGTCTTTTCGCCTCCTGCTGTTGTCGTAGCTCACGAAGGTGCTACCGAGTCCATGAAGGGTCGCGAACGCGAGACCCCCGATCGCATCCAGAAAATGATGGGCGTGTCGCCAGAGATGCGGGCCGCGCTTGAAGGTTACCGATTTGTTCCGCCGCAGATCGAATATAAGCAGAAGATGACCCTCAACGTTGGGGAGAGAACGTTTGAGCTGATGTACTTAAAGGGCGTGCACAGCGAGGCAGACACGGCTGTTTGGCTGCCCAAGGAGAGGGTGCTGTTCTCGGCGTCGGGAATCGTCGTCGACCAGATCAACATTCTCCGTCCGTTTGTGACCATCCCCGACATTCTGGCGGCGGCCAAGATGATGAAGGCTTTGAACCCCGAGCACGTGATTCCCGGACACGGGCAGCCCGGCACAGTGAAGATATTCGATGATACGGAAAAATATTATGCGTTGCTGTTAGAACGGGTCGGCAAGTTGGCAAAGGAGGGAAAATCGCTGGACGAGATCAAAAAAGAAGTGAAGATGCCGGAGTACGCTCACTGGGCTAGTCAAGAACGCTTCCCCACGAATGTCGAGGCGGCCTACAAAGTTGTCAAGGGCAATTGACTGGAAACGGCGAGGAGAATCCAATGAAAACGAAAACGTTCGGCTGTTGGACCGCAGTTCTTTATTTGTTTTCGGTTGGAGTTACGGCCGCGCAGGAGCTCGGTCCACAATTCAAAAAGATCAAGGACGGCATTTACGTTTACACGGCACAACTCAACGACTCCAATGTAACGATCATCGAGACCCAGGAAGGAGTTGTATTGATCGACACGGGGCAGACGCCGAAAGATTCCCACGTCGTCATGGCGGCCCTCAAGAAACTGAGCTCTCGGCCCGTGCGGTTCATCATACATACGGAGCCGCATTCGGATCATACGGTCGGAAATTTTGTCTTTTCGCCGCCGGCAATTGTTATTGCGCACCTAGGCGCGACGGATTCGATGAGGAAAGCCGAAAACCCTGCAACCATTGAAAAACGGGCGGCGGCTTCTCCGGAAATGCGGGAGGCCTACAAAGGATATCGTTTGGTCACACCGGATATCGAGTATCGTGACAAGATGACTCTCAACGTGGGCGACCGTACCTTGGAGCTTTATTATTTGAAAAATGTTCACAGCGAGGCGGACACGGCGATCTGGCTGCCCAAGGAACGGATCGTTTTTACGGCAGCGTCGGTCACCGTTAAACGCTTCGGCAATCATCGGCCCTTCGTCAGCATCCCGGACACATTGAGTGCGATTAAAATGATGAAGGGGCTGAATCCCGAGGTTGTCGTGCCGGGGCACGGTCCACCGGGCACCGCAAAGATTCTTGATGACATGGAGCAGTATTACAATTTGCTCCTCGAACGGGTCGGCGCAATGGCGAAGCAAGGCAAATCGTTGGATGAAATCAAAAAAGAATTGCAAATGCCCGAAACCGCGGATTGGGAAGGTAAGGACCGTTTCCCGAATAATATCGAAGCGGCTTATCGTGCGATTAAAGGGAGTTGAGCCAAGACACTCTCAGTTAACGTAGAAAAATTAGGGTTAACCCATGAGGCAGATCACTTTATGCGGTTTGGCGGTCTTTATTCTCGTCGGTTCGGCGGCTGCGCAGGAGCGCGAGATGATCATACCAGTGCCGCAGTCCGCTTACTCGCAAGCTGTGAAAATAAAAGGCGGTACCCTGGTGTTTCTATCCGGGGTTGGACCCGCAGATGAGAGGGGAGTGCTTGCTGCTCCTGGTGATTTTCCCGGACAGGTGCGGGCCACGTGGGAGAACATGCGCCGTGTTCTAGCAAAAGCAGGGGGCTCACTGGACGATATCGTTACGATGACGGTTTACACCACCGAGCGACGCTGGGGCGAAATTTTTACTGATATGCGTAAAGAGGTATTCAAAACCGGGTATCCGTCGAGCGCCTTCATGGAAGCACGGAAATTCAAGATACCCGGCGCCTTGTTGGAGATCCAAGCGATTGCCGTGTTGAAGGAGTAGTGGAAAATTGGAATTTGCGAGGTGACAGGTAATGGAGTGACGGAGCATGAAGATTACCACAGTGTTATTGCCGATTTGCCTGCTGACTCTTACTGGAGTGTCTTTCGGGCAAGATTTTAAAAAAGAATTTGTCGATCCGATGCCGCAGGAATCTCGTTCCGCGGCTGTGAAAGTTAAGGGCGGCACGATGTTGTTCCTGGCCGGACATACGGCCAGTCTGCCTCAAGCAAACGCGGAGCTTGGCAACTTCGATGCCCAATTCAAGCGAGTCTTCGATAAGATCAAAACAACACTGAGTCAAGGCGGCGCTACGTTCGATGATATCGTGACCATGTCGGTGTTTCTAACCGATCTCCGTTACATTCCCGAGTTCAATAAACTAACTAAGGAAATCTTCAAGAAAAACTTTCCAGCCATTACGTTTGTCGAAGTTAGTCACTTGGCCCGACCGCAGCTGATCATGGAGATTCAACCCATCGCCGTGATTCCGTAGACGAATCTGGGTCTCTGAATTCTCTTGACGAAATCCGGCCCATGTCTGCTGGCCATCTTCATTCTTGAAGCTTATCGTTCAAGGTGTTACAAGAAGAGCTTTCCGTGGTCGCATAGCTCAGCTGGTTAGAGCGCTCGCCTCACATGCGAGAGGTCGTAGGTTCGAGTCCTACTGCGACCACCATTCCCGACAGTGTAAAGAACCCTCTGCGGGTCGTTCCAGCGGATGATTTAGAAGGGTTGAGCGGTATTCTGTAGCTCAGAGTGATCTCCCGCCCACGTACCCGCACCTCTTTTATTATTTCCCTCAAGAATTCCTTTTTGTGACCAATCTTATTGGTCCTCAGCCTGGCCTGCACTTGCCGGATATATTCGCTCATCAATTCCGTCGGGATGGGGACGATTTTGCACTTGGACTGAGATCTACGCGCCAAGTTGTCTTTGGTTTCTGACAGGGCCGCTCTCTCGTGACGTAGCGTCTTAATTCGGTGGGCAGCATCCTCAATCGACAGGAGTCCGCGTTCCAAAGCGTCTTCCCAGCGACGGAGCTTGGTCTCCACATCGGTGATGGCCAACGTAATGGCCCTTTCTTCTGCGCTAGGCTTTTGCTCAGAGCGATTTTGGTCGAATACCAGCTGAATATACTTCCTGACGTTGTCTTCACTGAGAATTTGGTCTTGGACATGATCCAAAACCGCTGTTTCGAGTTTAACTTTGTTTAAAAGCGGCGAATTACACGCGCTCTTTCCTCGCTTCATATAACTTTGACATGAATAGTAATGCACACGGCCAGATTGGGCGGACGTTCCAATGTAGTGGTGCCCACAAGCGTCGCAGATGACAAGACGGCTCAAAACATATTCGGTCCTGTAAGCGTAAGAGTTATGCCACAATTGGGCTGTTTCGGTGAGTTTTTTCTGGACTCGATTAAATACAGTCTCATCGATTATCGGCGGATAAAATCCCGGAATTGAAAAAGGATCTCTGTGCCCCCGGTCCTGGCGGGCGTTGTATTCCAAAACACCTATGTAAGCGCGGTTCCTCAAGATCTTGGAGATATGATAAACGCGGAATCTTAGCCCTTGCTCCGTTCGATATCCTTCATCATTGAGAGTTTCGACGATAGCTTTGTATCCCTTGCCTTTGTCAAACAATTCAAAAATGAGTTTTACGATTGCGGCGTTTTTCTCATCGATTACCGCGCGACTGATGATACGGGTTCTTTTATGCCCGTCTTGTCGCTCGATAATTTCTCGCTTGAACCCGAACGGAGGGCGAAAGACGAGGTGGCCTTGAAGGGCGCGCTGCTTAAGGCCCTTCATGATCTCACGAGATAGATTGCGAGAATAAAACTCATTCATGCCGACGATGAGATGCTCCATCAAGAAGTTTTCCGGGGTATCGGAGCCGACCATTGGTTCGGTCACCGAGATGAGCCGTACTTTTTCTTTTTTGAGGATTGCCCGGGCAGTGGCGGATTCGAGCGTGTCGCGAAACAGCCGATCGATTTTATGGACGATGATCAGGTCAAACGCCCGTTGTTTGCTCACCGTGTCGGCGAGCAGTTCTTTAAGGGCCTCGCGCTTTTCGAGGTTACGGAAGGCCGAATGACCTTCCTCCAGGTACTCCTTTGCTACAACGTACCCGTTCTTTACCGCCCAGTCGCGGCACGCATGTAGCTGTGCCTGGATGGAATAGCCCTGAACCTGCTCCTCGGAGGAGACCCGCGCGTAAACGACGGCCGTTTGTTGCTGTTTTGCATTCGTACTCATGCTGCTGTCACCTGGATCGATTTCTCTGAGGTCGCGTACGCGCCGACTTTTCCACGTGTTACCTACGAGACTGAGATTCCGGTAGGGCGACTGATAGCGACTTGAGGGCTCTTTCGTACAGTCGCGCCATCGGATCGGTCACACAGATGAGCTTCACGTGCTCCTGCTCAAGGTGCGCGCGAAAGCTTTCGAATTCCCAGAGATCGCGAAACAGCCGCTCGGGCGAATAGTAAATGATAACATCGTAGGGCCGCCGATTGCTGTGCGCGTCGGCAAGCAGCTCTTTAAGACCCTCGCGCTCTGCCAGATTGCGATAGGCTCCCTTGCCCTGGTCAATATATGCCTTTGCTATCGTATATCCGCGGGTTTCCGCCCACTCACGGCATGCGCGGAGTTGCGCCCGGATGGCCTGATTCTCCTCATCCAGGGATTCCGCTCGTGCCCGTGCGTAAATGATTGCCGTTTGTTGCTGTTTGTTGTTCTGTTTGTCCTCATCTTGATCTCCTTTTAACTATTTAGCTCGGATTGTTGACCTTTCGGCTACCGCGTTTTCTGGTAACTGGAACCAACTCGGTAGACTAGTTTGTTCTCCTTCGCAATATCCCTCATAATCAGAAAGATCTGATTATATTGATAGGGCTTCAAGCGATATCCTTGACTTCGGAACCAGCGAGCCACTTCTCCCCCACCGAATTTGCCGACCGCAACCTCTTCTACATACCGGATGCACTGTTTCTTCATCCAGCCCCTTTCCTCTGGTGCCGATTGTTTGGGCGTCACGGATTTAACCAAAGAAAGAGTCCCCGTTATTCGAGCCACGTGCTCGGGAGAACCAGAGCTGTCCTCACGTGCTTGAATTTCCTGCAACGTGCTGGCATAGCTCTCTAGATTGGCGAGTTCTAGATCGATCTCATTTCGCTTTAGTCTTAGCTCTTCGATCTGCCGTCTGTAGCGGTTTTTGATTCCTTCTAATGTGTCACGCTCTTTCATAACGATATCCTCCTTTAAATTTTAATAACCACTATGGGGCCACTATTTCGTGCTCGGTCAATTTGCATGAAGTGGGGAAATTTGGAATCTTCGCCATTTTCATTTTCCTCCTTTGCTTCGTAAACAATTGGTTCCTTGTTAAACCTAAACGGGCATCTCTTAGTTGAGCTTGCGGTGACCCTTGTCCGATGATGCAGGCTCCTCGCCGGCCGCGTTCGCGGATTGTTCTTGCTCACGTTTTTGCTGACGTCGCCTAAGTCTACCCCACCTCAAGATGAGATACCTCGCGGTCCAAGGTTGACGGTAATTGTTCCCCCGGCGGAGTTTTCTCTCATTAAACTCAACGGCCATTTCTTCATAGTCGAGGCCGCGTGCAAGCGCGTCTAAAATCGCCCTGCGGTGAAGCTCTTCCAACGGCTCCGAGTTTTTCTCAGCCGTATGAAGTAGCCATTCAACCATAAAGCGCGACCACTGCTTTCCCGACGGACTCGGGAAACCATGGTCGTTAAATTCTTTCGCAATCCATTCGTAGGGTCGTCCCTCACGACTAAGCGTAGCTGCTTTTTCTCGCAAAGAACGAATTTCCGCCGAGTGTCGATGCGGCTGGAGTCCCAGCTTACGCAAGATGGCACGAATCTGACCCAGGCACAGTACGGTTATCTGGCCGGTGGAATTTTCACCTGTTGCCAGCCGCTGCCTAATCTCCGGAACCGTGAGATTTTGCTCGTGGAGCTCGCGAATCAAATTGTGCCGGCCAAAACCACGCCATATGACAAAAGACGTTTGGCTGCCGGTTTTCCACACAATGGTCGCGTCGATCCGTTCTTTGGTGGCCTTCACCAAAATCTCATCGATCACGCAGCGCAAAATCTCTTTTCGGTCCTGATTGGATACACCGGGATAATGTCCAGAACGTCGGTACCTCGCTCGCTATCCGGCAGAGTTCCTCCAATTCCTCACGGGTCTCAAACTTTGTAGCCTTTGACTGTTCGATGGCGATCTTTTGCTCGAACTGTTCTTTTTCTTTGAGAATCGCTTCGAATTTTTTGTCGGCATAGTCGCAGACTCTCGGATGTTTGCCATAGCTTCGCTCGATAAGCTCCTGAGCCTTGCGGATTTCCAGCTCAAGCCGTTCGCGTTCGGATTCAATCCAATGAAGGCGTGTCCGCTCTTGGCGCCGACTCTCTTCCAAAGCTTCCTGTAACATCTGGAGCGGCGGGGCGGCGAGTAATTTGAAAACTCTTGCAAGAACATTCGTCTCGAATTCACAACTCGTAAATCGCGTGCACGGTTCACTATCCCACGCGCACATATAGTTCCAGCTATTAAGGCGGTCATAAGTTACGCCTAACGCGTTGTTGCATACTGCGCAGCGGAGGAGGCCCTGCAGAAGAGCCGGCCCGCGGCCGGCGCGGCCACGGCAATCCCACCTGTTTTTGCTCAATATATTTTTGATTTCCTCTTGTTGCTCTTGGGTCATATATGCCGGGTGATGATTAAATTGTTTTATCCAGCGCTCTTCGGGAACTTTGATCCGCGGTGATTGACCATTAGCGAGGACTAGTCCGCCGGGTTTCGACTGTGTTCTTCCGTAAACATAGACACCAGTGTACGCGGGATGTAAAAGAATGTTTCTCACGCGCCCGATACACGCTTTTTTGAACGACACGCGTGCACCTTGCCTGAATGGTATTTGCACTCCGGTCTTTCTGAGGGCGATCACCGTTCGACGAATCGACCGGGTCTGAAAGAACGTGTTGATGATCGTCTGGATCATGTTCCTGGTCTCAGGGTCGTAGTCATATCGGCCGTCTGGGCCTTTGATCCAGCCGACGGGCAACACCGAAACCATTTCACCTTGCTTGGCTTTGGTGATCCTCGCCTGGCTCATGAGTCTCACGCGCTGGCGATTTTCGTGCGAGGCGAGCATGGCCGTGATTTGCGAGAAAAGGATGTCGTTTAAATCATTCGGATCAACAAATCGCCCTTCCGTGTAGATTAATGTATTGTTCTCTGCGGCGATCTGGCGAAAGAGTTCGAAGTCGCGTAATTGTCGTGACAACCTCGAAATGGTGATGCAAAAAACCGCTCCGACCTCGCCGCCGGCCATCTTAATTTGCAATCGCCGAAACCCCCTTCGTGCTTCACTTGAGGAGCCCGTGATTCCCAAGTCTTCATCGATCACTTGAATCTTGGAATCCGGCCATCCGTAGGAGCGCGGAACTGCCGTCAAGCCTCGTTGGAGTTCGGTGCTGCCGACGTTATTCTGAACCTGCTGCTCGCTGGACTGCCTGATATAAACGATCGCGAGCCGCCGCAAATGATCATTCGTGATCAGTGGGTGTGTCTGGTTGCTAGGCTCGTTGTTTTTCATCTATCCCTGCGCCTCTTCTGAGTTAAGATCCTGGCCGCTATTTGGGCCATCAGTTTTTCAGCTGCTCGGATTTCCGGCGGCACATGGCTGGGAGTCATTTCCAAAGTTGCCTCCGGCATCGATTCGCTTTTTGATGGCCAAGACGGTCATTTTAATGGCTTTAAGTACTTCGAGGTCGATAGCGTGTGTCGAGTCTTTTTCATGTTTATCGGTATCCGGTTCTACGGAGTACGAACCGGTCTGCGGGATACCGACAAAAGATGCGTTTGCCCGTGTGAAGCGTGTTTTTCTCATTTCCCTACCTTTTTCGATGACTTACCTGGTGCATTGAGCCGCTCTGTTCAGGCGACAAAGCCTCCTGGCCTTCGATTACTGCCTGGGTGATTTCTTCGGAGAAATATTTCCACACCAGTTCGGCGAGATCCTGCTCATCGCCCGCTCCCCGGAAGATCGAATTATCCACCGCGCCGGCGACCACATCGCCGGTGGGATCTAAAGTTTGTTTCGGTGAGCGAGTAGCGCTGTTTTTCATTCGGGTCCAACTCGAAATAACCGCTTACAATTATTTATGTTTTGCGGAAATTCAGAAATTCGGGGGTGTGATTCCGTTACGAACCGCTCATTTCAGAGAAAGGATGTATGAGAATTCGGACGCGGACTCTAGGTTGCTATACGACGGTGTGGCCGCGTAACTCGGAATCAGCATTAGTTTCCCGAGATACTCGTTGAGTCACGCGAGGTTTTCAAAAAGGGGCACGCCGTGATGGCGGTGCGGGAACGGGAAGGGTGGCGAGAGGGCGGTGGGTAAATTGAAGGCTCGCCAAAGACCGGAGCACTAAGCATAGCCAGAAATTAGCGAAGCGACCCAGGATTGTACTTCTCGCAGCCTTGTCGTCGTTGTGACACAACCACGGGGCCGGGGTTGACATCCAAGGCTATCAGAAAGCAGTCAGGCGCGGGTACAAGCTGCCGACGATTTGCAAAGAGTTGGCAGCGGATGGTTTCCTAACATTCATTCCTACTAGGTGTTGTGGTGGGGGAGGAAGTATTTTATCGCACAAAGCACAAGCGTTTCAGGCGGTTGATTATGTAAAGACTGCCCGACGTAGACTCGCCTCTGGTTGCGGTTACGGAGAACTCGCGTGGTCGTCAATCGAACGTGCTGAATGTCAAGAAAACCTCGGTTTAAAGGATTATTCCTTTATGATTTATGAACCGCCAAGAGATAGAACAACGGATGGATGAACTGGCCCGGAAATGCGTTGAGACCCGCTACAAGAAAATCGTAGAAGAGCTTTACGAATTGGCCCGCGAGCTTGAGAAGATGAAGATGTTAGAAAGCGGTGAGGGGCCGGATTCCGCCCGGTCTCTGCGCTGTGAAAGGTTTCGTTTCGGTGTTTTAAAATTCCCTCGCACCATTGTTACCTTTCCGACTAATTAAAATATTTTTTGTATCTTTCGACATCGTCCATACAGTGGTATAGACGTGGATTAAGTTAACATCCGTCCGAGCTTAAGCGTTAGGGTCGACAAGGAGGTCGTGCCCATGTTGCTTCGGGATCACCCGCTGATGTCCCGTCGTGGAGTTTGTAATTGGCCTCCCGTTTGGACATGGATTGACGGCCGAGAGGACAAACGTCCACAAGGCGAAATCGGGGTTCTCAAAGCGGTATTCCTCTCCAATGTTCAACCTGCTGACCGATGTTTCTTATACATCCATCACGAAGAATCAACGTATCTCGGGTGTCTTCTTTTCGATGACCACCGGTTTTGCCAAGAGATCGCAGGACTCCTTCAATTTTACCGCCATCGTTCCATTGCTTAAATCGGCGCCATCGATCTGTCTCATACTTTGTAGAAGTTTCTTATTTTTTCACCACGGCACCACCCCTGCATGCAGGCAATTAATGGACGGTGCCTGAGATATGGTTACCGGGTTGCGTGGGTATTGGTTTGGACCAAAACGGCAACGCAAATAATCCTGGCGACGGTCCAAGGCTCTTTAGGTGAATCAAATTTGCTCCCCCTGTATCAGAAATGAGACGCTTGCCTGCCTTTGGTCACCTCCAAAAATAAGTTTTTCATAGGCTTCTTTTTGTGGCATACCCATTGCGGTGGAAGTAAAAGCCAGCATTTACAAAGACGACCTTACTACCAAGTAGCGACCCATCATTTCGGTCAGTCCTCAGACTAAGGAGGGACTATGAAAGGAAGTCTGCTTCTGATCGTTCTTTTGATGACAGCGCGAGGGGTAATCGCCGAAGCACAGCCAACGAAAGTTCCCCGGATTGGGGTTCTCGCCGCGGGATCGTCGTCTTCTCATGCGCACCAACACGCCGCGTTCCGGCAGGGCCTGCGCGATCTGGGTTACATTGAGGGGCAGAATATCATCGTCGAGTACCGATTTGCGGAAGGGAAAATCGATCGGTTCCTCGAGCTCGCTGCCGAGATGGTCGGTCTAAAAGTTAACGTCATCGTTTTGGGAGGCACCAGGTTAGCCAGTGCTGCCAAGCAGGCGACCAACACGATTCCGATCGTCGTGGGGAGCGCTGGTGATCTTATTGGTGAGGGAATCGTCGACAGCCTAGCGCGGCCAGGCGGAAATGTTACGGGATCGACTAATATTTCCCCAGACTTGAGCGGCAAACGGCTCGAGTTGCTGGTGGAGGTCCTTTCCAGCACCTCGCGCGTGGTCGTCCTTTGGGAACCGAGTCCAGGCTCTCTGAACGAAGTGAGAGAGACGGAAACTGCGGCCCGGGCGTTAGGAGTGAAGCTTCAATCCCAGCAGATAAGAAGTGCTAATGACTTTGACAGCGCCTATTCTGTGATGACGAGAGAACGCGCCGACGCGCTTATCATAATTCAGGGCAGTTTGACTTTGTTTCATCGAACGCAGCTTCTTGAACGTGCGATAAAAAATCGGCTGGCATCGATCTGTGAGGGGCTGGCTTGGGCAAACGACGGTTGTCTCATGAGCTACGGGCCGGACCTGTCCTACCAGTGGCAGCGGGCTGCCATCTTCGTCAATAAAATCCTGAAAGGTACGAAGCCTGCTGACCTGCCCGTAGAGCAGCCGATGAAATTCGAACTGATAATCAATCTCAAAACCGCGAAGCAGATCGGCGTGACGATTCCGCAGTCAGTTCTTTACCGAGCGGACAGGGTAATCAAGTGAGAAAACACAACGACAGAACCAAATAAAAGACCTTTCACGTTGGAAGAACTTCTCGTCTCAAGCGCCGCGCAAAACGGACGCACTGGCGAAGCTCCTGATGGAGAGAGGGCTTTATTACCTAGGAAGAGTTTATGCAGACGATTTCCGAGGAACGGGCGATGTATCAAAACTCTTCAATCCTACGAAGGAATCACCATCGAGCCTGATCAGCGGCCGATCGCACTTTCTACCGTCACCGATCTAAAATGAACCACCGACTGCGAGATAGCTGACGATTACCTTGTTGACCCACCCTATAGCCACGTGACAATAAAGCCAGATAGCTGACAACTCACACGACGGAGCTACAGACCATGGAAGACACATGAAGGAGATTATAGAATTGAGGGCGGAATTACCAACGTGCGCATCGGCAACGACGGCTATGACCAAGAGAAGCCCATTGCCTGCAACTAAAGCGAGGAACGAAGGGCGAAGAAACTCGGTGGACCGAACTGGTCGTGGAGAAGAGGTGACTTGCGGCCCGTAATGATTGTGAAAATAGAAGTTCATCGATTGGGCTGAGAACTTTTTTGAGGAAGCGGAAACTTTATGATGAAAGAACAGGAGGCTCTATGACATCGAAGAAACGCGCCATTAGGAGTGTTGGGAGTGCGAAATTTTACTCGTTCTGTCCTTAAATTGATGAGCGAAGTCAATAAAGAGTTAAAGCGCAATGCTAGACGCTTTCCGAAAGACTTACGATGACCCGACGAGAGCCGCTTTGGTTTCCGACATACACGTCAGGATCGGCGCTGCCGGCTTTCTTCCAAGGTCGTTTGAGATAATATTTGGTTCCAGTAGGAATCAGCTTTCTCGGATCAATTTCGACCCCTCCTTGTGAAACATTGTTTAACCCAAATCACTTACGCGGCTGGCCTAGCCCGTGACACTAGTGTGATCGGGATGATATTAGGAGCGGGATGACAAGACTAACCGGATGAGCCTAAAGCGCAGTTTGGTGCGGACCAGCTCTAGCATCAAACGTCTCAAGCAGAGAATGAGGCGATAAGGAGAAAAGGAAATAATATTTCTTACCAGAATATTTTTCCTCTTAATCTCTGTCTTCAAACGGGTCGGGCACGACTCCGATTCCCATTTCTCCACATCGGACACACTACCGGAGGCCGACTTCGCAAGAAGCAGAAAAAGCAGAGAAAGTTTAGCGCGGTGGCCGTGTTCCTTGCCATGGACTCATACATGTGAGCTTCTCCACAAATAAGCCGAGCTCCCAGTTTTAACATTTAACCCGCACGGCTTTCGAGCCAGATCGAATAGTACCGAAGAAGTGGGAACTAGCGTTGACGTGGCTGCCAATGTTGGCCGACCATCGGCCAATTTTGGCAGCCACGCAATCGGAAACGCCTCCATAAATGTATGTATACTTGATACTCTTCCCCTAATGATTGAAGGAATAACTGAATTTACCGTTGTGATATGGTCGGCCTATTCTGGCTGCCCGCCAAGGTAAGAGAGAAAGACCATCTTTCTCCTCACTTTAGAAAATATCCTGAAATTCCGCCATCTATAGCCACGTTCTTTTCGTGCTCCATATTTGGCATTCAACTTGCCAAAACAGACAAAGGTTAACAATGTCTGACATCAAATTGAAGCAGTGGTATGTAGTTTATAGTAAACCGCATGCAGAGCAATCTGCTCAGCTCCATTTCCAGATTAAGGGATTGGAGTCTTTCTTCCCACGACTTCTTTTGCCGAAGGCCGTCCAAAAGCACAGGCGAATCGTTCCGCTCTTTCCCAACTACCTGTTCGTCCGGATTCGTTTTCTTGAGGAATTTCAATATGTGCTTTGGTCACATGGAGTTAAGCGCTTTGTCGGTTTCAATGGCGCTCCGGCGGCTCTCGACGAGGAGGTTGTGACGTTCTTAATTCGACAGGCAAATTCAGAAGGCATCATTACGGCGCGCTCAAAATTGAAAGTAGGTGAAGAGGTTCGGGTCAGCCGTGGTCCCTTTCAGGGGCTTGTTGGAATTATTCAAGAACCACCGAACGTTAGAGGGCGGGTTAAGATACTCTTGGAGCTGCTCAGTCGCCAAGTGAGGGCAGAGGTACCGATCGAATATGTTGAGGGCGGGTGGGTTGTAGACGATCGTCAGCAGTGGGGAAACGGATAACTTCCAGGCCAGATAGACCCTAGCTCAGTCTCTGGCAATTGGCAGGAGGTACCTCGAACGGGCGGAGCTATGTCAGTTTGATAGGCAGGAGAAAAAAATGGGTCCAGCCCAAAGCAGCAAAATCTTTTTTGCAAGAATCCTGATCGCACTAAGCTTTTTATCTGTCTCTCTATTTGTTTTGGGATGTGCGAATCCAGTCGCCCACATCCCGGCGTTCAATAAGAACGATTTGGCTCCTGTCAAACCGACTTCTGTCTCGTCTGGCAAGTACCGGTTGGTTCCCTATGACCAAATAAATGTCAAGTTTACTTACCATCCTGAGGAGGATTACAAGACTCCTCTGATGATTCGCCCTGACGGCTATATTACTTTAGAAAGCAGCGAGCTCGTTATGGCCGTAGGCCTTACGCCTGAGCAATTAGCGAAAACCATCGCTGAGAAAACCGAAAGCCGACTGAAGGAACCTCAGGTTATTGTAACCATCGCACAATATGCTCCGAGAAAGGTCTATGTGGGAGGAGAGATAAAGTCTCCGGGAATCGTCTTGGCGCAGGACGGGAGGAGCCTGACTCCTATGCAGGCGATTTTCGAGCGTGGTGGATTTACAACTTCAGCGCAGGTAGATAGCGTGATTCTGATCAGGGATGGGGCCTCGGAAAGTCCCAAGATAGGCCGACTAAACATCAACCAGTCTATCGAAGATGGCGTGCCTGAACAAATCACGCTCCTTGACAATGATGTGATTTATGTCCCGATGTCGGGGATAGGGCGCGCCGACCTCTGGGTTAAACAACACATAAGGGACCTGGTTCCATGGGAGATACTCAGGCACGCTCCGTATTGATAACCCATTTCATGTCAAGTCAGTGGCCCCCCCTTCAGTTCGTGATATATAATCTTAGCAGATAGCGGATTGAGCCGGATGTGAGTGCAGGAGCTGAGCGGATAAAAACCCGTCTATTTTATTTCGGCTTTCGAGAGAATCCTTTAACGTTACCCCTGATCGGCATTTCTTTTATACCAATCCGATTTTTGAGGATTCCTACGCTACCCTTCTGTGATGGATCCGCAAAGGCAAGGGTTCATAGTCTTGAGGGGCGAGGGTAGAACCGCTAAGACCACCCTGCTTCGCAGATGAATGGATAACCTCGGGGAACTGTCCGCTTCGTTCTTTTACAACATCAACCTGACCTTTGAAGAACTCCTGACCTTCAGCTGTAACGAACTTTGGGAGGCGGCTCTGGCGAATCGCTGGATTTCTTTTACTGACAGTTTCTCCGAAAAAAAGGAAAAACGAGCAGAACCCAAGGCGCCTTGAAGAGCGCTGAGGCAGATTGAGGGTCTAGATACTATGTACAACAGCTACTTTGGATTTTCAGAGTCCCCTTTTAGTGTTACCCCAGATCCTCGTTTCTTTTACACCAATCCCATTTACCAGGAGGCCTATGCGATCCTGCGCTATGGGATCGAAGCAAAAAAAGGGTTCATTGTTATTACCGGAGAAGTGGGCACAGGAAAAACCACGCTGCTGCGAAAACTATTGCGTAGCCTGGAAAACACCGTCCATTCGGTTTTTATCTTTAATACCGACTTGAGTTTTCCGGAATTGCTACAACTCACCCTTCACGATTTTGGCTTAGCCCCCAAAGACGCAAGCAAAGTAACGATGCTTCAACAACTGAATGACTATTTGATCAAACAGCTTAAACAGGGTCACACCGTCGCAGCGCTGATCGACGAAGCCCAAAACCTAAGCGATGACGCCCTCGAAAACCTGAGACTTCTCTCCAATCTGGAGACCGATCAAGAAAAACTGCTCCAGATTGTGCTAATGGGCCAACCTGAGCTTCAAGCAAAACTCGATCAACCGAAACTTCGGCAGCTTAAGCAGCGGGTGGCCCTTCAATGCCGACTTGCTCCCCTTAAAGACGAGGAGGTGGGTCCGTATATCGATTTTCGGCTTAGCGCTGTTGGCTATGAGGATAAGGAGCTGTTTCATCCTGATGCCATTCAGCAGATTGCTTTCTATTCGAAAGGGATTCCTCGGCTGATGAACATCATCTGCGATAATACCCTACTTAACGTTTACGCAAGGTCTCAAAAAGTTGTTTCGGCAGATATGATCAAGGAAGTGGCCCACGACCTGAGGATACAATCAGAAGTCCAGGTCACCAATGGGAAACCCACGTCTTTATTAGTGTCTAAGACCGAACCGGAAGCAGTCATCCGTGGGGCAGCGAACGACGTTCAGAAGCACAAAGCGGGGGGCTTAGTAAGAGTCGGAGTTGAGACCCTCCTCGTCATCCTCGTTTTTGTCGCCGTAACATCCCTTGTTGATCCCCAAACTTTCCTCAGCGTGGCGCAGAGAGGTCTTGAAGTCGCCAAGCATAATCTAAACCAATGGGTTGTGCTTGCTGCTCCCCAGGAATCCGTCCCCCCAAAGGCTAGTCTAGAAGTCCAGCTCAAACCGAAGGCCGAGCGGGTCATGGTTCAGTCCGGGGCCAATATCTACAAAATTGCCAGTGATATGTATGGAGCTAATACCACCCTCGGCATGGACCTCATTAAGGAGTTCAACCCTCAAGTCAAGAATCTTAATTGGGTGGCGGCAGGACAGGATCTTTTGCTCCCTCTCTTAACGAGGGAAACATTGCTACGGCAGCAACCCGACGGTTCCTATCGTCTCATCGTGGCTTCATTTCGCAGCGTAAGAGGGGCCGACGAATACGCCCAACTTCTAAGCGACAAAGGGTACCAAGTCACGATTACACCGAGAAGAGTTTCAGACAATCTTTTGCTGTATCGCCTTGAAATTGACGGTTTGAAGAACTTTGAAGAGGCTAATCAGGCCTGGGAATCCGGATTAAGGAACGAATGGCTTGCATTTGCTGGCAACCCAAGCGCACCAGGTAAATAGGGCAGATATAATTAGCTGTGGGAGACGATATGAGCAACGTATATGACGCACTGATAAAAACACAAAGAAGAAACGAGACGATAAGACTCCTAAGACTCTCGGGGGAGGATATTAGCTTCGAGTGGAAAGTCATAACGCTGCTTTTTGGACTTCTTTTTGTGGCGATTGTCAATCAACTCATGGGCCGTGCGCTGCGCAGCCAAATGGATGAGCGCGCGAGCATCATAGCTACTAATTTGAGTGATGCCGCCGCAGGTTACCTCGCGAGTAAAGATGTGCTGCCGCTAAAAACAACAGTCACAAAGTACGCCCGTTTGAGCAGCGTTGCGTATGTTTTTATTAAGGACCGCGAGGGAAAGGTGATCGCCCATAGCTTGGCAACTTTCTCCCCGGAGCTGCAGCAGGAACTGACTTTCGATCAGCGGCGTCAAGTTAGTCGGCGAGAACTCACGTTACAAGGAAGAACCGTTTACGAAACCCGAGAGCCGATTCTTGAGGGGCAGCTCGGAACCGCGCACGTAGGGATCTGGGCAGACGCGGTTGAACGAGAAATTGACCAAGCCCTTTTCATGTTTCTGTGGCCCATTACATTAGGGCTTCTTGCAGCTGTGATCATCGTCGCTTTCTTGACCCGGTCATTGATTCAAGCATTGCGTCGACCGATAGACTCGCGGGTCGGCTCAGCACAGTCGAACTCGTCGCACCTGTTACAGTAGAGTCGCAGTCCAAGTTCGAAAAGATTACCCATTCTGTCGGAACGGCCAAAGACGGCAACGACTAGATTTAACCAAAGCGTGACGGTCATACGTCTCCCGAAGCCAAAGGAGAAACAGATGAATTGGACACGGGATAAACGAAATTTGATTCTGTGGCGGCCCTTGTTTGTATTCCTTTCTGTGCTGCTAGCCCTTTTCCCTGTCTCGACCCACGGAGCAGAAAAGCCAGGGCAAACCCTGAAGAAGATCAGGATAGTCTACAGTTCTATTTCGGGTAACATGGCTCCTTTGTGGGTCACCTATGAGATGGGTTTTTTCCGTAGACACGCCTTAGACGTCGAGCTCATCCTTGTAGAGGGAGGAAGCAGAGCCGCACAAACCCTCGTATCTGGGGACGCAACCTTAGCACAGATGGCAGGGGCCGGTGTCCTTCAGAGCAGTCTCAAGGGCGAGGATGTCGTGATGATCGCCGGAATTCTTAACACCATGAACTATGAGTTTATCGTTGATAAGAACATCCAGCGACCTGACCAGTTGAAGGGCAAGGCGGTGGCGGTGAGCCGGGTCGGGAGCTCTTCGGACTTTGCCACACGCTTCGCCCTTGACCGGTATGGTTTAGTCCCAGGAAAGGATGTCAGCATCCTAGAAATTGGAACTCAGCCCGACCGGTTCGCTGCCCTCGAGGCCGGACGGATCCAAGGGGTGATGCTAGAAATTCCTCTGACTCACAAAGCGAAAAAGATGGGCTTTCGTGTCCTAGCCAATCTTAAGATGCTCGGTCTAGAGTATCAACACACTGGAATAGCGACGACTCGGGGATTGATCAAATCTCAACCTGAACTCATACGCAACTTCATGAAAGCCTACGTGGAAGGAATTCACTACTACAAGACCCACCGGAAGGAATCTTTAGCCGTTCTCGCAAAATACCTAAAGACCAATGATGCCGAAGCTTTAAAGGAGATCTACGAGGACATAGGACTCGCCCTCGTGCCGGAGAAGCCGTATCCGACTCTAAAGGGAATTGGAATCATGCTCCAAGAACTAGGAGGAAAGGAGCCTAAAGCGCAGACGGCGCGCCCTGAGCAGTTTGTCGACCTAACGTTTGTCAAGGAACTGGATAGCTCCGGGTTTATCGATCGTCTGTACAAAACCACACCTACCGTGGTCGCCAGCGAAGAGGTGGGACCTACCGATGCTCGGCTAAGCGTGAAGTCAAAGCAGGCTTCAGGAGTAGCAAATTCTATCCCCCCACTATCAAGGAGGCCGGATAGACCAGTGGAATACACGATCAAGGCAGGTGATACCCTCAGCCACCTAGCAGACCGGTTCTATGGAACGGCGTCAAAGTGGACGAAGATCTATGAAGCGAATCGAGACGCTATCAAAAATCCCGACTATATCTATATAGGACAGAAGATTACAATTCCTTCTGAGATCTGAGATGCATCGGTGTGTTTTCTTGAATCAAGACTTCCCCGCGAGCGCGGCCTGTACCGCCACCTCCTCTTTGTCTAGTTCGATAAGGGTAAGGATCGGTTTTATCGTGATGCCTTTCGGCTGATAGCCTTCTATTCGATTTGTTATAACCCTACTTGTACGCAATCGCCGCGCTGCAGGGGCCGGCCAAGTGGAGGACTTCGTACCTTTTGAATCCGGCTTCTTGGCACCAGCTCCAGAAGTCTGCACCGCCGTGAGCAATACTTTTGAGCTCCAAAAGCCAAATCCTGTATTAAGAACCCGCGAAGGGTCCCATGTGTCACTCATCGTCATTTTCCTTTCTTTGCTTCGACGGCGCGAAAATTTCCACGCGCTTCGTACCGTCGCGACATCCCTGTTTGCTACGCTCAATCGCCGCGGCATCCGAGGAAACGGGGCCAGAATACCAGAGTTGAACATTGTCCATAAATGCCTCCGTTTACTGATTAAATTTTCCGAATATCACCGCTTAACTGGAAACTGTCAAGCGCGCGGCGAGCGATTAAAAAACCTCTTTGCCGGGTTACTATAAAAACAGCTGCGCGAGAGTGATAGATTGACTAAAGATTCATCATGTAGATCAAGGCCTAGCGGGAAATCGGCGCGACTACTTCAAGGCGACCCGTAAAGCTATATGATACAATTAGAGGCAAAGCGAGACAGCTAACCCTAATCCGACAATACTTGCACAGCATTAGTAATGGGCGAAGGCGGTGAGACCGGAAGCCATGGGCACCTGAGCGTGCAGTTTGGTGGAAGGCACGGGTCGCAGGAATCATCACCCTCGGGGATGTGGAGTGGCCCTCGAGGTAGTGTCCCATTGCCCAGGGCTACAGGGCTCATCGACTGAGC
>Ga0081455_10002358_pt1 | contig 22548 bp, 23 predicted proteins | sample TabmetS3T2R1_FD_70207 | JGI IMG/M metagenome (GOLD analysis project Ga0081455, IMG submission 70207) | Tabebuia heterophylla rhizosphere microbial communities from the University of Puerto Rico - S3T2R1 | ecosystem: Host-associated > Plants > Roots > Rhizosphere ...
CCCCGTCTGCAGCCAAATAGATGAGGCCTGGTCATAATTCTCAGGCGGCGCGGATAAAGGCTTTGAGCCCCACGCGCAGATCAGCCCCGATGTCATGCCGATGGAGCAAAGCCAGTTGGTACACAAAGATCGCACCGAGGGCAAAACGGCGGGTGGCTACCAAGCCGCGTGTGGGCACCTGGCCATGGCCCTCGAAGATTCCTTTGAACTGCTCATTGAAATTCTCAATGGCGATCGAGCGGGTTTTATGTAAGATCCGGCGGACTTCCACTCCATCATCGGTGTGTGGGTAGGCCCCTCCTGTGGGTGTGATGACGCGGCAACCGCTCCGCGCGCACAGTTGCTCCAGGTCGGGATCGTGATAATGCTGGTCCCCCAATAGAAAGCGGAGTTCCAGGGGGAGTTCCTGGAGAAGGCCCGGAGCCTGGAGGTTATCGGCAGCATTGGCGGGGGTAAGCTCGGCCGCGAGGGGAATCCAGACGCGCGCTGCCGTGCAGACGAGGTGCAGTTTCCAGCCATACACCCAGCCATGCCAGCCCGATTTGGTCCAGTGGGCTTCGGTATCAATCGAGGTATGCGGGACGACGCCAGCCTCCCGGTCTTTCTTGTGCCAGACGCCGCCCAGGGCGCGCAACACGGTGCTATCAATGGCGGCGGCACGGGCGCAATCGGCCCAGGGTTGGAGCAGGGCCACCAAGTGGCGCCCCAGACACCCAATCTGGGCGGGCAAGGTGGCTGGGAGGGCCGCCAGGCGACGCTCCCAGGTCCGGCGGCTCGGCACGCGACCCTGGGGGTCGGTGAGCAGCGCACGGAGCTCGTGCATCTCTGGCGTCGGCTCGGCCAGCACGGCCAAGAACTCGTTCACCTTATGCAAGCGCCGCACCATCATGATGCCCAAGGCTTTCAGCAAGAGCCGATCGGGATACACCGGGGGACGCCCACGTCCCCGGGTGGGCGGTCCGGGCATGGGGACACCGTCCACCAGCTTGACTAAGGTGACAAGCAAGGACTCCTGCAGTAACATAGGGCACCTCCGTACGAGATGGTTGGGAGAACCTCTATGTTACGGCGGTAGCCGCGCCAGGGAAAGCTCTGGCGCGGCTCAGGAGTTATGACCAGGCCTCGCCTAATTAAAGCGCATGGCTAAGAACCATTTTTCCTACCAGCCTCTCACTTCAACCCCACTCGCGGCGCGACCTCAGCCAAAAACTTTGTGTACCTCAAAGGGCACCAGGTCTCGCATCATGTCATAGCACGCCCGTGCCAGTGTATGGGCCACTGCCTTCAGAGCGACTTTCAGAGGTCTTGTCGCCTGTTTCCGTTGGTAAAACCGCTGGACACTATGGCTGAAGCGGACAGCAAATTGCGCCACCTCCATAGATACTCATACGAGATACGGGTAGCCATTTTCGACGTTGCCCTGGCCTTGCCGCTTCCCATGGCTCATTTTGGTGCTCTTGACACAGCGGCAGTACGAGGTAGAGTTGCCCACCGTAGGCAAGTGGCCACTATGGCCCATCTCCAGCGCACTCGTCTGGGCCACAATCGCCCCCATGCCCTCGACCGTCAAGAGCCGGGCGAGTTAGCAGGTGTAATGGACCCTGTGGCAGAGTCGTGTGGAAGGGATGCACAGGTGAGCGCGTGTGGGGGCCCTTCAGCGCGCATCGCGTTTGCCTCAGTCCCCCCGCAGCCCAAGCCCCCGCACCCAGCCGCCAGGCGGCCTGCACGGGCTACGCCAGGCGGCAACTTCCGGCCAGGCCCTGACCCTACCAAGCTCAGGTGGCGCGACTGCGCGGGGATGGGGGCCATCCCTCTCGCGGGAACGATGCGTGCGAAAGCGGTGTCGGCCACCAGAGGGCGCCGCGGGGCACTCCCATACCCCACCATCTCCCGGGGGGCGAGGACTGCCAGGACCATAGCCACCTCATGCGGGTGCTGCATAGGGCCTCGCATATCAACCAGCTCTCACCGTTCCGCTCCCGCTCTTGGCCACCGCAAGCACGGCGAGGGATCATATCCTCTCTCGACTCACAGGCACACGTGCGACAGCACCTCGCCTTCTGGTTCCCACTCGACCTGCACCGCCATAGGTCATGCACCCACTGTACAAATGTGCTTTATTTTTCCTATCCGCATCCGCCTAGGCTACAGGCTTGAGTTGATCAAGAAAACTCTCGACCTCCTGGCGTAGGCGATCCAAGTCTTCCAAAGGTGCTTCAGCCATAGTGGCGAATAACTTAGGATCCTGGGACAACACCTGCTCTTTGAGATCTGCCAGTGCCCAGAGCAGTCGCTGCATCTGTTGCATAGTCACCCGCAATTGGTGCGCATCCTCAATCATAGTTGGAGCTCCACAATGCCGATACGTTTTCCGTCACGTGCTGTCTGGAAGAACTCGAGGTATTGTTGCAGAGCAGTCGAATGGTCCAGGGCTGACATGATATCTCCACCAAACATACGTCGGGCCATTTGGCGTGATACGAGGTTATACTCAAAAGGCCGCAGCGGCTTACCCACGATGGAAGGATCAAGCACTACAATACAGTCAAAGTCGTTTGGCTCTGGTTTGGCGCTGACAAAACTCCCTGCGATGAGTATTCGCTTCACAATCCCAGCCCGTGCCGCTTGGTCGAGCAGCTTTTCAAGCTGTCCAAAAAGACGTAACCGCCGGTCTGACCGTTGGAAAACCACAAACCTTTCTTTAAATTCGTCAAGCGTTGCCTGATAAATACCTGGCGGAAGAAAACCCTGCTCTGTGAATGCTGGAATCATCAGGCTACTTCGTGAAAATGCACAATGCTTTCTCTAGACAGCACAGTACCAGTCAACCTGCGTGAAGCTACCACTGGTGCTCTAGTATTGCAAGGTGTCACTGGCAGCCGCCCGGCGAGGGTGTGGGGATGCGTCCGGGAACCTCCATAGCCCAGAGGTGTGCATGCCCGACGGTGTCTTGGTGACCCCGTTTTTTCAGGGCCGTGCAGTTTGCAAAAGCGTGCCATCGAAAACGGTATAGCCCTGCATGCAGGGCTGGCTTTTTCTCCGCTTCTGCCAGTACAATACACCGGTACCCATAGTCGTTCCCAAGTGATCATGCTTTGTAGGAGGTGGCGTATGCCTATCCAACGAGTCGGACACGTGGTGATCAAGATGCGCGATCTGGACGCAGCAAAACGGTTCTATCGGGACATTCTCGGGATGCACATCACCGATGAGCGCGAGGGTTTTGGTGTCTTCTTCCGCTTTCAGGATTATCACCACGACATCGCGGTGTTCAAGGTTGGCGACGATGCCGAGGCGCCACAGAAGAACCAGGTGGGGTTGGCGCATATTGCCCTGATCGCTGATAGTTTTGATACCGTTAAAGCGATGTATCAGCGGTTAAAGGCGCATGACGTTCCCATCGTCAGGACCGTCGACCACGGCATTACCAAAAGCGTCTACTTTAAAGACCCGGAAGGCAATGAGCTAGAAATCTATTGCGAGGTCCCTGAGCGCCCCTGGCAGGAACAGGAAACGATCATTGTCGCCGATCCTATAGACCTCGAAGCTGTGTCGGGTGATTAGCTCTTGGTGTATATCGAGGTGACCCGTGTCCTGGGACAAAGCCCCTCACCCTCACCCTCTCCCGCTGGGAGAGGGGACATGGGAGCAAGTCCGAATCCGCATGCTGGTGTACATCCTCCTCGTGCTCATCGCTGGCGGGAGTTCGCCGGTTGCAGCCGCCTGCCGAGACCAGGAGATGGCGCGTGGCTTCATGCCTGTCGCGTATGCGGCGGCGTCTGACGCTGTCCTGCAATATTTCGGTCACAATTTTTTCCAGATCACGACTGATAAGGGCACGAAGATTGTGACCGATCCTCTAGCGCCTGGTATGTACCCAACCCCGAGCCTCACTCCCCATGCGGTGACCGTTGGCCGAGAGCATCCCAATCACAACTATGTGCAGCTTGCCCAGGGGAATCCGCTCATCCTACGCGGCCTGGTCGCCAACGGAGCCGAATGGAACCGCGTCAGGACCAAGGTGCGTGAGGTGTCCATCTCCAATATCCCGATCTATCAGAATGGCGTGGTGGGCGCTATCAAGGGGGCTGCCTTCCTGTTCGAGCTTGAGCTCCTTTGCATCGTGCACCTGGGAGACTTGAGCCATACGCTCACCCCTGAGCAGATCCAACAGATCGGACGCGTTGACGTTGCGCTGGTCCCCATTGGCGGCGTCTATACCATGGGGCCAGAAACGGCCCGTGAGGTGTTGCAACAACTCCAGCCCAAGATAGCCATTCCCATGCATTATCGGAACAATCTCGCTCTTGTAGACACCTTTGTCCAGGGGCTGCCCACACGACGTCTCGAGAGCGATACACTCCTCGTCAGTAAAGCATCTCTCCCCATCGCCACAGAGGTGGTCGTGCTCAGACCCTTCGGGACCCGACAGTAGCATTGTCATTGTGTAGCTAGGGTGCTAGTATGGCACGCCTCAAGAGTTCCTCGCACTAAAACTTCTGCTGGATCGAGGGCAACGCATATGCCAAAAGCACAGATAAATGGGATTGAATTGTACTACGAGGTGCATGGACAGGGCCCGGCCGTCGTCTTTGCTCATGGGGCGGGTGGCAATCACATGAGCTGGTGGCAGCAGGTGCCGGTGTTGGCGCGGCAGTATCGCTGCATCAGTTTCGATCATCGGGGCTTTGGACAATCCCTTGATGCCCCAAATGGCCCTGGCAGCCAGGCTTTTGTTCAAGATCTCAAAGGCTTGCTCGATTACCTCGAGATAGAGCGCGCCTCGCTGGTAGCCCAATCTATGGGGGGACGCACCTGCTTGGGGTTCACGCTCGCCTATCCGGAGCGCGTGCCGGCGCTGGTGATGGCTGACACCACGGGAGGCTTTAGCGATAGCCGCATGGCGCAACTGCGTGCCGAAGGTGAAACCGCCCTGGCGGGGGCGAATCCGCCGCCCCGCACGTATGCGCGTCATTTCCCACAGGAGCAGCCGGCCCAGGCCTTTCTCTATGAGCAAATTCGTGCGCTCAATCCGCCACGCCACGAGGCGGCAGTCCCTGGGCCGACAGCCGAGCAGGTCCGCGCCCTGCCGACTCCCACATTGCTGATCGTGGGCGAGCACGACGTCATCGCTCCGCCAGCTCTCATGAAAATGTTCCAAGGCTATATCCCACATGCTCGTCTAGCGGAAGTGGCCGGTGCGGGACATTCTGTCTATTTCGAAAAGCCCGTAGAGTTTAATCGCCTCGTGCTGGAGTTCTTTGCCGAAGTGGGAGTATAAGTTGAGAGCGCCGTCCTCGACCCTCATCACTCCGGCAGCCCGGCCTGCCGGAGACCCTCATAGTATCTCTCCATGAGGCGGTTGTATTCTGGGTAGTCGGACGGAGAGCCCTCTTTGATCACGGTAATCGTGAGAGCGGACGGGTTGATCTGCTGGCGGACAGCCAGGGCCGCGCGTGCTTCGTCCTGCCGACCGAGGAGTGCTAAGGCGGCTGCTTGCAGTGTGAAGGCCCCGGCGGACCTCGGATTCGCCGCCGCTGACCGCTTGCCCTGCTCAAGGGCCTTGCGGTCGTCGCCCAGCATCATGTAGGCCACGCCGACCCACGTGTGCCAGCCGGCACGCAGAGGATCACGTGGGCTCAGTCGGAACGCGTGGTCGAAGTAGGGCAGCGCCTCCTGCGGACGCCCACGCATGATCCAACATATGCCGATCCCCGCATGCCCCTGCGTGTGGTTCGGGTTCAGTGTCACCGCCGTCTCGTTCTCTTCGAGCGCCCTGTCAATGTCGCCCTGCCCCCGGAACGCGAAGCCCAGGACGTAATGAGCGTCCGCGCTCCGGGGATCGAGCATCACCGCCCGCTCCCCAGCCGCTTGAGCCAGTTGCAGCGATCCCGACCGTGACGTACTCCACCTGGCGACCGCTGCACGGGTATGTGCATAGGATAGGTTAGTCCATATCTCCGGCACCTGTGGATCGAGAGCGAGCGCCTTCTCAATGTAGGCAAACGCCTGGTCGTTGGTCTCCCTGGACGGCGGTTTATTCCAGAGTTCAGCCCAGGCCTTCCGGGCGTAATCGACGGCCTCGAGGTTCTCCGGCCGGCCACGCATGGCACGCTGGCTCTCCGCCTCCTTGAGCTGGAGGTGGAGAGTGCGGGCGATCTGCCCGGTCACCTCCGTCTGGAAGGAGAACAGATCCTCGGCGCCCCGGTCGAAGCGCTCCGCCCAGATGTGTGCACCCGTCTCTGCATCGATGAGCTGAACGTTTACGCGCACCTGTGGCTCGGCACGTCGCACACTGCCCTCGAGGACGTAACGGACACCCAACTCCCGGCCCAGTTGCTTGATGTCTACTGTCTTGCCGCGGTAGGACTGCATGGTGTTGCGCGCAATCACGAACGCGCCCTCAATACGCGACAGGTCAGTGGTCAGGTCCTCGGTGAGGCCGTCGCTGAAGTAGTCCTGGCCCGGGTCCCCGCTCAGGTTGTTGAAGGGGAGCACGGCGATCGACAGGCGGGGCCGGTCCACCGGCTGTCTGCGCTCGAGCGCGAGCCAAACACCGAGTCCGAGGACCCCGGCGAGCACCACCACCAGAGCCCCGATGAGGATAGGGCGACGCCAGGCGCGTGTCGCACCGTGCGGCGTAGCGTCTTGCTCGCCCTGCTCGTCGTGGCGGACCTGGAACACCCGCACGGGCCGCGGGATGTTTTTCAGGTGCTGGGCGCCGAGATCCTCGAAGGCCAGGCTGGTACGTGCGCCCACCTCCTCGCGGACCAGAGCGGTCACACAGATCCCGCCCGGCGCAGCGAACTCTTGCACGCGAGCCGCGACATTCAGCCCGTCCCCGTACACCCGCGTGCCGTCGTACATCACGTCGCCGAAGTTGACGCCGATCCGAAAGCGCATCTGGCGCGCCGGTGGCACCGCGGCATTGCGCTCGGCCATCGTGCGCTGGATGGCGATAGCGCACTCCACCGCTTGCTGGACGCTGCGGAACTCCGCGAGAATGCCGTCACCGGCCGTGTCCTGGATGCGCCCGCCGTGGGCTTCGACCATGGGCAGGACAACGGCCTGATGCCCCTTGAGGGTCGTGACGGTAGCGGCCTCATCCTCAGCCATCAGGCGGCTATACCCAGCTATATCTGCCACCAGGATGGCGGCGAGCCGGCGCTCGACTTGTGTCTCGTCCATGTGGCTCCTCGACCCAACACTGATTTCTCCATCACCGAAATGGTAAAGCATGTTCTTCTTGGTGTCCACCCGTGGCCCCATGCGGCAAGGGTGGCTGTGGTGAAGACTCGTCGCCATTATCTGGCTACAAAGCCGGCATGGGCATGAAGATTGCAAACACCGTTGCGTGCGTGACGAATGTCGCTTGCATTTTTCATCGACCATAGATAGCATGGCTTCATGACGGTCCGCCAAGCCTTCCGCTTCCGTCTGGAACCAACTCCCGAGCAGACCCACGTCATAGCCCGTGTGGCCGGGTGTGGGTGCTTTGTCTGGAATAAGCGCTTTCCCAAGCTAAAGGAGAGACCATGGCGACCTATCAGATTGCCGTCATCCCTGGTGACGGCATTGGCCAGGAGGTGATGCCGGAGGGCATGAAAGCCTTGCGGGCTGTACAGCAGATCGTTCCAGGGCTGCACCTCGAATTTGAAGAATTTCCCTGGGGCAGTGATTATTACCGCGAGCACGGCGTCATGATGCCTGAGGGTGCCTTAAAAACGCTGGCAGAGTTCGATGCTATCTATTTCGGCGCCGTTGGCGACCCCGCGCACGTTCCGGACCACATCACGCTGAACGGTCTGATTTTGCCCATCCGCAAGAGTTTTCAACAGTACGCCTGTATTCGTCCCGTTAAACTGCTCCCTGGAGTGCCCTGCCCTATTGTCGGCAAAGGGCCAGCCGATATCGATTTTGCCGTCATCCGCGAAAACACTGAGGGCGAGTACTCCGACGCGGGGGGCTGGATGCACCGTGGTACTCCCTTTGAAGTTGCCATCCAGACGTCGATTTTTACCCGTGCTGGGTGCGAGCGCGTCATGCGCTTCGCTTTTGAGCTGGCGCGCAAGCGCAACAAGAAAAAACGCGTCACGTCGATCACCAAGTCGAACGCCCAGAAATACAGCATGGTCTTTTGGGATGAGATCTTTCGCGAAGTCGCTGCAGACTATCCTGATATCGAGACGAACGCTAATCTGGTCGATGCAGCGGCGATGAATTTCATTCGCCGGCCGGAAATGTTCGATGTGGTCGTGGCCTCCAACCTCTTTGCTGATATCCTGACAGACTTAGGTGCTGTGATTATGGGCGGTATGGGCTTTGCCCCTAGCGCTAACCTCAATCCTGAACGTACCTACCCCTCTATGTTCGAATCAGTGCACGGCTCGGCCCCAGACATCAAAGGCCAGGGCATTGCGAATCCCCTGGCCACCATCTGGGCCGGGCAGATGATGCTCGATTTTCTCGGCGAGACCGAGGCCGCCGCACGCCTGCTCAAAGCTCTGGAGACGCATGTACAGGGTGGCGCGGTAAGCACCCCTGACCTGGGCGGCACCGCCTCGACGAGCGCCGTCGGTGACCATATCTGTGTGGTGCTGCACCAGCAGGCGGCGTAGCGCGTGTTCGTATGGGGCCAGGAGATAGCGCCCATAGGTCTCAGTGGACACCTCAGTCGTAGACAGATCTCTAATGCGTATCAAACACCGCCTGATACTCGGCCAGCTTCGCCTGCACAGCCTCTAGTTCGGCTGGTGTGGGGTGAGCGGGGTCCACTGCTGGCGGCAGGCTCCCGAAGCGCAGCAGGCAGGCCATCAGGAGCAGGCGAGCCTTGGTGGCAGTCAGGTTGCTGCCAGCAATGGCCAGCGTCGCGCGCGTCTGATCTACCACCCCTTCAGCGTTGCCACGGCCTACCTTGACCACTGGCATGCCGCTCAGCGCTGCTCGCCGGAGGACTGCTTCCACTGCATTGCTCATCGAGGCGAACGGTGCTGAGCCTTCGGCAACGAAACCAGCGAGAGGTGCCTCGCGCAGGTTCTTGGCGATGCGGGCCAGGATGTCCACCTCTGCCTCCAGGTCGCCCGAGGTGTCCTCAGGCAGGTAGCGGGCGTGCTTGGCAATGGTCACCTTAGGGATCGCTGTGGCCAATAGTGTACCCTGGGTGTCCTTGATGGGCACAGCGACGCGGACCAGCCGACCGTTGTCCAGGCGCACACCCTCGACGCACACCGGCAGGCGACTCAGATTCACCGCCGAGGTGTGCGTATGCCGCTTGACGGGCCGGAATGTCAGGGCTGGTGGGCCGGGTTGGCCCATGGTCCCGACAATGCCGCCATGGCCGCCCGTGGCCACATAGCCCCCGGGGCGAGCGTCAGCCTTCTGCACCTCGCGCGCCGTGAAGAGCTGTTCATCCTGAATAACCAAGACGCCAACACTGTCTCGACCGTCGTTATCCGCCCAGATGCGCGACAGAATATAGTCGACCGCGTCAATGATATTGCGGTCGCCGTCGTTGCTGACCGCCCCGTGAGCACGCTGCGAGGCGTTGCCCACAAAGGGCACGGGTGTATCGATGAGCAGGTTGAGCCAGTAGCTGGTCTCCTCCACGAATGGACTCCCCTCCAGCCAGATGGCTCCAGCGTATTGTCCGCTGGCCAGCGCCTGCTGCACTACATTAGTCAGGCGCGCCAGGCTGGCCATGGGCGGTTCCCAGCGCAGATAGGTCGGACGATAGGGGAAAAAATCGCGCCCCAGCGTCTCTGGCGCAATGTCACCCTCGCCCACATCGGTGCGCTTGCTGGCCGGCAGGCCCTTGGTGTAGCCCCCGGAGGGCACCGCGCGATAGAAGTCGTAGTCCGCCTTGCTCGATAGGAGGCTCGCCAGTCCGTCATCGTTAATGCCCAGTCGATCGATCTCCTCAAACAGGCGTGACGCGTCTGGATAAAACGGCTGGCGGCACTGCGCCGCCGATGCCTGGGGCATGGCGCCGTCGTCCTCCCAGGCCTGGCCATTGGCCTGGCGCGCCATGTACGGTAGCGGATAGAGCCCGTCCTCGGGCCGTAGGGTGACCTCGTACACGGGAATGTCGCGTGGCCCATGGCGCTCAGTGTGAAAGACCCCAGACGGATCGAGGTATCCATCGGGCGGTGCGTACAGCTCAGCAGCATCGCGCTCCAGGGGATGAGCACTGAACTGTTCAATATAGACCGTCACCGGCGCCGCCAGACGCTGGGGACGGAGGGCGTCGAACCGGAGCGGGCTGCCGTCCGGGTTAGTACGCAGCGGCAAACCATACTTGTGCCGCGCCTTGTTACTGGTGACCAGGGGTTCGCTGTTCTGGATGGTGGCCGTCGGCCCTGAGAAGACGGCAATTTTGGGCTTAGCTGATGGAGGCATGGCTGTCTCCCCTTTTCCTCTTGCGAGCGTGCGACAAGGTGTGCCCCAGGCTACGCCCTGCCCCAGGGCACGTCAAGATTCCATGGGGCTGGCGAGCCGATTACAGGAGTTACTCAGTTTAGCCCGAGCGACCAGGAAACTGCGGCGTATCTCGTCACCGCAGGTAATCGCTCTGCCGGCGCTTGTAATCGTTCCGCTTCATGGCGATGTTCAACAGCTCCTCTGAGGCCACCTGGTCTTTGAGGCCCGAGGGTGCGCCACCGTCTCTGAGATATTTGAGCGTGTCGTACACCGCCTTGATGGAGGCGTAGAAAGGGTGATGTCCTTGCAGCGCAATGCGTACCCCATTGGCCGCCAGGAAGTTGCGGTCAGACAGTGCCGGGGTGGCCCCGCCCAGCAGCAGGGGCAGTCTGGTGGCCCGATGCATCGCCTCGACCTCTTCGCGCGTGCTGGCACCGGCCAGGAAAATCCCGTCAATACCGGTATCCTGATACGCCTTGAGGCGCTTTTCCGCTTCGGCAATGCCCCCACGGCGCAGGGAACTCGTGCGGCCCAGAATGACCAGGGAAGGGTCTTGACGTGCGGCGACGGCAGCGCGCAATTTCCCCAGCATTTCCTCAATCGATATTAAACCCTCACCCTGCCCGCCAAAGGGCGTGGGCAACACGGTATCTTCGATGGTCAGTGCGGCGACGCCCGAGGTCTCTAACTCTTCCACCGTACGCATGACATTCAGCGCGTTGCCATACCCGTGGTCAGCATCCACCATGAGGGGCAAATCACTGCCGCGCGCAATGCGCCGGATCTGGTCAGCAAATTCCGTCAGCGTGAGGACGACGAGATCCGGTGCGCCCAAGACGGTGCCCGAGCCGATCGAGCCGGCGAACATCCCCACCTCAAACCCCAATGACTCGGCCATGCGTGCCGACATGGCGTCGAACACCGACGCTGGATGCACGCAGACGTTTCCCTCCAGCACCTGGCGATACTGTTTCCGGCGTTCAGAGAGCAGCATTGTATTCCTTTCTTCTCCGTCATGCGGTTTCCCTGTAGAATAGACACGCCACGGCAGACCATCTGCCGTGACGCCATACCCATGAGCTATGAGCTATCGGTCATGCGAGAAAGGAGCCAGTATGCCCAGCAAATCCTATGTGAATCCCGACACCATGTCTCAGCCGCGCGGCTATACCCACGTAGTCAAAGTCGGCAACACCGCCTACATCGCCGGACAGGTGAGTGCTGCTCCTGATGGCAGCGTCGTGGGCAAAGGTGACCCCGAAGCCCAGGCCCGACAGATATGGCATAATCTGGAGGCCGCCGTCAAGTCCGTCGGTGGCACGCTCAACGATATTGTGAAGACGACGACGTATGTCACCAACCTCAACTACGCCGCCGCGATACGGAAGGTCCGTGAGGAGCGCTTCCCGACCAATCCCCCCACCAGCACACTGCTCGTCGTCGCTGGCCTGGCGAGCCCTGATTATCTGATGGAGATTGAGGCCATAGCGGTGGTTGAGTAAGAGGAGATAAAACGAGGCCACTGGAGGATGGCACATTGTAACGCGACCGGCATGGAGGCGTGCTCATGAAGGCAGGCGTGGCCGCATCTGGCCTATGGTGGGGGATGCGGATCGTCGTGAGGAGCCCCTCAAGGAGAATTGCTTGGTGCGGAGCTGAAGAAAATGAAACTGTACGGGCCCTCACGAAGTACAGTAGGCATAGAGCCGTATTGCTCGTGCACATGTTGCTATACTCAGAGGAAAGATTGTACGCAGAAAAGAGCCAAGTGGCTACTGCGGCCGAACGCTTCGCGAGCTGCGGGCGAGTACCCCCATCGACTGCAACACCATTTGTGTTCTCCCTGCTGCACGATCCGCGACACCGCACAGCTTCCCTCCGCTCGCCTAGCGGATCACCTCGGTTGCCTGGAAGAGGAGCGTCGGCGGAACCGTGAGGCCGAGAGCCTGGGCGGTCTTGAGGTTGATGACCAGTGCGAACTGTGTGGGTTGTTGCACCGGCAGCTCTCCCGGCTTGGTGCCCTTGAGAATCTTGTCCACGAAGATCGCCGCCCGTCGGAACAGCTCAGTGAAGTTCGCGCCATAGGACAAGAGGCCGGCGGCACGCGGCGCGCCCGAGGGGGCACTGCCAAAAGGCCGTTTGAATCCTATCCGCTATCCGCATAGACACGGCATAGGCATGCGCACAACAGCGCTGAGCTGTGGAGAGCTCGGTCCTGCGGGTGCGTGGACCGCTCTTGGCACGCGGTGCGCTGCAGCCGTGCGAGAGTCTCAGCCTGTTCTGGAGGCATGACGCGTTATGTCCTGGGGCTGCGTCCATGGTGCGTTCAGGAGCTGCATCACCAGTAATCCTACTGGCACAAGATAGGCCAGCGAACCGGGCACCCACATCATGACCCCGGCTGCTGCCTGATCGTCGAGAGCCGAGATGCCCCATACGCGTGGGACAGTGAGATAGGTGGGATAGAGGATGCGCTCCGAGAAGACCAGGGCAGCAGATAAGGCCGTGTTCTGGATATCGGCGAGGAGTAAGTAGGGAATCATGGCCCAGCGTGGCCAGCGCGGTCGGCTGGGCCAGGGCTGCAGTACAGGCCACCAGAAGAGCATGGCGGTGCTGAGGAAACAGAAATGCTGCACATGGTGCCAGAAGTGTGAGTGTAGAGCCAGCTCGTAGAGCGCCGGGACATGCCAGGCAACCGTGGCTACACTGAATGCCAGCCATCCTAGCCCTGGATGGGTGAGGAGGCGTTCGAGCCGTCGCCATACCGTCCAGGCCCGCAGCGCTCCCAGCCCGTGCTTTAACACTACGGGTGGCAAACCCCGCAGCAGCGGTAGTGTCGGCGCACCGTATACCAGAAGTGGTGGTGCTACCATCATGAGCACCAGATGCTGCGCCATATGGGCCTGCAGTAACACCTCCGCCAGCGCCTCCAGCGGTGATGCTAGCGCCAGCAAGAGCAGGCCCAGCCCCAGTTGGAAACTCCCCAGGCGCCAGACGCCGAAGCGCTGCGGCATCTGGCCATGCAGGAGCCACCAACCGCGGAGGTAGAGGCCGGCGGCAACACTGAGAGGGACGATGAGCCAGGGGTCAAATGTCCATGACCACAGTAAGGCTGTCAGGACAGGGTCCATGGGGATACCTTATCCAGCAGAGACGCGGCGACACGGGGACGCGTCATCTCTTCTGAACAGCTGGCACCGTTGCATCACGTGCTACTGCTTCGTGCGGTTGCCGTAAGGTCTGCATGAAGGCGACGAGGGCCGTTACTTCGGGCGGGGCGAGATTTTTGCCGTAGGCGGGCATGTTACCCCCCCCTTGAATCACCTGTCGGATCAATTGATCGCGGGTGAGACGGGTGGCCACACCATCGAGGGCGGGACCACGTTGACCACCTTCCCCTCCCAGGCTATGACAGTTCCGACATTGCTTGTTCTGCAGCACCAGGGCCCCTTGCAGTTCGAGAGGTGTACGCCCCTTGACATACTCGACAGGTGTTGGCGCCCCGCTCCAGGCATCCATCTCGGGCGACCACGGCGAGTACGTCCCCAGATACGCCAACAGCCCGATGACCAGCAAGATCAGCATGACACTCAACACGGCGACCGGCCGCCGGCGTGGGCTCTTCTCGCCGGTGCCAGACAGGAACGGCAGGATAAAGAGGAACGCAATGGCAATGACAGGACCTACGAGGAGGAGAAACGTCTCCGTGTATGGCGGCAGCAGGGCGAACAGGGCAAACAGCGACAGAAAGTAGAAATCCGGCCGTGGCGCGGTATTGATCTGGGTCGGATCAGGCGGCCCACTCGGGCCAGAAGGACCAAAAACCGCCGAACAGGCCAGGATCCCCACCATGAGCAGCGCGCTGAATATCAGATCTTTGCCGATGGCTCTGGGCACAAACGGCACCCCCTCTGTCTGCACCAGAGCCTCATACTCCGCCACATACGTCTCTTTACGCACGAGCTTGCCGGGCTGCGGATACTCATTAATGCCCGCCGTCAGCACCAACCGCAAGTGCATACTCACCAGAGCAATGATGAGGCCGGGGATGACGAACACGTGCAGCGTAAAAAAACGCGACAGGGTCTCAGCGGCAATGATCGGGCCAGCGAGCATCAGATTCACCAGGCGTGAGCCAATGAACGGTATGCGGCCCATCATCGACGCACCAATGCCAAGCCCCCAATAGGCATCCTCATCGAACCGCATGATCTGTCCGGTAAAAGCCATGCCCAAGGTGCAGAGCAAGAGGATACACCCGGAGATCCAGGTCAACTCACGCGGGTATTTGTACGCCCCAAATAAAAAGACCTGCACCATGTGCAGCGTCATGACGGCGACCATGAAATTGGAGCCCCAGTAGTGCATGGCGCGCAGAAACCAGCCCAGAGGCTGCTGATAGTTCAGAAATAAGAGGCTGGTCCAGGCATCATTCGCCGTTGGCGCATAGACGAACGCCAGACAGATGCCAGTCACAACCTGGATGACAAAACAGAGCAAGGTGCCGCTGCCAAAGACATAGAACCAGCTGTGAGCGCTGGCCGGTACCGAATGACCAGCCGTCGACGCGAACAGCCTGGTCAAATGCAAACGTTGGTCGAGCCAGAGGGCAACAGAGCGCAGCATACCAGGTCCCATGGCTATGCCTCAGGGCTTGAGAGGGTTGGCAGCTGGCCACCCAGCACCCAGAGGTGTCCGTTCTGGACTTTATACTCGTACTCAAACAATCCGCGCGGTGGTGGGCCAGACGCCCGTGAGCCGTCGGCGTAGTATACCCCGCCATGGCAGGGGCACATAAACAGGCCCGACTCCTGGAACCAGCGCACCGGGCAGCCGAGATGCGCGCAATTGATCGCAAACACCTGAAACTTCTCACCATCGAGCCGCCGTACCCAGCAGGGGATGTCTGCCGTTGAGCCATCCCAGGGCGAGGTGAACGGATTTCTGTACGTGGCCAGGCGTGTCTGGCCTTCGGGGAAGTTGGCCAGGGGACCGAGTTGAATCCATTCCTGCAATGTTTTGTAGCGGAAACTCGAGAACACATACCCGATGATAGGGATGGCTACAAGGGTTGCGGCCACAACATTGAGCCCCACCCCCAGGGCGAACAGCAAACTGCGCCGTGAGATGTCTGGGGGTGTTGTCTGAGACTGCTGGGGTTCGTGTACGGCCATGGGGTTTGCTCCTTTCCACTGCTCCACAACTCAGAATCACTCCCTGCCCTGGCCAGAGCCTGCGAGCCGACCTGGGAGACGCTGCCGGTGTGATGCCAGCCAGGCCACGACATCGGCGATGTCCTGAGGGGTCATCGGTTGGCCGGCCACATCCTCCCGCCAGTCTGGCATCCCCAGGTCCACGCGGCCAGCGATAACGGCTGTACGCAAGGCCTGATCGCTCACCAGAGCAAGATAGGTACCATCGACCACTGCCCCACCCTGCTCTCCGCCGCGACCGTCCGGGCCGTGACAGTGGGCACAATAGGTGGTGTAAGCCGCCTTGCCACGCTCCAGATCACCCAGCTCTGCGCCTGCAGCTCTAGCATCCTCAAGGCTATAAGGAGGGAGCGTCACGTTCGTGAATGCCTGTGGGCGCCCCCATCTGTTCTGCATCCCGTCAATCACGATGTCAATTTGTTTGTCGGTCAGTTCCCCGCCAAAGCGATTGGAGAAGGCCGGCATAGTCGTGCCCGGTACGCCCTGGGCGATAATCTGCCGCAGGGCATCGCGGTGCACCAGCGCCAGATAGAGTGGATCACGCAGGGGGCGCGCCGCTCCTAACTGGCCGTCGCCCCCGTGGCACCCGGCACAGGAGCGGCCGTAGAGCGCATCGAAGTTGCTCACCTGGGAGGGGAGGAGCGGCCGCTGCGCTTCTGTCGGCTTCCCCGGTATCCGCTCACAGCCAAGCATCAGGCCAAGGGCAGTCAGACCTGCTAGCACTGCAACGAGAGAGCCCCTGCCTTTCATGGTGTATGTTCCTGTTCAGGATCCACTTGCGGCGTCTCCAGACCAGCCCGCGCCGCCATTGGCCAGGTCTGCATCGTCTCGATCCGTTCCGAACGGGCAATGACAAAGCCGCCTACCATACCAAAGGCCACCTGTGAGGCGATGAACCAGCGCCAGTCGATATGTTGATTCAACGTCGGATTGATCAAGTCGAGAAAGGCCCAGATCAGGCCTGTCCACATGAGTGGGGTCATGAGCCCACCCCAGAACGCCGGGTGGCGTGGGAGCATGGGCAATATCGCCGCATACAGCAGGCCGACGAGGAGAGAGAGGACGGCGTGACTGATCAGGGCTATGACCAGGGCGAATCCGTGAAAGGATGTCAGCGCTTCCAGGCTGATGTCCGATGACACAGGCAAAGCCACCGCCGCGAGCAGGTTGATCGGGTACCAGGGGCTGCCATAGGCGATGATCCCATAGGCTACGGCCACGATGGCCATGGCAATACCCCCCACAATTCCGCCCTTGATGCCAGCCGAATACGGATGAATCTCGGCTGGGATACGCACCCGATGTCCCCCTTCCCCCAGATGCAAACGTGCCACGGTGTGGAACTGTGTTTGCACCGGGGCCGCCCGACGTTCTGGGGGAAGTACCGGGACCGCCTCGTGTTTTTCCACCGGCAGGACCTCCCTCCACCAACCAACCAGACCGCACAAGAAGAGCACCAGCCCCACCACGCTGACCACTATGTTGGTGACCAGCCCAGCGCACCCAAGTGTGATCCCAAGCGCCGTCACGAGCGGCCAGACCGTAGGGGCGGGCATAGCAATAGTCTCTGGAAGCTGGGCTGCTCTCTCTTCAGATGCCATACGTTGTCTCTCCTCGCCAGATCAACGACCGATAATGTAAACCACGAGAAAGACGACAATCCAGACGACGTCGACAAAATGCCAATACAACGACAACGCTGCGACGCGCTCACTCTGTGTCTGGGTGACGTAGCCACAGAGGCTCAAGATCAATACCAGCGTCAGCAGTATCAGTCCCACTGTCACATGCATGGCGTGGAACCCTACCAGCGAGTAGAACGTCGTCCCGAAGAGGTTCGTGCCGATGGTCAGGTGATGTGTGAAGATCAGCCTGTACCACTCGACCGCGGTAGCGCGTAGAAACGCGACGCCCAATAGAATGGTCAGGAACCACCAGCCCTTGAAGAGCACGCCGTACCCCTGGCGCAGGGCGCGCTCCGCTAGCATAATCGTGGCACTACTGGCGAGCAGACAGATCGTGGACAGAATGGGTACTTCGAGCACTTGCGCCGGATAGGGACCGATTAAACTTTTGCCGATGTAGAAGAGATAGGCCACGACAAAGATCGAAAACAGCGTGGCCTCTGTCGCAATGAGGCAGAACACACCAACCCGCCCACGCGACGGAAAGGCTTCCTCCGTGGGTTCGATAGGATAGGTACGGGCAGTCGCGTTGATCATCGCCAGGCTCTCCGGTTCATTCGTGGCGCCCATCTGGGTCGTTCGGATGCTTCAAGTCCCAGAGGGGCCGACGGCTCTGCACCTCTGGTAAGGTCTCGAAGTTATACTCCGGCGGCGGGGAGGTCGTTGTCCACTCTAGCGTCCAGGCGTCCCACGGATCATCCCCTGCCGGCGGCCCCTGGCGCAAGGCACGGATAACGTTCCATACGAAAAAGAGTACCGCCAATCCCTGAAAGACGACCCCAATAGACGACAGCAGGTTCCACAACTCCCAGCCGCGACCAGGAGCGTAGGTATAGATGCGGCGAGGCATGCCGAGAATCCCCAGGATATGCTGCGGTCCAAAGGTCAAGTTAAAACCAATGACCAGGAGCCAGAAATGCCACCGACCGAGTGTCTCACTGAGCATTCTGCCGGTCGCTTTCGGGAACCAGTAGTAAATGGCGGCAAAAATCGTAAACAGCAACCCGCCAATCAGCACGTAATGAAAGTGGGCCACCACAAAATAGGAGTCGGTTAGCTGCCAGTTGAAAGGCACTGCAGCCAGCATGATGCCCGTCAGGCCAGCGCATAGGAACTGAAACAGAAAGCCGACGCAGAACAGCATGGGGGTGGCAAAGCGGAGCTTGCCGCCGTACATCGTGGCTAGCCAATTAAAAATCTTGATCCCTGTGGGCACCGAAATGAGCATAGTCGAGGCGGCAAAGAAACTATTTGCCGTCACACTCATGCCCACGGAGAACATATGATGCGCCCAGACGCCCATGCTGATGAAACCTATAGAGACCGTGGCGCCCACCATGGCCGCGTATCCAAATATCGGCTTGCGGGAAAACACCGGGATGATCTCTGAGACGGCAGCGAACCCCGGCACCATCAGGATATAGACTTCGGGATGGCCAAAGATCCAGAAAAAGTGCTGCCACAACAGGGCGGAGCCGCCCGCCTGCGTATCGAAAAAGCGGGCCCCGAGGTAGCGATCCAGGAGCAGCATGACCTGAGCTGCCGTCAGAGGCGGCATAGCAAAGAGGATCATCACGGCCACCACCAGCATCATCCACACAAACAGCGGCATACGCACCAGGGTCATGCCCTTGCAGCGCATACAGAAGACCGTCGTCACAATGTTGATACTGGTGGCGATGCTACCGATACCACTGACCAGCAGGCTCAGGATCCAGTAGTCGGTGCTGGGGCCACGGGAGAAGGCCCGTCCTGTCAGCGGAGCATAGGCAAACCAGCCAACGTCGGGAGCCGTGCCGGCCCCAGACAGCCCCTCCCCTCCCAGATAGCTAAAGTAGAGCAGCATACCGCCGAACAGCGACAGCCAGAACCCAAAGGCGTTCAGGCGCGGGAACGCCAGATCACGTGCCCCGATCATCAGCGGCACGAGGTAGTTGGCCATCCCCAGGATGATCGGCATCCCAAAGAGAAAGACCATGGTTGTCCCGTGCATGGTGAACAGACGATTGAAGACTTCGGGCGACACCGCCTCATGGTGCGGGAAAGCCAGCTGCCAACGCATGATCGAGGCTTCAAGCCCAGCCACGGCGAAAAACAGCAAACCGGTGCAGATATACATAATCCCCAGGCGTTTGTGATCGACCGTAACCACCCAGTAATGCAATTGGACCAGCAGGGGAAGTCGGCTCGCGTCTACGTGTGGTTGCGCCAGCGGAGCATCGGCAAAGGCCATCATGTCCTCCTGGAGCCTACTGCAGCGTCACTAAATAGGCCACGATGTGCTCGAGTTCCTGGGGCGTAAGCTGCATGTCAGGCATAAGGTTCCCCGGCTTGAGATGCTGCGGGTTCCGTATCCAGGCCCGCAGGTTGTGGGGCGTATTGTCCACCACCCCGGCGCCGAGCGTGGCCCGGCTCATCAGATGCGATAGATCAGGCCCGAACGTACCATTGGCATTGGTCTCACGCACGGTATGACAGTTCACACAGGCGGTGGCCTGGAACAGGTCACGGCCCACTTGCATGGCCGGATTGTTTACTGGTGGCTGCTGCTGGACTGCTACCCAGCGCTCGAAGTCATCGCGGGCGTGCACAATGATGCGCAGCAGCATATTGGCGTGTTGTGTCCCGCAGTACTCGGCGCACTGGCCCAGATAGAGGCCTGGCTCACGGGGCTCGATCCACATTGAGTTGTCGCGATTGGGGATGAGATCCGTCTTGCCAGCCAGGCGTGGCACCCAGAAGCTATGTGCCACATCCACTGATTGCAGCTTTAAGAAGGTCGGCCGCGGCTGCGCCTGGTGACTCACCGGCACGTGGAGTTCGTTCGCCGTCACGATCCCCAGGGCTGGATAGCGGATCTCCCACCACCACTGGTGCCCAACGATGGTCACGTGCACGGTATCAGGAGATGGGACAGCGTCTTGCACCGCCTTAATCGTCCGCGTCGTCACCAGGAAGAGCACCACCACAGTCAACATCGGGATCACGGTCCAGGCGAGTTCGATTTGATTACTCCCGTACACCTGTGGTGGCTCATCGGCGTCCGCGCGGCGGCGCCGAAACCGGATGAGGATATAGGTCAGGAGGCCGACGACGATCACAAAGATGCCAGCGCAGATCCACAGCACCAGCCACGAGAGTTCGACGATGGCCTGGGCGGGCGTAGAAATGGGGTCGAAGATATTGGTAAGGTGTACAGGTCTATCCATAGTGCATACATCACTGCTTGAGAGATCTCACACCCTTCTCCGGATTTGTTATCCCAGAGCCCGGTCACGGTATATCATCCTGGCGCGGTTGTCAAATACTTTAGCGGTAATTTTCAGCGGATCTCTTCTGTGCCTGGCATGCCCTGGCAGCTGGCAGTGCACGTCTTGACATCCGTGCGCAATGCCAGTAAGCTTGTGCCCCTGCAAGGGGTATCGGTGCCATCGCTCAGGGAGAAGCACCGCGGTGTGACGGGCGGTTAGCTCAGCTGGGAGAGCGCTGCCTTCGCAAGGCAGAGGTCGGGAGTTCGAATCTCCTACCGTCCATAGACTCCTTCATGGCAGCCGTCAAGAGGGCGATTAGCTCAGCTGGAAGAGCGCTGTCTTCACACGGCAGAGGTCACAGGTTCAAGCCCTGTATCGCCCACTCGGAAAGTCAAAGGGTTAAGAGTATTTTGACGAGTTTCTACGAGAACAACTATTCACTGTAATGTCCCTGTAATGTCATACAGCATCATGTCGCAGACGCCTGGAGAACTGTCCTCCAGGCGTTTTGTTTTTTTCTTGCTGCCCATCTTTCACTGTAGAGGGCTATCAGTCATTGCAACGCTGGTACAGTCTTGCATGGGCGTGGGATAGAAGGCTTCTAGGATTAGCGTGAGTGCCATGTCTGACATTACAGCGACATTACGGAGAGCGAAATGCGGTGCATGCGTGGGTGTATGGCGCCTTGTGTGAGCCTCCTAAGGTACGATGAGTGGCGGGAGGAGAACGTATGCTGAGTTGCTATGCTGTTGCCCAGCACATTGCTTTCTCGTAACGTGCGTTCGCCTAGGCACTGGCGACCGGAAAGCCTGGATTTAACGTGGGCAAATTTAGGCGCTACCCTCAAGTGTTGCTGGAGGGCTACATACTCTGATACATTGAGCGAAGTTGACAATGCCGTCCCAAGGTCGTGGGATGGTGCCTTGCGGGAAAGCAATTGTAGGACACATACGGACCAAAAAACAGGTGTTTCCTGACGGTCTTGATGGAATCTTCTAGGTATTCTTGAAGATAGCATCTCGTCATGCACTCCTCGAGCTAAGAGCTGCTGGGTAAGTACTATGCACGTGCACGCGCGCTTTAAGTGCGGTGTCTCGGTCTGGACAACCGCTCGCGATCATGTTCTTTGGCGAAGAGATCGAAGCCCTGGAGCAGCTGACGGGGGAAGCGGTCAGCGAGTTCGGAGATACCTTCGTGTTCTCCGGGCCAGAAACGGGACCTTCAACTTCCCCTCAGCTCTGCGTTCCTGCCGTTGGTTATGGTGATTATTATAGGCCGTAAGGAGTCGCTGGCCCGAAATGAAGTATCAATAAATGGGGGCCTGAGGGCTTGCGGCAAAGCTCGAGAATGCCGTACCAGCAGATGAACATGGGAGGTTTGGCCTTCGAGTCATCTCTAAGGGTTGTCTTGGGGCTTCGATCACCGCGTCGGCCATTTGCGGGCACACCCGCCTGCGATCGGAGTCCTCACCCACTGCGTTTCTCGGGGGTGTATGCGCTGTTGCCTCGTCCAGAGAGTTCCCTGAAGTGACCGCCACCTGAGCGAGGCCTGCGCTGGTGAGCACGAGCCTTGGAGACCTTGGCGAAGGTCTGCCTATCAGGGTGACATTATTACAGCGATATCTGTAGGACAGCCGTCCTGGATTCTACGGCCCAGTTGCCTGTCCTCCCCGGGCCCGCTTGCCTCTGAACCTGCTGAAATGCAAGGCCCTATGAGACAGCGCACCCGCGGCCCGCAGCCTGGCACTATATTTGCTGCACGTGGTCCTAACAAAGCGCCACGACCGCGCCGGTCTCGCCCATGACCTCGGCCTCTGTCCCAGGCCACAGCATTGCCGTACTGGGGGACAGCGGGGCGAGGAGGCAGTATAACGCGCGATCCTGAGAGGCCCTTGCTGCCGGAGCTGAGGGGGTGGGCTGCGCTCCGCGGGAGCGAGGGGGCCGACGCCATGGTCAAGGCCCCGCTAGCCACATCTAATTTTCG
>Ga0081455_10002359_pt1 | contig 22545 bp, 15 predicted proteins | sample TabmetS3T2R1_FD_70207 | JGI IMG/M metagenome (GOLD analysis project Ga0081455, IMG submission 70207) | Tabebuia heterophylla rhizosphere microbial communities from the University of Puerto Rico - S3T2R1 | ecosystem: Host-associated > Plants > Roots > Rhizosphere ...
GTTGCGCGACCGGAGCCTGATTTCACGCACGTCCTTGGGGACTTGGGGGCGGGCCAGCGCGAGGACCACCAGCGCCATACTGATCACGCGAAGTACCTGAAGAACCGGCTGCCAGCGCTCCCGCCCCCTGACCGGCTCGCCTTCCAGGAATCTCAACACCGGCAAGGCCAGTTGGTTGGCCGGAGCTCGGCGACGCCTGCGCCAGTGATAGAGCACGAAGCCAATCGGCAAGAGCAGCAGGACCAGAACCGCGGGATCAGCGAACCGCATCGGCCAGGCCATCGGTCGGAACGGCCTGGTGCCAGCGCTCCAGCAGAGTCCGGCACCGATGGAGGAAGTCTTGTGCGGTTCGTGGATGAGGACGGTGCTTCGCGAACTTCACCAGGTCGGCCTGGTCCAACAGTTCGCCAAAGAACTCGCGCAGGCCGTCTTCGGTGAGATGTGGTGGAAGAGCCCAGAGCAGCTCCTCGCTGGTTCGTTCTCGAGCGGGGATGTCCTCCGCCGACTCGAGGTACTGGCGCAGCACGTCCACGATCGCCTCGTAGTGTCGCTCGACCTGGCCGTGCTCCGGCCACCGGGCGCGCTCGATGAGGTGGAGCTGATCCAGCGCGAGCGCATAGGGCGTGAACGACGGCTCGGTCGGTGGCGCGGTGACCGGCGTAAGGGTTGGGGTCACGTCGGCTTGTCTGCTGCGCAGTCGCACGTATGCGGCGATCAGGAGCAGGGCCGCGAGTGCGGCGGCCACCAGGATCCAGGGACTTCGCCCCGGAGCCAGATCGATCTCGCGGATGTCCTTTAATGAAGGGTTCCCGGCGGGAGTTAGAGCGACGATGGCCACGAACGCCGAATCGCTGGGGATGGTCCCGCGGCCGAGCCCCTTCACCGCCCGCATGAAGGGAAGGCCGAAGACCGGGACCGCCCGGCGGCCCGTTCTATAGAATGCGAGCCGAGCTCGACCGTGAAAGATCCGGTCCGGCGTCCGGGTCAGCTTTTCCACCGACAGGATCCGCAGGCCGGGCGGAAGCGCCGCTATCGGTTGAGGCACGCTGTCAAAGAGGAGATCGCGCTCATCCAGCCGCACCCGGAAGCGCAGGGTGACCGTGTCGCCCACGGTGGCGCTGTCCACTTCAGGAGTGACTTCAAACGACTGGCCGGACACCTGGGCGGCGACGACACCGGGGAGCAGCGAAATCCAAAACAACACCAGCAGAAACCGCATCACCGCTGATAGGCCCTTTCGCGACGGCGAAAGAACGCGAGCAGCGGCTCCGCGTAGGACTGGCCGGTCTCGAGCTGGACCAGATCGGCGCCCGAGCTTCGCAGCTCTCGCTGCAGCGCGCGGTCGAACTCCGCCGCCCGGGCGCGAAATCGCTCTCTGGTCTCCACCCGGCTGGTGTCCACCCGACGCCAATACCCGGTCTCGGGATCCTGCAGGGTCACCAGACCGATGTCGGGCAGCTCGCGTTCGCGGGGATCGTAGAGCTGGAGCGCGATCACATCGTGGCGCCGAGCCAGGCGCTCGAGAATGGTCTTGTACCCGCTGGTGAGAAAATCGGAGACCAGGAAGACGACCGCCCGCCGGCGCAGGATGGAATCGGCGAACTGGAGTGCTGCGCTGAGGTCGGTCGCGGGACTGGCGGGCTCGAAGGCGAGCAGATCGTTGATCACCCGCAAGACGTGCCGCCGTCCCCGGCGGGGCGGGACGAATCGCTCGACCCGGTCGGTGGCCCATACCGCGCCGACCCGATCGTTGTTGCGGGCCGCGGCCAACGCCAGGACGGCGCAGACTTCCACCCCGAGCGCGGCCTTGGTGCGAAGCCTGCTGCCGAATCCGCTGGACCCGCTGACGTCGAGGAGGAAGAGCACGCTGAGCTCGCGCTCCTCCAGGTATCGCTTGACGTAGGCGGAGCCGAGCCGGGCGGTAACGTTCCAGTCGATGGTGCGGATGTCGTCGCCCGGCTGGTACTCCCGGAAATCAAGGAACTCCATGCCCGATCCCTTGGCATTCGATCGCCGCTCGCCGATCCCGACGGTCGCCTTGGCGCTGCGCACCAGCAACCGCGAGCGCTGAAGCGACTGCAGAAGGTGCGGGGAGGGTGTCACGCGGCGTCCCGGATCGCGTCTTCGAAGACCCGGGCCAGCAAGGCTTCGGCGTCTACCCCGTCGCCTTCGCCTTCGTAATTGAGCTGGAATCGGTGGCGCAAGGTCGGTCGCAGCACCGCGCGCAGGTCGTCGAAACTGACATTGTAGCGGTGCTGCAGAAGCGCGTGACCCTTGGCGGCAAGCACCAGGCACTGCGCTCCGCGCGGGCTGATGCCGAAGCGGATGTACCGTTTCACGTCGAGCGGGACTTCGGCAGCATCATGCTGCGTGAGCCGAACGAAACGAGCCACCGCGCGGCGAACATGGGCCGCGATCGGCACCGAGCGAACGAGCCGCTGCCCACTGAGGATGTCGTCCGCCGAGAGCACCTGCACCGGTGCCGCCTGGGCCGCGCCCGTAGTGAGGTCCAGGATGCTGTCGAGCTCGTCCTCGCTCGGGAACGCCATGACGCAGTTGAACAGGAACCGGTCGATTTGAGCCTCGGGCAGCTGATAGGTGCCCTCCATTTCGATCGGATTCTGCGTCGCCAGCACGAAGAACGGGCGCGGCAGCGCCATGCTGCGGCCCGCTGACGTGATGGTGCGCTCCTGCATCGCCTCGAGCAGCGCCGACTGCGTCTTGGGTGTGGCGCGGTTGATTTCGTCCGCCAGCACCAACTGGTTGAAGATCGGACCAGCCTGATATTGCGCCCGCGTTCGCCCCTGTTCGTCGGGGACCAGGGCGAGACCGCCGGTGATATCGGCCGGCATCAAATCCGGTGTGAACTGGATGCGCGTCGAGCTCAGTCCGGTTGCGGCCGCGAGCGTCCTCACCAGCAGCGTCTTGCCGACGCCGGGAACGCCCTGCAGAAGAACGTGCCCTTCGCAGATGAGCGCAATCAACAATTGATCGATGACGGCGCGGTGTCCCACGACCGCCTTTGCGATCTCGTCGCGTGCGCGGCCGAGCGCATCCAGCAATTGCTCGAGCGCGGTCGTATCCACTGAAACAATCGATGATGTCGCCGCGGGTCCATCATGGCTTGCTGGCCTGCTTACAGGCATGGTCGATTTATCCTCATTCATGCCGATGTCGGGGTGTTACGGTTGCTGCGCCGCGGACCCGACGCGTAGCGGATGATCAGATCGATCAGGAACAGGGCGAGCGCTAACAGCACCCAGACTTTCCAACCCTCATGGGCAACCCATCGCCGTTCGCCGCCAGCGAACATCTGCTCGGCGTCGGCAAGAACGCGTCCGCCCGTCATCGTTGCGAGCGCCGCCAGCCGATCCGGATCAGCGCGCAGGAATGCATAGAGCGCGGGATAGGGGGCGTGAAGCGGCGCCTCGGTCGTGATCCGATCCGCCGCGGCGCGCAGGACAAAATCGCCGGTCCCCTCCAGCGTGACGCGTCCAACGTGGCGGCCCGCCGCCGTCTCGGTCAGCGCGACCGGCGTGGAGGTCGCGTCAGGTCCAACCAGCGAGGCGACGATTTTGAGCCCCGCGCGCGGCCCACCTTCCGGGTTCGACGCATTCACGCTGACCTCAACCTCATCGCCATGTCGCACGACGCGCGCGCTGAGGCCTTCCGCCTGTAGGCCGGAGAGCACGTGGCGCAGCGTCTGCGACCAGAGCAGCGGAAATTCGGGCATCGACTGCCAGTCCCGGCTCCACACCCCGGCGCCTTGCGTCGTCAGCGCGACCACGCGGCCATTGCCGTAGCGCCAGGAGGCGAGCAGCGGCACCGGCTCTTCTTTGGCGTCGGGCACGGCGAGGTGCAGATCGGCCTCGCCCTTGCGGGTGGTGAGCACGTAGCCGTGAATCGATGGCATGGTTTCCGGCAGGCCGGCAAAGAACTCCGCGTTGCGTTCGACCCAGACCGGCACGGCCGAGCGTTCTTCCACCGGCTTTCCGGACAAGAGCAGTGCCTCTTGGGACAGGATGCTCGGCAGCGCCTTGAAGTCCTGGGTTGAGTGAAAGGCGCCCTTGCCGATGCGCGCGATTTCCTCAAGCCGCGTGCCGTCGGCCCCTTCGCCGATCGCGACCGTGGAAACCGAAATGCCCTGCTCGGAGATCGCCTTCAGGATGCCGGGGAAATCGCCGGGCTGCGACAGCCCGTCCGACATGACGACGATGTGCTTTGCCATGGCATCGACGCCTTCGAGCTGGCGCAAGGCCTCCACCAGCCCCGGATAGATGGCGGTGCCGCCGCCGGGCTCGAGCTCGGCCAGCGCCTGCGTGACCGCGGCTGAATCCTTGGCGCGACGCAGCGGCAGCAGCACCTTCGCCTCGGAATCGAACGCGACGATCGAGATCAGGCTCTCCTCGTGCAGCAGGCGGATGGCGCTGAGCGTGGCCTGCTTGGCGATGTCGAGGCGGGTCGCGCCGCCTTCGTTGCGCTGCATGCTGCCGGAGCGGTCGAGCACGAACGCGAGCGCCACCTTGGGCGCTTCGCGCGGCACGCGGCTCGACAACGGCGACACCCGTTCGAGCGGCGTCTCGTAGTAGCCGCCCGGACCGAAACTGTTTTCGCCACCGAGCAGCAGGAGCCCGCGGCCATGGTCGGCGACCGCCCTCTCGATCAATTCCTGCTGGAGGGTCGCAAGATCGATGGCCGGCACGTTCATCAGCACGATGCCCGAATAGGCCAGCCAATCCTTGAGGTAGAACGGAGCCCGTCTGGGTTCGACGATCTTGCTCTTGATCTCGTGCAGTGCCAGAGCCTTGGCCAAGACTTCCGCCCAGGCTGGCTGGGCTGCAACGATGAGCACGTCCGGTGCCGGAGCGATGTCGATGGTGAGGCCGTTGCGGTTGTTCTGCGGGAAGGCGTCACCGGGCGCATCCACGACGACTTCGTAACGTGCGCGCCCTGCGGTCGCCTTCGGAATGTCGGTCTCGATCCGGCTGCGCCCGCCGGGGAGCTCGAGCGAGCGTTCGACGATTGTCTCGCCGTCCTTGAGAATCCGAACCGTCGCGGACGATGGACCGCGGCTGTAGATCACGGCTTGCAGTGGGAATGGATCGCCGGCGTGGACACGCTCCGGAACGGAGACCCGTTCCACCAGCACCTCGCCCGCCACCAGCACAGTGGTTGGCATCACGTCGACCCTGAGGCCTCGTGCCAGCGCCGCGGGTAGCGCGCCGGCCGCATTGCCGCGCGTCTCATTGCCGTCGGAGGCGACGACGATCCGTCCAGGCGCACCGGCCGGCAGCATGGCAGCGGCCAGCCCCAACGCGTCTTCGAGATTGGCGGCAGCCGGGACGCCTGACGCTGGGGCGAGGGGCTTGCTGTTCGCCTGCTCGCCCAGATCGGCGACGACATGGCTGTTGGCGTCAATCGCGACCAGTCCCAAACGGGTAGTGCCGCCCTTGGTTCGGTCGCGCTCGGCCGCGGTATCGATGCGAGCCATGAGTCGCGGCGCTCCGCGCTCCGCGTTGAGATCGGGGCCGACGACCACGACCAAGTTCTCCCCGCGATCGGAAACCAATATCGGCACACCCGCCAACGCCGCGGCGACGAGCAAGAGGGTGGTCACGCGTGCGGCGAGCAGGAGACGCCGGCGCCGCGCCAGCGGATTTCCGCGCGCAAGGGCCGCGAGCCACAGGAACCGTTCGGTTGCGCGGCCCGCGAGCCAACCCTCGATGAGGAGGAGCACTAGGATTGCGGCGAGCAGCCACCACCAAACTGGCAGGCGATCCGTCATGCTGGAAGAGACGGCGCCGGAAGACGCGTCTGGTGCTGCCGCGATGGCACGTGCGCGCGCCGCAGGTGCGTTGACCGCTATGAGTTGCGTCACGCCATTTCGCTTCAAGCGATAAAGGCCGGCGCGATCGGAGATGAACTGGTCGTCATAGGCTTGTCCTGCCGGCGCGGACACGGCTGGCTTTTTCGCGTCATCCGCCTCCGCGGGCCTCCCCGTCACGAGGCTCACGTCGGCGCCGATCACGCGCGGATCGAGCGCGCAGCTCGTTCCCACGATGCAGGGGTTGTGGATGGTCCGGCCGAGGTCGGGCGCGATCCAATGGAGCAGATTAGACACAAAAATCGGGAAGCTTGTTTGTTCGGTCCAGCTCGAACCGCCAAGATCGAACGCGATGCGAACCTCCCGACCCGCCGGCGTCGTGCGCGCCTCGATAAGTGGCACTCCGCCAGATTCCAAGAGCATCCTGGCTCCCGGCAGAGGGGAAAACTGATAGGCGCGCGCGAGCTTCACCGAGGTCCAGGAGTTCGTGTCCGTCAGTGGATGGTCGGCCAGCCAACCGCTCGGAGAAGGGGCCGCAACCGCTCGGCCGTTCGCTTCAGCGGAGCCGCGTGCCGAACCGAGCCACAAGACGTTCGTCCCTGGCGGACGCGCGAGCTCAATTCCATTCGCCACGACGAGGTCGAAGGCGGATGTGTCAGCCGGGGGTGTGTCGGCTGCGTAGAGCTCGACCTCTGTCGCAGCTTTGAGCGCCCGCGTGAGCGGTTCGCTCACGGCGCCGAGCTGGAGGATCTTGAGCGCGCGGGGTTTGGGACGGACCACGAATTGCACGGCGGTGTCCTGAGGCCCGCTGCTATCCGGGAGTCGCAGTATGATGGCGCCGGCGACGCGCAGCTCCAGGTCGAGCGTGAAGGTCGCCTCGGGGGAGTGCCCCGGAGCTGCCGCGCGCGTGGCATCAGCGCGAACCTCGACGCTGCCCCATTCGAGAAATCCGTCGCTGCCGTCGGGTTGGACCAACGCGGTGACCGTCGTCGCGCCCGTGAAGCCAGGGGGAAACGTGACGCTGCCCTCGGCCCGCCACTTGCCGGCGCTCGCATCGATCGCACGCAGCTCGGCGCGCAGCGCCGCACTGCGGCCGCCGGCGCCAGCGATGATCCGTGTCTCGACCGCCACACCGGGGAGAGCCTCGGAAAGGCGTGCCGCGCCATTGTCAACACCGTCGGTAATCAGAGTGAGCCGCGTCGGTTCACCGTCCTTGAGCACGCTCGAAGCAAGCCGTGCAACCTGCGCCCAGTCGGCGTCACCATCGCCGGCGCGTAGCCGCTTGAGTTGGAGCGCAAGTCCCGCAGGATCGGATAGGCGGGCGGCAACCAGCTGCGGACGTGCCCCGGCCAGGATCGCCGAGGTGCGCGCGCCCGTGTCCTTGACGGGGCCGGCCGCCAACTTGGTGACGTTGGCGATCGCGACGTCGAAGCGGCTTGGCGTAAGATCGGTCGACCGCATGCTGCGAGACGCCTCAAGCACGATGATCTCGTGGGCAAAGCGCGGGCCGGAGCCGATCAGGGGCTGGGCAAGCGCCAGCGCGCAGAGCGCAACGATGAGGAGTTGAAGCAGCAGCAGGAGATTGAACGGCGGCAGTTGGATCCGGCGGCGCGACGCGCGACCGCTTTCGAGCTGCGCCCAAAGCTGGATGCTCGGGATCTCGAATGTGCGGCGCCGCCTCAAGTGAAGGAGCAGCACCATGAAGCCGAAGGCGCAGAGCAGGAGCCATGCCGGCGCGAGCAGGCTCATCGGCTGGACTCTCGTGTGCCGGCATCGCCGGCCGATCGCTTGAAGTAGCGCCCCACGATCCGGCGGCCTTCCGCTTCCAGTGTCGGACGCTCGACCGACTGTTCTTGCACGCGCCGCCAGCCGCCGCCCGCGACAGCGCTCGGCGCTGTGACGTCTGACAGCGCGGCATTCGGCGGGATTTCGATGCGGATGCGGCCGCCCTCGCGGCTTTGCGGATCGGGCAGCAACATCTGCTCGGTGGCGGCAGGATCGGTCGTCTTGGCGCTGGCGCCGCGCCCGAGCGGCTGCACGCCGTCACCGGCCTGATCGCCGTCGCCCCGGCCGGCATTGGCGGCCGCGCCGGCCGGCTGGGCCGCCGCGCGCGCGCGCCGCTCCTCCTCCGCCATCAGCCGTTCGAGTTGGGAGCGCGGGTCGACCTCGGCGCCGTCTTCATCGACGAAGAGCCAGGGAACGTCTTGGCCCGTGAGCCGGCGTACCGCCGCAGCGATCTGCTCAGCCTGCGTCGGCGTACCGCTAGCCTTGCGATCCTGCGGCTGAGAAGGCCGGCCCGGCGGATTGCGATCCGCTGCAGTCGCTTTCGGTGCGGGGGAGTCGCGGGCAGGCGCCGCGCCGGCTTGGCGGCCACCCGTGATTTCATCCAGCGCCGCGCGCAGAAGATCGGTCGGATGTTGCTGCGGCGCGGTCTGGTCCGCGGGGCGGTCGCTTTGCGCATAGGCCTGCTGGGCGTGCCCCAGCAGTTGGCCAAGTTCGCGCGCCAGTTGGGGACGGTCGATCGCTGCGCGTCCGACCTCGGCGCTCAGGCGCTCCAGCGCGCGGGCGATCGTCCGCAGATAGGGATCGGAACGCCGCGCGCCATCCTGGTCGAGAGCTTCGGCGATGCGTCGCAGGTTGGCGGCCGTATCCGCGGCTTGATCGCCGCTCAGGGCGCCGTTATCGGATGCATTCCGCGCGTTGCTCGCAGCAGGCGTGGTGCGGCCAAGCATGTCGGGCGGAACTGTCTGCAGCAGCAACGCCGTCACCAGCAACGCCGGCACAGCCCACGCGGCGCGCGGCAGCCGCAGGCTGACCAGCGCACGCATGTCAGTGGAGCTCGCACTCTGTTCCGCATCGGCAAGCAATGCCGACCGAACCGGATCTTGCGCCGCGTCTGATGGTCGAGCAGTCGCGACTTCGAGCGCCGTGCTCAGCCGCTCCTTGAGGGCAAATCGATGATCGGCTGCGCGCGCGAGCGCCGCAAGATCGGGCGTCAGTAGGAGGGTGGCGAGAACCGCAACCACAAGCGCGGAGACAAAGGCAATGGCGCTCGTAGCGAGCTGGTCAAGCAATGAAGGCGCGACCAGCAGGCGCGGCAGCCACCCCTCTCCTACGAGCAAGAGCGTTGCAGCCCCAAGCGCGCAAAACACCGCGAGCCCCACAATCATGCTCCAGACCGCGCCGTGCAGCATCGCGCTCAGCCGCCAGCGCGACTGCGCACGCAAGAGGCCGGCTTGCACCAAGGGAAGCCGGATGCCAGCGGCGCCGGGCGTAGCGCGGGCGAGGGACTTGTCGCGATTGGCTGTCATGCCAGAGCGGTTCCGTCAGAAGGCTTACGAGATCATTTGCCAGGCCCCTTCGGGGCGGCGAGGCCGTGCTCCGCAAGCAAACGATCAATCGTGCCGTCGGCGCGCAACGCGTCAATGGCCTGACCTAGCGTGGCGCTCAGGAACGTGTCGTGCGCCCGCACGGCGATGCCGAACTCCGTTTCATACAGCGCGAACGGCGAGGGAATGACATGAAGGCCCGCACCCTCCGGCTTGCCTCCGGTGGCGCGGTAGAGCGCGGGCTCCCACACGAAGGCCGCGGCGACCGTGCTGTCGAGCAGGCGGTCGATGAGCAATTTATTGTTGTAGTAGGCAAGGCGCGGCCAGCGACTCTTTTCGGGCAGCGATTGCAGATACATGATGACCTGGTTGTCCACGCCGCCCAGTATGCGCGTGCCGAGCGGCCGGTTGACCGGGACGTCGGCGAGCTTGCGGACATTTGTCGAGTTGGTGGCGATGACCGTGCGTGTGACGAGATAAGGACGCGTGATGGTCATCCATTCCGGATAGCCCTGGGCGAGCGTGAATCCCATGAACCCGTCGCAGCGCTCCGCGAACTGGATGTAGATCTCCTCGAGCATGAGCGGCAGCCGGTAGTCGAGGGGCTCGGTCGGGCGCCAGGCCTTGATCTCGATCACGGTCGGCGTCAGCAGGAGCGCGGATGCAAGCTCGCGGGCAAGCGCGCTCTCGAACGAGGCCATCATTGCATCGCCATTCACGCAGAGGGCGACTTTGTTGCCCTGGCCGCCCCGGCCGCGGTCCTGGTAGAGATCGCGCGGCGGCACTTCCACGCCGCCCTGCGCGCTTGCAGCGCTGCTGGCGACGCAAAGAAGCGCCGCCAACGTGGCGGAGATCACCGAGCGCCGCCGCGACACGGCCGCAGTTGGCATCGCAATACACATCGCTGCTGCACGCATTGCTGCGCGTCCTCACCGTTCGCCGTGCAATATGCTGGCGGACCGAGAATGCTTCAGTCCGCCAGCAAGAGTCGCGAGGCTGCCTTACTGCGGCAGCGCGAATACGTACACAGCGTTGCCGCCACTCACCGCATCGACTTCGGGGGTCATGCGGACACCCGCCGCATTGATCCCGCCGCCTCCGGCCGGAATGGCAATGTATTGGCGGCCGTTGACAGAGTAGGTCACCGTGCCGCCGACGGCCTGCGAAGCGAGCCGCGTCTGCCACAGGATCTGGCCATTGTCGGCGTCGAGGGCGCGCAGGTAGCGATCCATCCCGCCGTTGAACAGGAGGCCGCCGCCGGTCGCGAGCACCGGCGAGTAGTTCGACGCTCTGTTCTCGTAGGTAAAGACCGTCTTGCCGGTCTCGACCGAGATCGCCTCGATGCGCCCGACCTTGTCCCGGCCGGACGCAAATTTGGGATTGGAGTCCACGTTGTACACGAACTGCGGCGCAGGATCGCGATCGGCGCGGGCCCTGAGGTCGATGCAGAGGTTCAGCAGCTGCACATACATGACGTTGGATTTCGGGTTGTAGGCGCTGCTCGGCCAGTCGCGACCGCCGTTGAAGGTCGGGCACACATGGTAGAACTTGCCGACCTCCTTGAGCACGGCAGCCTCGTTGACGGTCACCAGACCCTTGGGGTCGATTCTGGCGACCAGGTTCTGCTCGACCGTTTGCTTCGCCCAGAGGAATTCGCCGTTGGCCGCGTCGAAGCTCCAGGCGATGCCGGTCTTGCAGGGCACGCCGGTGAGCGTCTTGCGTGGGCCGCGGCGGGCATCGGGGTTCACCGACAGCATGCCGGCGGCGCTGACGTCGGGGTTGACCGGCGAGTTGATGACCATCATCTCGAAGGTGCATTCCTGGTCCCAGTTGTCGCGCGGCAGCACCTGGTGGCGCCAGACCACTTCGCCGGTCTTCGGCTTGACGGCAAAGCGCGTGTTGGTGCCGGTCATGGTCGCGCCTGGCATGTTGCGCTGGGTTTCCGAGGCGGGGCCGACCGCGCTTGATCCGTAGAACACGAGATCAAGCTCGGGATCGTAGGTGAGCTGGCCCCACACGCCGGTCATCCAGCGGTTCTCGAACGGCGAGCCGGCCCAGGTCTCATCGCCGGGCTGGCCCGGGCGCGGGATCATCGTATTGCGCCACAGCTCCTCGCCGGTCTTGGCGTCGTGGCCGGTGACATAGCAGCCATGCGGCGCCACTTGGCAGGTACTGCCGGCGACGACGATGCCGCCGACCACGATCGGGCCGGTCGAATTGCTGACGTATAAGTCGCCGCCGCGGTTGGTCTGCCAGGCCAATTTGCCGGTACGGGCCTCGAGCGCGACGACGAAATTGTCCCAGGTCACGAAGTAGATGTGATCGCCAGAGAGCGCGATGCTGCGCTTGCGCTGGCCGTGGTTGCTGCGGAACGATGTGGTAGCCGGCAGCGGATGACGGTATTCCCAAAGAAGGTCGCCATTGGTGGCATCGATCGCCTGGACCACGTCACCCGGATTACCGAGATACATCACGCCGTTGTAGACGAGCGGCGTCATCTCGTTGATGCCGGGCTCCATGACCCGCGCCCAGACCAGTTGCAGGCCCTTGACGTTCCCCTTGTTGATCTGTTCGAGCGGGCTATAGCCCCAGCCCTGGTAGTTGCGGCGGTGCATCAGCCAATCTTCGGGCTTGGGCGCCCGCATGATCTCGTCGGTCACGGTGACGAAGTTCGACACGGTGCGCATTGTCGCCGTGGGCGTCTGCGCATTCCCGGTCGAGCTCAAGGCGCACAGCAAGGCAGCACTCAGCAGGGACCTTCCGATCAAATATCTCATCGCACTCTCCCTCCCTTGGTATTTTCGGACCAGCTCGCCTGGTTCGTCGTGTTTGGGTCGCTTATCTTGCCATCGACATCGACAGCCACGCGCGATCCTTGGCGCCGATCGTGCCTCATTGCCGGATCGCGTACAATGGGGACGCGGCCATGCCGGCACATCGATGCTTCCCGCCGACACGGCAACAGATTCCCGGATTGGGCGGGACTCGTCTCGGGGCCGATTGCCGCTCCGACGGACTCTGCTTAGAGTGCCAAAGCATCTTCGAGTGCCAAAGCATCGGAAACGGCGAGCCTCTCCCAGGGAAGAATTGATGATGTCGAAGCCTGCACGCATAGTCGTTGTCGTCGCGGCAAGTAGCCTGATCGCTGTACTGGCGGTGATGGCTCCATCGCATGGCGCGGACGACGCCACGTCGGTCTGGCAGGGCGTCTACACCAAGGCGCAGGCCGAGCGCGGGCGGGCCAACTACTTTGCGGCGTGTGCGTCTTGTCACGGCACGCAGTTGCAGGGTGACACCGATGCGCCGGACCTCGCCGGCAACGCTTTTCTGAGACGCTGGACCGATCGATCGGTCGGCACGTTATTTACATACACGGAGAGCCAGATGCCGGTCGGCCGCCCCCGTAGCCTCGGCGCCGCGAGCTACGCCGACGTGATCGCCCACATCCTTGCCACCAACGGCTTTCCCGACGGCCAACAGGAGTTGCCCGCCAACGGTTCTGTCCTCGACAAGATCATGATCGACAGAAAGAAATGATGCGGGAGTGCGGTTCGGCGCGAGCCAAAGGGGCGGACGAGCTGGGTTGTGTTTCACCGGGCGTCATTTGCAGCGTGCAAACAGCGCGATGTTATTGTATTTCGACGTCCAACAGGTTTGACCTGCTGGCATAGCCCACAAGAGCAACAATGACCTTAGCCGAGTTCATTTACACCGTCGTGCTCAAACCGCGTCCGTTGAAAAAGGCGGTAAACTGGTTGATTCTGTCATTGGTACGTAAGACGGTTGATATAGGCCCCGCGATTGTTCACTTGAATCCTCGAGATCCTGTTGTTTCGGGTGCTCTCAGCTTGAGAGTCTTTGAGCGCCGCGAGTTGGCGTTCTTTGCCCGTTCCTGCAAGAAGGGTATGACAGTGATCGATGTGGGTGCAAATGTGGGAATTTACACGGCTAGCGCCATGCACCTTGTAGGAGGCAGTGGCGTTGTTGTGGCGTTTGAACCACATCCAGAAAGTCGCCAGTATCTGCTGCGCACTGTTGATGCCAATACCAAGAGTTTGGCTCCCGGAGGCGCACCACGGGTTCATGTGAGCGACACTGCGGCTGCCAGTTCCGACGGACTCGCCCGACTGTTTGTCAATCCGGACAACAAGGGAGACAATCGTCTATACGCGTCCGAATTGACGCCAGAAACCGGAGCGCTGCAGATCCGCAAGCGCACGATTGATGCGTCACTGCAGGATCTAGGTATTTCTTCAGCAGATTACCTGAAATTGGACATTCAAGGTTATGAGTTTGACGCGGTGCTGGGTGCAAGAAGGACTATCGAGAACTCTGAAAGGATGATCATTTTGAGTGAGTTTTGGCCAGAAGGCCTCCGTCGGGCCAGCGGTCAACACGCAAGCGCGTATTTGCAATTCCTGACCACCCTAGGATTCAAAATATATGAGTTGAAATCGAACCAATTGAGGCTCCTGAGAGGACCGAGCGACTTTGATCTTCTTATTTCGAGACTGAAGGGGCGAAAATATACGAATATTGTTTGTCTAAAGGCGATAAGTCTAGAGAACATGAACTAGTCGGTGTTCACATGAGTTTGCAGCAGACCACAGCGTCGGACTCCCTCGACTCGACAGACGCGACCACAGACCGCGGAACCGAGTTGACCGTGGTGGTGCCAACGAGGAACGAGGTCGGCAATGTCGGCACGTTGTACGACAAGTTATGCGTCGCTCTACGAGGTGTAAACTGGGAAGTGATTTTCGTTGACGATGATTCTACCGACGAGACATCCGAAGCCGTTCGCAAACTCGCCCAAAGTGACCGCCGTGTGCGCTTGGTCTACCGACTCGGACGTCGCGGCTTAGCTTCTGCCTGCATTGAAGGAATTCTGGCGAGCACCTCGCCTTTTGTGGCGGTCATGGATGCCGACTTGCAACACGACGAGTCGCTCCTTCCGCTTATGCTGGAGACACTTCAAACGCAGCCGATCGATCTGGTGATCGGCAGTCGGTATGTGAAGGGCGGCGCCGTGGGCACGTGGGATGGCCGCCGGATACTTTTTAGCAGGATTGCCACTTTCCTTGGTCGGCTTGCGATGCGGGTGACGATTTCCGATCCCATGAGCGGCTTTTTCATGATACGCCGCGATGCCTTCAGGGCATGCATGCGCCGTCTTTCGGCGCTCGGCTTCAAAATATTGATTGACATCATCGCTTCGTCACCTCAGCGCCCTCGCGTGAGGGAGCTTCCCTTTACTTTCAGACCACGGCACACCGGCGAAAGCAAGTTGGACACCTTCACCGCGTGGGAATATCTAGTTCTCTTGTTGGACAAAACCATAGGGCGCATATTTCCTGTTCGCTTTGTCCTTTTCTGTTTGGTGGGCCTGACAGGTGTCTTCAGTCACCTGGTTGCGCTATGGTTCTTACTCAGAGCTTTGGAAGTGCCGTTCCCGATCAGCCAAACCATTGCCACCGGATTGGCGATCGTTGGAAACTATACATTAAATAACTTCTTCACTTATGCAGACCAACGCCTCTACGGCTGGAAATTTGTTGGAGGGCTGCTCAGCTTCTTGGTTATCTGCAGCTTTGGAGCGATCGCCAACGTTGGGCTCGCATCATTTCTCTACAGCGACCGCCAATCTCAGTGGTGGATTGCAGGAATGGCTGGAGCAATCATGAGCTCAGTTTGGAACTACTCAGTCAGCTCTGTCTTAACTTGGCGGAAGAGTTAGCTCAATTGGACAGCATTGGAATCGATTCGCTCTGCCTTCGCGCTAAGGCTGTGCTCCCTTCACCAAACGCTGATCCCCTATTGGGGTAGCCCTGCTCAATCCGGCTCGAACTCGTCCTTATAGTCGATCTTGAGCGCAGGATTCTGCTCGGACTTGCGCAGCATGCAATTGCCGACGACGAGAAGCTCGATCTCGTTGCCCATGAAGCAGCGGAAGGCGTCCTCGGGCGTGCATACGATCGGCTCGCTGCGGACGTTGAAGCTCGTGTTGACCAGGACGCCGCAGCCGGTCTTCTCCTTGAAGCGCGAGATCAGCGCATGGAAGCGCGGGTTGGTGTCGGCGTGCACGGTCTGTACCCGCGCCGAATAGTCGACGTGAGTGACGGCGGGGATATCGGAGCGCACGACATTGAGCTTGTCGATGCCGAAGAGCTGCTCCTCCTCGTTGGTCATCCGTCGTCGCCGCGCCTTCTTCACGTCCGCGACCAAGAGCATGTAGGGTGAATCGCTATCAAGCTCGAACCATTCGGCGACATCCTCGCGCAGCACGGCGGGCGCGAACGGCCGGAAGCTCTCGCGGTACTTGACCCGCAGATTGAGCGTCTTTTGCATGGCCGGCGAGCGCGGGTCACCGAGCACCGAGCGGGCGCCGAGCGCCCGCGGACCAAACTCCATGCGGCCCTGCATCCAGCCGACCGCCTCGCCGTCGGCCAGCGAGGTTGCGGTCTTCTCGATCACGTCGTCGTCGGGCACAATCGAGAAACGGGCGCCAGCGTCCTTCAGGCGACGCTCGATATCGTCCTGCGCGAAGGCAGGACCCAACAGCGCGCCTTGCATCAAATCATGCTTGCCGTCGGCCTTGCGCTCCTTGCCGAGAAACTGGTGCCAGGCGGCAAGCGCCGCGCCAACCGCCCCGCCGGCATCGCCGGCGGCCGGCTGCACCCAGATGTTCTTGAACGCGCCATCGCGCAGGATCTTGCCGTTGGCGACGCAGTTGAGCGCGACACCGCCGGCAAGGCAAAGATTGTCGAGCCCATGCTCGCGCGCAAGCGAACGGGCAAGCCGCAGCATCACCTCCTCGGTCACCTTCTGGATCGAGGCCGCAATGTCCATGTGGAACGGGGTGAGCAGCTCAGTCTTCCAGTCGCGCACCTTCGCGCCGAACAGATCGGCGAACTTCTGGCTCGTCATGGTGAGCCCGGTGCAGTAGTTGAAGTAGTCCTGATCGAGCCGGAACGTGCCGTCCTCCTTGAGATCGATCAGGTTGTCGAAGATGAGGTCAACGTATTTCGGCTGCCCATAGGGCGCGAGCCCCATCAGCTTGTATTCGCCTGAATTGACCTTGAAGCCGGTGTAGTAGGTGAAGGCGGAATAGAGCAGCCCAAGCGAGTGCGGAAAATGCAGCTCGCTGGCGATCGAAAGCTCCTTGCCGCGGCCGACCGCGGAAGAGGTCGTGCACCATTCGCCGACCCCGTCCATCGTGAGCACCGCCGCCTCCTCATAGGGCGAGGCATAGAAGGCGCTCGCCGCATGGCTCATGTGGTGCTCGGTGAAGAGAAGCTTGTTCTGCCAGTCGAAGTCGGGCGCAAACTTCTGCAGCTCGCGGCGGATGATGTCTTTTTGAAACAGCTTCTCACGCAGCCAGAGCGGGATGGCCATCGCGAACGACTGATAGCCGCGCGGCGCAAACCCAACATAGGTCTCCAAGAGCCGCTCGAACTTTAGAAACGGCTTCTCGTAGAACACCACATAGTCGAGGTCCTCGAGCCGGCAGCCTGCTTCCTCCAGGCAATACGCGATGGCATGCGCAGGGAAGCGCGCATCCTGCTTCTTGCGTGTAAAGCGCTCCTCCTGCGCGGCCGCCACGATACGGCCGTCGACGAGCAGCGCGGCGGCACTATCGTGATAGAACGCAGAGATGCCGAGGATGCGCATGGTTCTAGAACAGTGTGTAAATGAATGGCGCCACCGCGGTGCCCTGCGCCAGGATGATCAGCCCGCCGAAGACCAGCAGCATGAACAGGATCGGGGCGAGCCAATACTTCTTGCGCACGCGCATGAACGCCCAGAGCTCAGCAAGAATCGACATGGTGTGACCTTGATGTGACCTTGGCTGCCTTGATTGCCCTCAGAACTGATTCTTCATCGTCTCGGTATCGGGACCCGTCGGTTGCCGCCTGATCCAATAGCTTTTCTGATCAGGCCGCCGCTTGAGCGACAAGAGGTCCTTTCCGCGCAGCCGCATGATCCAACCAGTCGGCGTAACCGCTGCAAAGAAGATGACACCCATAACCAGCGGGCTCACGATCTTGTGCAGCAGACGTCCGAGCGCCAGCCACACGCGGTTGAGCGGGCGAAGCAAATGTGCTCGCACGAGAGCCACAACCGCGAACGCCGCCGCGATCGCCACCGCCCACCAGCGCGGCGACTCCCAATGCAACAGCGGCCAGCAGGCGATAATGGCGAACACCGCCGCGAACACCAGGCCGAAGCTCCGATCGGAACTCTCCGGCGCGGGGCCGCGCTCGATGGACGGTTCCAGAATGGTGGCCATGCGTGATGATGCCCCCTGCATGTAGACCGTCGAAGAATGTGGGCCAATGCACAAGCAAACTCAACCGGTCTGGCTAACCCCGCTCGGTTCGTATTTTGTAGAACTCCCGTATTTCAAAGACTTAGGGTCGCTTGCTTTTGCGAAGCCTGCGGGTACTGATTGTGCAGTTTGGTTGCGTAGGTTGCAGGAAGAAGTCTCCTAGAGTTGGACAATATCGGCTCCGGTTCTTGTGGAATTGTTGAGACAGGCCCGTGACGAGAGACCATTCCCGAGGGCCTCAACCGTGACAAAGTCAAACCGGCCGGGCAGCCGTTTCGTGACCAATTAGTCGGGAGCCGGTGGGGCCGTGCTCTCAATGGACAGTAGGCGCTATCGCATCCAGCATGCTGTCAAGAAAATTGCATGTTTCCCAGCGGTGAACGACACCTTGTACGAGTGAGCGATAGAGACTTGGATCTTTCGCCAGGCGCGCGATCTGGCACGCAATCGCTGCAGCATCCACGCGCTCCGCAACGAGCCCGTTCACTTCGTGAGCAATCTGCTCCACAAGACCGCCGACTGGCGTCGTGATCACGGGCAGCCCTGCCCCGAGTGCGGCTGCGGCACAGCCAGACTGACTGGCTTCGATATGGGTTAGGACCACGGCGTCGTGCGTTGCCAAAAGACTGGACAGTTCGCCATCTCCAAGCCAGCGGTTGATAACCGTGACGCCCAGCGAGTCAAGCCGCTGCTTTTGCCCCCTCAGGTCGCCTTCACCGGCCACCGTCACATCGATCATCAGGCCTTTCGTCCGCAACTCATCGAGTGCCGCAACAAAAAGAGGGAGACCTTTGTAGGCCATCATCCGGCCGAAGAACAAAAGCCGCAATGGTCGCTCTCCGTGCCACGCCGTGTGAGCGCCCTTTTGGACATAAGTCATGAGTGGGTGAAAAAGGGTGACGATTCTCTCCCTTGGAATCCGGCGCTTGGTCAAAAGAGCCGTTGTCACAGAGTTGCTCAGGGTGATCAGACGGTCAGCCTGAGCGGCGTCCCGCAATAGCCAGTTGTAAGCGAGGCCCGTGACGTCACCCGGATGTGGAGCGGCATCATGAATGATAACGACATAGCGCCGTCCAGCTTGCTTCAGAAACGGCGCTATAACCGGATTCCAAACGTGTGATGCGAGCACGACGATCGTTTCTGTGCGGTGGGCGTTGAGGGCATCATTTAGGCCTTGGACGAGCTTGGGGATGCGGTAGGCTTGAGTTAGTGCACCGAAACCGGACGTGAAGACCCTCATTGTTTGAACAGCTGGCAGCGTCTGCGTTAGCCCGAGTAATTCATTTGACTCCGACAGAACTAACAAGGGATCAATTTTGGGATGATGGACTGCCGCTACTCCTAACTCGTAAGCAAGGCGAGTAATACCACCACGTCTGCCGAGATACAGGAACGCTATTCTCTCCTTAGGTGTCTTCGCAAACCTGGGTGTGGCAAGCGGCCATGCGGTTGGCGCGCCCGCACCCGCTTCCTTTGAGGGGGGGATCAAATCACGATCGAGATGTACGGTCTGCATCTGCGCCACAAAGCCTTACGCCAACCAACTAATCAAACGTGCATGGTGACTGCAACGAAAACACTCCCGGTGTTACTGCGCAATTCGCTGCAATAGGTGACTGACTACCTTCCCATGGTGATGAATTACCGATGCAGGCGCGAGGTCATACGATTGACTTACCTTGTTGCGCTTCGGCCACACCGCGTTCGCCATGCGATTCTGATCGCCCCGTAACGCGATCTGCTCACGGCGCATGAGTGGCTTCATCACGGTCGTGTTGGCTGCGTTGGTCTGCCTTGCGATCTTTTCACCAACGCGGGCGACGCCCAGGCCGCCGCCACGCGTAGCACAGGTCAGTAGATCAAAGTGACTTGCCAGACCATGCGTAGGGCCCTTAGCCGATCAGGCGCCGCCAACTGCATGCGCTCAGCCGGCCGCCGCGGTTCACCGTGCGGACTTCGGGAGCCGGAATGCGAACCAAACTTGAATGCGAATCCAAAATGACAGGTGCGAGCAGACGCGGGCTGGAGCGATCGAGTGCCCAGAACAGCACGCAATAACACCTTTTCTGCGCCCTGGTTCCGCCATCAATCTTGCGGGAACAGTGACATTGATACCGTTTGGCTGTGACGTCCGAGCCATAACTGCAGACAGGCGAAGTGGCTGAGTACGGAGTAACACTAGGGCTTGCTGCATGGCTGCGGGGGGCGGGCGGTTTGCGATCGGCGTAAGGGCAGCCATTGTCACTGGCGTGCTAATCGGTCCTGTTTCATCCGCCGACGCGGAAACGCTCGAACAGGCGCTCGTCCTCTCTTACCAGAACAATCCGCAGCTCAATGCCCAGCGCGCAGCAACGCGCGCTACGGATGAGAACGTCTCCATAGCACTCAGTGGCTACCGTCCACGGCTCACTGCGACCAGCAGCTTGTCCGAAGTGTATTTGGAGAACGTTGCCCGGGTTCCGATCCCGCCTGCCAGGACCGCCGGCCAAAACGCCGTCACGACCTTCGGGGCAACCGGGTCCCAGACGCTCTTCAACGGTTTCCAGACCGGCAATCGCACACGGCAGGCGGAAGCCCAGGTGTTCGCGGCGCGTGAGACGTTACGCACGACCGAACAGACGGTCCTGCTCAGCGCGGCAACGGCCTATATGAACCTGCTGCGCGACGCGGCAATTCTCGAACTACAGCGCAGCAATGTGAACGTGCTCGAAGCAACGCTGCGGCAGACGCGCGACCGCTTCAGCGCCGGCGAGGTGACGCGGACCGACGTGGCGCAGGCGGAATCGCGCTTGGCTGGCGGCCGGTCGCAGTACCTGACCGCCGAATCCAATTACGTGACGTCGAAGGCGCAATATCAGCAGGTGATCGGCGTATTGCCCGGCCAGCTGAGACCCGCAACGCCTGTTGATCGGTTCTCGCCGCGCACGCTCGCCGCTTCGCTGGCTAGGGCAAATACCGGGCATCCGACCATCACGGCTGCGAGCTACGCCGTGGATGCTGCGGCATTCCAGGTGAAGATCGCGGAAGGCGCGCTATATCCGACGGTGACGATGCAGGGCAGCGTGAATAAGTCATTCGGCTCGACGACTAATCTGAACAACCTGCAAAACTTCACCGCTTCAATCGGTGCTCAGCTGTCGGTGCCGCTCTATCAGGGCGGACAAGAATACGCCACCATCCGTCAGGCCAAGGAAACGCTTGGGCAACGGCGGCTCGATCTCGACACGGCGCGGGATGCGGTGCAGTCGAACGTCACCCAAGCCTGGGGACAACTGGAGGCTGCCAAGGCGCAGATCGAGTCAACCACGGCGCAAGTGAATGCCGCCGAAATTAGTCTGAACGGCGTGCGTGAAGAGGCTCGGGTGGGCCAGCGCACCACCCTCGACGTGCTCAATGCTCAGCAGGAACTGGTCAATGCGCGGGCCGCACTCGTCACCGCGCAGCGGGATCGGATCGTCGCCTCCTACACGGTGCTGGCGGCGGTCGGATCGCTTTCACCGCAGGTGCTTGGGTTGAAGATCCAAAATTACGACCCGGTCACGCACTATCATCAGGTCCGCGATGCTTGGATCGGCGTGCGCACGCCGGATGGACGTTGATTCGAGTAAACACTGCTGTGCGGGCAGCCTAGCTGCTTGAAGTTTCGCGACTCATTGTGTACTTCAGGAAGCGCTCCTCAATGGAGCGCGGCGCGGATTGACGCCTCGTATCAATACTGCTCCATACAGCATTGCCCCTGTTCGTGAGGACGGGCATCCGCCTCCGCGCTCGCCGCCCCAAATCTCTGATCATCATTTGACATTCCCGAGCGGCGTTCGCCGATCTTCGGCGCCCTAGATTGGAACTAATACAGCTTCAGGGCGAAATTATTTGTCATTAAGGCAATTGAAGAATGCGCTAATGCTAGGCTGGAGGGAGCCACGAACATGAGGGCAGTGACTGCCGTTGCTGCTCCTCCATTATTGGGAAGTACAGAATGAACCTACTCACCTTCGGGTCGCCAAGGATCGAAGTTGTTCTAAGCCTCGCCACGGGCGGAACGCTAGAAGCTGGACCGTTCGATGCGTGGCTGGTCCTAACCGTTCCTGATGGCAAGTCTGCAGCGTTACTTCAACTTGCTGGAGGTCCGTTTGATCAGAACTCCGCTTACTTTTTGATGCAAGACGTATTCACCCACATAGGAGAAAAGTTTGCAAAACCTGAAGCACTGAGGGATGCAAAGGAGCTGCAGCGAGACGTACAAGTTTGAACGAACACATAGAACTGTGAAAAGCAGTTCGTGACAGAGCTTGAGACTGAGATGACTCAAAGCGCCCGCAATTCGATGCCTTGTGCAGGGTGGCCACACGTCGGGAGTTCCACTCCCATGGCAAGGCCATGTTCAGGGCTTCTTTGCAGACCTCGCACGCTCAATTCTGAAGGAGCGCATCACGCCGGCATTGCACGCGAGGGATAAGGGCACGAAGAGCGGCAAGCCATAGGACGGCCTCGCGTCCCGACCAGTATCGAGGCGGCCATCGCCAAGGCCCTACAGCGGGACAGCAAGGACTAGCGGGCGGACCCATCGAGGCGCATGCGTGATCGGCGAGTCCGCTGTCGGGGCAATTCCCGAAGCCATTTACTCACATCGAGTTCTTCTCTTCGTGACCCAAAGCCCGAGTGCGCCAGGAAGCTGGCAAAGAATAGGAGGTGAAACTCCTTCACGGGCAAGGCTCAGCCAGCCACCTCGACCGCGAGTGATGCGCAGCGTCCCGTGAGGGCCGACGTGAAGCGTTCACAGGGGAGGCCACGGGCCAAGTATCGAGCTGCGAAACGGGTCAAATTTCGAGGTGCCGATCTCATCCTGCTGAAGAGAAGGCAACATCGTCTCATGGCAAATGGCTCGCATGAGAAGAACCCCGCGCAGTCGGAGACCTTGTGCACGTGGAGATGTTCTTTGCACGGAACCTGGCAGGTCTCATCCATGCCCGGAGCTGTGTGCTGGGCCGCCCCGCAATCCCCATTGTGGCGCGCCTGCTTGGCGGCCGAGCGGTGGAGCCGTTTTTGCCTCCTCTATAAGGGAT
>Ga0081455_10002360_pt1 | contig 22537 bp, 33 predicted proteins | sample TabmetS3T2R1_FD_70207 | JGI IMG/M metagenome (GOLD analysis project Ga0081455, IMG submission 70207) | Tabebuia heterophylla rhizosphere microbial communities from the University of Puerto Rico - S3T2R1 | ecosystem: Host-associated > Plants > Roots > Rhizosphere ...
CTCTGTCAGAACCGCAAGGATTGCAACCGGCTCGGTTGCGACCTTGACCTCGCGGATCACTTTGCCTGCCTTATCGATGATGCACACGCTGGTCTCTTTTACTGAGACGTCCAATCCGACATAATGTTGCATGGCTGCGCTTCTCCTCTGATGCTTGAGGCCGCCTCACGCGGACCTCGTTTCGCCATCAGTCTGAAGCGCAGCCACCTAACGGTCCGCTAACCGCAGCGGCCAGCCCCGATACCCCATCTCACATGCCCAGCCAGGCAGTCGGGTCTCTGTAGCCATGTCAGGTCTGCACGCGGGGCTGTTCTGATTAGTGCCCCGACCCGCCGTCGAGCAATCGACGGGCCGGGGCTTGGCACAACGCGCTGCTCCAAGTCATCGCCTACCTGAGCGCGCCGATCGTGCCAGATAAGGCGCCCCGGCCCACCGATTTAGGGATAACGGGAGTGGCGGGCCGGGACTTGTCATCTCCGCCGATGCGTATGGCGCAAATGACCTACTGATAAACGCTGCGGACTATAATTTAGGTCCTCGTGGCGCACTGACCTCAATGGAATACGAAGCCGTGGTCGTAAGCCTCCGCAGTAGGGAGGCCCTTCGCGTTCATCATGAGTTGGAACGGTTCAATCCCCTGCGAGTGCAAGGGGGCAATACGCGCATTGGTAGGCGCGGCAGCCCACACTCCGAAACCGGTCGCGATCACAGCGGCGGCAACGGCAAACAGGGTGATCTTGCGCATCTGAGTTCTCCCGTGCAATCAGCTCAAGACGGTGGCTCGAGCCATCTGACGGGGCAATATGCCGGACCGTGGCTTCGGCCACTGTGATGGCCATCACGAAACGGTCGATTTCAGGATCAGCTAGTAGGGAATGCGGAACTCCTCGGCTTGCTAATTGTTATTTGCACAAGTGATGAATGGAACCGGAACGCGCCGGCAGTTCATCCCAAAGGCCGCTCGGCCAAGCTCCCGGGCGGCCTTTGTGCGAACGGCCACTACACACTCCTACTGTTCGTTGGAAATCCCTAAGAGTCTGTCCGGAAACATCAGTGAGGATTAAGTTTTCGGAGCATGAGCCGAATTGAAGCGAGGCGCAAAAACGCGCTGCCCAAGCGCTGGATCGTCGGATAGGCGGGAAGCTGACGCGCGTTTGAGAAGGCTGGCTCAATTTGTTACTGGCTCTTGCTGCGGCGACAGAAACCAGAACTATCGTCGCAAAAGTTCTTCTTTCAGCGCATTCCGGTGGAGGACATGGCCCCATTGCTAACATTCGGGTTTCCAGAAAGGGTATTTTCAAATGCGTGGAGATTCGATTCTTCCGTTTTGCAGACCAGAAAAGCCTGATCAAATCGGTGCCCTCAAGGCCAGCCTCATTGCCGGTCGTGGTTGGCAATGCAAAGGAGAACCTCGGGGCTTGCTTGGGGCGGTCCCGAGGTTCTCCCGTCACAAGGAGGTGGCCCGGCCAGAGTCCCGCGGGCCGGAGTTTGCTGAATCGCAAGACGCCGATCCGAGCCGGAGCCGAATGTAAATGATTCGCAGCGGAGCCGCTCGCAGCGCTTATGCCGTTTTTGCGGCCATCAGCCCACGGCTCCCGGCATGGCGTTATCGACGGCGGTCGCCATTTTTTTAAAGGGCGAGCCCCCGGTCCCAGCTGGAGGAAGGGACCGGAGGCGATACGGGAATGCCCACGACCGTTACTGCTTCTCCCCCTCTCCCCAAGGCCATGAGCAAAGGCGAGTGTCCGCTCGGCCTCAGGCTAAATTCGGGCGCGCCCCACCACATCAAAAGATTCTGACTGTTGTGCGGGCGCAACACTAACGCACACACACACAGGCGCCGCGCCCCGCCGGCGGCATACCGATCGCGAATGAACCATAGCGTTGTTCCCCTATGAACTGGTAGCCCCCGCAGGTCCGTTCCGGCCGCCGTGCGACGATCAAGGGCGACCGGCCTGTCTGAGCCGCCGTCCGGCGTCATGGCGTTGAGTTTCTCATTCTTGCGCGCCCCGGGCGCGATCGATGGACCGTGGTGATTTCTTATCCTCGAAGCAGTAACCCCACAAAGGTCCCTTTTGAGGGATCGCGAGATGAAGCGATTGCGGTTGCTCGCGCCAGGATTAATGGCTGGCTGAAAAGGCAGCTGCCGTCTCGGACACCTAGATGGCCCGACGTGACGGGCCGATAGTAGCCTTTAGCGTCAGGACAACCGCCGCATGAAAAGGAGCGGTCCTCATGGCCAAGGCACCACAGGCAGGCGCGCTGATCAGCTTACGGCTTCGACCTCATGGGGCCGTTCTACGACATCGCGAGCTATGTCCAGCGGCTCGCAGGGGGGTTCCAAACCGTCCGACTTGCCGATCGAGCAATAGCCGTTTCGGCTGCCGCGCGGAGCACCGGGACTAGTGATCGGGAAAATGCGGCGGCTCGTGTCGGACGCAGCGGAGCACAATTTTCCTCCAGTACCGTCCGACGAGAATGGCTAACTCCAAAATTCAGGCCTACACTAAAACTTGATCGCCCCTGGCGCGTTTCGCAGAACGAGCGCTGCGGCCATGCTTGGTACCGGCATCCTGCCTGCGCTGCTCTTAGTAGTGATGAGCGTCTGTCTCTCCACCAGCGCCGACGCCCGCCGCTGGAAGCGGGGGCAGCCTTACAGCAGTTACGATCGGTCCGCCCGGCTCTCGACGAACCCCACTTCAGTCAGGCCCTGCCGGAATGCTGCCCGAGATGTGTCGCGCTCGTCGCTGTCTTCGATCACTTCTTCCCTGTGAGATGATCAAGGAGCGCGCGACCCAATCTTATCGATTGCGCGTTTTTGAGAATACGAAACTCCAGTCGTCAATGTCCTCGCTGGGCAGGTCCTTCATATTCACCGCCCTGCGGATTTCCCCGATGTTTATGCCCTGCTGGCTAGCCGACCTTATCATGCAATTTTGGACGTATTTCTGGCGCTTCCGCCAGTGCCACTTGAATTTCATGCCCTTCGCCTCCTCCTTGCAAGCAGCGGTCGCCTTTTGTAGGGCAACTTTTTCAGCGTCGGATAGCTTCGCAGCCTCCGCGGGGGTGGGTACGAATGCAACGCCGCTAAGTACCGCGGCGATAATGCAGGCCATTAAAGCTGTGGCGAAATGATACATGATACCCTCCCTGAGCTGATACGACCTTGCCGTCGAGATCGGGGTTGGCACGCCTAACCGAGACGAGGACGCGGCACGCGATGCCCGCTGCGATCTTCATATCATAGAAATCAATCAGGCGCGTCAATCTTGCTGCGAGCCAGCTGCGGCTGTCATCGTCACCCGCTCTTTGCTCGCACAACTCATTCGCCCTGTTTGCTTTGGTGGGGTTTTCCTTTGAATGCCCCATTGATATTGTTTCAGCAGCTCCTGCGTCACCCACCAATGACAGCAGGGCCCGGAACCCCGCATAACGCATGCGCCCAGATTGCGCGTAGCGCGGGGTTCCTTTTACCTGACGCAATGCGCAAGTTCGGATAATCCTTGTGCGTTGTGGCGTAAGCCATCGCGGCAGCGTTTTCTACAATCGATCATTTTGTGATCGTCATCACATCGGCCGAAGCTACGGTTGGCTACCGTGCATGCTCTGAACACCGCATGTCGCGGTCGGACACGGGAGAATCACAATGCGTAAGATCGGTCTATTTGCTGTTGCCGCCGTTGTGATCGCCACTGGCGTTGGAGCATGGGCGACCTCAACCACCAATGCGCGTGCCCCTGTTTCAATCCAGGGAATCGAACCGCTCCAAATCATGCTGAACGCAAAGGGCCTCGCTACTGCGGAGTCTTACGACCACGGATTTGTGTTTCACTGAGCCGCGCCGCTTTCAGGCCCCCCAAAGCAATCTCCCGTTAAAGGGGCCGGGAACCCCGCCGCGTGCGCGATCCGTGGCGGGGTTTCTTTTCATGCCGCGCTGTTAAAACGCTTGCCCGCGCGCACTTACCGCCATCGCTCTTGGCCCCAATCTCCTTCTTCCTCCCGTTTCACGGCCGTGCAAACCGGGTTTTTCATCTTGAGTCAGTCGAGAGCGGCCCGAGCGGTGAGGCGAGTTCCTCCGATCAGCTCCTCGGTGCGTCGGATGCAAACGGGTCATAAGGATAGCCGGCATACATCAGATTGGCACCGGTGGCGCCCACTAGGTCCTCGATCTTCTCGACCGTTTTCCCAATTACACTGCGCGGCTCGCCGGCCTGAACCTGGCGCTTCAGCTCGAGGAGTCCCCGATTGGCGCTGTCGAGACGCTGCGCCAGCACTGTTGCAACGTAAAGGAGCGCAATCGGGTCTGCCCTCAGTATGGTAGCGGCATCGGCGACGTGAAACTGCGAGACTTCAAGTGCACGCACATCCGCCGTGTGCGGCTGATCCAGCAGTACCGAGAGTTCGCCGAACACGGCACCAGGCTCCGTGACCCTGGCGATCTCAACGCCTTCCTTTACGACCGCGACCGCGCCCTTCTTAAGAATCAGCAGACGGCCGGTTGTTGAGGCCGCGCTGAGCACGATCTCCCCGGCCTGGTAGGTTTCGAGCGGAAGGGTGGCGAGCTTCCTCTGGAAAACCGACATATCTGGAATCAGGGGCATAGACACGTTCGGTCCTCCGCTGCTTGCGGGCCATCGCGCGACAGCCATCGTGCTTGTTTTCGTGCGGTTGGCTGCCCCACGGGCAGTTTATCAATTTTTGTTGGAGGGCGCGGCGAGATGAACCCGGCCGGGAGCGTTCGCAACATGCGCGCTAAGTACAGTTGGCCAACGGGATTGCACTTCATGAGCTGTAGCCCGTCTCGGGGCAAGGTCCCGGCTTGCCTCGGCTTGCCTTCAGCGAGGATGCGCCCAAATCCGCAGTCGTTCGCGGGGCGCTCGATCAGCATAGCTGTGATTTCGCGCCAGACTGATCGGTTGGGCCCCACCATGGCTGGTGTCACCACACATAGGATGTCCGACATGTTCAGAGGAGCCGCGGCTATCGGCTTGTGATGAGAACTGGATGGGCATGATGGCCTCATGGTCATTTATACTTTCTAACTCTCATTCTGAAATCACAATGGCCACAGGCCAATGCACCGCTGCCACTGAGGTCGATCAGCGATGCGCATTGAGCTCAAAATCGAACATTTTGGTGACGGTCATCACGCCGGTGGAAGCGAAACGCGATCGACATAGGTTGCTGCTCCACGCCATTGCTCGATCCGATGGCACGAGGCTGCTGCGCTGCGGATTTCAATCCGCCCTCGTCCGGTCAGGGTCAAACCCCGTCATTCGGGCGATGTCCGCCTAATGTCCGGATCACTCACGAGAGCGGCCATAGAGAGGACCTCGGGGCGGACAGCTCAAATGCACCACCAGCAGACACAGCGGTGATCGAACCACGATAAGGGGGTGAATCCCACAGACAACCTACGGGGGGGATGCCCTTATTAGAGCTCTAGCTCTTGAATCGTACCGTTGGCTACGCGGAGGCGCTTGCTAAGCTCGCGGCCGAGGCTCGCTAGGAGTTTGATGGCGACAGCGGGTTCTTCGTTAGCAAGCGCTGCGAAATCATCTTTGCTAAGCGAATAGCAAATGAGATAATCGTCGGCCATCACGGTCGCCGACCGCAGCCCCTCATCGAGCAATGCAAGCTCCCCAAATGTCGTTCCAGGTCCAAAGGTTGCCAGCCGAATCCGGCCGCTGCTCGGCAGTTGCACATAAGCGCTCGCTGTGCCCTTCGTGATCATCAGAAGATTTCGGCCGGGATCCCCTTCCTGGAAGACAACGCTGCCCTTTACTTTCTCCTCCCGGACCAACCGCGGCGCGATAGTCGCGATCTGAAACTCGCTGAAATTTATCAACACGCTGACTTCATTCAAGGGCAGCTCTGCGCCATCGAGAACGGTCAGATCGCTCAACAATTCGTTTTCGGCTTGTTCGATCGCACGGTCAGAATCAGCAAACACTTGGCTAGGACGGATCCAGTCCAGGATTTGGAAGTCCCGAAGCCTGATCATAGGCACGCTCTCGCTACCAACGACCAAGAACAGCGTTTTCTGCCTGGCTTGAAGCATCGCATTGATCTCAAGAAGCGCCCGCGCGCCGGTGCTGTCGATCTCGTTGACCCGCCTGAGGTTTAAAATCACGATAACCGTTTCCTGAATCAATGCGTGCTCAATTTCTTGCACGAGCTTTTCGCCGGTGCCGAAGAACAGCGCACCTTCCAACTCGATCACCAAAATGGTTTCGCCGCGTTGAGTAAGCAGGGCGAGGTCGTCGGCTGTCCGAGACCGGCGTGACCGCGTCGCACCGCAGCGATACGATCGCCGCACAACAGAGCGGCTCATGCTCACCACGAAAAGAACAACGGCAATCGCAATTCCGATAAATACCGCCAGCACAATATCAAGCGTGACGGATATGGTTGCGACGAGAACGATAACGCTGAGATCAAGTAACGCGTGACGGCGGATTGAGGAGCTCCCAGCCGTAAGCCCCCGCACAAGACCTAATGACCAGACATCAAGATGCTGGATGGCAACAACCATAATGACAGCGGACAGTGTGACGCGTGGCATCAAGACCGCAACCGGAAATAAGACCGTACACACGACTAAGATCGTGGCAGCATGGAAAAACACAGCGACCGGGGTCCGGCCGCCAAGGTTACGATTTGCGACGCTAGGTCCGATGTTAAGCCCACTTGTGATGCCCCCGAAGCACGCGGCAACGACATTTCCGGCCCCCAACCGCTGCAGTAACTTGTCGCCATCAGCAGTTCGCTCGCCGAGGGGGGTGACCAGCTTGGCGCAAAGTAAGGCGTCCATTGATGCGACCACGGTGAGGGCCAGCGCACCGGCTACGATCGTTGGAACAACGGCACGCAGGTCATCGACGCGCGCGAAATCAGCGAAATATGGAAATGGGGTAAGTCGCATTCCGGCAAGGGGCTCGCTGCCGATCACCGGCCCCAGATGTGCTCCGAGACCAACGGCTTGCAGGAGATAGTAAAGCCCCGTCCCGACAGCGATGCCAATGATGACAGGCGGAACGCGCCCCGGTAGTTTGCGCGCGTGCCACGTCACAAAAAAAGTGATGGCTGCAAGCAACACGCTCAACGGTTTGATGGCGGCAGCATTGTGCAGGACCTGCGTGAAGGCGACGTTGTAGTCGAAGCCGCAGACATTCCCGAGTTGCACTAGAAAGAGGAGTATGGCGGCTGTATTCTGAAATCCCGCCATGACGGGCTGCGGCGCAAACTTGATCAGCGAACCTAATCTGATCAGACCGAACAAAGCTTCAAAAATTCCGCCTAAGAGAATGATCGAAAATGTGATGGCGAGGATCAGTGAAGTTCCCCCAGACTTGATGGCCGGGATCTCCGAATGCACCAACCCATAAATAAGCAGCCCAAGAAAGAATGTGCTGGTAATGCGTGGGGCGTAGACGGTGGTTGACTTGTCTCGCAACAGCACACAAACAATCGCAACAATAACCGCGGTGTAGAGACCAGCTAAGGCGCCGCTGGCGAAGTAACTCTCGCCGAGCGCGACGAAGGCGAACATTCCGTAGCCCATGGCCAATGGAGTGGCCACTACCGCGGAAACAATCCCGCCGACGATGTCCCCGCGTAGATTGGCAAGCGAGTGCAAATTAAAGGCCCAGGCCAGAACCCTGGGCTCCCATCCCCGAACCCATCCCCGTTCTCCAGATTGCAATATTCACGAGTGTCGAAGCAAGCCGCAAGAGAGTGGTATCCCACCACGCGCTCGCGGCCGGTGCGTCGCTATGCTCGCAGCACATGTATCCTGAATTGCGAGCGGGGTCCCGTCAGTGTGGCGCCGTAAGCGCTCCTCAATCTATGAGCGGCTGAGGTCAGGGTCGTATCACCAGCCAGTTGGATCCCGGCCGCCGTAGCTTAGCAGTTCCTCCACCTTTTCGACCGCCTTGCCGATCACGCTGGGAGGCTCGCCGGTTTGGACCTGGCGCTTAACCGCGACAAGCCATCGATTGGCGGCGTCAAGTCGTCGCGCCAGGATCGCGGCGACGTAGAGGGCGACGGTTGGATCGCCAGCAAGAATCTCCGGCGCTTCGGCGACATAGAACTCAGATTGCTCCAGAGTCCTCACGTCTGCCGTATGAGGCTGGTCCAGGAGGACGGCCAGTTCGCCGAACACCGAACCAGGTGCATTCACGCTGGCGATTTGCACTCCATCCTTGACGACTTCTACAGTGCCAGTCCTGAGGAAAAGCAGCCCGCCAGTCTTTGAACCGGCGGCTAGTACAACTTCCCTGGCTCGATGCTTCACCACGGGCAAACCTGCAAGCCTCCTCTCCAGGGTCCAGAAATCCGGAATCAGAGACGGCATGGGCGGTTCCCTTTTCAGTTCCAACCCCTAACATACGGATCATAAGTGGCGTGTCATCAGGCGATGTCGCCTCAATGTCCGGTTTGCGTGAAAGCGGAAATCCATCGGTGCTCTTGGTACGTCGCAAAAGTGCCAAAAGCGGCTGTGAGCAACCGGCAGCAAGGCAGCCCCTATTCGATGACCTCGTTCGCGAGGCGAGCAGCCCCGGCGCGAAGCGGAAGCCCAATGTCTTGGCGGTGTCGAGGAAACTTGATCGGCTGTATGACCGGTAGGTCGGCGGGCTTCTCGCCCTTGACCTATGGTAGGTCGCCAGCGTGAGGACTTGTACGCGACGAGTACGCCAATGCGCGCGGTTCCCGGCCGCAACTCATGTGGTGGCTCTAGGGGCTTGCTTGTACTGACTTCGGCGATCGGGTAAAAGTACCTTCCCTTTGTCGGTGGGGCTCGCCGTTCGACCAGCGGCGGGCTTTCCCTATGCGATGAGTGAGCGCACAAGCCAGCTGATCACGATTTGCATGCTAATCGGCGCCCTTGCCATGGTCGGCTTGGTGCTGAGTGGTACTTTGCAAATGAGCCGCTTGCCGGTGGCCCAGGTCGCCACAAAGTGACGGCCCATCACGGGCGCCCGCTGTCACCGCCCGCGGCGCATCGCGGACAGACCGCGAATTCACCTATGGCTGCCGCACTCTGGACATTTGATGTGGAACAGCACACACGACTCCTTTGAAAAGGACGGCGTAAGGCTTAGCAGCGTGGCGTCCAAAGGAAAACCCCGCGAAGGCGGGCATGGCGGCGTTCCCGGGGCCAGCCGGCCCATTTGTGCAGAGCGGCTCATTTGCGCTCGAACGATGTGATGGCCATCACAAAATAATCGAATTCTCCCAAATCGCGCGAAGGAGTTCATGCTCTCTTCACGAGAGCAGGAATTGTCGTGAAGGTCACGCCGGAGGATCGCTGTCGGCTTGAGGCGATTATCGGCGACCGCAATGCGCCGCAGAAACATGTCTGGCGCGCTAAAATCATCCTTGCCACGGGTGCGGCACGGCCGAGATCATGCGGCGATCCGGCAAGGCAAAGCCGGTCGTTTGGCGCTGCCAAGCGCGATTCATGGTCGAGGGCGTAGATGGGCAGGCGCGAGCGGCCTAGTGCTGCAAATGGCTAGCCATGAGCCCAATGTCGAATGGAGATCAGTCATTGCGGCGATGCCCCTCAGCCCCACTACACTCTCCACAACAGTCTCGCCGGCTTCGCCAGCGCCGGGTAGTCGACAAGCCTTCACATCACCGTCCAATTCACCGCAAACCGCACCGCTCAATGTCATTGCCACAAGCCCCGCCTAGCGAAGCAATGACCGAGCTACCCCAGGAGCCTGTGGCTGCTTCCAAGAAGTCGCAAAAGGCTGTGCGCAGCCCGAACCAGCGCAACCAAGGCTGGTATGGCGCTTCTGCGTGGGGCCGCTATGCCCACGAACGACCAAGTTCGAGCTGGTGATCAACCTCAAGACAAGACGGCGAAGCCGACGCTACTCCAACGATCAAAAAAGGCCAGAGCCGACCATCCGTCTGTGCATACGCACGAAGAGCGGCGAGGCTAAGACCGCGCGGCGCGAGCAGGTGCCTGTCCGTAAAGAGCGCCTGGAACTGTCGTCGGCGGACGCGGTTATTCCCTCGAGGCCAGCCAATGTCATGGCCAGATGTGAACGACAAAGGCCTTTCAGGTAAAATAGGTCGGTCCGCTAACAGACATACTAGAGAAATTTTTTGGGACTATATCGCATTGCCAGTATGGACGGGCCGTAACTCACCGGATGAATCCTGTAGGCCATGAATCGTTCACGCGAGGTCCTGGCTTTAGCCAACAGATATCCGGGGCAAATCAGCTGGCACTACGACCGCGCTGAAATCATCGCCGATGGCGTCGTGCACGCAGCCGGCGTCTGCCTGGGGCTCATCGGCGCCGTCATGCTCGTCGTGATTGCAGTCCGGATGGAACGCATCGAAGTCACGCCGATCTTGATCTACGTCATCGGCCTCGTGGCGATGCTGGCGCTCTCAGCCGCCTACAACATGTGGCCGGTCTCTTCAACCAAGTGGGTTCTGCGACGCTTCGACCACTCCGCGATCTATTTATTGATCGCCGGAACCTACACGCCATTCCTGACAGAGATGAAAAACGTTCTGACTTCGGCAGCTCTCGGATGCGGCGTCTGGTTGAGCGCCATCATCGGCATCGCCCTGAAGCTCGCACTTCCCGGCCGGTTCGATCGCCTGGCCGTCGTTCTTTGCCTGCTGCTGGGTTGGAGCGGTGTCATTGCCTACGACTCGCATCTGCCCTCCCGAGCGCGAGCCTGTGGCTTCTCGCAATCGGCGGCGTTCTTTATTCAGTCGGCGCGCTCTTTCATGTTTGGCGGAGCTTGCGCTTTCAGAACGCGATCTGGCACGGGTTCGTGCTGCTCGCCGCGAGTTGCCATTATTCAGCTGTCGTCGTTTGCTTGCCGTGGCCATAGGGGGCAGCTGAATGAAGCCGTGCGAGTTCGTCGCCCGTTAAAAATCCAGTTTGTAGAACCGAATCGCGAAGTCTGGAGTAGCGCAAGAGGATGGCGCGCAAAAATCATCCTCAGCCATGCGAGAACGAGGCGAAGGTTGTAACCGACGGCGCTGAGGATGAACGTTGGCGGCATCGCCGGCGCGACCTTTGAGATGGCAGCGGCCGAGATGGCCTTGCTTTCATTTGTCCGATCACCGCCTCGGTGGCGGAGCGACGTCTGAGCTCGCGTTTGATGCGGCCGAAGACCCCGCGCTTTTGGCCTGAGATGAAGACGCGGCGCGGCTTTGCGGCATTGTGGCCGCGGTCCGCTGGCCTTGCCCTTGCCGATGCATTCCACTTCCGGAGCGTGGAAGGAATAAAGCTTCCAGCCGCGCTGGCGTTGCTGCTGCGAGCGGATCTGATCGGCCCGCGAGAGTGGCCAAGCGAATGCCGCCCCGAAGTCCGCGTGGCCTGCGATCTTGCGCATTGGTGGTGACGATGGAAGCCTTCACACCGAACTCGTAAGGTGCCGCCGGATGTCGCGGATGAGCCGGCCGAGCCGGGTGCGCAAAATACGCAGCTGTCGGCGGTGGCGGTTGAACTGTTTCGCATGGACATAACGCCCTGCCATCGCGCTTGGCGATGCGCAGATACGATTGCCGGAGCCGCACGCCGTGCTTTCAGGCAGCCGAGTCAGCCCACAAGTAAATGCTCGAAATCGAGAAGGTCTCGGCCGTCTCAGCCGAAATGCGTGCGGTCGGGATAGTGAATGGCCGAGCTCGCGCACAAGCCGCCGCAGGGATAGTGGAGTGGAACTGCGGCAACTCCTGGCGAATTAAAGTAGGCCTGCGCCAAAGCCTGTGCCAGCCATTTGGAAGTAACGGGAGGGATCATGAAAAAGAGAGTTAAGCGCACTAAGGCCAAATCTTCATCGACGCGAGCACGTACTAGATCAAAGCCTAAGAGGAGAAAAGCCGCTCAAGCAACAAAGAAAAGTGTTCTTCCGAAGGTCAAACGGGTCGCGAAGAAAGCGGCGCTCGCAGCCGGCGTAGCTGCTATCGGCACTGCTCTTTCTGAGCTTCAGCCAGAAATAAAACCCGGGGAACGGGACGCCTCTCATGAGGATATTCTTGACCGGCTGACCGCGACGTTCCCAGTCAAGGACAGGAACCCCGCTCCGGCCACGGGGAGGCCCGAGGTCGATGCCTTCAGTGCGCCCGGCCGGAACTTTCCTTCGGGTGGTATCGACTGCACCGACGTGGCGAGACGCTTCGTTTGCACTTGTTCTGCTGTCGGCACTGTATGTGGTCTTGGCAGCACTCGCGTCTTACGGCCTCGGCGGTTACGTAGTGGGCCTCATGTGCACGCGGCCATCGTCGCGCGAGGATGCCGATCTGCGCGATGGATTGCATGGTCTCCTGGTGTGGGCGCTCGCCACCTTGCTGACTGCAGTGATTGGACTTGCTAGTGCCCAGTCGCTGACCCGTCTCGGGACGCCCTTCGGCGATCAGAGTGGGCATCCACGTCCGTTGGCGGCGAAAACCTGATCGCTTTCGATCTCGATCGGCTGTTCCGCGCCGAGCGGCGGCCCAATACCGATCTCGACTACCCACGGGTAGAAGCGGCTCGCATCCTGCTCACCACCTCAAGTCACCGCGGCATACAATCGGAAGATCGCGTCTATCTCGTCCGGCTCACAACCGCCACTACCGGGATTGCGCAATCTGATGCGGAACGGCGCGTCAACGAGGTGGCTGCCCAAGCAAAGGAAAATATCTCCCGCGCGCGCAGGAGTGCTGTCATTGTCGCCTTTACGGCGGCCGCGGCGGCGCTGCTCGGGGCTGCCGTCTCATGGTTCGCCGCATGTGCTGGCGGGCGCGTCCGCGACGGAGAAGCCCCGGCTCACGTGCTCCTCGATTGGGGGAGGCCAGCCAATCGAACCTGAAGAACAGAGGTGCGGCGCTTTGCGTTCGCTGCGAAGATGATGAAGTCCTGGCTGGTTTGGTTTGCGCGAACGGTGCGACCGAGGGAGGGAAATGCGCGATGCCCGGCACGGCAGCAGCCGGTCTGTGTGTACGTCGGTGATTGTCGCGGAACCTCTGGCGCCCCGTCGTGTTTGCCAAAGCGGAGCCGCCCTCCCTTTAGTCCTTTTGGGGCGGGGCCATCGTATCGCTGGACTAAAACGAAAGCCCCCAGCAGGGGCCGCGGATTGCCTATGCCGGTCTTACTGAGCAAAGCCGCCTTGGCCATCGCTGCCGTCGTCGCCATCGCGCTCAATGCACGCCGAGGTCCGATCCGAAGCAAGACGTTAGCAGTGCGCCTCGCCCTGCCAGAACGGCATCTTGAGCCGATGCTCCAGTCCATGGCGCGGCACGGTATCCTCAAGAGCACACGAGGGCCGCTCGGCGGCTACGAGCTTGCGCGCGAGCCACGCCACATCACGGCCGACGAGATATTGCGCGCCGCCGGCACGGCCGACAAAACGGACAGAACGCCGGTCCCCCATCCGTTGCTCAATAGAGTCGTAATGCCAGCGGTGGAGCAAGCTGAGCGCATCTTCTCCACTGCGCTGACGCGCATCAACATCGAGGATTTAGCGCATTCCGCGGCTTCACTGCCTACCCCGGAGCAGGACCGTCCCGACTCAATCGTTACTGAGCCGGACTCGGTGAGGCAATCACGCGCTCGCGATAGGCGCGTTGCGCTCACAAAGATCGGGCGACTCCTGAGGGACCAGCACAACACTCTGGCGACTCCCGTCCCGCCGCATCTCGATGAAAGCGTCGAAAAACTCAAAACGCAGAAATAAGCGAAACCTCTGGGTACCCTAAATCATTATTCGCACGGCGATGAATGGAACCGGAACGCGCCGGCAGTTCATCCTAAAGGCCGGCCGGCTAAGCTCCCGGGCCGCCTTTGCGATGCCTCAAAAAGAAAGTCCAACCAAATGCGCAGATGGGGCCTGAACTCGCTGAAGCGCCGTCCTCCGCGCGGCGTCACCGCGGACCAACGTCGAGGCATCTATATTCTTAGCGCTGCGATGATCGTCTTTATTGCTGCGGTTGTTGTGAAGTGGCTGGGGTAACCGGCCGCTGCGAAGTATCCGGAGAAATCGTCCCTCTCCTCAAACCGTCAATAGGATACGGCTCCGATCCGGCTCTAATTCGCTCGGCGCGATCGACGATCCTACGACAATACAAATGACGCGAGAGCGGACTTCGCACGATTCTTCTCGGGCGGGAAGCCAACACAGCTAATTGAACTATCTGGGTTGGGCGTCGGAGGAGCCCCGCAATTCGCCTCGCCCGCTTCGGCTTTCGCTGTCTAGAATCCAAGCGGCCGGGAGTGCTTGCTTCGCACAACGCCGGTAACGATCCGAAGGACGTTTGCGAGCGCGAGCGAGTTGGTGCGTTCTCGCATCTACTAAGTTTTACCCAATTCCGTCGCGGTCGGGATGCGGCCTTCAGGCGTGTACTTGTCGACAGCCTCGGGCAAGCTTTTAGACAATCTTGAAAGAAGCTCTTCCCTGGATAAGCCAGTATGCCGAGACAACGTCTCAAGCATCTCGGGTCCGATTGCCTGTTCTAATTGGTGGGGAGCGATCTGCTTATTTGGTCCCCGGCTGACCCAAGAATCGGCTACTTCACCCTGGCCTTTCTGTTTGAAAGCATCCACCAAATCACGCAGCCCGCCGCTCAACAGGTCTCCAATGCTGGTTCCCTCCAACATCCCACGCAAATTTCCAGGTATTGTTCCACCCGAGCCAACTGATTGAGGTCCTTGCGACTGATCGCGCTGCGCTCCACGCAGAAATTCAGCAATCTTTTCGCGGTTTTGGTATCCAGCGATGGCGAGAAGCCCCAACAAGGCTGTCATGGAGGGAAATCCGCGGCTCATAGCTCGTCCTTTTTCGTTTCACCAGAATTTATCGATTTGTAGATTAATGTTGCCCTCTTTGTCCCTATGCTGCCCGATGGCGCGAGGCAAGGAAGCCCCAAACAACAAGGACGATTACGGCTCCGACAACGGCGCCAACCAGCCCGGCACCTTCATCAGCACGATACCAGCCGATTGCCTGCCCTAGGTAAGTAGCAACGAACGCACCCACGATTCCGAGAATCGTCGTAAGGATAAAACCGGACGGCTCGTTCGGGCCGGGATGAAGAAGTTTTGCAATAATACCCGCGACGAAGCCGATGATAATAGTCCAAAGGATGCTCATACAAATCTCCTGGCTCCAAAACCATTCTTACAACACAGAGCACAATAAATGGTTGCGGGCAAATGTGCGGCAAACTTGCATCTCACGGATCGAGCCCGGCCAGCGAAGGGCACGAGGCCAGACTGGGATCAGCGTGGCAGAGCTGACTGAGCCGCTGGCAAACAGCGTCACGTCATGTCCGAGTTCTACCGGCTCTTCAACTAACCAGGCAATGACACGCTCGGTACCGCCGTAAAGCTTCGGCGGCACGCTTTCAGCTAGAGGCGCAACTTGGGCGATCTGCATACACGTCCTACTCGATCAGAGTGAGCGGGGTCAGGATTTCGGTGACGCCGACGCCGTAAAATGTCGAGCTGACATGGACTGCGAGACCGAGCGAACCGCGCGCTGCCGCAATAGTACCGGGTCTCGTTCGCCCTGCTGCGCAAGCTCAATGATCTTTTTGGCCAGAGCATCTGAGATCGGATCGTTACGATCTACTCGCAACGTGCCTAATGCCTCCTCAAACGCCCGAACTAAGACCTTTATCTCATCAGGTCCGAATGAAGCATTCTGAAGAAGGCGAGCGATTGGCATGGTGCCCTCCGAAACAAAAGCTTGTTCGGAAACTGGGAAGACTTCAGTTCCGGGACGATGATGATGGGCCGGAACTGTCGTCCGATAAGGGACCGCTGCGCGTGCGACGCTCGGCCATGAACTGATCGAACTCCGCTTTATCCTTCGCCATTCGGAGGCGAGCGAGAAACTCCTGAAACTCGCGCTGCTCCTCTTCCAGCCGCTGTAACGTCTCTTGGCGATATTGATCAAAAGCGCGGTTGCCGCTCGGCCGTGGCGACGGCTGCCACCACGTGCCGGCAGGACGTATTTGGTCCGCCACTCCATACCAAGCGGCCATGCCCCCGCCTTTCGAGGAAGCCATTCGTCCGCTCCCAATGATGAATGCCAAGGTGGCAAGACCAAGCGGCCACCAGATGAAGAAGCCGAGGATCATGAGCGCAATCCAGGCTGGTTTTCCCAACTCATCGAGCTTTGCAACGAGCGGCATACTGGCCTCGCGAATGTTAATCACATTTACATTATTTAAGGTCACTTGAGCTGCTTGTCAAGCGCGACTTCAGCTATGAGGGTCCGGCACCGACACGCCCAAACCGCGCAGATAGATGAGCAAGGCTGCCTCCAACAAATCCTCAGGAGATATTGGGAACGATCGCCGCGCCGCGTCACCTCGCCCAAACAGCGAGGCGATGCCATGCGACAGCGCCCAGATATGCAGTGTCATCATCAGGACCGGCGGACGCTTTCCCGTCGGGATATTAGCAACTAGCCGCTCGGTGGCAGCTCGCAACAGCGCGAATGGCCGTTCTCCTGCGTCGCGCAATTCCGGGCTCGCCGTAGGGGGAATGCCCGCTTCGAACATCGCGGAATAGTAGGCCGGCTCACTCCTGGCGAATTTGAGATACGCTTTGCCGACGCGGTCCAAGGCTGTGAAGGCATCTGGACGACCACCGTCCCAAGCGCTTTTAAGCGTAACCTCGAATCGATCGAAGCCGCGCCGTGCCACGTCGATCAACAATTCATCACGGTCGCGAAAATGCCGGTAGGGCGCTGCCGGACTCACGCCTGCCCAGCGGGCGGCTTCCGCAAAGGTGAAGCCAGCGGGTCCCTTCTGCGCGATTAATTCCAATGCAGCGCGGATCAAGGCCTCTTTCAGATTGCCGTGGTGGTAACCGCGGGGACGTTCGCCGTGCCGGGACCAGCTCATGTAAGGAGTTTTTACATGACTCGGGGCGAGCCGTCGACCTGGCATCGGGGTCGTGATGGGCATGCTGGCAGCGTTCGCGGTCTATGTGAGCGTGCCCTTGATCGAACAGCGGCTGCCGGACGAGCTCGGACTCGCCCACTTGGCGCGGGAGCTGGCCGCTGGGATTGCCGTGGGAGCGGCGCTCTTGTCGGCAATGATGGGCGTGCCGCTCGTAACCGGCGTCTATGCGATGTCCGGACCGACGGCGGCGGCCCCTTGGCAGGCGCTGACGGGCTCGCTTGAAGGCACCGGGGAGGAACTGATCTTCCGTGGCGCGATCTTCCGCCTGCTCTGCGCGCTAGGAGTATGATGGGCGCGCGGCCTCTCGTCGCGCTATTCAGGGCGGTGGACCTCATCAAACCCGGGCAGTGATTCGAAGCCTCCGGTAAGAACTTCTCCTTCGCAGCCGTTCGGTGGCCGCACGTTCAGGGATGAAAGCGATGGTCGCGCGAGGTCGACGACTTCGGAGTCGCCGTATCATGCCGCGGCTTTTGGCTCAATTACTGCTGTGAGCAACGCGTCTTGGCTCAAGTACCGGATGCTAGTTCCCCTCGGTTGGCAGCCATGATGATTTGCTTTGCGAGAATTTCCACCAAGATTCGGCGCGCCTCGGCAAACTTCGTGTCCGCGAGTGATGGACATATGGCGGGATACTGTGCCGATAGCTCTCGCATCCGCGCGATCACGGGCGACTGCCTGCGACTTCCTTCATGACCTCGATCTCGAGATCACGCTCGGCAACGAGCTTCTTCAGCCGCCCATTCTCGATCTCGAGCTGCTTCAGGCGCCTGACCTCGCTCAGCCGCCGAAACGCTTAAGAAGCTGACATTGAAGCGCGTTGGTTTAATTCGTCGTTTACACTGCCACGGGAAGCGACTCGTCCGCTACGCTGCGGAGGCTTACTTTACGTTGCTGTCAGCAAGCGACAGCCCTACCATCACATAGGAGGCAGTGCCCAATCTCACCACCTCCAAGAGGCAGACATTGAAGCCCGTTGGTTTAATTCGTCGTTTACACTGCCACGGGAAGCGACTCGCCCGCTACGCTGCGGAGGCTTCCTTTACGTTGCTGTCAGCAAGCGACAGCCCTACCATCACAAAAACGATGTACTCTCAGAGGTTACAGGGAAGGTAACTGATGGGCGCTCCGGGTGACAGTCCCGCGTTCGATCTCAAGATCGCCGCGCGCGCGGCTGAACATTTCAAACTGCGCAAGCAACAGCGCGACGCCAAGGAAAAAGCCATCAACGAGGGGCGCTACACCAAGGCCGAAAGCCCGGACAGATTAGCCAAGCGGGTTAACCGCCTCCTGGGCGCGGTCCACGGTGCTATCACCGCGGCCGCTGTGGCCGCGGGAAAGGAGCCTGAACCTTTGTTCGTCGCCAGGGCGAAGGAGTTGCCGGACGTACTCCGGACGCTTATCCAACGTGGCCCAGTTGCTCCTGCCGATATCAGTGATGCCTTGTTGGAGCGCGTGATGGGGGCCACGCGCGATTTCCTCGCCATTGAATTTTTCGAAAAGGCCATCAGCGCGAGCCGCGCAGTCTGCCGCATCGTCACTAATATCGGTGCCGGCCGGCGCGGCTTGGGCACCGGCTTCCTGGTGACACCGTCGTTGCTAATAACTAACAATCACGTCCTGCGGTCGGATGACGATGCCAAACGCAGTATCGCCGAGTTCAATTATCAGCTCACCGAGAGCGGCGTTCCGCTTCCGGTCGAGCGTTTTGATCTCAGTCCAGATGTCTTCTTTGTGACCGACAAGGATCTCGATTTTGCGCTGGTTGCAGTCGAGCCACACTCGGCCGCGGGCACCCCGCTGACGTCGTTCGGTTACTGCCCCCTGATTGCTGCCGAAGGCAAAATCATCGTCCGCGACCCCGTCAACATCGTGCAGCATCCCAAGGGCGAGCTCAAACAGATCGCCATTCGAAACAATACCTTGCTCGATCTGCCAGAGGATCCCGGACTCGACAACTTTGCGCATTACGAAACCGACACCGAGCAGGGATCGTCGGGCTCCCCCGTCTTCAACGATCAGTGGGAGGTGATCGCGCTGCACCATTCCGGCGTTCCACGCACGAATGCCAACCATCAGTTTCTCGACCGCGACGGTAACGTGTGGCCGGACAACGGCGATCCTGACAACATCGACTGGGTAGCGAATGAAGGAATTCGAGCCTCTCGGCTAGTGGCTTTCATCAAGGGCGCCCAGGTGCGAGAGCATGAGAAAGCCCTGCAAACGCAGTTCATCGCGATCAGCAGCGGTGACACCGCGAGCCTAGTCCTCGCTCCAAATCGTGTGCCGGAAGCTAACAGTGCTAAACCCGTTGCCGCGCCGCGGACGCCGCCGCCCACGCCGGTACAGGCCCCCCGACCGGGGGCATCGCCTGCCCCCTTATCGGCTGCGTCGAGGAACGGGCTTGTATCGTTGACGCTGCCGTTCACCATCCATATTGGTGTCGGAACGCCGCAGCAGCATGGCACGGTGGCCCATGCGGAGGTCACCATTGCCGCCGACCGCATGCTCGAAGCGGCGATCGCCCCGGATCCCGACTATTCAAAGCGCCCGGGGTTCGACGCGAGTTTCCTCGGGTTCGAGGCGCCGCTGCCGACGTTAATGCCGCAGGTACGCGATGTTGGCTTGCGTGTGGGCGACGGCGTCGAGCTCAAATATTATCATTACAGCGTTATCATGAACGCGCAGCGCAGGCTCGCCTTCGTCTCGGCGGTCAATTTCGATGCGGGAGCGCCCTTCCAGCTTGCCCGCGCGGGCAAGGACCGCTGGTTCTTCGATCCGCGTATCGATCGCGACGAACAGCTCGGGGACGAACTCTACACCGACAATCCACTCGACCGCGGTCACCTGACCAGGCGGGCCGATGCGGCCTGGGGCGACACTGAAACAGCGGCACAGCTGGCCAACGACGACACCTTCCATTGGACCAATTGCTCGCCCCAGCACGAAATCTTTAACCAGAGCACGAAGGCCAACCAGCGCGGCCTTTTGCTATGGGGAACGTTAGAGAATCATGTCACCGAGCAGGCCCATGGCGGCAAGCTCTCCATATTCAATGGGCCGATCTTCCGTCCGAACGATCGCGTGCACCGCGGCGTGCCAATTCCGCGCGAGTTCTACAAACTGATCGTTTATGCCAAGAAGCCGGGAAGGCCTGGAGTTGTGGCCTTCATCCTCAGCCAGCAAAGCTTAATCAAGAACCTGCCGGCGGAGGAGTTCGAACTGGGACCGTATCAACCTTTTCAGGTGAAGATCAGTGACCTGCAGTCGCGCATCAAGCTCGATTTCGGCGCGCTCTCGAGCTTAGATCCGTTGGCAACCGTTGGTCGCGAGATGTTCATGGAAGGCGCAACTGCTGACGTTGTCGCTCTGCAAGGCTTGAAGGACGTCGTGCTTTAGCGTCACAGGACAACCTCCAAAGTTCATCGGGTGCAAGGTACTTGAGCCAACAATGAGCTAAGCCAACTGCGGCGAATCTGCCCGAAAACGTCGGCAGCGGGATTCACACGCTGCTACAGACGTAGTTCTACGGTCCTCGGCTTGCCGACAAGCGGGCAAGCGTATCCGAATCGCCATATCCAGCTTCTTCAGCGTCCTCTATCGAGCGGATTGAGGGCGCGCCATCCAGCAGCCTTAATGCCAACCGCGATGACGGCGAGGCTCGTAAGCCCACTGGCAGCAAGAAATCTCCAGTCAAAAGAAAGGAGGCCAATGATTAACATGCCGGTGGCAATTGCGGTGACGAAAGCAAGAAGCACCTTTGGATCAGCCATAGCGCGCACTCAGGTGAAACCAGGAGAAGTGCCTTCTTTTACCCCTTAAGCCGCCGATTGCATTCGCTGTAATAGCCGCGGCCACGCTCGATCCAGCGCATGCCGCCGTTCGCGTTGCTCGCCTTGTTGGCATTGTATTGATCGAGGCAGGTGTGCATCCGCGCTTTGCCCGCCGATTCCCGCGAATATTTCGGCGAAATCGCCGAGGGAAATACCGCATCCCCGCGCGGGACCGCGGTGCGGTTGACTGCCGTGCCGCCGCCGGTGCGCGAGGGCGGAGTCGTTGCGCCGGCACTCGTATCTGAGCTCGGCGCGCCTGCGGTGGGCGCGCCAGGTGCTCCGGCTTTCGACGGCGCCGCGGTTGCGCCCGGACCGCACTCGGCTTTGCGGAAATCACTCCATTTCATTCCTGCTAGCGTGCCTGCGAATTTGGCCGCTTGGTATTTGGCGCTACATTCCTTCATCGTGAGCGCGTGCGCCGGCGAAAGCGGCGTGGAAATCAGGGCTAAGCCCAGCATCCCTGCGCAACACACATTGATGCGATACGGCATGGAATCACTCCTTCTGTTCGAACGTGTACGTGAAGACGACGCTCCCCGCGCAGCGCGCCACCCGCGATCACATCTCCTCGTGCGCGCGGCGTTGGACCGCGATTCCGACCGCGGCTGCGACAGCGAGCGCGGCTGCGCCGAGCAGAATGTTGTCGCGGTCGTCGCGATCAGGCATGACGGCGCGCATGCGCGCAGATGCCTGATCTGACATGGCTGCCGCATCATCGGCGAACCGTGTCATTCTCGCCCGCGCGGCGTCGCCGGCATCACCTAGCCCCTCCCGCGCCGTGTCGCCGGCATCGCGCAACGCGCCGGAGGCGCGCTCCGCCATCGAGGCGGCGGTCTCCGCAACCTGTGCCTTGGCGTCGCGTGCAGCCTCGCTCGCCTGCGCGCCCCATTCTTCGGCTTTTCGTTTCGCGGAATCCGCCAAGGCGCTGGCGCGCCGGGGCCACCTGCCCGGATCGAAGACGTCTTCGGCGTTGGCATAGTCCGATGGCGAGGGCGAGGTGCGCAGTAATCCGACCAGCCCCAAGCCGACGAGCAGCGTTGCAATGGGGGGCGCTGGAAGAGCCGCCACGCCACCCCTGCGGCAAGCGCCGCCACTGCCAGCGGATTGGCCGCGGCCCGCGCTTTCAAATCCGCAAGCAGCCCGTCTCTGGTATCGCGGGCCCGCGCCCACAGGTCTTCTTTGAAGTCGGCGATGTTGTGCGGCGAGCGCAGGCGCGCCAAATCATTGGCGAACCTGGCTCGCGTCAGCTCGACCTCTCGGTCGAGGGCGTTGAGCTCGGCGGCGCTCATCGCACGCTCCGTCCGCCGGTGCCCGCGCTAGGACCGGGGCTGGCGCCTCCTTTACTTTGGTCCAGCCCGAAGTTTTGGCCGCTCAACCCGCCTGGACTGCCGGGGCTTGCGCCGCCCTCGGGTTTGTCGGACATCGCGTTCTTGAAGGTGTCGGCAACCTCGCCCGCCACCTCTTTGAGTCCTTCCGAGGTGAGCCCGCGCTCCTCCGCCGCGCTCTTCAAGCGCTCGCCGGCCTTGCCGGCGGCGTCCATCATTTTCTCGCCCGTTTCCTTCAGCTTCTCGCGTGCCCCGCCCAATGCGCGATCCTCGACCTCGGTCGTGGGGAATAGGGCAGCAACCGCGGCGCCCGCCGCCAGCCCGGCAACCGCGACGGCAAGCGGTTGCTCGCGTAGCACCCGCTGCAGGCTCGATTGCAACGTCGCTTGGGTTTGCTGCTTCAAGCGGGCCGAGCGTTCCACCACGCGCCGGCGGGCGTCGCCGGCGAAATCGGCG